>Ga0209514_10008105_pt1 | contig 12114 bp, 10 predicted proteins | sample Subgrocontami58m_FD_187452 | JGI IMG/M metagenome (GOLD analysis project Ga0209514, IMG submission 187452) | Subsurface groundwater microbial communities from S. Glens Falls, New York, USA - GMW37 contaminated, 5.8 m (SPAdes) (version 3) | ecosystem: Environmental > Aquatic > Deep subsurface >...
GGGCACACGATTATAAGTCTTCTTCATTATTACGTAGTGTACGTACTCATGGGTAAGGGTATCGAGCCATTGATACCCTCTCGGCTGGAGGCGTGGACTTGTGATAATTACGCGATTAAATAAACAGATTGCTACGGTACCGGAGGTTTCTATCTCTTCTTTGGTGAGTGTCGAGATGGTACAAAAGCTTTCTGCGTCAGGAAAAACCTCAACAAGGACAGGTTCTTTTGGAAAATAATCGAGATCATTCCCGACTGCACGATAAGCCTTTTCGAGGGTATTTAAGGCATAATCGACCAGTATGGCATCCTTGTCTTCCACATATCGAAACAAGAAATGTTCGGTTTTAACCTCTTTGAACTTATTCGTAGTTTGATAAATCTTATCTACAAAGTCATAAAATTCTTGGGCATTTTGTGCGATACCAGCGTCTTCCTGTGCCTTTTTTAAGAAGGATAATGACTCCTGGTAGTTCCCCTCATAAAATCGCACCTCACCAGCAAAAAAGCATACATAAGGATTTTCTGCCGCAGTTGAAAGCAGTTTATTGGCAATTGCAGAAGCCTCGTCGATTTGCCACGTCTTCAGGCATTCTTCTCCATAGGCTATTTCACCCACAACGTCAAAGAATTTTTCTTCATGTTGTGCGTGTGCCTCACCCGTAAATAATGTGAGGATTGGTAAGAGAAATACGAGTGTAATAAAGATTCTTTTCATTTTATCCTAACCCGAACGAGTCGGAAGAGACGAAGTCCGAAGCACAAAATATGAAGCGTTTTTCGCATTCAAAATTCTGAATTTAGGATAGACATGCCCTGATGTCTTCCCCGATACTATTTGGGTACGCTTTTTTAATCCCATCAAAATTATCTCCTGCTGCAAGAAGATCGATCATAATATGCACAGGGATTCTGGTTCCCTTAACACATGGTTTGCCACTGCATATCTTTGGGTCAGATACGATTCTTTAAATACTTGTATTCATACCTTTGACCGCCCTTTGTAATTTTACAATTTACCTCCCCAATCCACAATTGCAATCTCCTCCGGTGTGAGGTTGTAAAGTGTGTAAACCATTTGGTCAATTTGTTTTTCCAAATCGTGGACTTTGGCTTGTTTATCAGGTTTTTGTGAATAATCCTCGTCTTTCGTGACAGCAAGGATGCGCCATGAACTTTTCCCTTCAGATATAATTTGTCAATTGGAACTGTTGTTGTTCCTTTTTGCCATGATTATTTATTCCCGTCTATTATATTTCGCATGCCCTCAATTTTTCTCTTAATTTCTTTTCCCGGTCACTGAAAACCATGTTGTTGAACTCGTTGATCTCTTCCAGCCATTGTAATTTGTCCTCTGTGGACAATTTCATATATTCGATTATTTTCTCGTCTTCAAGTGTATAGATAAATCCCTTATCCATTCTTTTCCTCCAGATATTTTCTTACTTTATTCAGCATTTCAATATCGCTTAAATCCTGACTTCTTCCGCTAAATTCTTTCATCTTCACTACATCATCTATTGATGCCAGATAAATATCTATATCCTTCGCCCTTTTCACCGTTCTGTTTTTAAACGACCTTTCAAAATCCAATGGATGAACAAGCACAATATCAATCACCTTATAGTTTTCGTTTTTATGATAAAAACTGAATGCCTTGAGATTCTTATTTTCTATCCAGTCCTTCACTTTATCAGGATTTGCATGGTCATCAGGGCTTACGGGCAGGCGCGGAACATAACCTAATTCTTTCAATAGAGATTGTTATCTTGAGAACATTTTCTCTATCCATAGCGATAACGATGTCAATGTCCTGAGTCACCCGCGGAACACCATAGAGATTGACAGACAATCCACCCACGACAAGATATCTGACCTTGCTCTTATACAATCCTTCCAGTATCTCAAAATAATACATATTCAACCCTCCGGATCCTCTTCAAAACCAAACACCTCCCGCAAAATCGCACACGCCAGGGCTTCGGTGGCCTTCAGTTGCTTATCCGCAGCCTGCCGTGTTTATTTCCATTATTACTCGGCAATCTCCTCCGGTGTCAGGTCGTAGAGCTTGTAAACCATTTGGTCAATCTGTCTTTCAAGCACCGACGTGTTGGCATTAGCATCGAAATCCCCCTTATCAAAGGTGGATAAAGGGGGTTGTTGCTGTTTTGCGGCGAGGATTTGGTCTACGAGGGTGATGAAGGGCTGCTTGTATTCTATGTCAATTCCCATACTGGTTTGACGATAGAAATGTTCCAATTTGATTCCACATCTGGAGATAAAAACGGGTGTCATAGCTACTCCAAACACTTTATTCTTTCTATCATCTCTTCGGGAGATGGCAGATATTTTTTTAGTTCACGAGGCAGCTTTCCCGTCAGCTTGTAAGTAGATACGCCTATCGGCTTTTTCGTATCCTTCAATGCATACTCGACGATCGTGCGGCTTTTGTCCTTGCACAAGATGATGCCAATGGAAGGATTCTCGTCTGGAAGTTTTGTAATGTCGTTCAGGGCAGAAAGATAAAACTGCATCTTGCCGGCATATTCGGGCTTGAAAGCGCCTATTTTTATTTCTATTGCAACAAGGCATCGCAGTTGCCTGTGATACAACAGTAAATCAATGAAAAACTCCTGCCCCTCTATTTCCAGCCGGTATTGATTGCCCACAAAGGTAAAATAGCTGCCCATCTCTATCAGGAACTTTCTCACATTTTCAAGAAGTGCCCGCTCAAGCTCCTTTTCTGAGTGCTCTTCGCCAAACTCTAGAAAATCGAAGGAGTATTCATCCTTGACCGCCAGTTTTGCTTGATGCCGGTATTTTTTCGGAACGGCTTTATCAAAGTTGGTCTGATTTGCCATATAGCGTTCAAATGCGCCTGCTTCAAGCTGGTTTATCAGAACATCTTTTGTCCAGCCAAACTTCTTTGTTATCTTGATGTAGAACTCACGCTGAATATCACCCTTACAGCGCTGCATTATGATGACATTTTTAGTCCAGCTAATTTCTCCAACCAATGGTTGGAGTTTTGAATTGTCCTTGTATGCTGAGTAGAACTGCCGCATATTCCATAGATTTTGAACGGAAAACCCCTGTATTCCCGGAAACTCTTTTTGCAGGTCTTGAGCCAAGGTCTCCACAATTGCCTTGCCCCAGCCGAGCTTTTCCTGCTTTGCCACTATTGATTTGCCGATGTCCCAATACAAATTTATAAGCTCTTTGTTTACAGCTTTGAGTGCGTCATACTGGGCTTTATATATGCGTTCTTTGATCTCTTCAAGAAAAGTCTTATATTCAGCGGTTATCATGACTGATATTTCACCTCCTCCCCTTCACAACGGCAATCTCATCCGGCGTGAGGTCGTAGAGTTTGTAAACCATTTGGTCAATCTGTCTTTCCAAATTGTGGACTTTGGCTTGTTTATCAGGGTTTCGCAGATAATCCTTGTCATTCGTGATAGCAAAATGTGCCCAAAAGATTCTAAAACATTATGAATATTGAACATCAAATCACTAATCAAGACGCGACCCCGAACTCTTCACTCCTCTTTGATCTCTTTAAGAAAGGTCTTATATTCAGCGGTTATCATGACTGATGTTTCACTTCCTCCCCTTCACAATTGCAATCTCTTCAGGCGTGCGGTCGTAGAGTTTGTAAACCATTTGGTCAATTTGTTTTTCCAAATCGTGTACTTTGGTTTGTTTATCAGGGTTTTGTATATAATCCTCGTCATTCGTGATAGCAAAGATGTGCCCAAAAGATTCTAAAACATTATGAATATTCAACATCAAATCACTAATCAAGACGCGTACCCCAACTCCGCGTAAATTTCAACGCGACCGCCGCAAAGCCGTTGTTAGTTGCAGTGCCGTGCCGATCACATTTATAGGGTAAAAGAAGGATGTTGAGTGGTTGAGGCTTTGTCAAAGAGAGAGTGTTGATATGCTTCCTCTTGCACTTTTCCATATTTTGCAAAAAAGGCATCCCACTTTTCTCGAGTCATATATTGCGAAATATCATCCGGCAGATAAGTTAGAAGTTTGCGACTTTTTCCAAATCCAAGATGTTCAGCTATTTTGAAAAGATGTATACGCATTAGTATATCTTTAGTGTATGGCCGTTTAGCATCAATGAAGGCAATTGCTCTGAGTAAATCTTGAGTATATGAACTATTAAGGATTGCTAAGACAATTAATGCCTCTGATATGTCATCAAAGCCCAGGAAATAACAGGTATCATCCAGCATCACGGGCTTATTGTTAAAAGGTAAGATTAGTGAGAAAATTGGTTTTTTGTATAATCCAGAAATTGCTATTTTGTATGGTTTAAAGGAATATTCTCCAATCCCAAAAATTGCAAATAACGGTTTTCCTTTATAAATGCTTGACTTTCTCTCTGAGAAAAGACAGATATTTGCTGTGAGGTATCCATGAATGTTTGGGTATTTATCTGCAAGATAACTCGTATCCTCTCCCACTCTCTTCTGCGTCAATATAATATATTTTCTGGGCATTGAGATTAAAGGGGATTGAATGTCTGAGCTTTTCGCTAAGCCGAAAATTAAATCATCTTCTAACGTAAGCTCTTCATTGAAACCGTTGATATATTTATTATTCACCATCTTAAGCTCAAGTATTTTAGAACAATCGTGTTTTACCCCTTGTCGCCAAATAAAAGGGCAGTGCCCGTCAAAGGCTTTACTTTTCTTATAAAGAGCGACATCGGATACAAATTTACGGTCAACCCAACCAAATTCACTTTCAACTGAATCTGGTGAGTCAAGAGAGGATATTTTACATATATATTGATGCGAACTTCTTCCAAATTTGCATTTGAATAGAGACGCTTCAACTGATGCGTTGAAATATGTCTTTGCATCAAATTTTAAAGCAACCATATCAAAAATGTCATAATTTGTTTTTGGAAGCTCTTGTATCAAATTTTTAATGACGGAATTCTTTGCCAGCATTGACATATATCCATTATGTTTCGCAAATGTATTTAGCATCATTAATATGATATATTCCCCTATATCAAAATTTCCTTTTCCTGTGATAGCCTCAAGTCCATTATAAGATTTGAAATTGCTCTTTGTTGGCAGATTGCTTGAGTTCAAAACACTCAATGCCGAATTGGTAATCCAGGGTGGATTACCAAGCACAAGCACATTTTCTTGTGCTACCATTTTTTTTAAAAGTTTAAAATCATATCTAAAAATATCATCGCAGTATAGAAAAATCATGGGCTTGTTTAAACATGGATTTTCAACAAACAATTCGAGTACTGCGAATTTTGTAAACCAAAAATAAGATTCATAGATTTCAACCCCATAAACCTGTTTCAGTTTTGGAAATGTTTTGAGAGCTGATAAAATAAAGGAACCTTTGCCGAAGGTAGGTTCTACAACGATTTCAGGAATAAAGCCTTCTTTCAAAAGAATACTGCATACTAGGTCGCTTAATATACTTGGTGTTTAAAAGTCGCCATATTCTCTCCTTTCTATGGTTTCAGAAACTATGTGTCTGGGTTCAAGAAACTCTAAGAAGGTTGTAAAATCGTACTCATTTCCGAAAAAATCATCGATTCCACAAAGCTGAATAAGAGAATCATTTGCTTCGTGGAAAGTTTGAAATCGAAGAAAATAGGTTCTTAAGAAGTCAAGAGTTGAAAGCTTTAAATTCTGTAAGGCTTTTTTCATGTCTTGTTCACTATACGGATTATTCCTTCAACGCTTTCGGTAAGTTTAACTATGCGTCCATACTGCAATCGCCACTGCAAAGCGTTAGAAATTGTTAGGTAACCTTGCACAGGCTTATTGCGCAATATCTCTTCGGCTAAATCGCGCATTGTTATTTCATCTGCTGGAAGATTTCTATCCGTGAGATAAGCAATTATATCGTCATAATTCCATTTTAACTCATTCATAAATTTATCTTCTTAATTGCCTCCAATTTTAGGATTTTAAGGGCGATATTAAATTATCTTTCAAACTTTTCTGCATTGTTTTACCATCACAAACGTTTTTAACCCATAAAAGTAAATCGAGCAACGCATAGGTTACAGCCTGTACGGTATATTTTGTTGGCGGAAAATCTGGATTTTCATATGGAGTATGTGCTCCATTGTCACTTGTAATCTTATAAATGACTTCTGCAAATCTATCTATAATTGAATATCTTTTTACATATTCCTTTTCAGTTAAATGTTTATAAATTTTAGTAACATCTATTCCGTTTTCAATATATTCAATTGGGGCCAAATTATAATCCAACTTGTTTAATGCGATATACACTTTCTCCTGTAAACGACGAAGGCAGCTCAAATTGTTTTTTATTGTCGGAAAATCAGAGCTGTTCATATTTTTTAAACAATTTATAAGTTCTTCCTCTGCTTCGTCATCAAGATAATTTTCAATTATTTCAAACACATCTGAATATTTATTTAATATTTTTACCCTTTCTAGTTCTTGTGCTTTATTAATGAGGAACGATAAAATTTTATCTTCATCTCGTCCCTTTGAGTAAACTTCCCAAGTACCCTTATAAAGTTCTTTCAAATTTTTATACTGATCAGGCTCACCAGTCAGCACGACAATTGGAATATCAGGCAATTTCTCTACAAAATATTTAGTCGCTGCTGTAATGAAACTATTATCTGAGACTGTTTGATCTTTATCCTTCTTACATTTAACATCTAGGATTATCCCACAGATGGAACGGCCTTCTTTACTTTCAAGAAACACCTTTCCTTCTTCCAAACTAGAAACATGTTTCAAAATTATGCGATACTTTTGAGCATCTCTGTTCAACGATTCCACATAATCTTTTTCATCATCTACTATTAACAGATTTAAAGGTCTGGTCTTATTTTTACTCATTTCTTAACCTTTCTAGGAAGTGTTATTCTAAAGTGAACAGGATTTTCATCTCGAATTATTTGAAAGGAACCATTATGTGCCTCTATGACCTTTCCAATCCATGCACCTCCCAGTCCTTCACCCGGGCTATCACTACTTTTTGTACCAAAAGACAAAAAATCCTTTTCATTCATATTTCTTGGAAATGGAAGTCCATTATTTTTGTAATCAATTATTATATTTTCATCATTTCCATTAATATCAAACTCTAACCTTGCATCACTTAAAGATTCATTAAAAGCGTGAAGTTCGGCATTTCTGATAATGTTATTAATAGCCTCAATGAAAGACTCTTTATGAAGTTGAATGCTTCCGTCTAATTCACTGTCCACTTTTTTTGCAATAAGTTTATAAGGTTTATTAGCAAAAAGTGGTTTAATATCGCTTTCAAAAAGTTTGTATATATCAACATCTTGAAAATCTTCTTTCCTTATTTCACGTGTTACGAGATCTCTTGCACTTTCAAGAATACTATGTATTTGCTCTGAGCTTTTAACTGCTATATTTAATGCGTCACCTAAAGTTTCCTTTGTGCCATTTAGACGAGTGGATAAAACTTCACCAAGTAATTGTTTTTCTTCTAAATAATTTTTCACGTGAACAATTGGAGATTTTATCATATGAATTTTAGGCTTTATGTTATGAGCAAGATGTCGAACGATATCAAATTCTGCCTCCTGCTTTTTATCAAATACTTTTAACCGTTCCTTTAATGCTTCATATTTTGCATTTTCTGCTTCTAATAATGATTCTTTGTACTGTTTTAAAAAAGCACGTTGGTCTTCCAAAGATTTAAGAATTGGAATAACAACTGTTTTAAGACTTTGAATAGAAATATTAGGAATTCCAATACTCCGAAGACTTGACTCATGTTGCTTTTTAACTATTGGGCTATACAGTTGATAAAATAAATATTCAAAATCAATAATTTCTTCGTTTGGGACAATAGCAGCGATGTTATGTCCTAATAATATCTCTGAGTATTTTTTATCATATTCGTCGGCTTCTACCGTATCGGACAATTTTGGATCAAATATAGTTGGTTTCAGATTGTTACCTACGAGTGACATAAGAATACATTTCTGACGGAAAATGTATCTTTCTGATGTGGGCTGTCCAAGAAAAACGTTATTAAAATCTATAAAAGGACGCGTTACGTCCACTGCAAGGTCTTTGGTTGTAACAAAAGGTAGACCATCCTTGTCTTCATGCGGTTTTCTCGATCTACCTCTAATAATCTCGCATATATCTCCCAGGGGGGAACCTGTTTTATTTTCTTTTAGTTTTTTTACTTCGCCTGAAAAAGCTCCAATATACTGGCTTGTAGACAAATCATAATTGTTTTGCTGTATTTCTTCCAAAGTAACAATTTCTTCATTTTCTGTTATTACTTTAAAATTCTTGAAAGTAGCTACTATCCTCCCAATTTCTTTATCTGATATAGAAATAGACCCGTCTTTTGTAACAGGGTCGACTTTAATAAATATAACCTTATGCTTTCTTTCTTTTAGTTTGTTTTTGTTTAAAACGAGAAGGATAGTTGATAAAGATGTATGTGGCCAAAGTCCTACTGGTAGTTGAATTATTGCCTCAATACAATCTTCTTTAAAAAGAGTCTCTCTGACAGATCTAATATCTCTTCTAAAAAGAAAACTTTGAGGAAGTACTACGCTCATTCGTCCAGTGTCACTTAAACTAAAATAAGAAAAAGTTATACTAAACAATTCTTCTGGAATTTTTTTCTGTGTTTCTTCAATTTCTATAGACCGATTAAACGGAGGGCGCAAGAATACAACATCAGCTTTATCTTTGATTTTTAAATCTAAAATGGATCCTCTTCGAGTTATTGTTAAATTGTCAAGAACGCCAGCAATCGCAAGCCTTAATTTTGCCAATGTCAATATCTCTTCATTTTCATCATAAAGGTATATCTTATTAGATAAAGTAGGCTGCTCATATCCATTTGGCCACCCATAATTTTCATATATATGGGTAACGGCTGTAATAAGTGTATCTCCCAAGCCAGCAAAAGGATCGTAAATCTTATCTGTTATTTGAGGATCTAATAATTTAACCATTAATTTGCTTAAAGAAATTGGAGTAACATATTCCATTCCTCTATGACCTAATATTGAGTGTTGATGAAATAATTTAGAGCCTATTTCTACAAACTCCTTAAAAGAAAAACTATTAAGTGATAAATCAATAGAGTTGAACACGTTTAATAATTCATCTTGAATTGGCAAAGGAATCTTTGACTGATATTTATCTATGTCAAATACTTCTGCTATACCCTCTAAACAATTATTAACAGAGGATATTTTCTTGAGATTTATATCAATTTGTTTAAATATTTGTTTGGATGAAGTCTCTATTTGAGACCAACTGCAGCCTTCAGGAATCTTAATTAATGAATTTTTAGAGACTTTGCCTTCTTCAAAAAGATCGTTAAAACGTTTATAAGCCAAGAGAACATAAATAATTTTAAATGAATCAAAGGTATCTAATAATGAGCCACAAAGCAAATCAAAGGCTTTAGAAATTTTGTTTAGTAATATCTGTTTACTTGTATGTTCCATCTTTGTGTAAGTTAAATTTTTTTAAAATAGATTTTGTGATTTTTGTTATTACTTGTGATTATCGAAGAGCAAGACCTATGCCATAAAAATCAATATTCTATCAGACGCCAACTAGCTTGGTTTTGCAGAGTTGTCTGGAAAAATATTTTTTATTACCTTACAACTTAGGTTTAATTTTGTTCAACCTAAGTTTAAATTAAACGCCTCGAAAAAACTTATGTACTGCCTGGGGAGTAACCCCTAACAGCTTTGCAGCTTTGCTTTGATTTCCATCGGCTAACTCTAATGCTTTTAATATCAGTTGTTTTCGAACACTCGACAAGAAATCCTCTAAAGAAAAATTTTGCGAAGGTTCTGGTAATACAGACAAAGGATCTTGCTTCGTTACTGGGTCTGATATAACCAAGTCGTCTGCTTCTAAAACATCACTTCTTGCCAACCGCACAGATCTCTCGAGAACATTTTCTAGATCTCGGATATTACCTGGCCAGGAATGGTCTTGCAATCTTGCCAATGCACCAGGAGATAACCTTCTTGGCTTTTTTAAAGTGGCATTAATCCGATCAAGAACAGTTAAAGCAATTTTTGTAATGTCACTTTTTCTTTCTCGTAATGAGGGTAGATAAATTTCTCCAACACTTAGCCGGTAGTAAAGGTCTTCTCTGAATTGCCCATTTTTTATTGCTTTGGACAAATGTTTGTTTGTTGCAGCAATAATACGAACATTTACCTTGTGTGGTTTTTTAGCCCCAACAGGTTCTACTATCCCATCCTGCAAGACACGGAGCAACTTGGCTTGCATTGTCAAAGGGAGTTCCCCTAGCTCATCCAGGAACAAAGTCCCACCATCGGCCTGATCAAATTTACCAAGTTGGTCACTAATTGCTCCAGTAAAAGCACCCTTCATATGGCCAAATAAAATGCTTTCAACAAGATTTTCCGGAATGGCAGCGCAGTTTATTGGTATGAATAGGTCTAATGGTCTACCACTAAGAAGGTGAACAAATTTTGCAATTACCTCCTTCCCGGTACCTGTCTCACCAAGAATAAGTATAGGAACATTAGATTGAGCGAGCATAGCCGCAGTTTCTAAAGACTTACGAATACTTGGGTGGTCTCCAACTATTCCCAGTTTTTTAATGACCGCAACTACATCTAAAGAAGTATCATCTGTTTTAATATTTAAAACATTGGGGCGTACAATCGGAAAGTCAGGCGCAGTTAAGTCTATTTCTGAAACCAATGGACAATCTTTATTAACAAATCGTGGTGGCCTTACATGTAAAATGTGAGCAGCAATTTCTCCACTGGCTACGAGTAATACCCAACAGGCATGCATTTGAGGTGTTCCAGAAGCTACGGAAATGAAGTAATTGGCTTTTTGAAAATTTCCAGAAATCGTCCTAATCTGGCTACGCAAACCTCTTAAAATTGCAACATAATCAGTAGGATCGTTTAATAATAGTTGCTTAACTTCAACAACCAGAGCAGGAAACATTTTTTTTAAAACCTTTTCCGTTGACAAAGTATTATTTTCAGTATTTGGAGTGGAAAAAAGAATAACGTGGCTAAAAGATTTTACTTGTGAAAGAGAAAGGATCGGACCAGGTTGTTCTTCTTCTCCAATAAGTCCTTTAGCATAAGGATCATGGAAACCGGTAAAAGTGAGTAATATATTCATGCTTGAAATCATTTAGTACCTTAAAGATAATATTTTTACATTTTCGGGAAAAACTCTGCGCATATTTGAGGTTGTTATCAATAACATTTTCGTGGATTTCGAATATGCTCATGAGATTTTTCCTGTTCGTTCAAGAAGGCATTGTTTCCACAAACTCCTATCTGGACTTCTATACTGTATCGCCTCTGATATATGTTCATAGTACTTGTGTTGTTAATCGGGGGACAATGGTGTACTAGGCTGCAACCATCATTTTATTGACCCAAGCGCCTTTTTGGCGTTTCGAGCCCTTTCCTTATCATCTAAGATTTTCTCTTCTGGGGTCATTTCACTCTGTTCCAATTCTTTTAGATATCTGTATTGTTTTTCACCTAATCCACCAGCCTCTGATAGTAGTCCTTGTTCAGGTCTTTGTATTTTTCCGGTAAACCTTCTTTTAGGGCGTCGAGGATGTCCTGTCTGAATTCCTTCGGTACTTTGTACGCTTCTTCTGACGGTATTTCAACTTTTTCTGTAGAAGCGCCAAATTGTCCTTCGTCCATCCGGCCGTGGAAAGGTCTTTGCATGGGCATCGGAATACCAGTTCCCATCATTCCTTTTGCAATGCGTTCCTTTGCCATTTCCATGCCCTTCTTTGCCTCGGCAAGGCGGTAGAGCGATTCCCTTTCATCAATCACGGCGCCCTGCGCGTCGTTTTTATCCAATTTTTCCTTTGCTTCGCCCATTGATTTTGACGCCAGGTCCAGCTGTCTGTCCGCAGATTCGTCCATAAATGGATTTTGATCAGAAAGTTTATCCGCCGTTTCCGTTATTTCTTCAGTATCTTCCTGCAGTTCCTTTTGTTTCTCGGCATACTTTTGCATGGTATCTTTGTCTTCCTGCGTCAAACTGGCGACCTGCTGTTCTTCGAGGAATTTCATCATGGATTCGAGGTCTTT
>Ga0209514_10008119_pt1 | contig 12086 bp, 14 predicted proteins | sample Subgrocontami58m_FD_187452 | JGI IMG/M metagenome (GOLD analysis project Ga0209514, IMG submission 187452) | Subsurface groundwater microbial communities from S. Glens Falls, New York, USA - GMW37 contaminated, 5.8 m (SPAdes) (version 3) | ecosystem: Environmental > Aquatic > Deep subsurface >...
CGATCTTACCGATCTTAACGCTTCGGTAATATTTGCGGCCTGGACTTTAGCGAGCAGCGGGTCCAGCCAAACATGGGGATTGCCCTGCGGGTGGGTGTCGCCAAATTCACGCGAGACGACTGAGGGGACTTCAAGTGCTGAGATTCCGTTGCTCGCAATGACCCGCCCTGGAGTGCCACGGAAGATTCTCGGGTTTCCGGATCCATTGGCTACCTGATCCGCCCATAGCTCCAGCGAGAAACCAACCTGAATCAAGAGATCGGCCTGTCGGGTCTTCTGCATAAGCACCGGAGTAGGTGTCACAAAGTGCGGATCCTGGTCTCCCCTGGCCAGCGCGATCACATTGACTCGGCTGCCACCCAGTTCCTCGGTGAGGGCTTTCAGCGTAGGAAGAGTACAGACCACTTGCACTTTCTTTTCCTGGGCGGGCAATAGCGGCGCAAAAATCAAATAACAAAGAACTGTGACAAAGAGCATTCGTAGGGATTTCATTCTAACCTCCAATACGTTCAAATTGAGATGGCGGAGGCGCAAATTCTTTGCCCCCTTCTACTTGTTCACCCAGAAAGGTTCCGGCGGATGAGAACCAAACACCCAGTTCAACTCGAAGAAGAGGGAGTTGCGGTTGTTCTCAGTAAACAGATCGCTCCAACGGCGCTCGTAATTCAAGCGGGCACGAAGAAACTCGGTGAAATAGTAGGAGACATAGGGAGTAAGGCTCCGCCGCATCAGCCCCGGATCGAAGAGAGTTCTGGTTTGATCCCAGCGGAGACCCGCGTACGTTCTTTGGTTGAGCTGCCACTGACTAAAAATGGAAAATCCGAACGGCTTGCCGTTCCCAGCCTGCAATTCTCTGAGAGTGATGGCGCGCTGCACATCTGCGGGCTCAGACGCCCTCGGATAGGCGCGCCGCGCAAACATCATCTCACCGCCGAAAAGGAACGACTTATATTCCCCCAGGCGAAACGGTTTCCAGCGGTACATGAAATCCACACCGTGAAAATCCGCGGAGCGGACGTCGTTTCCACGCGGATGAAAGTAGCTGGACCATCCTAGCTCCAGGTCATGACCGTTCTCAAAAGTCCGGAACCACCGAAGGTGCCCCAGGTAGGAAGCTCTTGATCGCGCATCGGACGATATCGCCACGTCTCCTCCGTTCAAAACCTCCATCGTTGCATCCAGGCTGGAGTTGGCATCCCATGGCGTGGGAATAAAAAAATTACCCGAGAGGCCGTTTTGAATAAATCCTTCTTCGCCCATGAACTCTGCTGTGGGTAATGACCTGAAGGTTGTCGGAAGGTCATGCGTGTGAATAACATTGAATTTTCCGAACGCAGGGCGAAAGCGACCCACTTTCAACTTTAGCCCTAGAGGAGGCTCGTCCAGAAAGGGTAACTTCTTGATCACGGCGTACCCCTCTTCGACGCTTGCGGAAAACTGGCCTGGCGTCTCTGACTCCAACGAGGCGATCAAAACGCCGTCCGCGTAAGGATCGATCGGAGCCCGCATATCGACCTCAACCTCGCGAAGATTGAACTTGTTGCTAATTCGGTCCCCGTCTTCATTAACGACTCTCTTGCTATCGCCGCGGCCAACAAAATTCCCGAAAACCGTAATGGCTGGATTTAAAGCACCGAGAATGGACTGGACAGGCTGTTGCGCGGGTGGTGTCGGAGGTTCGGCTTGGGCCGCTTTCTCCCGCTCCAATTGCTCGATCCGCTCCATCATCTTCTGCATTTGCTGCTGCATCTCTCCAAGCTGCCTCTTCAAGGCCTCGATGGTGGAATCCTGAGCCCACCCAACTCCAGGTGAAAAAACCATGAAACACAAGACCAGGCACGTAGAGATAAGCCACAATTTCTTTCTCAACGCATCCATAAATCTACCTCCCCAAAAACAAGGATCTCCCCCTCCCGCCCGACGGGAGGAAAAACGAAAACTTTGTCTAGATGAAAAAAAGAGAGCTAGAGAGGCTAAATAGCAGGAGGCGCCCGGATGGCGTGAGAATCAACCGAGGAATAGTCAAAAACTCGGGGTTCGTAACTGACAAAGAGATAGGGCTGAAAATTTGGCGCCCAATCTGCCGTGACCGGGGCCAAGCCGACTTGGGTTCGTCCTCCATGATAGCAACTGCACTCTTTACCGAGCTGCGCCGTTACAGTGAAAGCGTGGGAGTGTAAGGGGAGGAAAAAAACAGCCAGGAAGAGGACTATTCCGATCAGGCGACGAGAATTGAGAGCTCTTTTCATAGAGGACAACGACAATCAATTTTATTATCCGAGTAGCGCTGCCTTGTCAAGATAAGCCGGTTTCAGGGTTTAAACGAGGAGCTTCAAAGCGGCCACTAAAAGCACCAGCCCGAGAAGCCTTTGCAGCGTTATCGGCAATAGCCGGAAGGCCCCTAGAGAAATGGTGTCAGAGAACAATTCCAATCGGGGTAGTCTCAAAATGTAGTCTGAACCCAATTTTGAAGGACTTAGCGTTCACCAAAGCAACTTGTGTTCTACGGAGAGATACAGAAAAACGCCGTAATCATTCGTCGGCCGGGTGACGCCAATCGGAGCCGCCAGGCCGAGGACGACCTGCAGATCATCCCCGTCTACGGCAGCCACACGCATTCCTGGAGAGATCGCCGAGATGAAGTCGCGCTTCTTTTTTCCCTGATCGTTGATGTTTGCCTCAAAATTGCCAACCCATTCTATCATGAGGTGCACCCGGGAAGAGAGAGCAAAGATACCACTCGCTCCGAGGTTATAGGACACCAGTGATCGCTCAGGCGAGAGACCTTCGTCCAAGCGAGCACGCGCCCGGGGAATATACGTGAGACCGGCATTGGCATGAAACGCCAGCCGCGGCCCTACTTTTTTGCTGACGGGGAGGTTCCACTGGTAGCCGACAGCGCCACTGCCTGTTCCTTCGTCCCGGCTACCGGTGGGAAGGATCAAACTAAACCTGGGAGCGAAAGCGGGAAGGCGCTCGCTTTCCTCAAGCGCCTGAAGGCGGTAGTTTAGCAGAATGTCGCCGATGCCACTCTGGCTTTCTCCTCCGCCATGTATGTGAGAGGAGGGGATAGTGTATGAAAACTGGTGCAGCTCAGAAAAAATCGGCCACTCTTGGGTGAAGCTAAAGGTCCAACCGCGTTCCCTCGGCTTCTTGTCCCGCTCCGCCCCATACTGAGCGGTGAAAATGTGCTGGACCACGCCAGACTCTTGATTATAAGCCTCTTCGATTAGGAAGCTGTTATCGGCGATGCCATCAATCGGCCGCTTCTCCTTTACCTCGGCAGGGTGGGCGAAAGAAAACCAGAGAAGGACACTGAGCAGCGCGATAAGGTGGGTGAATCGAGCCATCCCATTTTTCCTATGCGGTCCCTGAGTTTGCGTCCCTTTAGAGTCTTCCATCGTTGTCTCCGTTGTCAGAAGCTTTGACGGCAGCCGCCACCATATTTACCACAAACGTCTGTTTGACCCTATATTTATGGACGTTTCTCAGCCGTGTGCCAGGAACTTTTCCCTCCGAACTCTATTTTTCGGGCAAGGTCTGAGAATAGGCCAAAACATCCAAGACTTGCTTGATGTCCCAGCCGAGAACCAATGCCCCGGGCATGGGAGGGTTGCTGCCGGGTTGTCCCACTCGGATTTTGTGAGTAAATTCCTGAGGATTCTCCTTGGCTATTGTGCCGACGTATTCTGGCTCTTTATCACTGCCAAAGTTAAGCTTTTTCCCGTCCGGACCGTGACACGCGCCGCATAGGGCATATTGTGCCTTGCCGCGCTCGATGTCCCCTCCAATGGGTTTCTTTGACTTGTAGTCCACATATTGCTTCACATCCACCAACCCACCTTTGAGAAAATTCGCCAGGTCGGCGATATCTTCCGGGCGAAGAACAGAGGAGAAATTGTGCTGCGGGTTAGCCGATCCTTTAAGGATAGCAGCCAATTCATCTACACTCTTCTTTTGCGCCGCATTCCATACTCCGGCGAATCCTGTCTTGTGAGAGCCGCTCCCATAGGCGCCATCTTTACCCGTGTAGTCCCAGCCGTGGCATTCTTTACACCGCCAAGTAACGGAGCCCTTGCGCTTGTTGGTTGTCTGTGATGCCCACAGGGGCTGGTTATCCTTGGGCTCCTTAGCTCCGGGGACCACTTTCCACCAGGTGTCATATAACTGCCCACCACGGGCGATGCTCTCGGGCTTAGCCCCAGGAGCTGCGGCCAGCGCAACCGTCTGCCCCTTATCTCTCGGCCCCAAACTCACCACGAGCCAACCAGTTAGAGAAAACAAAAAAGCAGCAAGGATAGCCTTTTTCATATTTTTTTCCCTCCCTTAGATGATAGACACTATGATAAATTTTGATGCGGTTATCACGACGCGACAATAGCTAAAGGGAGAGGACCTTGCAAGAGAAAATTGGACAAGGCTAAATGAAGAGCTTGAAAGCGGCAAGTAAAAGTACCGCCCCAAGAAGCCTCTGCAGCGTTATCGGTAATAGCCGGAAGGCTCCTATGTACGAGCCTATTCCCCCTCCGATAAGAACAGTAATGGCTAAGACTCCCAGGAGATTCCAGTTCGCGGCCCCCTTGATGATATGCGCGGTGAGCCCGCTAAAAGAATTCAGCAAAATAAAAGCTGCGGAAACCGCCGCGGTCTTCTTCGCATCCGCCCAACCCATAAAAAGCAACAGCGGGCTCAAGAAGATGCCGCCGCCGATGCCGATAAGACCCGCTAGAAACCCCAACGCGAATCCCACAGGCAAACCGGCGCCAAACAGCAGCCTGCGTGAGAGTACTTGCTTCGCCGCGATCGGTTTGGCGAATATCACCAACCGCACTCCGGCGACGAGCAGAGTAAGGCCCAGAATCAGCGAGAAGGTTTCCTCCGAGACGCGCATAGAGCCCCCGACATAGGCGGCGGGAATGGACGTGAGGATAAACGGTAGAAGCAACCGTGCGTCAAAATGGCCCGCGCGGTAGTAGTTAATCGTTCCCAGCAGCGTAACCAGAATATTCAAAGCCAGGACCGTGGGCGCAATCGCTTCGCGAGGGTAGCCCGCCAGCACGAGTATCGCCAGATAGGCAGAGGCGCCGCCGTGCCCTACGGAGGAGTAAAGGATTGCTGCCGCGAAAAAAAACGGCACTAGGATGAAGGCCTCAGATGACATGGGGGGGACGTCAATCGTGAAAGATCATCTCGCAATGAGGTGATATGCCGAAGCATGTCACATTCAAAGCGTGATTTCCATCCCCCCATAAGAAACTTGCGCTCGCCAGGGACAGGCATCCGGCACGGTCATCATACTCTGAAACTCAAGGTAGTGGGAGAAGATCACCGAACCGAGCTGGACGCTAGCGACCGGGTCGATTTTATGGTGAAATAGAGATCAAGAAGGGTGAAAAATGAGTAAAAAGCTTTTAGCGCTTTCCGTAACGGCATTAACGCTTTCCATGCCGATGTTTGCCTTTTCTCAGCAAGGTCAAATGAAGGGTATGGATATGCCGATGAAGCATTCCGAAAAGTTGATGGGAATGTTCAAGAGCGAAAAAGGGACTTTGACCGGGATCAAGCAGGGACAACACATTTTGGAGCTGAGGGTGGTGGCGGAGGATCATGTAACCGAGCTGGATGCTAGCGATAAGGTCTGGTTTGTCGTGAAGTAACATCATGGCGAACGGGACCGTGCGCAAGACCTTTTGGTAGATAAAGCACCACCTGGATAACTATGAACCATCTGAGCACTTCCCGCTTTCTCTGGGGATTCCTGGCCATCGCGATAGCTGCGGCCTTAGGCGCAGCCGTTTGGACAGGTCTAAGGGTCTGGCCCAGGCAAGGCGGATGGGATGAGAGGCCGCTTGAAGGACTGAAGAACTTTGGTGCCGTTCCGGATTTCTCCCTTATGGAACGGAGCGGAAAGCCATTTGGGCTAGTGGACCTCCACGATAAAATCTGGATCGCCAATTTCATCTATACCAACTGCAAGGACACCTGTCCTTTGCAGAGCGCTGAGATGGCCGGGCTTCAGAATGATCTAGCGGACAAAGCGGATATCAAACTGGTTTCGATCTCTGTGGATCCTGAACGAGACACTCCTCAGGCGCTTTCCCGATATGCTGAGCGCTTTAAGGCTGATCCTGACCGTTGGCTCTTTTTGACCGGAGAGAAGAGAGAGATCTACCGCCTGGCTCAAGAGGGTTTTCGTCTTAGCGCCGTGCCGGCCTCAAATGCCGGACAGGAAAACGACGCTTCGATCCTCCACAGCGCCCGATTTGTCTTGGTAGATGGTAAGGCGCAGATCCGAGGTTACTATCAGAGCACCGATGCAGAGGCCATGAAACGCCTTCGTCGCGATTTGAAAAAGCTGCTAAGGAGGGATATGAGATAATGTCTATGGGCAAAACAGCAAGAAAAAAGAAATCCGGTAGAAAAGAAGTCAGCCAAACGCCCTCAACGAGGCCTATCCCCAACTGGCTGCTGCTCGGCCTGGCGCTCATCGGCATGGGAATCACGCTCTATCTGACCTTGATCGTGTGGACAGGCAAACCCGTAGCGGGCTGCTCGGCAGGAAGCGGGTGCGATCTAGTCCTAAACAGCCGCTGGTCGATGCTATTCGGCTTGCCGACCTCTTTTTGGGGCTTCCTCGCCTACACTGCCCTTGCCGGCATCGCATTCATCAAAGCGGATTCTTATTGGAAGCTGGCCTGGACCGTTTCTCTCATCGGGGTTCTTTACAGCATCTATTTGACTTCGGTGTCGCTCATCGAGTTGGAGGCCGCCTGTCCTTATTGTCTGAGCTCGCTTGCCCTCATGACTGTTATCCTGGCCACAGTCGCCTGGCAGCGGCCTGGAAGCCTGCCTAATTTCTCCTGGGGTCGCTGGCTTCTTTGGACCGGCGCCGGCGCGCTCATCGTCGTGATTACTCTCCATCTTCACTACGAGGGATTGTGGGGCAAGAACCTAGGCGCGGAGGAGCCGGAGACTCGTGCCTTGGCCGAGCATTTGGCTAAGAAAAATATTAAATTTTACGGCGCCTATTGGTGCCCCCATTGCCAGGACCAAAAAGAGATGTTCGGCGCTTCGGCCCATCGCCTGCCCTACATCGAATGCAGCCTCCAAGGTTCTGGCGGACCCCAGGCAAAAATATGCAACGAAGCGGGGATCAAGGTGTACCCGACGTGGATCATCGATGGCCAGCGCTTTGAAGGAGTATTGACCCCGGAGGAGCTGGCAACGAAAAGCGGATTCAAAAGAGGGTTGCCGTGATGCGGTTTTACTGTAAAAGAGATTTCTTTCCCCTATTCGCTATCTTGCTTGGATTATTCTTCAATCCAGCGGAAGCGGCTGCAGATCCCACCCTATATCCTGAGTTCGCGCAGCAGCAGCCCGCTATAGCGCCAGAATTTATCTCTCTGGATCAGCTTGTGGATGCCATCGTCAAGGGTGAGAAGCCTCTTATCGTGGATGTCCGCAGCAGCGAGGAATATGAAGAGTCCCACATCAAGGCCGCCCTTTCGATCCCGCTCGGCGAAGTCCCACTCCACCTCGCAGAGATCCCAAGAGACCGACCCGTAGTCTTGTATTGAGCTTGCCCCCATCACCTGGCCAGTTTGGCTTATGGCATGCTGAATCAAAGAGGTTATCAAAACGCGAGAGTGCTCTACGAAGGTTTTCCAGGTTGGGTCGAGAGAGGCTACCCCATAGAGGGAAGCAGGGTGAGATAATGTCATGCCCGATAAAAAAGCCGTCGTTCTCCTAAGCGGCGGGGTCGATTCTTCCACTGCTGCCGCGGTAGCAAAGCAGGAGGGTTTCGAACTCCACGCGCTCAGCTTCAGGTATGGCCAGCGTCATGAAAAAGAGATCGAGGCGGCAAAAAGAGTCGCAGCCTTCCTCGGCATCGAGAAGCACCTGATCATCGATTTCAATCTCCGGGCCATAGGCGGCTCGGCCCTGACCGATCGCATCAAAGTTCCCAAGGGGAGAAGCGCAAAGGAGATCTCCCACACCATCCCCATCACCTACGTTCCGGCCCGCAATACCATTTTTCTCTCTTTTGCATTGGCCCTGGCGGAAAAGATCGGCTCCGAAGATATTTTTTTCGGCGCCAACCAGCTCGACTACAGCGGCTACCCCGATTGCCGCGAAGAGTATATCCGCGCCTTCGAGCAGATGTCCAACCTCGCCACCAAGGCTGGCGTGGAAGGCAAGAGCAGATTTAAAATTCACACTCCCCTGATCCGGATGACCAAGGCGGAGATCATCAAAAAGGGTCTGGCGCTGGGACTGGACTATTCCCTCACCTGGAGCTGCTACGACCCCACACCAAAAGGGCTGGCCTGCGCCCTCTGCGATAGCTGCCAGCTAAGGTTGAAGGGATTTAAAAAGGCAGGATTAAAAGACCCGATCCGGTATGCGGTATGCTAGCTGAAAATAACAATGTAGCTGGCGCAAATAAGTCAATAACTCAAGCCTGGCACCATTCATGCCTGAGCCCGCGCTGCCGGAGAAATCAATAGTCCCATGAACAGCAGGTAAGCAACGGACATAGTCTGCCGAGAAGAATTCTCCACATAGAGTGTGCCCTACCCGGTTTTTACGCCGCGATTCTTCTTGTCGAGAGATTGAAGAGCCGCATAGAAGATCTCGTTGACCGGCGCCTCCTTTCCAGCCTGGCTGAGGAACCTGACAATTATCCCATTGAAGGCTTCATGTTCAAGCGGCTTTCCGGCCTCCAGATCCTGAAGCATGGAAGGTTTAAAGTCGCCGAGACTTTGTGAAAGCTTTAGCGCTTCTTCCATGACCGAAGGCTCCAGGTCGATATCCGAGCATTTTGCCGCCTCTCTTACTTCCTCCATGCAGTCGATGGCCAACTTTTTCAAAGCATCCGATTCCACGATCTCCTGGGCGGTCGCACGGGCGAGGCAGGCGATGGCGCAAAAAGGGGCGTTCCAAACCAATTTTCCCCACATCACTTTGCGGATCTCCGTGCTGATAGCGCAAGGAACCTGGGCCGCAGCGAAAAGCTGATGAACTCTCTGGCTCGTCCCGCTCATTTCTCCGTCCAGTTCCCCGAATACGATTCTTCCGCCCGCGCTGTGCCTGATCGTACCCGGAGTCAGCACCTGCGCACCGATATAAACCACGCCGGCCAGGGTGCGGCTTTTGCCCCAAATTCTCGCGATCTTATCAAGGTTATCGACGCCGTTTTGCAGGGAAAGTATGACCGTTTCCCTCCCCATCAGGGGTGCCAGTTTTTCAGCCGCCTCCTCGGTGCTGTACGACTTGACGCAAAAGAGCACGAGATCTACCGGACCGATCTCCTTCGGTTCCGCAGTGAACGGGGAGCGGATATGGAAGTCTCCGTGAATACTTTTTACCTTCAGCCCGTCCTTCTGCATCGCCTCCAGGTGTTTGCCGCGGGCGATAAAAGCAACTTCGTTTCCGACCGTAGCCAGTCTCGCACCGAAGTAACCGCCCACAGCGCCCGCGCCCATCACGGCAATGCGCATTTTCTCCGCGGCTGTCATGATTTTGCGACTGTAAACTTGAGATCGGATGTTGTCAATTGCACTCCACAGGGGGGGCTGTCCCGAAGCGGCGCTCACCACCGAAGGCGTCTCTCAAGATCGATGCAATATGGTTGTGGTACGCTGCACCTGAAGATACGCTTGAACCTGCACGTCTGGTGCATCGATCTTTCGATCCACCTCCGGCGGTTCACCCCTTAGTGAGGGGGCCTGCCGAACAAGCCGAAGGCACCGAGACGGAACGGTGCGACATAAGCACAGGTCTATTGCCTTCGGCGCGAGAGGCAGGTCCCCGAACGAAGCTTCCAGCCGAGGAGACATCTGGAGCGAAGGGATGGGGGTTCCCGATATTAGGATTTAAGATTTCATTCACGATGTGGTATGAAGACAGTGATGGAAAAAATCGATCCGCTGCCGGACCATCTGCAACTCAAGCGCTTCGCTCTAGGGCAGCAAGTGGAGTTTCGGGAAAAATCCTACACCGTTTTGCGCCGCACCACGCTCGCCTCAGGCGAACCTGCCGTTGTACTCCAAGGCGAGGGAGAGCAGTTCGTGATAGGCGCTACTCAATTTCTTGCCGGCGTCAAAGGAATGGGCTAAGGCCCCATACTCTTTAAAACTTGCCGGCTCTATCTATTAAACGTTATGGTTACTTCGATGGATGAGGAGAAAGAGAATGGGAAAATTGCATCTCACCTTGGCATGTTGGGATTATGACCGCACGCGCGCCCTTCAGGAGGGAAGGGTGGAGGTGGAAGGAGTGGAACTCACCTATCTGCCGCTCCGCGTCGAGGAGACTTTCTGGCGGATGCTTCGATATCAGGAGTTCGACGCCGCAGAACTCTCTATGAGCTCCTATCTTATAGCGCGGGAAAAGGGCTTTCCTAAATTCATCGCGATCCCGGTCTTCCCTTCGAGAACCTTTCGCCACTCCTGCATTTATATTAATACGGATTCCGGAATCCGGAAGCCCGCGGATTTGGTTGGCAAGCACATCGGTGTCTCCGAATACCAGATCACCATGGCGATCTGGGCGCGGGGGATTTTGCAGCACGAGTACGGTGTCAAGCCGGAGCAGATGAAGTGGTTTACGGGCAGTGAGGAGCAGCCGGGGCGGGAGGATAAAATCAAGCACGATTTACCCCAGGGCGTCGATATTCGACCCATAGGGCCAGAGCAGACTCTCTCGGCCATGTTGGAGCAGGGAGAGATCGATGCAATGATGGCGGCACATATGCCCTTGCCCTTTGTGAGGCGCTCCCCGAAAGTGCGACGGTTGATTGCCAATTTTCGGGAGGTGGAAGCGGACTATTACCGACGCACGAAAATTTTCCCTATTATGCATATCGTTGCCTTGCGAGAAGAGGTGTATCAGAAATATCCCTGGGTCGCCCAGAATTTATATAAGGCCTTCTCGGAGTCCAAACGGCTTTGTCAGGAGGCGATGTACGAATTTTCCGCTCTTAAGTACATGCTCGTTTGGTCTATTGCGGAAATGGAGGAGCAGAGGGAGATTCTCGGCGAGGATTTTTGGCCCTACGGGCTAGAGCCCAACCGGCATGTCCTCGAAACCCTCACGCAATATGCCCTTGAGCAAGGGCTGATCAAAGAGAAACCCGATTTAAAGAGCCTTTTTGCCCCCAACACCCTGGACGATTTCAAGATCTAAAATGCTCATGCTTTCTTAAACCTTGCCCTTAAGACGGCTTCTTCCTCTCGTGAATAGCGCGCCAAACTTTCTCGGGTGTGAGGGGCAGATCATAGAGGCGGACGCCGATGGCGTCGTAGATGGCGTTCGCGTAGGAGCCCATAGTGGGAAGCGTGGCGCCTTCGCCCACTTCTTTGACCCCCCACGGACCGGCGGGCTCATAGCTGTCCACCAGTTCTGAGATCACCTGGGGCACGTCCAGGGCTGTCGGCACGCGGTATTCGCCCAGATTGGCGTTGAGAGGTCTGCCCTTGTCGTCGAACACGACTTGCTCGTACATCGCCTCGCCCATGCCCATGAACAGAGCGCCCTCGACCTGCGCGTGCAGGAGGTTCGGATTGATCACCGTGCCGCAGTCGTGCACGTCCCACACATTGGTGACCATCACCTGACCGGTCTCCTCGTCGACCTCCACCTGGCTGATCTGGGCGGCAAAGCTGTAGGCCGGGGATGTGCCGACAGCCGCTCCCTTGAACTTGCCCCCCAGCTTCGGCGGGGTGTAACTGCCTCTGCCCATCAACGGTCCCTTGCGAATGAAGAACTCGTTGGCAACGGTCTCGAAGGACAGCATCTTTTCCGGGCTGCCCTTGACGAAGATGACGCGCCTATCGATGTCCAGGTCCGCCACGCTGGCCTCGAGCAACTCGGCCGCCAGCTCGATGATTTGACGCCTGACCTCCTCGCCGGCCTGCTTGACAGCGTGGCCGGACATGAGCGTCTGGCGGCTGGCGTATGCGCCGAAATCGTGGGGCGTCGTCTCGGTGTCGGCCGATACGATCCGCATATCCTCGTAGTTGATGCCGATGGCTTCGGCCGCCATCTGCGCAAGAATCGTGTCGGACCCCTGGCCAATATCCACC
>Ga0209514_10008124_pt1 | contig 12080 bp, 12 predicted proteins | sample Subgrocontami58m_FD_187452 | JGI IMG/M metagenome (GOLD analysis project Ga0209514, IMG submission 187452) | Subsurface groundwater microbial communities from S. Glens Falls, New York, USA - GMW37 contaminated, 5.8 m (SPAdes) (version 3) | ecosystem: Environmental > Aquatic > Deep subsurface >...
GCGCGAGCGCAGCGACTGGCAGGACATCAAGATCGTCATGCTGTCGGCGAAAGGCAGGGAAGCGGAGGTCAGCAAGGGACTGTCCCTGGGGGCGGACTCGTACATCACCAAGCCTTTCTCCAACCAGGAGCTGCTGGTCAGGATAGGCGCATTGCTCGGGCAGGCGGAGAAGCCGGGCGCGGCATGAATGCGCGGTTGAAATTCTCGATCTGGCTTGCCGTCGCCTATGCGGCGGTCGTGGCGGTCGTGGCGGCGATCGGCGTCATGGTCGCGGCCGGATTGCCCGACGAGGACCACCGGGTCCTGCTGCGCATCGTCGACGAACGCGCGCAGATGCTCGCCTTCGTCGCCATGCTGCTGCTGTTCCTCTGCGCCGGCGCCGTCAGCTGGCTGTTCAAGAACTACGTGACGGCGGCACGCTCGCTCGCGGAACAGACGCGGATCGTGTTCGCGACCAACCCGGAACATCGCATCCAGGGCCGGGGCGGGGCCGAGCTCGTCGATCTGGCCGCCAGCATCAACCGGCTGGCGGACGCCTTTCGCCGGCAGCAGGCCGACCTGGAAACGAAGGCCGGGAGGTCCAATTCGCGCCTGGAAGAGGAGCGCAACCGGCTCGCCGCACTGATGTCGGAGCTCTCCGAAGGCGTGCTCCTGTGCAACGCCGAGGGACGCATCCTGCTGTACAACGAGCAGGCGCGGCGGCTGTTCGGCGCGGCGGCGCACCCGGCGCCCGGCGCGCGGCAAGGCCTGGTCGGCCTCGGACGCTCGGTATTCGCGCTGCTCGACCGGGACCAGGTGGCGCATGCCCTGGACAAGCTCCAGTACAGCCTGGACCAGGGCGCCGAGCTTCCCGCCACCCGGTTCATCACCAATGCGGCGACCGGCGCCCTGGTCAAGGTGCAGATGGCGCCGTTTCTCTCCGCCGGCGGGCGCATCGCCGGCATGGTGCTCACGCTGGAGGACGTGACCGTACAGATGGACCGGGAGGCGCAGCGGCGCGCGCTGCTGCAGGCGTTCGCCGCCGGCGTGCGCGCTCCCGTGGCGAGCATCCGGGCGGCGGCGGAAAACCTGGCGTCGTTTCCGGAGATGGACGAGGCACGCCGCGTGCAGTTCACCGGGATCGTCGCCGCCGAGTCGCGCCAACTCTCAGCAATGATCAACGATGCGCTGTTGGAGTACGCGGATGCGCTCAAGGCCGGCCTCGCGCTCGAGGACATGCGCGCCGCCGAGTTGCTCAACGTGGTGCAGCGGCGGATCGAAGCCCTGCTCGGCCTTCCGTGCGCCCTGGAGCAGGTGCGGGAAGACATCTGGATCAAGGTGGACAGTTTCGCCTTCGTCGAGGCGCTCGCCTACCTCGCCACCCGCCTGCGCGACGAGTATGCAGTGCGCGGCATTCGGCTGCGCGCCGCGGCGAGCGCGCGGTTCGCGGAGCTGGATCTGGTCTGGACCGGCGCGATCGTCGCCAGCGACGCGCTTGCGCTGTGGGAAACCCAGCCGATGCAGATCGGCGCGGAGCACACGCCCCTGACCCTGAAGGACGTGCTCGATCGCCACGGCGGCGAAGTCTGGGTACAGTCGCACAAGACCTCGCACACGGCCTGGTTCAGGCTGCTGCTGCCGCTCGGCGAGCCGGTCGCGGCGATACCGCGGCGCAGCCGCAGGACGGACAGCAGGCCCGAGTTCTACGACTTCGACCTGTTCCGGCACACCGACACGGTGGGCGGTCTTGCCGAAAGCAGGCTGTCGGACCTGCACTACACGGTATTCGACAGCGAAACGACGGGGCTCGAACCCTCCGCCGGCGACGAGATCATCAGCCTGGGCGCGGTGCGTATCGTCAACGGGCGTTTGCTTAAGCAGGAAGTGTTCGAGCAGCTCGTCGATCCGAAGCGGCCCGTCAGCAGGGATTCGACGCGCATCCACGGCATCGAGGCGCGGACGCTGGTGGACCAGCCGACCATAGACAAGGTCCTGCCGCAGTTCCATCGCTTTTGCGAAGACACGGTGCTGGTCGCGCACAATGCCGCCTTCGACATGCGTTTTCTGGAGCTGAAGGAGGCCGTCACGGGCATCCGGTTCACTCAGCCGGTGCTCGATACGCTGCTGCTGTCGGTCGTGGTGCATCCCAGCCAGGAAGACCATAATCTGGAGGCGGTCGCCGAGCGGCTCGGCGTCAGCGTGATCGGCCGACATACGGCGCTGGGCGATGCCCTGGTCACCGGCGAGATCTTTCTCAAGCTGATGCCGCTGCTCGCGGAACAAGGCATCCTGACGCTGGGGCAGGCGCTGGACGCCTCGCGCGATACATTCCATGCCCGCCTCCAGTACTGAAGACGAATCGAGGTCCGGAATGCGACGTAGGGACGTTGCGCTCGATCACCGGCTCGCGGGCGAGCAGCAGACGCTGGCGCGGCCGCTGCGCTCGCTGATCCGCAACCGGCCGGTGGTCTGCCGCGAAAACCAGAGCGTGCGCGAAGCGGTCGCGATCATGCACGCCCAGGGCGTCGGGTCGGTGGTCGTGGTCGACACCGATTCCCGGCCAGTGGGGATCTTCACCGAGCGCGACCTGCTCGCAGCCGTGGCACGCGACCTGGACACGCGATTGGTCGCCGAGGTCATGACCGGGGCACCCGTGTCCCTGCCCGCGCACGCGTTCGCCTACGAGGCGGCACTCGCGATGATCGGCAACCGCATCCGGCACGTGTTGGTGATGGACGATGCGACCCTGATCGGGGTCGTGTCCGAGCGCGACCTGTTCTCGCTGCTGAGGCTCGGCCTGGGCGAGCTCACGACGGAAATCCGGCTGGCGAGCGAAGTCGGCGTCCTGGAGGACCTCGCCGCGGAGATCCGCAAACTCACCCGGCTGCTGGCGGATCAAGGGGTCGCCGCCGAGCAGATCAGCCTGTTCGTGTCGGTGTTGAACGACCGGCTGTGCCAACGCCTGATCGAGATCGTGCGCAAGCGCCACCAGTGGGAGCAGATCAGCTGGTGCTGGCTGGGGTTCGGCAGCGAAGGCCGGCTGGAGCAGACTTTCAGCACCGACCAGGACAACGGCATCGTTTTCGCCGCGCACGGCGCAGCATCGCCCGCAGCGGTCCGCGAGCGGCTGCTGCCGTTCGCGCGCGAAGTCAACGAAGCCCTGGACGCCTGCGGATTCCCGCTGTGCAAGGGCAACGTGATGGCATCCAGTCCGGCGCTGTGCCTGTCGCTCGAGGAGTGGAAGGCCAAGATGGGCGGCTGGCTCGCGAACCCCGAGCCGAAGGCGCTGCTCGACGCGGCGATCTGTTTTGATTTTCGCGCAGTCTACGGCGACGCCACCCTGACGACGGCGCTGCGCGAATGGCTGCTGGGGCGGACGCGGGCCCATCCTGCGTTCCTGCGCCAGATGGCGGAGAACGCCCTGCAGGCGCGGCCTGCGCTCGGCATCCTGCGCGCCTTTGTCACCGAGGACGCGCCCAACGCGCCGCACAGCATCAACCTGAAGCTCCACGGCGTGCGCCTGTTCGTGGATGCCGCGCGCATCTACGCGCTTGCGCAGGGGTTGCCGCAGACCAACACGGTTGAGCGGCTACGCGCGGCGCGTGCCGGCACCGGCATGCGGGAGGCGGAAATCGAGGCCATCGCCGACGCTTTCTTCGCCATACAGCAACTGCGCCTGCGCCATCAGGCGTCGCAGGAGGTGCTGACCGAGGAGACGGCCAATCGTATCGATCCGGACCGCCTCAACGAGCTGGATCGGCTGATCCTGAAGGAATCGTTTCGCCAGGCGCGCAGGCTGCAGCAGCGGCTTGCGATGGATTATCAATTGTGAGTTCGCCGCCGGCGAGCCGTCATCCCTGGCCCTCGTTCTTGGCGCGGTTCGCGATTGCCCGTATAATTCAGCCTCCCTTCCGGCACCCCGGCATCCGGGGCGCCGCTGACCGACGCCAGCCGCAGCCAAAATTCCTCGTGTCGGTACGCTCGCAGTGGGAAGTGGCCAAGTAGCTCAGTTGGTAGAGCAGAGGACTGAAAATCCTTGTGTCGGTGGTTCGATTCCGCCCTTGGCCACCACTTCTACATAGCGTTTGGCGACAGTAGCCGCTAACGACTTTCTACAAAATTCGGAATTCTTTCTACAATTTGCCTTATGCCACTGTATCAGCCGTCCGAAAGTCGATCATAATTAGCTTTCATAGGGGACTCTAATTCGTGGATATCTGGCAATTTCTGGGAGCCCTCCTCGATATCGCCGATAGGCTCCTAACAATCATCATATTGGTCGCAGTCCTGCTGTGGTTTGCTTTTCAGAGGTGGATCTCTGAATTCATAAGAAGCCGATTTTCGCGAGCAGTCGGCTCGCAGCTCGAAGATCAGAAGCATCTCTTGAACAAAGAGCTTGAGGCGTACAAGGGGGCGCTCTTGCGTCAACTGGAGGAATTTCGTGCCGACATAGACATCAAGCGAAGCATGGCGCTAAAGCTTGCTGATGCGCGGCTTGATGCACTTCGTGACGTGGCAAACGCTATTGATTTTCTGGTCAACGAGGGGATGGCGATGTGCGTGGCATCTCCCGCTGGGAGGGCACATAACGCTGACGAGTATCACGCGGCGTGTGCTGGGGTGCGTATCGCAATAAGACGCGCTGGTATTTTCCTCCCATTGCCACTTGCTAGAGAAATTGCAACGCTTAGTTCTGATGTGGTAAGTCTTGCTGGGGACTGTATGTTGAATGACACGGTCCTTCAGAGGGACGACGTCCGGATTAACCAGATTCTCGGCAGGGCAGGGAATATCGCCGAACAGATGCGCGTCGTGATTCTCGCGGACGCATCATTGCCTAAAGGGAATGCCTAGACGATCGTGTTCTACTTGACGGGACTGACACTCCGCCCGTTTCGATCTCTCGTGTAGTGCTCGGTCATCGCGCGATTCTTGTGTCCGAGCAGTTTCTGGGCATGCGACAGGTCATCCAAGTCCGTCGCGGCCTTCGCCCTGATGTCGCGGAACTGGAATTCCACACCTGCGGCCGTGCGTGCTCTGTCGAAGCGCGAGCGTAGCGCAAAGCCGGTTACGTGCTGGCCTTTCTCGTCCTGGACGAGATGAAGTCCGGTCGCTCTGCGCGGTCGGTTCAGCGCTCGCTCGATCACTTCGGCAAGCTTGCCTTCAACCTTGACGCGAAGCTTCTGGCCGGTCTTGCCCTGGGTGATCCACAAGTAGCCGTCGCGGATATCGGAGCGCTTGAAGCGCAGCACGTCGCCCGGACGTTGCGCGGTGTAGTAGGCAAGGTCCATTGCATCCTGCACGGTGAAATGCGCGCGTTCCCACACCGCACGGAATTCGTCGTCTGTGACGTAGCGATCTCGCCCGGTTTCCTTATGGCCCTTCACGCCCGCGCAGGGGTTCGCCGCGTCGGTGTAGCCCCACTCCCTGGCGCAGTTGAACAGGTGGCTTAACAAGGCACGCTCGCGATTTGCGCGCACCTTCGCCATGCGTCCCCGAATGTCCAGGTATCGGCGCACGTGGTGAGGCTTGATGCTGTCAATCGGCATGTCGCCGAACACCTTTTCGAGATTGGTTAGCTCGCCTTCGTTGTCGTGCTGCGTTTGGGGTGCCTTCCGTGGGAACACTTCGCGCCGGTAGCGCGCAGCGATGGCCCGGAAGGTGGCGACGTTCTCGGGGTAGCGCGTACCCTCGATTTCCGCATAAAGGCGAATCGCGATGGCGTAGTCACTGTCCAGCTTTGTCCACTTGCGCGGCGCGTCGCTTGTGACGTGCCAGTAGGTGCGCCCCTTGATCGTCATTCGTTGGGGTAGCCCTTTATGGCTTGTGCGCTTGCGGCCCATCGTTCGCGATCTCGCCTAGCCCCCGATGGCGGCGAAGTTCGGCTCCGGATTGTTCGCCTCGGGCCTGCCGGAAAGAATGTTCTCGACGTAGGCGCGCGAGATGCGCGGGTGCCCGTTCGCTCCGATCATGTAGGGGATGCGGTTTTCGCGCAGCCAGGCGATTTGATCGGCCTTGCGTTTGCGCTCGGTGAGCGCTTCGACTTCTTCGAGCGTCAGGAACATTTCCGCCTACGGTTGCGGAAGGGGTTGAAAGGAAACAGCCGGTCTTGATCCCCTCGGCGCGCGTTCGCTGCATGCGCCATGCGATAGCGTCGCTCTCCCGATTTCACGCGCATAGGCACAGTCCGCGACAAGCGGGTATTGATGTAGCGATGCAACCGCAGCGCGTTGAGGCTGAGCGGCAGCGCCATGTTCAGCGCGAATTGCGGATGTCTCATGTTCTACCCCTCCCACGGTAGGCCGCGCGGGTACGCGGTGAGCGCATCGGCGACGGCGTAGATAAGTGCTTCGGGATCTTCGCAGCGCTCAAGCTCGCGCCGAAGGACTGCAATGAATTTCGCGATCTTCTCGTCGCGGTAGTCCGGCCGGCCGTGCTGCGCGCTACGCACGTTCCATGCGGCGTTGTAGATGCTGTGCAATTGGAGCATCCGCGCGCGGAGCTTCACCGCGCGCACGCGCGGTGATTCATAACGTCCAGCGTCCGGTTCGCGCAGGTGCTCGGTGCGCGCGTCTTCCGCCTTCTGTTCCTCGTCCTCGACGATCCAGAAGGCGAACTGCGGAAAGTCCTTGCAGGGTTTTTTCATGCTGTTATTGTTCGACACAGGCTTCTACCCAAGCCCTTGCCTCGGGTCCGGGCGCGGCGGCCCGGCCCGAGGCGCATTTCCCCGCATTCACCCTCTCCCTGTCTCTGTCGGCTTGCACCTTGTTGGCGTGCATTGCCTCGGCGATCTCTCGTGCCGGGTCTTCGATGAACGCTCCTGCCTGGCGCAAGCTCCGCTCAGCCTGCGCTCGCTCCGTCGCCCACACGTCAGGCTTGCCGATCGGGTAGCCGCTGGTGCGAAACACCACCAGGTCGGATTGATTCGCCTCGCCATACGGCCGGTGCAACCCGATTCCCCCAGCGTCGTACTGAGGTTCATCGCCAAACAGGTGTCGAGCAATGAAAATCTCTGCCAGATCAATAGGTGCGGAGTTATTGATACGAGTCCAAGGGAGGCGAAAAACACCCTGTTTGACAGCCTCCGGCCAGTGTTGGGCGTCGCCTTTCGGGGTGCTGCGCTCGCGGACTTGCCAGTCGTCGCGCCGCGTGACAACGGTCACCGGCCCGGCATCCCCCTGGGCGATGATGCCAACCAGCTTCCTTCCGACTTCGCCGGGGTAGCGCTGGCTCTCTCGGTCTTCGTAGAGCAGCGCCAGGGGCTCTTTGAGGGCCGCAGCGGCGCGCACGTAGGCTCCGAAGTCCTTTCCTTTGGACGCCTGCCAGGACGCCTCCAATTCGGCCTCAAGGGCGAGCGGGAGCGCGTCCAGGCGGTACAGCTCCCGGAAGGCTGTGATCGGTGGCACGCCGAAGAACTGGAATTGCCGGATGCGCCAGACGCGCGCCCACACGACGACGCGCGACGCACTTGCCTTTTCGTCGCCGTCCGCTTCCAGGCCGTGGCCGTCCGTGCTCTTCGAGACGTACTTGGCTACGTAGCCCACGGCACTGCCCTTGGCGGGGTCGATATCCTCAACCTTGAAGCGGTGAAGCTCCGCGCCGGGCTCGGCGCTGTCCTCGCGCATCGCGTGCGCTCGCAGGACGGCGACGAACTCGTCAGCGCGTGCCGCCTCGACGAACGCGAGCACGTGGACGTGCGGCGTTTCGTCATGGTGCGGTTCGACGACGCGCAGCCCGAAGCACTCAATGCCCGCGTGCTTGGTCTTGCGCAAGGCGTTGTTCCACAGTCGCATCAGGTGGCCGTGCGCCTTGCCTGGGGATGTGCCGTCATAGCGCGGGTTCGCGTCGCCTGACTGGAAATGCCGGGCGTGCATGCGGCTCGGACAGGTCAGAGTGATGAACCGGGCGACGTGGCCGCGCTCGCCCGCAAATTCCTCCAGGCCCCGGAGGTACAGCATCATCACTTTGCGCCGCACGGTCGGATTGCTGACGCTGCGCGCCGCAAGCTCGGCAAGGGGCAGGGTTTCGCCTGTGGTGAGGTTGACGGCCTCCATGGCATCGAGCAGCCGCGCGATCTTCCGGGCGTGGCGCTCGTGTCGGTGCATGGCTTCGTCGGATACGTACTCTGCCGCGCGCCGATGCACCAGGCCCGCGCGCACGGCGCAGTGCTCGACGATCTGGAAGCGCTTGCGCAACGCCCTGCGCCACCATCGCGTATCGCGCATGCGCGCGACGATGCCCGCAAAGGTCTTGCAATCGGCGGTCCTGACACAGTAGCGCTCAGCGATGCGCGCGAGCGCGGCGAGGTTCTCAGCTTCGGTCGCGTCGACGCGCAGCCGTTCGCGCACGTGCGCCGCGGCGCGCTCGGCGTGCTCGGCGATCTCGTCGTCGGATGCGGTGAAGCTCAAGCCCTTGCCTGGGTACATCTCGGGCATGATCTCGTCGCGCAGGCTGAGCGCGTACAGGTTGGCATCGCGCCGTCCGCCTGCGGCGTGTCGGGCCTCGTATTCGCCGACGAGCTTGCGGGCGAAGGTCTCTGGCATGCCGGAGTAAATCCGCGCGAGGAATCCCCTGTCGTCTGGATCAGCGGCGGCCCACAGGTGCGCCTGGATGTCGGGTGCCAGTCGCGCGGCGGCGGATGCGCGCATGGTCGCTCAGTGGGCTTGATGGGGGCAGTAGTAAGGCCGTATCGCCACGCTCATGCCGGTCACTTCCCGGAACGCGAGCGCGGCCGTTGTCGCTTCGTCCTCGTCGTAGAGGCGGGCGAGCCCCGGAAGCTCGACGACGCGAAAGGCGCTCGGCGAGAATGATTCGAGATAGCCGCGCATGACGGGCACCCACAGCACGCATGCTTGCGGTGCGAGGCGGTGAGACTGCTTGTCGTGGGCGACAGGTTCGCGGCGGATGCCGCAAAGAAATGTGCTAGTGCGCGCGGTGTCGCGACGAGCGCGACGGCGTTCGGATTGACTCATGGCTTCTACCCTTTCCGGTTGTTGTTATGGGTGCGCTGCCTGAACACCCCTCGTGCTCCGCTGTCATGGGCACGGCGGCCCTTGTAGATTGTCGGAGGGATGCTCAGGCGGCGTCGCTGAGCGCGGCGGCGCTCAGGCGCGCTTCACGGTCATGCGTCGGTTTCCTCCGTTTCCTCCGGCTGCTGCTCGGTCGCCGGCTGTTCGACTTCGGCCGCGGCGATCACTCCGGCCTTCACCAGGGTGTCTTTGCTCCTGGCCAAGAGGATGTCGCGCACGGTCTTGGGTTCGTCGATGCTCGGATTGCTGGTCAGAGCAGGGAAGCCACGCAAGATGCGAAAGACGATGTAGCCGGCCGCGAGGATGTTGTTTGCTTCGTCCAGGGCGGCTTGCGTGGCGCCGTTCCACTCGTCGTCGGTGATCTCGAAGAATCCCGGCTTGGTTGCGGGCATCTTCAACAGCGTACGCAGCCGGGCGTCGGCATCGTCCATCACGTCCATCGCACGCGCGAGCGCTTCGTCGCTTACCGCGTCGGCAATGGGCAAGTAGCGCCGCATCGCTTGCATCGCCACGACGCGCGCATCCGGGCTTGCCGCAGGGGCCACGCGTCGCGCGGAGGTCGGTGCTGGCGCGGGCTCGAACTCGAGCCCTTGCTGCTCGCAGTAGTCGCGCAGCTTCGCGACGTACTCACGCCGCATCGGCGTACCGTGGTTGCGAAAATCGCTTAAGTAATTTCGAGGAATGCCAGTTTCTTTAGCGACTTCTGAGACGGAGACGCGCAGCGTTTCGAGTGCATCGCCGAAGTCTTGTTGCGTGAGGCCGAAAGGTTTTTTTATCACGGTAGTTCCTTTTTTGCACGAAAAGTGCACTCAGGATACCCCCTTGGCGCACCGTGTCAAGTCCGTTTTGCACGAATAGTGCTGAACAGGACATTGCGCTGCAACAAAAAACCCCCGGTGTCTTGGCTATCGGGGGTTGGTTCCGGGTAGCTCTATCAGGATTTCGGAGGCGGCTGTTTGTCTTCCCACAGCCAGCGGCGGCGCTTTTCAAGAGCTGTTGCGGCGTTGTCGGCGGTGGCGCGCTGCTGCATGTCCCGAAAGATATCCGGCGTACCTAAATGGTGTTCGCCTAGGCGCGCCGACAACCAGCGATCCAACTCAGCTTCAAGCGGTGATTGCATTCCCGGGTCTTTCGTCCCGAATAGCAGCCATTGCACCGGAGCCGCGAGGGCTTCAGAGAGAACGCGAAGTTCGCGTGCACCTGGCAGTGGCTTGCCCGCCTCATATCGGAGAATGGACGTGCGGGATATCCCCTCAGCGTCGAAGCGCCTTGTAAACCGCGCCAGCGCTTCGACGGACAGCCCAAGCGAGCGCCGACAATGGCTAATGCGCTCTCCGATCCGCGATTCCGGAGGATTGGCCAGCATGTCGGGCAGTGTATCGGGCGTCGTTTTTTCGTTTGCCCACGGTGTCTTTTCCTGCGCGCGTGCGGCCGTACCGGATGGCTCGGCAGGGGAGGCGGGAGCAGCCTGCTCGACAGCTTTGCGGTGGTGTTTTTTGCTATTCGGCATTGGCGTCAGACGGTATCAGGCAAGATGATGCAGCCCTGCACGAAGCCACGTCTACACTTGGTTTGCGCCAAGAAGCAGGCTACGGGCGCGACAGTGGAATTATACCCGGCCTGTCTGGCAGCCCGTGCCGGTGTCCGTATAGTGCGCGCCGTGGCCCGGCAAGGGCTCGGCAGTAGGGCAGGGGAGCGTTCTACAATCCGGCAACATGGTCCGACGTGGTATGGGATTACAGCGCTCAGAGATTGAGCATTTGTAGAATCGCACGCGCCTTAAGCATTTGATCGGTGCGCGATCTTTCGTTGCCTGAAAATCCTTGTGTCGGTGGTTCGATTCCGCCCTTGGCCACCACTTCCTTTCACGGTCTCTGGGAAGCAGTTCCCAACCTGCGCTAGACTGCTGCATGGAGGGGCGATGCCAACAAGCTCACAACAGATTCTCGCGCTCCTGAAGGAACGTCAGGAGGAGATCGCCCGGCGATTCGGCGTGAAGCGGCTCGCCTTGTTCGGCTCAGCCGCGCGCGATGAGTTGCGCGAAAACAGCGACGTGGACGTGCTGGTAGAGTTCGATGGACCGTCAACGTTTGACGGGTATTTCAGCCTGAAGGATTTTCTGCAGGCATTGCTTGGCCGAACGGTGGACTTGGTGACGGAGCGGGGACTCAAGCCACGCGCCAGGCGGCAGGTAGAACGGGATCTGATTCGTGTCGCGTGACTGGCTGTTGTATCTGGACGATCTGATAGACAGCGCGGAAAAGATCGAGAGGTTTCTGCGAGGTTGCTCGTTTGAGATTTTCAGCTCCGACGAGATGCTCTTCGACGCTGTTCTGTTCAATCTCGAAGTGATAGGCGAGGCGGTCAAGAAACTGCCCGAGGAAGCGAAGACGTCGGTACCGGACGCCAACTGGATCGGGCCGGCCCGCATGCGCGACTTGATCGCCCATCATTACTTCGCTGTGGATCCCCAGATCGTGTGGGAGGCGGCCACGCAGCAAGTTCCCAAGATTCTCGGGCATGCGAACCAACTGCGCGAGCGGTTCGACCGGGACAACGAAGGCTCCTGACTCCCGCCTGAACCGCCATGGGTTGCGCTGTGCGGAAACTGTGTCGCCGTAAGACAGTTTGATACCGATTGTGCTTCGAGTGAGACGGGGATTCGAGTCGGCAAGCATTGCAGGTGCCTGATTCATAAGATACCCAAGAAGCTTGTTGCCACTGAAAATCCTTGTGTCGGTGGTTCGATTCCGCCCTTGGCCACCATCGATTTTGAGGAGCGTAGCGAGTCAAAATCAATCCGGTGGCGATCGCCACCATCGATTTTGAGGAGCGTAGCGAGTCAAAATCAATCCGGTGGCGATCGCCACCATCGATTTCGCCTACTATGATGTTTCCATGAAGCGCAGAGCCTTCCTCGCCTCCGCCGCCGCGCTCGCCGTGTCGGCGTGCGCGACGCGGCCGCTCGGGGCGTTCCTCGCCGCCGAGGTGCCCGCGCCGGCATGGCGCGCGGGAGACCGCTGGACCTACCGCCGCAGCGACGGCTACAACGGCCTCGCGAGGGGCGTGCTC
>Ga0209514_10008125_pt1 | contig 12078 bp, 7 predicted proteins | sample Subgrocontami58m_FD_187452 | JGI IMG/M metagenome (GOLD analysis project Ga0209514, IMG submission 187452) | Subsurface groundwater microbial communities from S. Glens Falls, New York, USA - GMW37 contaminated, 5.8 m (SPAdes) (version 3) | ecosystem: Environmental > Aquatic > Deep subsurface >...
CAGGTACTCGTTCCGCAGCCGCAGGCCGTCGTCCAGGCCGCCAGTGATGTGCGCCAGCATGGTCCGCCAGTCCATGGTACCTCCCGGCTCTCAGATCGCGCGCATCTCCTTGCTAACACGCATCATAGTCGAATTTCAGGGGAGACCGACGAGTTTCTTGACCATACGAGATCGGCCGGCCGCAGTGGGCTCGCTCGGGAACCGCGATCAACACCATGGTCGGCTACCGACCATCGTCTTGCTCCATTTCTGTGCGGAATTGTTGCGCGTCCTCGGAGTATTCCGAATCCGGAAACTCACGCAGGAGTCGTTCGATTGCGGCGATCGCCTCCCCACGGGACTTCTGAGATCGTGCTCTCCACGCCATTTTGAAAAGCACGTTGTCGAGGAACGGGGAATTCGGATATGCAGCGAGGAAGCTCCTGCACAATTCCAGACCAGAGCCGGGTTCAGCCCTGGAAGACTTATCCCTCCAGCACTGCTCCTCCGCAGTTCTAAAGTCCCAGTATTCTCGATGAGGTAACTCAGGATGTCGCGTCACCAAGCTAGCGTGCATTTCGGTAATCTCAGGCGTCACCCCATCGCCATACCCCTCCAGGAAACGGATGAACCGAACATCAAGCAGGCTTCGGAGAGACGGGTCATCGGCAGAGAGTGGATCGATTCGTATGACAACTGGTGCACTCTCCAGTGGGTGCTCCAAGTCAGTGCGGACGCGAACGCTGTAGCTCCCCGGGGGCAACCAACCGCGCGTGCAGTCGGCGCGTACTTGAACCGGGCAAACGATCTTCTCGGCCTTCATGGACGCTCCCGGGGCGAGGGGCCTTGGAGGAGCAACACATTTGACCGCGTGGAACTTTGCCTCACAGACGACCTCCGTCCCGGCCAAATCCCTAAAGACGAACTGGATGGGGACATGCCGTTGAAGGTGGCCTGTGTGGTTTCGCGTCAGCACCTCAGTGCTCCCGACGTTGACGACCGAAACGCGTGCGACGAGCGGCTCACCCTCGATAAGCGTGCTCTTACAGCACTCTAGGCGCAATTCCATTTGGGCCCAGCAGCGGGCCGGATTCAGCGTCACGGCGCACGCGACTACCAGTGTCCTGATCAAATTGCCTTTGGTCATTGCTCGATCTCCGTTTCCTTCCGCATGATGAGAATCTGGTCCTCATTGAAATTCAATGACGGGTTTGTGGAGCCCGCCGCGAGTGCGGTGCCGCCCGTGTGGCCCGCGATACCGAAGTGGTGCGCCACCTCGTGAACAACCGTAATACGCTCCGCTCCTTGTTGGGTCTCGCCCAGGGGGACGAAGCCCGCTGCGTTCCAAGCACCCCATTCCCTGGCGGCCTCAAGGAAAATCACAGTTGCGTTGCCCTGTGTGAAGGCATTGCCAAATACCAGGCTCGGGTCCCCGGTCTTAGAGGTCGGTCCATGAATGTGGTACACAAAGTCTGGATCTCCATCCGAGAGACTCTGCTTGGCAGGGGCAGGGTCACTAGACTCTGCGCCCTGGTGAGCGGCTACCAGCAGGACAACCCAATACCCGGGAGAAGTGGTCCGATCTCGGTTCGTGACGACGGTGGGATACCAGGAGTTGCTGGCGTCGGACACGACGGCGATGAACCCCGTGTTCATGTCCGACACGCCGGCATCCGTGATTTCCCGAGCTTCGATGTATGCCGGACGGTACTTGTCATTCATCAGCGAGATATCCACTTTGCGTGGAAGCTGCATGACATCGTCATCTGTAATGGTTGCCGTCTTGCCCTCGTCCGTGGCGGCGATCGCGGCGCTGGTAACGACATCGTCGTCTATGGTCACGTCGATATTGTCGATCACATCGTACACGGAACCGCTGCCGGCAACGGTCAGTTTGCCACCCTCGAACCGGCCGTCATCGTTCGGTTCGAATCCGTTGAGCTCGCAGACACCGTCTCCCGCGTGCTGACCCGCATTCGTCACCTCGTCGATGTTCCCCGTATGCGTCAAGTCGCTTCCTTTCGCCATCGAGTCCAACTCCAAGTTCAGCCTCCGCCATACCGAAAGCAGCGGGGTGGACTTTCGCCGGCCGGGAGTTGCAGCTTCCGAGACTGGAGCTCCCTGGGCATCGATCACCCGAGCATTGGAATCGGCCTGCTTGGCCTTGAGCCCAACGAGAGCATCCAGAGAGCAGGCGGCGACTACGCGGAAGTTGTCCCCGGGTCTCATCGTGACCGGCATCTCGACTTCGACGACGCCTGCAGCGTCGGTCTTGGCCGAGGACTTGCTCAATTGGACCGCCCCTCCGCGGTTGTCGAGCCCCGGAGCGCCGCCATCATTGTCAATCGGCCCGTTATGATCCGTGGGATCGTCCGCGTCGAAGACCGCGAAGAACACATCGACATCCGGCTTGGCCGGTGTGATCGTCGCACGCACCTTCACGCGATTGTGCAGCTTCCCTTGGGATCCGGATTGGTTCTGGTCCGGAAAGATCCTGAATCCCCCTCCGTGCGAGGCGGGATTGTCGCTGGTCAGGTTCGTCTGGCCGTCCCCCGGATCGATTCCCAACCAGGTGGCGCTGGCGACTGCCACGACCATTGTGGTTCGTTCATCCCGCGGGACCGCCGGATCATCTTGCAAGATGTCGATGGCGGGTTTCTTAAGATCGTTGACGCTCAACGAATCAGAGCCGGGACTCATTCCTTGTGCGACGCGCGTGACGGTATTCCCTGCCCCCTTGGTGAATTCCACTTGCTGCAGCGTGAAGGCACCGCTCGGATCCTGGAATCGCACGTTCCCGTTGGCAAACCTGGCACGGAAGCGATCGCCCGCTTGGCCTCCGTTGAGCGTCAGAATGAGAGGATGGGGATCCTCGATACAGATAACCTCATGCAGTCCCTGAACCGTGCAGGTAGAGCACATGGAGAAAGGCGTACCGTAGATCCGCAGCTCGACCGTCTGGCCTGGGTCCGGCGGAAAGCACTTGGCGGTCAGTCGATACTTGCCCGCCACGGTTCGGGGAAAGTCGAACTCCAGGGCGCCAGAATCGAATAGGGGCACGGGACCGCCCGTCACCGCCACGGCCTCCCAAGCAAGGTGCGGGGGCTTGTCCGAACTTGCAGGGTCGAGTACCGCCACGATTCGGATCGCATCACTCGGATGCGTCGTGGTGATCAGGATGTCGCCCGGATCCGGTGCTCCCGAGGCTGCGGAGTCTCCTCCTCCGACCGCCGTTACGCGCTCAATTTCCGCTACCGTCAGGAGGAAGAAATCTTCGCAGGTCTCGCCCGCCAGGAACACCTGGAAACGCAGCCTCACGTCCGCCGCGCTCTCGACCCCCTTCGCGGTCACCGTGTTGGTCTCGCGGTTGGTCAACTCGACCGCGTCGCTGGTCGTGGACCAGAGCACCACCGACAGAGGCGGGGAAACCAGCGCCGTGATCTGCACCTCCTCGTCGTGGCACACCAACTCCGGCCCTTCAAACGTGATCCTCGCGACGGTCACCGGTTCCGCGTCCGCCACTTCGCCGCTGCCGGGCTCGGCGCTGGTGGCCGTCAAGGTCGCTCCGCCGATCTCAGCGGTCGCGCTGACACCCCGCACCAGGAAGCTCGCCTCGCCGCTGCCGCCCGTCGTCACGATCGCACCGTTCGGGAAGGCCATATGCAGGCCTCCGGCGAGGCCAACCTTCGTGCCTGCGACCGGCCGTCCCTCACAAAGCACCCGGACGGAGCCCGGCCTCGCAGGGCCATCGACGCACAACAGCTTCGGCGCGGTGAGCTGGATCTCGTGAACCACGACCCGGATCGTCGCCTCGAGCACGTCGCCATCGGTCGTGCGAGCTACGACAAAGCCTACTCCGTGCCGCGCGGGCGTGAAGATCCCATTCCGGTCGATCGTCCCCAGGCTCGCCGGCTCGACCGTCCACAGCACCTCGGCGTCGATGTTGACCACCTCGCCATCCCGGCATTGGCGCACGTCGAAGTCCTTCCGGCGATCCTTGCAGATCTCCGCGAATCCGGGACTCAGGCGCGGCTTGGCGGTCTCCACATGAACTTCGGCGGTCCCCTCGAGGTCCTCCTCCGGCAACTCGGCCTTCACCACTCCGTCGCCGAATTCCGCCGTGGTCTCGAACGCCCCATGGCCATGGTTCACCAGCAGCTCCGCAGGCGCCACGCTCCACTTCGCACGGTCCGTGACGTCCTCCATGCCTGAGGCGCTACAGACCGTCGCCTTGAACTGGAGCGGCTCGGCGGCGGTCAGTCCGGCCCGCCCCTTGTGGCGCGCACACGCCGTCTCGGGGTCCGGCTCGACGACGAGCCCTTCGTCCACCACGCGCAGCTCGCGGGGCTCGGCTCGACAGGGATGCGGCCCGCAGCCTTCGATGCGCGAATTGAGCGTGTATACGCCCTCGGCGGCGAGTCCGCCTCCGCCCAGTTCCCCTTTCCAGAAATACGTGTACTCGCCGGGCACCGGATCGCTGAACGACTTGACCACGCCGTGCGGTCCCTCGATCTCGGTGATCACCGTGCCCATCTCGCCGTCCGCCTTGACGACGAGCTTCGCGGGTTCCTCGTCACGCCGCGGTAGGCACAGGTGTTCGCTGGCCTCGAGGAACTTGACGTCGTCCACGAAGAAGCGGATGCGGTCGGTGCAACTGCCGCCCTTGGGCGGGAAGTACGTGACGCTGATGACGACCTCTCCGGGCCCGTCCGCCCAGAAGACCGCGGTGCTGATGCTCACGCCCTCTTTCTCCTTGGGCACGAAATCGAGGAACTTGAAGACCGGCTTCGGGCGGTCGTCTTTCTTCCCCGGCGCGGAATTCTCGGCCTGAAGCACGCCATCGCCCTTTTCGAGCACCCAAACGAAGCCGCCACCCGCAGGCGATCCGATCGCGATGAACTTCTGGGACTCGCTCCGGCACATGCAATCCGGCCGGGGGGCGATGACGACCGCGCATTTCCGCTTCGGCTTGCGCGGGTCGGTGGGAATGCAGTTGATCGGGACCGTCTCCAAGCCATCGCCCTGGTCGCCATCGTCTTCCTCGTACAGGGGGATGGTGATCTCGGAGTGGCCTTCGGCGGTCAGCTCGATGGTGAAGGTGCTCGGCGCGAACGCAATCACCTGGGCGACATGGTTCCCCGTGATGTCGTAGACCAGCGGGCTCACCGCGTTGGTCGGCAAGGGCTGCCCGTCGAGCGTCCCGCTGATCGTAAACGTGATCGTCTGGCCTACCTCTCCGAAGACCACTCGATCGCTCGGCAGGATCTGCCAGGTGTCGGGCTTCACGTTGAAGACGGTCCGCGCGGGCAACTGGGGCGTGCGCTCCAGCTTCAACTCCGCCTGGTGCAGGACCTGGAACACCTCGATGTACGTCCGCGCATCGCCGGTGGCGTTCGCATCCGCGATCAGCGCGTCGGCCTTGACGAGAAGGGCCTGCGCTGCCGTCAGGGCGGGATGGTATTGGCCGATCTGCGAAGCGATCTGCTCGAGACGATCGACGACCACGGCGCGCGCGGTGACCACGAGCAGCACGTAGATGCCCTGGACATCGGCGCCCTTGCGCTGGGCGTTGGCCAGATGGACGCCGATGACGTGGAAGCTCTGAACGGTCTTGGCGAGGTCGCCCGCGAGGAAGAAGTCCAGCGACCGCCCGGTGTCGCGGAACGCGTTGATCAGGTGCGGCATCGCCGGCCGCGGCGTCAGCGGGCTCTTGACCGCTCCCACGATGCCGAGGCTCGCGTCCAGCAGGAAGGGCGTGCCGAGCGCGCCCGCGCGCGCGAGCACGAGCTGAGTCTCGAGCCCGCCCGTCGCCGCGCCGACGTCGAAGGCGCGCAAGAGGCTCACCACGGAGTCGGTGAAGCCGCGGTTCACGGCCGAGAGGTCGCCGCCCGCGATCGGGCCGTCCAGCGTGCGCAGCAGATCCAGCGCCGCCTGGAGGTCCGGGAGGGAAGCGACGGGCGTAGTGGGATCCTGGATCAGCGCCTCCAGCAGGGCCACGATGGACGCCACCGCGCCCTGCGCGTCGAGGAACGTGAGCGGCAGCGCATTGCTTTCGCTGCCCGCAACGGTAACCGACACGGACCCCGCGCCGAGCGCGACGCCCGACGGCACCGTGCAGCGCAGGAGGGTCGGCGACTCGGCGTCGGGCAGCACGGAGCGCACGACGCCCGTGGCATCCGTGAAGTTGACGATGGCGCGGAGAAACCCGCGCCCCGCGAGGGTGACCTGGTCGCGCGGCAGGACGCTCGACGGGGAAACCGACGTGAGCGCCAGGTCCGGCGTCCCCGCGGGACGCAGCACCGCCGTCGCGACGGCCTCGGCCAGACTCACGCCCGCCAGGTCGAACACGGCGACCGTCACGTTGAGCGGCGTGTCCGTGCCGACCGTCCCGGCCGGGATGGTCACGCGGACCTCGCCGACCCAAGCGAGACGTCCCTGCGGGTCCAAACCCGAGCGCAGGTCGCCCGCCGAAAGCGTCCGGAAGGCCACCCGCGTGCCGAAAACCGTGCTCACCGCGACGTCCACGCGCCCGACCGCAACGGGCGGGAAGACGAACGTCTCGATGACTTCCTCGACGCCTTCCGCGAACGTGCCGTCCGTGCGCACCGCGGCCTCGACCCGCGGCTCGACGACGAGCGCGAGCGCCGCCTCGACGCGCGTCCCGTCGGCGAGCACGACGATGGCGGCGAGCGTCCCTTGCCCGGAACCGCCGGACATCTCCGCCAGCGCCGGGTCGGGGACCCATCGCAGGGTGAATTGCGTCGCGCCGTTGAGCGGCACGGCCGTGGCCAGCGAGACGTTGCCGGTCTGGCCGACCGTGCCCGCCGAATCGCGAGCCTCCCAGAAGAACGCGCTCACGGACGCCACGGCGGCGGAAGGCGCGAACGCGAGCGGGACTTCCGACACTCGCCCCGCGCGCACGGTGAGCGGCGGCGAGATCAGGAACGCCAGCGTCCGCGGCGCGCGCGCCGGGTTGAGCGTGGCGGGGATCGTGTCGACGTCGGCCGGCTGCGCGCCGGTCACGAACGTGCCCGTCAGGACCGCCGCCGTGGGCGCGGTCACCTGGCCCTCCGGCACGATGACGTCGACGGCGCCGCTCACCGCCGTTCCCTGCGGGGTCAGACCGCCGAGGTTGAGCGTGCCGACCGCGTAGACGTTCCGCGGATTCGCCGCGTCGGTCAGCTTCCACGAGAGGTTCGAGGCGGTGAGCGTGCCCGCCTCGAGCCGCGAGAACGCGACCGTCAACGGGACCGATGTCGCCACGCCCTCGGTCAAGAACACCTCGCGCACGTTCCACGCGAAGTTCCCCGTCACCGGCGGAAGCGCGGGAACGGAGAGCGTCGTCGCGCTGGTCGCGAACGCCCCGCCGGCCGAGACCGTGACCGCGATGAAGAGGTTCGTGCCCGCCAGCGACGACCCGATCGAGATCGAGAACGTCCCCGAGTAGCCCTGCGCGCCGGTGCTCGAGAGCGGAATCGTCCCGGTCGCGACGACCGCGCCGGTCCCGACGTTCGTGGCCGAGAAGCTCCCGCTGAGATCGGTGAAGCTGGGCGTCGTCCCCGAGACCGTGAACTGCGCCGTCGTCCCGACCGGCGCCGTCCCCGGACCGGTCACGGTCGCGGTGAGCGGCGTCCCCGAGGCCACGGATACGACGACCGTCTCCGGTGTGCCGAACGGGACGTTGTTGATGAATTCCTGCACCGACATGCGCAGGTCGCTCCGCCCGGCGATCCCGAACGGGACGGCGAAGCTCTCCTGCGCGAAGCGGGGAAAGCCGGAGGCGGTGAACTCGGAGGGGAAGAACTGGCCCGAGGCGAAGAACTGCCCCGTGGTGATGCCCTCGAACGTCCAGTCGAAGCGGATCGTCCCGCTGGGAGCGAAGCCGATGGAGAACTTGATCGTGCCCTGCTGCCCCTCGACGAGGGGGGTCGGAAAGACCTCGATGAGTCACGTAGGCGCATCGAGCCGGAAGGGCGGCGAGGTGAGCACGACGGTTTCGACGTCGCGACCCCGCGGTTGCTCGTACGTGTAGACGGCGACGATGTCGACCGATCCGGCCACGCGCGGATAGACCGTGTAGGCGAAGTCGACCGGCTCGTTCGCGACGAGGCGGACGTCCGGCTGGGGAACGAATTCGACTTGCGCGTCGCCGCGCGTGCGGAGGGAGAAGATGCCGGTGCGTGGGACGTTGCCGCCGGGTAGCTGGATGCCGATGAAGTCGGGGTGCCCCTCGAAAAGCAGGGTGGGCCCGACGATCTCGAGACGCTCGGAGTTGCCGGCTTCCGCGTCACGGGCCCAGTGGAGGTTGGCGGCGGCCATCGCGACACCCACGAGGCATACCGCGACGACGAGCGCCGGGGCGAGGAGGGGATGATGGGCCGCTCGGCTGGCCATGGAACGGTCATTTCGGATGCGCATTGCCTGCTCCCATCATGCACGGGTTGGGCGATCCGCTAGGAAGGAGCGGGCGGGGGCGGGCGGATCCGGCCGCCGCGCACGGCGGAGCGGGTGGGCGCGAGGGTGGTCGATGGGACGACGTAAGAGGGCTGATAGTAACCCCTCCCGGAGTATCTTGCCGGCTCGTTTAGTAGACGGGCTAATTATTACGCGTCACGGGTGGATGTCAAGGCTGATTCGTGGGTGGCTGAGAAGATTCGCGAGATTCACAAATCGAGTTGCGCCACCCCCGGCGCGGCCGGGTCACTATCCGGCCTGCGCGCATCGCCGCGTGCGCCTGCGCCTCAATTGTGACACTAAGTCATTTGCCATAACCGTTTGCACAGCGATCCGACTCTGGCGTCAATGATCGGTCGCCCGCGTGTGCCGATGGGCCGCCAACAACAATGGCACCCGGCGTTGCGCCGGCCCAGGGCGTCAGCCCGCGGGTCCGGATTCCCCGGCCGCGACCGCTGCTGGGTGACTCTCTCGGGACCTTCCGCTTCCCCCCGGAGAAACGCTGGGCTGCGGCGCCATGTCGCGCTCCTCCCGCGCTCGCGAGCAGTCGAACCTCGGGCGGCCGTCGCGGTAACCATCCGAAACTGCGGCGTGCCCACGCGCGGCGACGCTCTGCCCCCGCTCCGGCACTCGGCCCGCGGGGGCCGTCAGCCAAGAGCCGGGGGCGTGAGCGCCGGAGCGGGCGACCGTCTCTCGGGAGCACGGGCAGGGTGACACGCATCCAGGTGTGCCCATGGAAGCTACCACCGCACTCGAAGGCCTGCAGCAAGCCCATCCACTGAGAGAACTGGCGATTCTTTGGTGGCACATCGCGCTTGGCGGTCCGGGTATCTCCCGGCGGGTCCAGGGCCCGGCCGCGAAGTGCCCCCGGTACCCGTTCGGATCGCCCGCACGACCGGCCCGGGATCAGGCCGGAACCGGCGGCCGGCGGTCCTGCCACGGGCGCGCCTGCTCGAGCTGCGCCGCGAGCCGGAACAGCGTCGCCTCGTCGCCGAAGCGGCCGACGAACTGAGTGCCGATCGGCAGGCCTTCGGCGTTCCAGTACAGCGGCACGCTCATCGCCGGCTGCCCGGTGACGTTGAAGACCGGGGTGAAGGGGATGAAGCTCCAAGCCGACTCCGCGATCCGGTCGAGCGTCCCGAGCCAACGCAGCACACGCCCCGCCCGCAGCGCCACCAGGGTCTTCATCAGCGCCATCTCAGCCCCCTGGGGCAGAAGCTCGCCGATCCGCAGCGGCGGCTTGGCCACGGTCGGCGTCACGAGCACGTCGTATCGGGCGAAGAACGGGGCCAGCGTGCGACAGGTCCGCTTCAGATTGCGCACCGCTTCGGCGTAGTCGGCCGCGCTCAGCCGGTCTCCCAGCAGGTGGAGGACGGCGGTCCCCGGCTCGAGGTCGCCGTGGCGCGCCTTGCGCCCGACCAGGCGCTCGGCTTCGCGCACCTCCGCGGCGGTCTCGCCGATGAGGAAGATCACGAAGTCGCGGGCGAACGCCGCGCCGTTCAGCTCCGGGTGCGCCTCCTCGACCTCGTGGCCCAGCGAGGCGCACAGCTTCGCCGCATCCTGCACCGCCGCGACGCAGTCGGGGTGGACCTGCGCGGGCAGAAGCGGCCGGGCGGTCCAGGCGATGCGCAGCTTCCCCGGCGGCGCTCCCACCTCCTCGCGGAACGGCCGCGCCGGCCGCGGCGCGCAGTACGGCTCCCCGGGATCCGACCCGTGCGTCGCGTCCAGCACCGCGGCGCTGTCCCGCACGCTGCGGGTGATCACGTGCTCCTGGGCAAAGCCCTGCCAGACCTCGGCGACGAACGGACCCGCGGGGGTCCGGGCGCGCGTCGGCTTGAGCCCGAAGACGCCGCAGCAGGACGCGGGAATGCGCAGGGAGCCACCGCCGTCGCCACCGCTGGCGATCGGCACCATGCCGGCCGCGACCGCGACCGCGGAGCCGCCGCTCGAGCCACCGGGCGTCCGCTCCGGGTTCCAGGGATTGCGCGCGGGCCCGAGCGCTTCGGACTCGGTCACCGGCGTCAGCCCGAACTCGGGCGTGTTGGTCTTCCCCACGACGAGGAAGCCGGCGCGCTTGTAGCGCAGCATCATCTCGCTGTCGGCGGCCGGCGACCAGCCGGCGAAAAGCCGCGAACCGGAGCTCATCGGCTGCCCGGCATACGCGTCCAGCAGGTCCTTGATCAGGAACGGCACGCCCGCGAAGGGGCCGTCCCCGAGCGGTTGCTTCGCGCCGGCGCGCGCGATGTCGTACATCTTGTGCACGACCGCGTTCAGGCGCGGGTTCGCCTTCTCGATGCGGGCGATGGCCGCCTCGACCAGTTCGGCCGGCGACACCTCGCGGCGCCGCACCCGCTCGGCCAGCGCCAGCCCGTCCAGGTTCTCGTAGTCCGCTGCACCCGGCATCGCCCCTCCCCGGAAATGGCAACACCACGAAGACGCGGGACGCACGGGGAGTTTGCCTCCCTCGCGTGTCCCGCGCCTCCGTGGTGCGATGTCGCCGATGGTTCTCAGCCAGAACCTAGTCAACCGTCCAGCGGCCGCCGCCTCCGCGCGCCGCCTTCTCCTTGACTTCCTTCAGCTTCGTGTTGGAGCCGACGAAGATGTCCTTGAGCGTCTCGCCGTACATGCCCACCGCGCCGATCAGGAACACCGCCACCAGGGCGACGATGATGATGTACTCCGTCATGCTGGCCCCGCGCCGATCCGCCAGCCGGGCCCGCAGCGCCGTCATTCGCATCGCGTTCATGGGTCACCTCCGCTGCCGTCAGGGGCTCGAGTAGGATGGGCGAGGGATGGTGCCGGCCACCCCTCGCCCCTCCCTCCAGGGAACACGGAACACTTCGGCCGGTTAGCGGCGGTTCATCTTGGTCTTCACTTCCTTGAGCTTGTCGCTGCTGCTGGTGAACAGGCCCTTCAGCTCGTCGCCGAACAGCCCCACCGCGCCGATCAGGAACACCGCCACCAGGGCGACGATGATGATGTACTCGGTCATGGATGCGCCGGACACGGCGTTGAACTTCAGACCGCGCTTCGCGAACAGGTTCGACATGGTACACCTCCGTACGACTCTCTTGCCTACACTCTCACATCCCATCGCGAGCCGTTACCGGCTCACGCTCACCTGCGTCACCATTTCGCCGTAGCTCTTCAGGATCACGTGGGAGAACGCCGAGAACGCGCCGGCGATCCCCACAAGGATCGTCACCGTGATCATGAACTCGGCTACCCCGAAGCCCTTGTCGCCCCGGCGTCCCATCGTCTTCGGGTTCATCGCGCGTCCCTTTCGCTGCCAGTTCCATCGTTTGGACGGGAGGGACTAAAGCAACCATGGTGCCGTGTGACACATTTCCAACTTATTATCGCAAGACTACTTCATGTATAACTTTATGACTTTCATGAGACGCCTATTCGCGCCTGCATCTCGTCCAAGAATCTGAAATCCTGGATTCTTGGATGTCATCGCCCGGCCGCGTATCGCATCGATAGGAGGCTTGGTCTGCGGGGTTGCGGGGTTGGTGGAGGCGTGGATCGCGTCGGAGCGCTCTGGCGGGGCCGGCAGGGTCGCGCATGCCCCGGCGACCCCGTTCGGAGCGAAGGTGCGGGTACAGAGTGAATTGCGTCGGCGTCCCTGGATCGCGCTCCGTG
>Ga0209514_10008139_pt1 | contig 12058 bp, 9 predicted proteins | sample Subgrocontami58m_FD_187452 | JGI IMG/M metagenome (GOLD analysis project Ga0209514, IMG submission 187452) | Subsurface groundwater microbial communities from S. Glens Falls, New York, USA - GMW37 contaminated, 5.8 m (SPAdes) (version 3) | ecosystem: Environmental > Aquatic > Deep subsurface >...
GAGAATTCCGCAGCGATGCGCGACTGGGCTTCCCCGGCGGGTATCGCCGCCATCAGGAGCCGCGCCTCCGGCAGCGCGCGAAGGATGCGCGCCCACAGCGCGACCAGCCTCGGCGTGATCTTCAGCACGTGATTGAGCGACCCGAGCGTGAACCGGCGCGAAGCAGCCGTCCCGCCCGCGTCGCCCGTCTCGGATAGCGACTCCGGTGGACTGTAGCACCACAGGCTGTCCGGCAAGTAGAGCAGGCGCTCGCGGTATCGCCGCTGCGCCTGTCCCCGCACATCGGCCACCGGGTCGGTGATGCGGTAGTCCATGGCCGCCATGCCCGTGCCGGAGGGATAGCCCAGATAGGTCATCTGGACCGGAGCCGGACGGTGCGCAAACGCGAGCAGCCTGTTGCCCGCCGTGTGTCCCGACAGGTCGACGAGGACGTCCACGCCGTCGCTGCGCATGAGCGCAGCCGCTTCGGCGTCGCTGAATGGCGCGATGTCCCGCCACGCATCGGCGAACGCGACGAAGCGCGCCGTGCTCGCGTCTTCCCGCGAAGCGTTCGAATACAGCACGATCCTGAAGCGCCCGCGGTCGTGGTGGCGCAGGATGGGCTCGACGAAATATCCGACCGCGTGGCGGTTGAAATCGGCCGAGACGTAGCCGACGGTGATCCGGTCCTTCGTTGCGTGCGGGGGCGGCGCCCCGAGCGGGTTCACGGCATCTGCGTGCAGGCTCGCCCAGCGCAGGTGCTCGGCAAGCACGAATTCCGGGTCCTGCGCCCGATACAGGTTGAGAAAGAACAGATAGCCCTGATGGCCCAGGCAGAAATCCGGCTTCGCAACCAGCATGCGCTGATAGGCGTCGAACGCCTCGTCCGCCCGCCATTGCTGGCCGAACGACATCGCCAGGCTGTAGAGCGCAGCGGCGTGGCCGGAATCGAGTCCCAGCGCGGCCTGCAGCCGCTCGACTGCCCCTTCGTACCGCCCGGCGCGCCGACAGGCTTCGCCGGCATTGGCCAGGTAATCGGCGCTGTGATCGGGACTGCCCTCGGCCAGCGCGGCGGCGCGATCGAAGCATCGCACACCCTTGTCGTCCTCGCCCTCGCGCAAGGCGATCGCCCCGAGCAGGTTCCATGCCTCGTGCCGGTCGGGGTCGCGCCTCACTGCCGCCTCGGTGAGCATACTCGCGCGCTGCAGATCGCCGGCGTCCAGTGCCGCCACTGCCTGCGCGACCGAGGGGTCGGGTGATGCCTCGTCGCGGTGCAGCCGCGCCACCACGGAGCGGAGCAGGGACTTCAGCATGGCTTGTCGATCCCGACACGGCGCAGGGCCGCGACGACCGCCTCTTCGAACGCCCGGGCAAACCGCGGCGCGTTCATCAGCACCGAGGCCCGCAGCCGCTTGCGCAATCCGGATCGCAGGCGGGCGCGCAGGCCGGCATCGCGTGCGAGCCCCAGCGCGATCGAATGGTATTGCGCCGGATCCGACGCGATCAGATCCGGCAGGCCGGCGCCGCCCAGGATGCTCGCGCCGGAGCGCGAGAAGCCGCAATCTCCGGCCAGGGTCACCACCGGAATTCCCATCCACAGGCAATCGCAGGTCGTAGCGCCGCCGTTGTAGGGAAACGCATCGAGCGCGACGTCGATCGCGGCGAGCAGCCGCCAGTATTCCTCTCGGGCGCAGCGCGGGTGCGACTCGATCCTGTCCGCCTGCACGCCGTGACGCGCGAACGCCGCGGCGATGCGCTCGCCCGCCGCGGCGTCGGGCACCGCCATCACGCACAGGCGCGACTCGGGCAGCTCGAGCAGCACGCGGCTCCAGAGCGCGATCACCTCCGCGTTCAGCTTGGCCACGTGGTTGCACGAGCCGAATACGAGGGCGCGGCCGTCCGGTCTCGCCTCGGGCGCCGGCGCGTCCGCAGGCGCCTCATAGCACCACTGCGTATCCGGCAGCCGGATCAGCGCCTCGGAGTGGAAGCGGTCGCTTTCGGGCGGATCGGCCCGTGCATCGGTGATGCGGTAATCCATGGCCCTCATCCCGGTCGTATTGAGGTAGCCGAGCCAGGTCATGGCGACCGGCGCAGGCTTGCGCGCGAATACGCCCAGGCGATTGCCGCGGGTGTGGCCGGAAAGGTCGATCAGCGCGTCGATCGCGTCACCGCGAATGGTTTCGGCGGCGGCTTCGTCCGACAGGGCGTGGATCTCGCGCCACTGCGAGGCAAGCGGGCGAAAGCGCGCCGTGGTCGTGTCGGCACGCCCCGAGGCGTCGTAGCACAGGACCTGAAAGCGCGACCGGTCAAGGTTCGCGAGCAGCGGCAAGCTGAACGACGCCGTCGAGTGGCCTCGGAAATCCCCGGACACGAAACCCAATCGCCATTGGCCGGGCGCGCGCGCCGACGCGGGCATGCGGTCCACAGTGTCGGCGTGCAACTCGGCCCAGCGCCGGTGCTCGGAGAATGTCGTTTCCCGCGAAAGCCCCGGGATCAGGTTGAGCGCGAACAGCAGGTACTCCCTGGCTTCGGCGAAATGCGCATCGATCTGCAGGGCCTCGCGGTAGCAGCTCGCCGCCTCCTCGACCCGGCCCTGCTCCTGCAGCGACAGCCCGAGGCCGGTCAGCGCCCCTGGATTGGCCGGATCTGCGGCGATCGCCTGCCGGTAGCGTTGCTCCGCGCCGTGGAAATCGAGGAACTCCTCGCGCAGCAGGTTGGCCATGTTGAGCAGCGCGGGCAGCAGGCGCGCATCGCGATCGATCGCCCGGGCATACGCTTCCCGTGCGAGAACGACGTCCCCGCGGGCGCAGTAGACCAGGCCCAGGTCGTTCCACGTGTCGGCGCGGCGGTCGTCCAGCCGCAGCGCGGCGAGGTAGTGATCGACCGCCGCGTCCCAATCGCCCTTCTCGCGCGCCTCGGCCCCGCGCCGGCAATGCGCCTGCGCGCCCGCCGGTTCCGAGAACAATTGCCTCATCAGCGCCCTAAGCACGGCACGCCTCCCGCCACATGCGACGATAGGCGGCCTCCAGGTCGCGTACGTAAGCGTCGATGTCCATGAGCGGCGATTCGCGCAGCCTGTCGCGCAGCCCGGCACGCAGTGCGGCAAGCGCGGACAGGTCGCCGGCGAGCGCCGCCGCCCTGGCAACGTAATCATCCTCGCCGGCGGCGACGAGTTCCGGCAGCCCGGCATGGGTGAGCAGCGACAGCCCGGCCCGCGAGCGAAAGCCGACACCTGCGAGGCTCACGACCGGCACCCCCATCCACAGCGACTCGCAGGTGGTGGTGCCGCCATTGCACGGAAAAGGGTCGAGCGCGATGTCGATATCCCCGAACAGGCGGCGATAGGCTTGCGTTTCGATGCGGTCGACATAGCTCAGGCGCGCTTTGTCTATGCCGTGCGCCGCGAATTCGGCGGCGATGCGCTCGCGCGGCTCGCCGGAGGCGACCGTGGCGATCAACAGGCGCGATCCGGCCACCGCCGCGAGGATCCGCGCCCACACGCCGATCACGCCGGGGTTCAGCTTCAGGACGCTGTTCATCGAACCGAAGGTCACCCGGCCGGTTCGCCCTGCCGGCAGCGGCGCCACTTCGGGCATATCGTCCCCGGGCCGGTAGCACCACAGGCTGCGCGGCAACCGGACGAGCTTCTCGCGGTAGTAGCGCTCGGATTCGCCCGGAGGATCCGCGCAGGCGTCGCTGAGCCGGTAGTCGATCGCCGCGACGCCGGTCGTCGCGGGATAGCCGAGGAAAGTCACCTGCACCGGTGCAGCCCTGCGCGCGAAGACCGGCAGCCGGTTTCCCTGCGTATGCCCGGACAGATCGACGAGGACGTCGATCGCGTCACCGCGGATCATCTGTTCCGCCTCCGCGTCCGAGAGGCCGTGCAGTTCGCGCCAGGTCGCATGCGCGCGCATGCGCTCGGTCATTTCGTCCCGCTTCGCGCGGTTCGAATAGCAGTAGACCGAGACGGCCCGGGCGTCATGGCGCGCAAGCAGCGGCGCCACGAAATAGCCCACCGCGTGGTTGCGGAAATCGGCCGACACGTAGCCGACCCTGAGCACGCGCTCGGGGTCGCGATCGCCCCCGAAGCGCTGCGAAGCTCCGCGGTCCGCAAACCGCTCGGCCCACCGGCAGTGCGCCTCGAAGCGCGCCTCGTCCGTCACGTCCGGGAGCACGTTCAGCAGATAGAGCAGATTGCCGTTCGCGAGTGCGTGCGCGGGATCCAGCGCGATGGCGCGGCGAAACTCGACGAGCGCCTCCCGGGCGCGCCACAATTCCATGAGGGCAATGCCGCGATTGTTGTGGTAATCGGCGACCTCGGGCATCGCCGAGACTGCCTCGGAGAACAATTCCTCGGCCAGCACGAAGTTGCGGCGCCGAAGCGCGACAAGGCCGAGCAGGCTTGCGCCGTCGGGATGCCCGGGTTCGCTCGCGAGGGCGGCATGGCACAGGCGTTCGGCGGCGGAATCGTCCCCCTGTTCGAGGCGATCCGCGGCCTGGCGCAGCAGCGCCCCGACCTCCGGCGCGTCGGCGTCGGCGCGCGCCCCCGCGCTCGCAAAGCGGCGCAGCGTCCCGATCACCAGGCGCTTCAGCATCAGGACCCCGGAATGTCGAAGTCCGCGGGCGTATGGCCTTGCGCGTGGCGGCGCCAGGCCGTCTCGAGCGCGCGCTCCAGAGCCTGCACGAAACGCCCGGCGTCGAAATACGGCGTGTCCCGCCGGGCGAGCCGTTCCCGGATCTCCGCGCGAGCGCGCGGCGAGCGGGCGAGCTCGACGGCGCATTCCTCGTAGGCCTGGAGGCTGTCGCAGACCAGGCGGCGCATTCCTGCCGCTGCAAGTGCGCTCGCCGCCACGCGCGAGGGAAAGCCGCTGCCCGGAAAGGTCACGAGGGGCACTGAGGCCAAGAGCGCATCGGCGGCGCCGGTGTGCGCGTTGATGAAGTGCGTATCGAGGACCACGTCGGCGCTGCGCAGCCGCGCCAAGTGGTCCTGCCTGGGCAGCGTGCCGGCGAAAACGATCCGCGCCGGATCGACCCCGCGCGCGCGCGCTTCGCGGCGCAGGTTCTGCTCGCACCAGCGATTCGAGCGATACAGCCACAGCACGCTCGGCGCCACGCGCGCGAGGATGCGCATCCAGGCCGAAAAGATGCGCGGTTCGATCTTGTAGGCGGCGTTGAAGCAAGCGAAGACGACGCCGCTCTCCGGAAGGTCCATCTCGCGCCGCGCGGGCGCGGGTGCGGCGGGCGCAGCGGCCCCATCCACGATCTGATAGCTGTGCGGCATGCGAATCAGGGATTCGCCGAACCCGCGAGCCGCGCCTTGCGGCGCAATCACGCCGTCGACGATCGCATAATCGGCGAGACCGGCGCCCAGCGTCGCCGGATAGCCGAGCCAGGTCACCTGGACCGGCGCCGCGCGCATGGCGAGGATCTCAGGGCGCGCCTCCAGCGTGTATCCCTTGAGGTCCACCAGCACGTCGATTTCGTCCTCGGCGATCCGCCGCGCGCATTCCAGTGCCGTGGCCCCGCGCAGGTCGGCGAATCCATCGACGCTCGCGGCGACGCGCCGACGCTGCGCGCTCCCGTCGTCCGGACCGAGCGAATAGGCGAACACCTCGAAACGGCTCCTGTCGTGCGCCGCGAACAGTCCGCCCAGGAGGTGCATGGTCGGGTGGTGGTGAAAATCGGCCGACAGATAGCCCAGGCGAAGTCGCCCTTCGGCGCGCGCTCCCGCCCGGCGCTTGGGCTGCGTCGCCGCGTGCGCAAACCGTTCGATGATCCGGTCGGCGTAGCCCTGGGCGATGGCGAGCCGCGCCTCGTCGGGAACGTCCACGTGCCACGCCACGAAGGGATGCAGACCGTCGTAGCGCGGATCGCGCGGCGATTCGGCCCAGCGCGCCACGAAAGCCGCGAATGCGTCCCGGTCCTGCGACCAGTCGCAGATCTCCGCCTCGAGCAGGAACCGCTGGACGCGCAGCCAGGCGCTTTGCGCTTCGCCGCCATCGGCCCTGCGCAAGAGCGAAATCGCCTCCGGCATGGACTGCGCCTGGGCGAGCGCCGCCGCCGCGATCGAACTCGCCTCCGCCTGCGCGGGATCCGCCTCGAGAATGTGCCGCGCGCACGCCAGCGCCTCGTCCGATTTTCCACGCGCGGCGAGGCAGCGCGCCAGGGCGAGGCGGGGCTCGATGGCCTCCGGCGCGAGCGCCGCAGCGGCGCGATGCTGCGCCTCGGCCTCTTCGTACCGGCCCAGCGCCGCGAGCACCTCCGCGAGATTGGTCCGCAAGAAGGCGACCTCCGGGGCCTGCTCGACGGCAAGTGCCGTCAAGCGCACGGCTTCCCCGTGCTCCCCGCGAAGAAACTGCAAATGGCCCAGAAGCTGAAGGCTGTCCACGTGATCGGGATTTTCGGCCAGGTGAAGCCGCAGCCGCGCTTCCGCCTCTTCGATGCGGCCGCCGGCGACCCACGCGCGCACTTCCTCGGGTCCCAGGCGCACGGGCCGTGGCTGCCTGGATCGAATTTCGTGCAGCAGTCTGGAGAACAGCGTCATGTCCAGCGAAGTGCCTCCCCTTGCCGTAGCGGCGCACTTCCTCTTTGCAAAGGGTGAATCTTACCGGGATGTGCCGTTGCGGACGCACAAAGAAAAAGCCCCTCCGGAGAGGGGCTTGGAGCTTCCTGGGGTGTCCCGAAGCCTGTTGCAAGAGTCCCGGGACAACGCAGTGGCGCGGGGATGGGTCTCCCCCGTAGTGAACGCCTAGCGGCAGGTCGCCGGCATGTACTTCGCCGGAGTGCCGGCGCACGACCAGGACAGCGTGCCGGTCGTCGAGTTGACGCTGGTCGGTATCACCGTGATCGTCACCGCCTGGCCCGTGCTGGTGCTGGTCGCTGCGCCGTAGACGGCGATCGTGCCGTCAGGCTGCACCGTGGCGCCCAGGATCTTGCCCACGACGTTGATGGTGATGCCCGTACCCATCGTCGCGCTGTTGGCCGGATCGGTCTGGAATTTCTCCGAAATGGCCGTCCGTGCCCCCGACGCCGCCAGGATCAGTTCCGACACCTTCGCGCGAACGGTGTAGTCCTGATAGGCGGGCAGCGCAACTGCTGCCAGGATGCCGATGATCGCGACCACGATCATCAACTCGATCAGCGTAAAGCCCTTCTGAAATGATTTCACTGGTATATCTCCCAAAGTTACGGCGCGACTGCGCCGTGCCCCCTTTGGCAAGCAATCGCCATGCCGACGCGCCAGGGACCATGTTGAATATGTAACTTCTTGTTTATAATAAGTATGTTACTCCTGCCCCGTCCTTGCCCGACGCACTTGCTCGATGGTCTAGGGCAGAAATTGCCCAAGAACGTCAGCCTCACCGTGTAATTGCCGCACACTCAGCCGCTGCAAGACCTCCCCGAGCACCGGCCCCCATTCCCCGGCAATCCGCTGGCGAAACAACCTCGCGCCGGGGTACCAGGGCATCCGGTCTCCCTGGGCAAGATAGCGCCATTCCGGCGCCCAGGGGACCAACACCCACACCGGGCGCCCGAGTGCCCCGGAGAGATGGACGATCGCCGTGCACACGCTGATCACGAGGTCCAGTGCGCACACCAGCGCGGCGGTATCGTCGTAGTCGTCGGTCACCTCCGGCCAGTGCTCCAGTTTCAAGCCGGTCGAATCCGACGCCCTGGCAATTTCATCCCGATGATCGCCGTACTGCAGGCTCACGGCCGTTCCGCATTCGCGCAGCAGCGGCGCCCAGTGCTCCAGCGCGACGGAGCGCAGCTCCCGGCGGTTGCCGGGCGCCCCGCCGCGCCAGGAGATTCCGACGTGGGGTCGCGGCCCGAGTTCGTTCAGCCGACGCCTCCAATGTGCGACGCGGGCGGGATCGGCCTTCAGGTAGCCGCGGTGATCGGGAAACGCGTCGCGCGTCCGGCGGTACATCGCGGGCAGGCTCCCGATCGGAATCTCGAAATCCGCGGCGATCGGTGCATCGGACCGCCCGGGCCGCGGAGCGCCCTGGGCACGCACCGTCGCGCCCGCAAAGGACCGCTCGAACATGGGCACGAGCCGTGGCTCCGCTTCCACCACGCAGCATGCGCCGCGGGTGCGCGCGTCGGCGAGCAGGTCCGGCAGGCATGAAGCGAACATGATCTGGTCGCCGATTCCCTGCTCCGCGGCGACGAGAAGCGTGCGGCCTCCGAGCGGCTCGCCGTTCCAGCGGGGAGCCGCGCCCGGGCGCGCGACGGCGTCGGCGCTGCGATGCCGCGCCTCGAATTCATCCCAGCCCGCGGCGAATTCGCCGCGTTTGAGATTGAGATGCGCGCGCATCAGCCGCGTCTCGTGGTCGTCCGGCCTTCGTGCCAGGACTGCCGCCAGGCAGTCCAGCGCTTCGTCGTATTGCCGCGTCTCTCCGAGCACCCATCCCAGGTTGGCGCGCGCGGCGTCGAGCCCGGTGTCGCACTCGAGCGCCTTGCGCAGCAGCCGCTCGCCGCGCGCGAATTCGCCGTACTCCCGGGCGAGTATCAGGCCGAGGAGACTCAGCGCCTCCTTCGCGAGCGGATCGAGAACCAGGAATTCCTCGAGCCGCCGCGCTGCCGCGTCGCGGTTTCCGCGGCGGTAGAGCTTCCACGCCAGCGCGATCGTCGCGCCGCGGTGCGCCGGATTCCGGACGAGGAAGGTCTCGTAGGCGCATTCCGCGAGAACGCTCTCGCCGCGCCGCTCCAGCGCCTCGACCCGCCCGTGCAGGGCGGCATCGCCGTGCGGGTCGTAATGCAGCGCCAGGTTGAAATGATCGAGCGCGGATTCGGTGTCGCCGAGCGCGAGGCTGGCCTGCCCGAGCAGCGTGTTCAGCTCCGGATCCTCGGGTGCGTCCCTGTGCAACGCACCGAGGAGCCCCGCCGCATCGGCGAACCTGCGTTCGCGCAGCAGGCTGCGTGCCCGCTCGACGAGATCCGGTGGTGGCGGCGTGCCCACCGCGTGTTCAGCCGCGCGCGGCGCCGGGCGGGCGCGGCACCGCGCCCGCGAAGAGCATGGCGTCGCGCGCCGCGCGCCATTCTTCGGCGTATTCGCAGTCCGCATACTCGGGAAAATACGGTCCGCCCTGCGTGAAATGCACCAGCGAGACATCCGGCGTGGGCGCATCGTAGCCGACGAGATGGTTCCAGCGGTGCGGCAGTTCGCCGATCAGCGCGTCGTTGTCGAGCCACTTGAACTGGTGGAGCTCGAGGCCCGAGGCGGTGTTGACGCATTCGGTGGTGAGCGCACGGCACCTGGCGTTGTTGAACAGCATCACGCTGGACCAGTTCTTCTTGCCGTAGGCGGTCTGCGGCTGGTCGAGGAACTTGCGCGTCTCGCTGGGACGGTGATCGTGCTTGACGGCGAGCACGGCGTAGCGGTCGTCCCGCAGATCCCACAGCTTGGCGACATCGTCGAGCATGAGCATGTCGCAGTCCATGAACACGCTCCATCCCTCGTATCCGGACAGGTACGGAGTGAGGAAGCGCGAAAACGAGAAATCGGTCGACTGCAGCGGATGCCGCTCCCGGGTGAGCACGCCCTCGAGGTGGGCGAGTGCGATCGGCGCAATGGTGACCGGCCGCGAACTGCCAGCGAGCACGCTGTAGGCGAGAACATTGTAGGCGACAGCCTCGCGCGGGTCGTACCCGATGAACACCCGGATCATGCAATAGTTCCTCCGCGAGCGCGCCCGATCACGTGGCGGCGCCCTGCAATGCTATAATTTTGCGGTCGTGCGTGTGCGCTCGGCAAGGGTGGCGACAAGGGGGACAGATGCTATTCGGGCTATTTTCCGGCAGCAAGGTCGACGCGTTCGCAAAGAGCTTGGCACAGGATATCGGCAAGCGCTACCCGCCGGCAATCGCCAACAACCCGGACCAGCTGGTATCGCAGAAGCGGCTGTCGACCATACTCGAGGAGGCCTTCACGCGCGCCCACGAGTTCAACCGGGAGCAAAAGCTCGGGATGTTCAAGAAGGCGAAGCTCGGCAATACCTTCAAGTGGGAATTGAAGGAGATGGGCTACGACGAGAAGTTCGTCGACATGGCCACCGAAGGCTTGATCGTCTACCTGACACGCGGCCCGAGCTAGGGCGCGACACTCCGGCCGCTTCACTCTCCTATCGCTCGGATGTAGACAGATCCGGCGAAGAATTTGGGGTCACCAATGTCTCGCTATTTCGGGAAGTTGCAACTTCGCAACTTCCCGAAATAGCGAGATGAATGGACCCCGAGAAGAGGCAATCTGGTTGCTTCCGGCAATGCCGCCTCAGGGCGCATAGCCCGGGATCGTCCGCTCGTCGACCGCGTCGATCTGCTGCGGATCGAGAAACTGCCTGGCGTAGTCCAGGTACACCTTCCTGCGCACGAAGATGTCGAACAGGTCCGGGTCGATGTGCCCGTCCTGCGAGAACTGCCCGAGTATCCGCAGCGATTCCGAGAGCGTCTTGCCGGGCTTGTACGGCCGGTCCTTCGCGGTGAGCGCCTCGAAGATGTCGGCGATGCCCATGACCCGGGCCTGCACCGACATCTGCTCGCGCGTGAGCCCCCGCGGATAGCCCTCTCCGTCCATGCGCTCGTGGTGGCCGCCGGCGTACTCCGGAACGTTGCCGAGATCCTTCGGCCAGGGCAGCGCCTCGAGCATCTTGATCGTGGCCACGATGTGATGATTGATGATTTCGCGGTCCTTCGCGGTGAGCGTGCCCCTCGCGACGGTGAGGTTCTCGACCTCCTCCTCCGTCAGGAGGTTCACGCTCCGGCCCGAAGGGTCGGTCCAGCGGTGCGACGCCGCGATCTCGCGCACTCGCGCCTGCGCCTCGGGCGGCATCCACTCCCCGCCGGTGTTGCAGCTGCGCAGGAATTCGCGTTCCTCGTCCAGGCGGCTCACACGCTCCCTCAGCCTTTCACCGATCAGTCGTTCGCGCTCGCCCCTTGCGGCGGCGTCCAGGCGCGCGTCGTCCCGCAGCCCCAGCCGCTCCTGCAGTGCCTCGACCTCGGCGTCGCGCTTGAGCACCTCGAATCTAGTATCGACCAGGCCGATGCGGTCGATAATGGCCTCGAGCTTGGTGGCCTTGTCGACCACGTGAACCGGCGTGGTGATCTTTCCGCAGTCGTGCAGCATGCCGGCGATCCTGAGCTCGCGCCGGTCCCTTTCGCTCATGGTGAAGGCCGACAGTGGCCCCTCTTTCGCCTCGTTCGCGGCATCCGCGAGCATCATCGTGAGCACGGGCACGCGCTGGCAATGGCCTCCCGTGTAGGGCGACTTCTCGTCGATCGCGGTGTTGATGAGCTCGATGAACGATTCGAACAGCTTCTCGAGCTGGTCGATGAGCGCCCGGTTGGTGAGGGCGACGGCCGCCTGCGACGCGAGCGACTCCGCGAGGCGCAGGTCTGCCTCCGAGAACACGGCGATCTCGCTGGTGTCCGGCGTCGCGCGGTTGATGAGCTGCAGCACGCCGATGATCTCGCCCTCGTGGTTCTTCATCGGCACCGTGAGGAAGGACCGCGACCGGTAGCCCGTCCTCTGGTCGAACTGCCGCGTGCCGGAGAAGTCGAACCCGGCTTCGGTGTAGGCGTCGGCGATGTTGACGGTGCACTTGTTGATCGCCGCGTACGCCGCCACCATCGTATTGTTCGGCTTGCCGTCCTTGTACAGCTGGATCGGATAGTAGGGAATCGCGCTGCCCGAGGTTCCGCCGAGCGCGATGCCCAGCGTCCCGTTCCTCATGATCGCGAAGCGAAGCCGCGCGCCTTCCTCGACCAGGTAGAGCGTCCCGCCGTCGGCGCGCGTGATCGTCTGCGCCGCGACGAGGATGTCCTCCAGAAGGCGGTCGAGGTTTCTTTCCCGGGAAAGGGCGGCGCCGATTCCGTTGAGCTGATCGAGACGCCGAAACAGGCTGTCGACAGTGTCCACGGCCGATCCTCCGAACTAGTCGCGGCTCAGGGTGAAGCTGCGGCCCGGCGCCCGCAACGCGCTACTTGATGCAGACCGCGCGCACCTGCGCCATGTCGGTGATGCCCTGGAGCACCTTCTCGATGCCGTCCATCTTCAGGGTGCGCATGCCCTCCTCCAGCG
>Ga0209514_10008140_pt1 | contig 12057 bp, 16 predicted proteins | sample Subgrocontami58m_FD_187452 | JGI IMG/M metagenome (GOLD analysis project Ga0209514, IMG submission 187452) | Subsurface groundwater microbial communities from S. Glens Falls, New York, USA - GMW37 contaminated, 5.8 m (SPAdes) (version 3) | ecosystem: Environmental > Aquatic > Deep subsurface >...
TTTCGAAAATAGAAGATCTACAAGACGCACTAGAAACATTCTGGCAAAAACATGTTTTCACGCAAAACTTTATAGGGTACTTATGTCCTTAACTAAATAGACAGTTTTCGTGCCCTGAACAAAATGAAACATGGCTTGCATTGCGTGATAAAGAAGGAAAACGTCTTGATAGCGCAACATCTCAACTTTTGTTTGTAAAAAATGGCGTGATTTGTGCAATTTATGATAACAAGCCAGAGGTTCATGAAGAATATGCAGGCGATAATTTGAAAAAATATCAGTTATGTTTGTGGCAACTCACAACAAAAAACTTGACAGATTCAGGACTTCTAGAAGGAGAGTTTGAGTGCCGTTTGTCTGGTGTTGGCGGTCGCGACGGCTACGTCGGCGACGTCGTTGCTGACGACCGATTCAGCAACGATGCTGGCGTGCTTCCGGTAGTTCACGGCGTCGGCGCGCGAAAAGTTCCATCGAAAAAGAAGATTTGTGCTCGCGCAAAGTGAAGTCTTATAACTCTTTTTGTTCTTTGTTTTTCTTGAGCATGAAAACAATAATCTGTTTGAACAATAACTATCCCTTCACAAACAGTTTATGTTTTTCATTGCCTTCTAATTCTAAGAGAATGCGTTTTACTACTGCTTTTTCTGGGTCAGGCATTAAGTGTACTCGTTCTCGTAAGTCAGCAAAAGTCTTAAACTGATCTTTATCTCTTGCTTCAATCAATTGCCACATGTGTTTTTTGCCAAAACCTGGAAGTAATTCTAGTGAGTGCATGCGCGTAGTCAAGGGTTGTGCAATATTAAAGAACTTTAAGAACCGTTGTTCATTTTTTTTCACAATAGTATGCAATACTTCTTCAAGAGCAGTAGTTGCTGTAGGTGTTAGTCTATCCATAGATATTTTGCCAACAACATGATGTACTTTGTCGCGTTTTCCTTCACCTATATAGATTTCTTCTTGTGGCTGAAAAAACATGTCACGTTTTGGTACAAGTTCAAGAATACTCAGGTGTTCCTTGCCAAGGGCCTGAACCATTGGTTGTGCACGTTGTCCTGGTTTTTGTTCAAAAGGATATCCGTTAGGCAAATAATCTAGCACGATAGCTACTTCTTCCTTGCTGTTGCGAGAGGCTTCGTCGTGCGTTTCCATTTTTTACTCCAAACATCATTTCCATAACCAAATAAGAGCCAGATGTATATAAATGTTTGTTGGGGGTTTAAAAATTGTGCTATCCGATTTTTAGTTAACCTATGTTAATCAAAGTTCTCAATAGTTTGGCTCTGGTGTATGCTGCCCTTGTTTTTGTTTATTCTTGAAAAACACTTTCGGTCACTCAAAACGTAATAGGTGTCCGAAAGTGTTTTTCCTTCGTAAATTAAAGAAGGGCAGAAGTGCCAAAGCGACACTTTTGTTTACAACTAATTTTTCTCGTCAGAAAACACTTATTAACCACTTCAGTTTTCTCACCCTATTTTTTGAATCACAACCTATTAATACTTCTTTACAAATTCACCTTGCATGCCAGACACTGATCCTAACCAACCAGGTCTGAGCAGCCATACGCGCAAAGAACTCAAGCATGCTCAGCAAGAACAAGAACAGCAAACAAAAGAATACTCTCATCAAAGAAATCAAAACAAAACAAGTCATTCGCTTAGTGTTTGGTCCTGAGTCAGATTATTAATAAAGCGCGCAGAAACCTTTAAATACAAGTTGATTTACAAGTCTTGTAAAGGAGTGGTTTTTATGGATGAATTTAAAGATAATCAAGAAAGTGGAGCAGCTCAAAAGAAAAAAGAGGCTTCTGAACAGACAACTGCACCACATCACTCATTGCATCATCCAGCACACCAGAAACCAGACCCGATTAGTCCAACAATGCTGTACGCAATTATTGGTGTTGCTGCAATACTTATTTTGTTTAACTGGGTGCAGATCTGGTCATTAAGCACTTTTATTTCACCCCAGTCTTCTTTTTCAGCAAAAATTAGCTTGCCTGTATTTGCAAGCAGTGGCAGCCTTGGCGATATTGATGTTTCAACAATCCAGAATACTGCGCAAGCTGTGAATGCTTTATTTCCTTTAAAAGATATTAAGTCAGCTGATGACGCAATTAAGGTCATGATTCCTTCAGGTCCTGCTGAGTGGGCTTCTGAGCTCGGCATTTCATATGATGATCCTGTGACTGCACTGAATTTTCTTGCGCAAAAATTATATCCTGCAATGAAAACTGATTTGCAGCAAAATGATCCTCAAACATGGCAACGTTATCTTGCTCTTGCAACAAGACCTGTAGGCATTAGTTGTGAGTATTGTTGTGGTGTTGGTCCAGTAAGTGTCACGCCTCGCGGAGAATTAACCTGCGGTTGCGCTCACAATCCAGCAGTGCATGCAGTAACTATGTACTTGATGAAGAATACTAAACTGTCTGATGCTGAAATCTTGCGCGAAGTCATGAGATGGAAGTCATTATGGTTCCCTAAAGATATGGTTGGTTTGGCATTAAAGCTCTCAGGCGGAGACACAAGTTCACTCACAAACGTGCCAGGTATGGTTGGAGGGTGCTAACGTGAACAACAATGTCTTTGCAAAAAATATCTCAATTACCAGCACCCTACAACCTTGGAACAAAGTGACAATGGTGGGAGGATGTTAATCTGACCACCTACGAACGAAGTGAGACTGGTTGGAGGATGTTAAAATGAAGAAAAGTGTCGTTACAAAAACTATCTTAACTACCAACAGCCTACAACCTTCGAACCACAGTGAGACTGGTTGGAGGCTGTTAAAATGAAAACCAGCATCCCAACAAAATACATTCATCAACGGAGGAAAAAACAATGAACAAGAATGCAATCATCGCAATTGTGCTTGGTGTGCTCGTGCTTATTGCAGCAGTGCAAGCATGGCAGTTAATGGATATTAAAGGCAAATTAAGCTCTGGCAGTGCTTCTCTTACAGCACCTTCAGCAGCAAGTCCTGGTGTTTCAGGCAGTCCTCAATTGCCAAGCAATCTGCAAAATCTGCCATCTATGGTGGGGGGTTGTTAATCCGACCACCTACGAACGAAGTGAGACTGGTTGGAGGATGTTAATAGAACACCAACATTTACACTAACAACAAAAAACTTAATAACGAAAAACCACTATGCCACAAAAACTTGATCTCGGCTTGATTAATGCAGTTTTAGTAAGCGCACTTATTTTAATTCTTATAGTAAACATAGGAGTTTTGTATTCATTAACTCCAAGCACTCCCAAAGTAGTTGCAAAGCCAGAAATAATGCTCACATTTGTGAATGCAAAAGAGTGTAACACCTGCCCTGATTTATCATCAATTACTGCAGCATTAGAAAAACGTGGTCTAAGCATCAAATCATCAAAAACTCTGCTCGCAGAACAAGCAGCCAGTGTTATTTCAACATACAGTCTTGCAAAGCTTCCTGCAGTGATTATTACTGGAGAAATAGATTCCTTAGCTAGTCTGAATTTTCGCAAAGCAGCTAATGGCTTGGTATATGAACCTTCATCACCACCTTATGTAAACACAAGCACAGGTCAGCTTATGGGAAAAGTTATTGTTATTGCATTAGAAGATTCTTCATGCACACAGTGCACTGCTGCAAAAGGCATTGTTGAGCAGCTGACTCAGATCGGTGTTAGTCTAGAAAGCAGGTCTGTTGAAGCAGGCACTCCTGAAGGCACTGAGCTTATTGCAAAATATGCTATCACAAAACTTCCTACAATCATCATGTCTAATGACGCACTATTGTATCAGCAAATTGCGCAAGTATGGGATAGCGCAGGCACTACAGAATCTGATGGCATGCTTGTCTTGAGAGCTGTACCTGCACCATACCGCGAGCCTGCAACACGCGCGATTAAAGGACTTGTTGAAGCAACATTTCTCACTGATGTATCTTGCACAGAATGCTATAACGCAAGTATTCATGAGAACATTTTAAAAGAAAGTTTTAACTTACAATTAAGCAGTAAAAAGACAATTGATGTAAATTCTGCTGAAGGCAAAATCATTATTACAAAATACAACATTACCACTGTACCTACTATCATACTATCGTCAGAAGCAAATGCGTATGAAGGAGTTTCACAAGTCTGGGACAGCGTAGGAACTATCACCGCAGATGGCAGTTATGTATTTACTGCAATTGACCAGCTTCAAGGACAGACCTATAAAAACATAAAAACTGGAGTTATTGTAAGGCCAGGGAATAATAGTCAAACTACTGCATAAGCCATACCCCGACTTAAATTATTATGCATATTTCCTTATAGAAAAGTTAAACGCCGGCCCTGGGATATTCAACCCTCTGATTTTTGCCAGCAAAACCAAAAGATTTTTGAACCCAGAAGCCCTTACGGGTTACAGCGACTCAAGCTGCTGGCATACCTGGTTAGCCGAGGCCGGCGTTATTTTTTCTTTGTTTTTATTATTTAAGTGCGTTTGCAAGAAAAACACGCAAACATTACGAATTATCCGCAAACTTTCCGGCGAAATTGAAGGGTTTCCGGTTTTTTATGATTTTTTCGAAAGATTTGCGGAAGTATCGAATAAAATCACCAAAAATAGAATGGCTTTTGCGCCTGTTGCCCCTTTGGTTTCTGAAGAAGGAAAAACGTGTTTGGAATTTACGAAGTCGCGAGTTCGCGACTGAGTTTTTAGTCACCAAACACGTTTTTCGTGAACAAAATTTTCAAGGGCAGCACGTGCCAATGCCACCCTAGTAAATTAGTAGATGCTATAAACAAGTTATAATCATACTACAACACTTCAACAAGTTTACGCCCTTGCCTGATACCCTTGTTCTGCATCTTCTATTTCTTTGAGAAGTTCTTGAGCCCCTTGAGCTTTGTAAATGTCAAGTGTTGCTTTGCCGCAGTATGGGCATAATCTTGGTTGTACACTTCGCGTGAATTTCCAATTGCACGCTGTACAACGATATTTTACCTTTACCTCAGACATATAATAATCGCAACCATAAAAGTATTTAAACTTTGTGGCAGAAAAATGCTTATCGTCGGAAAGCCCCTCTTTTCCAAATGATTTATATAATCCTCCTCCTGTGTGCTGTGCATGGTTTTGTTTAATGCAACAGTATTTGTTGACATGGTTGGCTGGTATGTGACTGGCGGCTGGGTTTTTGTTGATTTATTGATATACATTCTTATCTTTGGAGGAATTACGCAATTCACTCTTGGCAGAAAAGCAGTTGCTGCAACAGCAGGAGTTGCAGGCAGTGGGCATGAAGGGGGTATTTTTTCAGTTCATGGCAAGCCAGCAATTATTGGCATTACTGCAGCTTTATCATTTTCTCTTGTGGCAGTTGAGTCTGCTGCAGGCATTACTCTTATTGCACTAGGTCCTTTTGCTGCACTTCTTCTCGCAATCATGCTTATGATTTTTGTGCGAGAGCTTGTGAAACAAGTGTATGACAAGCATCAGATTCCTTTGATTTCAGGCATAATTGCAGGATTGTTTGCATTAGACAGTTTGTGGCTAGGCATTCTTGCTATTGCTCCAAGCCAGGCTTTTTTGTCAAAAATTCATTTTTCATTATCTCTTGGCACAGTGCTCCTAAACATATTAATTTTCATTGCGCTTTTTATGATCATCAAAGAAGCATTTGCAGCAGCAGGAACAACACCAGGAGAGGCTGAAGCAGAACAAACACTCTCATCAGGAGGAACTGAAGGTGCAGAAGGACCGATCTCCACTAGTTCAGCAACACCTCCTCGCCCAGATACAGAAACACCAATTGATGTAACTCCTACATTTGCTGGAACAACCACACCACACTCAAGCTGGTTCAGACGCGCATGCACTGCGCCTTTTAGAATAACAAGCAATTGGTGGAGAACAAGAAAAACTCGCAAAGAAAAAGCAAGAACAGAAACACTGTCTTCGGCAGCAAGCATCAGCACACAAATTGAATTAGAACAATCAACGACACAGTGGAAAAGCGACTTATCTACAATAATAACAAGTCTCACACTATTTTTAGACAAGAGAAAAACAGATAGAAATAAAGCAGAGCAGCAGGCAGTAGACTCCTATAAGAGCATTTTAGATGAAAAACTTGATGAGATTGCAGCTAAAATTGGAGAACTTCAAGCGCGTGATTTTGCAGTCAATATTCAGGGATTCACAAATCTTCTTAGTCTAATTGCAAAAGATGAAGAGTCTGGAACAACACGCAATGCACCAACTCCTGAAGCCGCAACTTCACCCAAACCAGAAAAAGCCATTATAACAAATCTTTCCTCCACTATTTTACCAACACTAAAGAATACTATTTTGCTTTTTATTGAAACCATAGAAACAAAACAGAATACCAAGGTAAACGTAAAATATTCTAACACCATCAAAGACTACACTGCTTTGCTTATTGAAAGCGAAAATAATTTACGAACAAGCAATAGGCATGAATTTATTTGTAGGCTGATAGAGGGAGTTGTCAAGAAGCTTGAGTATTCAATCTATTGCTTTGAAAAAGTTGATATATCTCTCTGGAACAATCGTTTTCAGGACCCTGTAAGTCAGTTTAGACTAGCATTAGCTGATTTTTCTTTGTTGGAATCTAATTTAGATAATTATCTGAGGTATGGATGACCCTTCTCTTTGGCAACCCAGGAATACCAATAGCAGCACGAGGCAAAGGCACTGTTGAAGGCATTAAAACAGTCCGCAAACTTGGTCTTGATGCTATGGAGCTTCAATTCGGACATAGCATAAATGTTTCAAATGAGCTTGCAAAAGAAGTAAAAACTGCAGCAACAGAAAACCAGATAAAAATCAGTGCTCATGGCCAGTACACTGTTAATCTTGCTGCATTAGAAAAACCAAAACTCCAAGCATCAATAAATAAAATGATTGAAGCAGCAAAAATTGTTCATGCATGCGGTGGCTGGAGCATCACATGGCACATGGCATATTATCTTGGCAGACCAAAAGAAGCCGTGCATGAATTAGTAAAACAACACACGAAAACAATAATAAAAAGCTTGCAAAACCAAAACAATACTGTCTGGATTCGCCCAGAAACAACAGGCAAAGAAACTCAATGGGGCGACTTGAAAGAATGCGTAAAGCTCAGTCAAGAAGTTGAGCAAGTGCTTCCATGCATTGATTTTGCACACCTACATGCAAGATACAATGGCATAAACAACACAAAACAAGAATGGACTAACATACTTGCATATGTAGAAAAAGAACTCGGACGTCATGCGCTTGACAACATGCACATTCAAGTGTGTGGCATTAATTACTCAGAAAAAGGAGAGAAGAACCATCTCAATCTTGGAGATAGTGACTTAAACTGGAAAACTCTTCTGCAAGTTTGGAAAGATTTTAAACTCAAAGGAGTTGTCATCACAGAGAGTCCCAATATTGAAGGGGACGCGTTGCTGTTGCAAAAATACTGGAAATCCCTAAGATGAGCACTGGTTCTCAAAAAGGTCAAGCGGTCTCATAAGTTACCAGATGGTTTCCAAAAAATTTCACACAATATTTTTCAGTTTTCCAAATCTAAGCACATCTTGTGTCTTCTCATCCACAACAAACACATCAAATTTTCCCAAATCTTTTGGCAATAAGGGACTCATGAGCTTCTCTTTTGTCACATCACTTCCTGACAAAAGAGGAAATGTGCTTGGCTGCACAATGATTGTGTTGCCTTTGTGTTTGCCAACAAGGTAGCATTTGTATTTGTGGACTGTTGATTTTTGTCTGAGAGTGATTGCAGGATGATCATGACCTATCAGGATTGTGCTCACACCTTTTAATTTTTTTGCAAAAAGATTTTTGTCGCCATGCACAATCAACACATCACCAATTCTAAACTCACCAACAGCAATCACACCTTTTTTGCTAAGCACAGGCTGAAGAATTACATCATGATTACCTTTTATGATAACAATGGTCTCGCAATGCTGCCGTAACTCATCAATCAGTCTAAGCACATCATTCCATTCTTGTGAGCTAATGCGGCCAAATGAATGTTTCAAATCACCATTCAAGACAACAGTCTTTACCTGCCCTGCTCGTCTAATCACTTCTAACACAACTGCAATTGTTTCCTTAAACTGTCGTCGTGGCACAAGCACTCCTTTAGCATGCAATTCTGCCTCATATCCAAGATGCAAATCAGAAAACACGAGAGTTTGCGAGGGTTTGTGATAAAGACCAACGCCGATTGCTTGAAGATTGGGAATGAGTTGCATGAATCTAAGAACAGAAGTCTTAGACACGACCACTCACGCCCTTTCCAAAAATCCTTTTAATTTAGCCTGAAACTGTGCCTCAGGAAGCATGCCTACAATTCTGTCAACTTCTACAGAATGAGAAAACACAAGCACACAAGGTATGCCCATGACATTATATTTTTGCGCCAGCTCTGCATTACCCTCTTCATCAATATTTAACTTGCAGAACACTGCTTTCGCACTAAACACTTCAGCTGTTTTCTCAAACACTGGAGCTAACTGCTTGCAGGGTCCACACCAGCTTGCCCAAAAATCAACTACTACGGGTTTCTTGCTCTCAAGCACTGCTGCTTTGAAGTTTGTTTGATTGAGTTCTTGCATGTTCTTCCTCACATTTAGAGGATTGACTAGAGGCGTCCTTCACTATTACGAACTGACAACTATTGTTTGATTTTTTTTGTCTGTGAGTATATCAAATACTTTTTTGGATTTGAGTCTAGATCTGTAAATGAATCTGCTGCTTCTTTGAGTTTTGCACTTGCTGACTTGCCAAAAGCCATTACTTCAACTCTGCAACCAAGTGCGCGCTGAAGATGTTCAACAAGCGGTACAAAATCCCCATCACCAGAAATAAGCACAAGAGTATCAAGTTTGTGAGCCATTTCTATCATGTCCATTGCAATGCCAATATCCCAGTCACCCTTCTTAGCACCACCTGCAAACACTTGTAAATCCTTAGACTTAATTTCAAAACCAATATTCTGAAGCGCCTCAAAAAAAGCTTCTTTATCAATATCCTCAGTGCGAATCACATACGCAAGCGCGCGTACAAGAATTCTGCCATTGACCGCATCAAAAAGCATTGTCTTAAAATTAACTTTAGCACTATGCATAAATCTCGCAGAATAATACATATTCTGAACATCAACAAACACTCCCACACGCTGTCCTTTATGGATTTCAGTCATAAAAAATCAAGCACACAATAAGCATTTAAGCTTTGCGCTTTCAAATCACTCACTCCTGCACTAGCACAATCAATGCACCAATCACAACAATGCCAAGCACAAACATGACTAATTGCCCAACCCCTTTTTTTATGCTTGACTCATGATGCAGTTCTGGAAGCAAATCGGCAAGTGCTATGTATGCAAACCCTCCTGCGCCAAAAGCCAATAAATAAGGCGCTGAAGTTTCAATATATTGCGAAAAAACATATGCAACAATAGCTCCAGCAATCGCCGATAGTGCAGAAAGAAAATTAAAAAACAAAGCTTTGCCTGGCTTGATTCCAGAAAAAAGAAGCACATTAAAATCTCCAAATTCTTGAGGAATCTCATGCAAAGCAACAGCAAGCGTAGCAAGCCAGCCAACTGCAGTGCCAGAAAGAAACGCTGCAGCAATTGTTACTCCATCCATAAAATTATGCACTCCATCGCCAAGCAAGTTCAAGTATGCAGTTGCTTTTCGTTTTGTTCCACGATGGTCTTTGCATTCATGACTGTGACAGTGATACCAGTAAAAAAAGCGTTCAATCACGAAAAACACAACAATACCAACAAGCACATATGGAGCAACAACTTCAAGACCAAGAGACTCAGCTGCCTCAGGCAATAAATCAAGGAATGCTGCTGCAATCATTGCACCTGCTGCAAAGCTCACAAAAAAATCAAGAAAATGCTTGAGCCTCTCACACTCCCAGCACAATGTAAGCGCACCAACAAATGATATTAAACTAACAATAAACACTGCAATCAAAATCGTGAATAACATACCTCAGCAGCCAGAACAAGGGTATTTATAGGTTTTGATTTGAAAAGATTGCTGTCAAAACTCCACTCGCGCCAACAATTGTATGCAGTATGGTGTCAGTTCTATTAAACGCATCAAGGCTTAACAAGTCAGGATACAGCCACCCTATAGCTGCAACAACAAGAAAGAACAGTCCATTGTACAATGCAAAAGGCCTCCAAAAATTTTGATTATTCCACTGCCACACAACAATGCTTCCAATCAGAATATGAAACAGCTTGTGCACACTTTCTAAGCTAAACCCAAACTTCCACGCATCAAAAACCAAAGAAAAAAGTATCAACAAAAAGAAGACTCCAATAATGTTAGTGTACCATTTAGCGTAATTAGCAAACATTATCGCCTGATACAAAAGCACATACTTAAGTATTCCCAAAGCACGCCAGCAATCCACCTTCACTTCACCACCCTGTGGTTTAGTTCAGCCAGAGCGCAGCGATGGCGCATAATTTTCTGAACAAGAGGGTTTTGCAACAAAAAGAATTTTGACAAGAGCAGACTGCCAAACTGGTTCTTACCGACGGACAGTGCTTTAACTCATCGCTGATGAAAATCGGAAATGAGCCTGCATTTAGCACTCCTCGTCGGCAACAGACTTTTTTCTCTGTCAATAAACGCCCAGCCACAAGCTTTAAATACAACTTCTTGACATATGTGAATTAGTATCATCTCCAGTGTCGGTACATTTTCCGACAACTTTTCTCGCCTCGGGATAACTGAGGAACACAACAATGAGAGGCAATAGTCTCCATTGTCCACATGAATGCTCAAGAGTTTCCTTGAGTATGAGAGAAGCCGCTAAGAACAATAAATAAATTTTCAACTTTGCGATCTATAAGTGGAATTTGGAGTTACACGGGGCAGTATTCAGCGATGAGTACTACCTTTAACAACATTTATCCTCTGCACGGATTCCTGTTTATCCTGCAGGAGGGTGCCGCTATCAGAATTCGGTTAAGACATGCAAGTCGATGGCAGCAATGCCATGGCAGATGGCTCAGTAACACGTCGATAACCTCCCGTTCAGCGGGGCATAACCTCGGGAAACTGAGACTAATTCCCCATAGAAAATACTGTGTGGAACCCTAGTATTTTCCAAAGCATACGCACTGAACGATGGGTCGGCGGCGGATTAGGTAGTTGGTGAGGTAATGGCTCACCAAGCCAAAGATCCGTAAGGGCCTTGACAGAGGTTGCCCTGAGAAGGACACTGAGATACGGGTCCTAGCCCCACGGGGTGCAGCAGTCGCGAAAACTTCGCAATGCGCGAAAGCGTGACGAGGGAATTCTGAGTGCTCAGGATTTAATTCTGAGCTTTTCTTAAGAGCGAAAATCTTAGGGAATAAGTGGTGGGCAAGACTGGTGCCAGCCGCCGCGGTAACCCCAGCGCCACAAGTGGGATCCACGTTTATTGGGTCTAAAGCGTCCGTAGCCGGTCTGACAAATGCCCTGTGAAATCGTCTTGCTCAACAAGACGGCGTGCAGGGTAGACTATCAGACTAGGGACCGGGAGAGGTGAGCAGTATTCTTGGGGGAGCGGTAAAATGTGATAATCCCAAGAGGACTACCAATGGCGAAGGCAGTTCACCAGCACGGATCCGACGGTGAGGGACGAAAGCTAGGGGAGCGATCCGGATTAGATATCGTCAAACTCGCGTCAGATAACCAAAATTATCTAGACGAGTTTTCCGAGTTTAGTCTCGCAGATCGTACAACTACAAAACGAGACAAGACCGGGAACAACAATCGAGTTACTCGACTAAATACCCGAGTAGTCCTAGCCGTAAACGCTGCAGACAAGATGCTGCATAATCTTCGGGATTGTGCAGTGTCGAAACGAAGGTGTTAAGTCTGCCACCTGGGAATTACGGTCGCAAGGCTGAAACTTAAAGGAATTGGCGGGGGAGCACTACAAGGGGTGCGGCGTGCGGTTTAATCGAATTCAACGCCGAGAATCTCACCAGGGGCGACGGCAGTATGAAGCACAGTCTGAAGGGCTTTGCTGACGAGCCGAGAGGTGGTG
>Ga0209514_10008143_pt1 | contig 12056 bp, 8 predicted proteins | sample Subgrocontami58m_FD_187452 | JGI IMG/M metagenome (GOLD analysis project Ga0209514, IMG submission 187452) | Subsurface groundwater microbial communities from S. Glens Falls, New York, USA - GMW37 contaminated, 5.8 m (SPAdes) (version 3) | ecosystem: Environmental > Aquatic > Deep subsurface >...
TGTCACGGGCGGGGTCAAATACAGCCACCTGGGGCGAGGTTAAATGCAGCCACCCTGAGCGGGTGGATTGGTCATGAGAGATTGGTGGCGGAGGACAAGGCTGAAGCTTGAAGAAAAATGGCGGAGCGAGCCGGGAGGTGGCGATGGAAGGCGCCGTGCCTTTGTTCTACACCCTGATTTTTGGTTGGGAGGGTCGCCCGGCCCGGCGACAGAGGGCCTAGCCTAAGCGGCGATGAGCGTCGTGCGATGACGGACGGAGTGAAGGGATGGTCAGGCAGGTTTCTTGTCGGCAGACTTTTTAGCGACGGCTGCGTCCTTGAGGCGGTAGCTCTCGCCGGTGATGGCGATGACCTGGGCGTGATGGAGGAAGCGGTCGAGGACGGCGCCGGCGGTCGGCACGTCCTGCAGCAACTTGCCCCAGTCCTCGAGGGGACGATTGCTGGTCATGATGGTGGAGCGGGTTTCGTAGCGGCGCATGACGACTTCCAGCAGATACTCGGCGGAGTGCTTGGGCAGCGAACGCAGGCCCATGTCGTCGATGATGACGAGATCGGGTTTGATATATTGCTGGAGCACCCGGTCGCGTTGCTGGAGCGCATCGTCGGCGAGGAAGTCACGCACGAGGTCGAAGATGGAACGGTAGCGCACGACAAAGCCCTGCTTGATCGCTTCGTAGCCGACGGCCTGGGCCAAGTGGGTTTTGCCGACGCCGGGCGGGCCGATGAACAACGCGTCGGTTTTCGCGCGGATGAAGTGACCGGCCGCCAGCTCGTAGATATCCTTTTTCGGAATCGACGGATTGAAGCGCCAGTCGAAGTCATCGAGCGTCTTGAGCGTGCGGAAGTCGGCGAGTTTGGTCCGGCGCTGGATCTGATGCTGGCGACGGATGTTGAGTTCGTCCTGAAGGACAAGCAGGAGGAACTCGGCGTGAGTGAGGCGGCTGCCGGCGGCCTCTTGGAGGCGCACGGGCAGCGCTTCCCCGAGACCGGAGAGGCGCAGTTGACGGAGGAGTGGCTGGAGTTGGGTCAGCATGAAGCGGGAGACACTTTATAATGATGGAGATCGCGGATGAGCGGATGAACCTGGAGGAAGTCGATCTGCCGGACGGCATCGGCGTTTTGGAGCAGCCGGCGCAGCTCGCGCAGCCGCCACAGCCCGTGATGAACGGCGCGCTCGCACGCTTGCTCCAGTCGGTCCACGGGATGCTCGCGGGCCAGCGCGAGCAGACCTTGCAAGACGCGCATGCCTTCGGGGCCGCGTTGCTTGAGCAAGCCTTCGGCCCACGCGCCGGCGTGCGACCCGAGCAGCCGGCACCGCTCGAGGAGATAGTCGGCGCCGCGCTCGATGATGACGCGTTTGCGCGCATGAATGTGCGCGGCGTCGGTCGAGAAGCGGCCGGGCTCGGCCCGGACGTGGACCGCGATTTGCTCGAAGCGCTGATTGAAGAGCCGCACCAGCCGCGATTCGGCGCGCAGCCACACGTTGTGCCCGACATACTCCGGCGGGACCGAGTAATAGGAACTTTGATACGCAACGTGTCCATCGCGGTGCACCTTGCGCGGCGCCTCCTCGAAGGAGGGAAACACCGACGCGGGCAACGGCTTGAGCGCCGCTTGTTCCGCTTGGGTGAAGAACGTGCCGACCTGCTGGCGAATCGTGCCGTGGAGGCGATGGTCGGCGACGCTCTTCTCCCACTCCGCGAGAAACGCGTTTTGCTCCGCGAGGCTCGCGAAGGTGCGCCCTTTGAGCGCGTTGTTTTGGGCAAATTTGATCCCCGCCTCGATCTTGCCCTTGTGCCGCGCGATGCCCGGCTTGGTCGGCAGGATCGCCGTGCCGTAGTGAGCCGCAAAGGCTCGCAGCTTCGGATTGAGCTCCGGGTCGAACCAGTCGGCCTGCAGCACCGCCGCCTTCAGGTTGTCGATGACCAGGGTCGCGGTGACGCCCTGAAAGTGCCGAAACGCGTTCTCGATGCACCGGATCAGCGACTCGGTGTTCTGGCGCCAGACCACCTCGCTGTAGCCTTTGCGCGAATGGCTGAGCACGGCCCGAAACAGATGCGGCCGCCGGCGTTTGCCGTCGGTGACGATCCAGGCGCCGGTGCCGAAGTCGACCTGCAGCTCCTCGCCCGGCGCGCACTCCATCCGCCGGAACGGCAAATCCTGCGTCGCGCTGAGACGCCGCACGAAGAGTTTGACCGAACTGTAGCCTCCGGTGAATGCGTGCTCGCGAATGAGATCCTGGTGGATCCGCTTCGCGGAAAGGCCCGCCACGAGCGCAGCCTCGATCTGCGTCACAAACGGCGTGCACAGGCTCGCCGGTCCGGACTTGGCGCCGAGGGCGGGGTTCGTGGCTGCATTTGCCGCGGGACCGTCCCCGCCGTGGGCGAGGTTACTGGCTGCTTTTGGCGGGTCCGACTCACCCGCGCCGAGGGCGGGGTTGGTGGCTGCATTTGCCGTCCGCTGGTTCAATTGGCGCGTCACCGTTGCGCGGTCCACGTCCAACTCGCGCGCGATGCGCCGCTTCGACCAGCCGCGGTCGTTCAGAATGAAGATCGATTGTTGGAGGCTCACTTTGAGTCGGTTCATTACGCCTTCGGGCGAAGCGATCTTCGCCCCCGGCGCAAGCTACCCACTCAAGGTGGCTGCATTTGACCTCGCCCTACCTGGCTGCATTTGCCCCGCCCGTGACAATAATCCCTCAAATCGGTCCTGAAGCGCGTTCCGAAGTCGTCTTTTCCATCAATCAGCAACCGGCATTGGATCTTTGCCCAGACCTGAAAGAGCGACTCAACTCACTCTGGACGTCACTGAAAACAGACTCAATTCAGGTCGACTTGCCCCTCGTCAACAAGACGACAGAAAAGCTTTCGTATAGTCCAATAACCGCGGGCTTTAATCGACCGATAGGTTACTTGTGGTCCACTACTTCCAACGAGAGAGCTGCAGACGCCCTCGCCCGGCTGTCGTTTGTGTCTCGAGAACTTGCAATTACAGCGCGGGCAGAAAAGGTCAGTTTCGCTTTACGGGAGTTGGCGCAGCCGTTGGAGGCGATCTCGGGGCGGGAACCGGGGGCTGCAATTGCATCGGCCTGCCGTCGAGCTCTTGCCTGTTCAGCAGTAGTCGTCTGGGAATTGCGGCCACTCTCATCGAAGAATCTCAAAACTGTCGCCGCCGTTAACTCAAAAGGAGACAATCTCGAACTCGATATGAAAGTCGGACAGGGCGTTGCTGGGAGGTCTGCACAGGACTGTGCAACCATTGTAATCGATGATTTGCTTGATAGCGCAGAATTAGAAGCCAAAAATATTCAACGAACCCATCATATAGGCGTCGTGCGCGAACACAAGTGGCGGTCGGGACTCTTCACTCCGCTCGACATTGGTGGTGAAGTAGCCGGCGTGATCGCGGCATACGCAACGCGTCCACGAGAATTCTCGACGATAGATGAAAATATATTACGGTCGTTTGCACAACGGTTAAGTGCTGGTCTGACTCATCGGCGGCGAATGAACGACCTCCTTGAAATGGAGAAGAAATTGAGTGTTGCGGCACCCGCTGTTGAGGCAGGCAGACTCGCTAGCGAAAATGCCCACGATATAAAACACGAACTACAGCGTGCAAATAACACGCTAAGTAGCCTTGGCGAAATATTAAAGTCACTTGGCGCAGAAGATGCCATAGATATACTCAATGCGGCATCCGCCCAGATTCGCAATGCCTCCCGAGTTATCAACGAGATTGTGAACGATGCAACCCTTGGTGAACCAAAGCCAGAAAAGATACCGCTTAAGGAGTTTTTTGGTAATACCATTCAGAAACTCGCACCGGACTTGGAGGGTAGTGGCATTGAGGTAACGATTGACTGCCCGCCAACCCTTGGTGTCAGAGCAGATCGGACACAATTGCAGCGCGTTTTGTTAAATTTTCTAAATAACGCGCTATGGTTTCTTGCGCGCGATCAAAAGAAAGGCCAAAAGGAGATTCGTATAGTCGCGCAAGAGCAGGATGATAAATTGATAATGTCCATCTTGGATAACGGGCCAGGGATCGAGGAAAAAGATCAGCCTAAGGTGTTTGATTTTCTCTATACAACTAAAGGAGATCAAGGCCTCGGCTTCGGACTGGCCATAGTTAAACGCATTATAGAAAAACATGGCGGCTCTGTGGTAGTCACTTCGCGTTGGGGCTATTATTCAGATTTCATTGTGTCGCTCCCGGGTTCGAGGATATTCCATATAAAATAAACTATGACTGCTACTATACTCTGGGTTGACGATCAAATATCCGATTTGGCCGCATATGTAGGTGCGCTAAAGAAGGACGGCTTTAGTGTAGAGACTACTGACCGCGCGGAAGCGGCTGTTGAGCTGGCACGGCAGCGCAGCTTCGATATCTACCTTATTGATATCCGGATGCCTGGAACGAACGGCATTGAGTGTGCGAGACAAATTCACGCTCTTCGTAAAGACTCGAAGATTGCCCTGGTCTCATCATTTCTGTATCTGCCGAGGCACAAGGCTGAAATCCGCGCGCTAGGATATCAAGTCGACCTAATGGATAAAAATTTTCCAGTGACGACTGCACCAGAATTTGAGGAATGTTTTCTCGCGCCAATACGGCGCCTCGTGACTCAAGGTGTTACTCAAACTATTTCACAATATGATGTTATTATGGATGAGATGAAGGGGCAAAACCCATTTCATATCCCATTGGCGGAATTTCAAGGGTTGCCGTTAGCGGTCAAGGATCGGTTGAGGGAGGAAGCTTTCCATTGGGCGAAGAAGGCGGTTAACAAGGCATTTGAGGAAGGTAAGATATGGGTGATGCTGTGTGGAGATGAGCACGCAATTCGTTCGAGTGCCAATTCGCTGGAAGAAGTTCCGGACGAGGATAAATTGTTAGATTATAGTCGGCTTCAAAATCGACCCGCATATTATTTTTGGAACCAAACCGAAGCCGATGATATTTGGGTAAGTTGCGGAGGAAACGCGCACAATAACTACCCGACTGTTACATTGGAGTTTGATGGCCACACTATATGTGGCCATTTCGATACAGGGTCGCCGTTCACATTCTTTAGCTATGAAGAGCTACTAGAAAAAGGTTTGATTCGAGCAATCGAAGGATTCGGGCCCGCAAGGCGCGTCGGTTACGCTACGGTATACATGGCGACCAAACTTGACCTTAAGGCTCATCTCCGATGCCAAGTGAGCGATCAAACAAAAGAGGTAGTCTTACGCGGTCAAATTGTGAAGAAATGGGAGAACAGCCCATTTGTGAGAAAATGTGACGAGAAGTGTGTGGCTGTGGATCCTAAGAGAAGCGTTGGTAGCATTTGCGGCGACCGAGTTGCTTTAGTTGGCCGTAATATCTTAACCGAAAATGGCCTTAGATTAGTTTTGGACGGTGTTAATCGAAAAACATGCTTCAAATGAACTATTTCCCTGCGGATATCGGTTACGGCCTGCTTGGTTTTGCGGGGTTTGAAGGATTGCGAATTTACCAACGACTTTGGGGGAAAATGGATATTGTCCCGGCGAATCGGCCGATAATATATGTTCTCATCTTGGTCGCGTTGGGCGCCTTTTCCGGAGGGCTAGCTCATATTCTGGCGAAGGGACAGGCGATAACGGCAATATTTATTGGGTTCTCTGTGCCTACAAACGCGAGGGGCATACTTGGGCTGAAGGCTGAGCGGACAAAGCGCGGCGACGCTCCAAGTCGACAACAAGTAGGCAAGCGACGGAAGCGCAGAGAGGCGAACGCTCCGGTGCTAGAAGCTGTAGAGACAGATGACATTGTTATCGAAAGTGCTCTTATGGAGCCCGAGAGGGTTTCTAGCGTGGCGGATGTTGTTAAGATGTATTTTGATGTGTATTCTTGATATGATAAAGCATTCGATTCTTACGGCGCCAAAGTTTTTGGAAGGTGCGACCTGCTTAGAGAAAGAAACAAGGGCGAAATTGGTGCGGGCGCTGTGGCTCTTGTCCGAAGATTTCAGGCACCCAAGCTTGCAGTGCAAGAAGGTTCAGGGCGCGCGTGCGAGTATGTTTGAGTGCCGCGTAGATCAGGAGGTGCGGCTAATATATGATTGCGTGGGAGGTGTTATACGATGCTGGTATATCGGCCACCATGACGATGCGCTGCGCGCCGCGATTCGATTGACTCCCGTGGACACTGGCGTTGAATCAGATGATATTGAGGTCGAGGCAGTGGAGTGCGATAACGCTGAACTAATTGAGTTTTGCCGGACGGGAACGCCGTCTTGTGATTTTCGGATGGTTGATTTAGATAATATGCGGGCGATTCTGGAAATTTGAGACATGCGGTTTGCGCCTAGAAGAGTGCGAGTAGCCTGAGAATATAGGGGTTCGTGCTCTCGAACCGCGGGTAGGCGATTGATTGACGATATTTGTAAACTTGACGCGCGAATAGCGGACAGTGCCTGCCAAGGAGTCGTTGAGCTCTGAGACCTATGCATAGTGGGTTAACATAAAGGTGAGAAGTGCGCGGCTCACCGCTGCCACCAATGCCGCTTCCAGTATCCTCGCTGGGGCTGCGGAGCGGGAGCTGGCGCCGGTGCCGCTGGAGGAGACGAATAGCCCACGTCCCAGAAACTCCGGCGCGGCTTCGTCTGGCCGTTCAACACCCGCTTCACCGCGTCCGTTCTGGTGAGTTCATGCAGCTGCTCCGGCGTGAGCGCCTGATGTTCGTGCAGCAGGTCAAGCAGCCGCACCACCGACTTGCTTTCGCCGTCGATCAGATCCCGCCGCAGCCACTTCAAACGGCGCTCGGACATCGTCCACTTGGCGCCAGCTTTCAAAACGAGTTCGAGTGACTGGAACGCCAGTCCAACTTCGGCGGCATCGCGGCCAAAGCGGGAAAGAATCGGATGAACGAAATCGTGGAGGACGTGTTCCCCCTCGGAGCCGACACTGTTGGGGTCGGCTCCCATTTCGAGCAACCGCCGCACCAACGCTGGCCTCGGCCGATACCCAACCGAGTGGAAAATTGCAGCAACGCGGTCCGCCGGAATCGGCCGCTTCGCGATCATGTCCATCACCTCCGGCTTTTGCGAGAAGAGTGCGGCATGGAAGGCGGTGGAGTCAGAGCCACACTCAGCGTCGTCCCATTCCTCCGCCGACGGTGGAGTCGGGGCGTGCGGGTTGGCGCCCAGCCAAAGCATGAGCGCGACGCCGCGGAGATCAGCTGCCTCGGTCACAGAATGGAGCGCGATGTCGATCTGCCGTTGGATGCCTGGAAACTGACCTTGGTATTGCTTGATGAACCCCAGTATTGGCCTGCGTTTGGTTTGGACTGCTCGAGCTACCGCGTTTCGCCGGCAAGGATCAATCCCGGCGACCACGAAGCGATCCATCAGCGCGCGGTCGCAGGTTTCCAAAACCTCACAAAAATCGACGGCGTTCGGGTCGGCGCCGAACCGAAGCAACAGGTCGACAATGTCATGATCCTTGGACCAGACGGCGGGGCTGATGCACTCGTAGTAATCGCCGTTGGGATCGTAGCCGTTCGCAAGCAGGAGTGCGGCAAGGCTGTGAAATCCCTGACGCACCGCGATCATCAGCGGTGTGTCTTTGCGCTGCAATTTCCGATCAGAGGGAGCCGGATATTGGATCGGCCTCTCTGCATCGATCCACTGCTCGACCTCGTAGAGCATTCCTTTGGTGCAGAGGGCAAGCAGTGGCTCAACCTCCGGGTATTCACCCAGCCCTCGGCGTTTGACGGGAAAATCCTCAGCTCGCAGGTCTCTAGGTCGAATTATCACAGCGTCTTGGTGCTCATGTTTCAACGAGGGGGAATTGTTCGGTCACGCCGGCGGACGTTCGACTTCGACCTGGCGACGATTTCTCTGGCGTGCAGCTCCCACATCCCAACATCACCGGAATCCGGGCCGACCGCTGCGCCAAACGCGACATTCGTTTGTTCAACGTGACGGAGCGTTCCACCCGGGCCGAATATGCAGAGATAGTTTCGACCATGGATGCGCTGGACCTCGACAATGTATTTTTTGTTCAGTGCGGTGGCCCAGACGGCGACCCCTTTCCGTAGTTTAGCGCCGGCTCCGGTCGATTGCCTTTTCGGCGGATTCTTCTTCAGCTCTTCGTCTTCGAGCGCTTCACGGCGGTGCCACTCCGCCGCGTAGCCGCGTGGATTCAGCAATGGCGCAAGAAACCATTTCGCCGTGATCGTAACGTCCACAACGTGCACCTTGATGAGTTTCTTCTCGTTGTCCTCGCCCCGGGCTTCCTCCCGCCGCGCGATCTTCCGGTGCTCGACGACGAATCCCATTTTCTCCAGATGCCGGACAGCCCATACGTTGTAAGCGAGCAGGAGACGGCGAAGGGGGCCGTGCGCTGGCTCCTCGATTCATCGCACCCACTGATTCAGCAAGGAACAACCTGGCAGACCGTGAGCGGGATTGTGAATGAATTCGCCGGAGACGCTCGAGTCATGCAGCAGGTGCCTGCAGTTGTTTGTGAAACTCACCCCCAGGCGGCGAGCAGTGTGGTTAACGGTCGCGGATGGACAGTAGCTCCTACAATCGTGGCGAGGAATATCGACCGATCAGGAGTGCAAGTCCTCGAGTTAACACGAAGCAGGCAAAGTGATGACGTGGCACTGGTCGTGTGTGAGCGCGTGTTGGAAAAACTCCACGGCGGCACCGATGCGGCAAGTGCGTTGAAGCAAGAGATCGCGTTGACGATTTCAGGGGCGAAGAAATAGGGGACGGCGTGCAACCATCATAGTGCTCGGCGCCAGTAGATCCCAACCCAGGCAGGTAAGGATTCGAGTGGTCATGGCAGCCCACTGTTTCGTTCAAGAAAGAGGGAGTAGCGGTTTCTCGCTACTCCCCATGAATTTTACCCTCACTCCTCGTGAATTTTACCCGCGACTCCTCATAATATTTACCCACTCCTCGCGATATTTACCCTGTTACAAAAATCAACGGTACTCCTCGCCCGTGACCGCGTTGATGATCTTGAAGTTTTCGACGTGGTAGTTGAGGTCCGCGCGAAATGCCAGTTTCACGCCGAAGAGCTTCTCCATGCGCACGAGCAGGTCGGCGTCTTCGCTGCGGAGCCGCTCAAGAATGCTCGGGTGGACCATCACGCGCAGCGAATACTCCTTGCCGTCGTTGCGCAGCTGCAGCCGGCGCACCACGGAGCTGAGCTTGCGCTGCAACTCGACGCTCATCGTCGTCGCCGACTTCACGATGCCGCGGCCACGGCAGTACGGGCAGTCGGTGTAGAGATTGCTCGAGAGCGATTCCTGCTGGCGCTGGCGCGTCATCTGCATGATGCCGAGCTGCGAGATGGGCAGGATGTGGTTCTTCGCCTTGTCGGTCGACATGAGCTCGACCATCTTTTCGTAAATGGCGTTGCGGTGGCGCCGCTCCTTCATGTCGATGAAGTCCATGATGATCAGGCCGCCCAGGTTGCGCAGCCGGATCTGCCGGGCGATCTCCGCCGCGGCCTCGAGGTTCACGGCGTAGATCACGTTCTTCTCGTCGCCGCCGCGGTTCTTGTGCGAACCGGTGTTCACGTCGATGGCGATGAGCGCCTCGGTTTCGTCGATGATGATTTCGCCGCCGCTCGGAAGCGGCACCTTGCGCAGACCGGTCTGCTCGATTTGCCGCTCGATGTTGAACCGCTCGAAAATCGGGATGCTGTCCTTGTAGAGCGCGATCTTGCCCGCGCTGCGCTTCGAAATCTGGCCGACGAGCCTTTGGGTGCGGTCGTGATCCTCCTTGCGGTCGATCAGCACGCGGTCGACCTCCTCGGTCAGGAAGTCGCGGACGGTGCGTTCGACGAGGTCGGGTTCCTGGTAGAGGCACGCGGGTGAGCGTTCGCTCTTCATCTTGGCCTGAATATCCTCCCAAGTCTTGAGCAGGATGTGCAGGTCGCGAACGAAGTAACGCGCCTTCTTGCCTTCGCCGGCCGTGCGGACGATCACGCCGACGCCCTCGGGCAACGTGAGCTCGTTGATCAGCGCCTTGAGCCGCTTGCGCTCTGCCATGTCCTCGATCTTGCGCGAGATGCCGCAGCCATCACTGAACGGCGTGAGAATCAGGTAACGGCCGGGAATCGAAAGGTTCGTCGTGGTGCGCGGTCCTTTCGTCCCGATCGGCCCTTTGGTCACTTGAATCACAATCTCACTGCCCGGGGGATACAGCTGCGGGATGTCCTTGACCGTCGGCTCGGCCAGCCGCTCGGGCGCGCTCCTGCGCTTGTTGACGCGCACGACCTCGACCGAGGAGTCGGCCGCGGCGGGCAGCATGTCCCAGTAGTGGAGGAACGCGTTCTTCGTGTAGCCGATGTCCACGAACGCGGCCTTCAGGCCGGGATCGAGGTTCTTGATCCGGCCCTTGTAGATTGCGCCGACCATCCGGTGGTCGGACTCGCGCTCGATCTCGAATTTTTCCAGCCGGCCGTCGACGAGCAGCGCGACGCGCTTCTCCAACGGTTCCGAGTTGATGATCAGCTCGCGGTAGGAGCCTTTGTCCTTCTTGAACACCGCGAGGATCTTTTGGAGCAGGGGGCGCTGATTTGCGCGTTCGGCCGCGCCGGCTTTTAGTTCAGCCGTGCTGACCGGTGCGGACGCGAGTGGCGCCGGCGGATGGACGAGTTCCTCGTCGTACTTGGTGAGGTCCGGTGAAGAACCGGAAGGTTGCGATGGCTGTTGATCGCTCATGGCGGGTGGCGTGTGGGTTGGACCCGGCAGCCCCGTTGCGCGGCAGTTGCGGCGCAGGAAATTCTGGCAGAGCGGTCAATGGCGCCGGGGATCTCATGTGAAATCCTTCCTGAAGCGCCAGACGCTCTGGACCAGTCCTTGCAGCAAGCAGCAACTAAGCACAAAGGAGCCACCGTAGCTGATGAAGGGAAGCGGTATGCCCGTGATGGGCACCAGCCCGATGGTCATGGCGATGTTCACGAACACATGCACGGCGAAGAGCACAGTGACGCCGATGGCGAGCAGAGTGCCGAGGCGGTCCCTTGCGGAACCGGCGATGCGAATGCCGTTGAACAACACTATCCCAAACAGGCCCAGGACCGTTAGGCTTCCCAGAAATCCTTTTTCCTCGGCGATGACCGAGAAGATAAAATCGTTGTGTGCGACCGGCCGCGGCAGGTAGCCGAGTTGCGCCTGCGTGCCCTCCGTCCAGCCCTTGCCGAGCAACCCGCCGCTGCCGACGGAGATGAGCGACTGCTGGAGGTTGTACGCGACGCCCAGGCCCTTCGGGTCGACTTTGTCGGGCGCGGCGAACGCGAGGATCCGGTTGCGCTGGTAATCGTGGAAGGGCATGATCGGGTTGCCCTCCCGCTCGAACCGGCCGTTGTCGCGGCCGTAGACGCACCCGTGCGTATCCATGAAATGCACGTAACGCACGCTGTCCCATGTGACTACGCCGATGATTAGCAGGAACGCGCCAAGCGCGCCCACGAAAAACCGTGGGGACAACTTGGACACGTAAAGCATGGAAAAAACCATCGGGGGCAACACAATCACCGACTTGAGGTCGGGCTGGCGGAGGATAAGAAACATGGGAGCGCCCACCGCAAGGGCCAATTTCCCGAGGGTGCCGAGCGACTGCCGGATGGTCCCGATCTTCGCGTGGATCAGGATGCTGGCCGTGACGAGGAGCACGGCGATCTTGGCGGTCTCGGACGGCTGAAATGTGCCGAGCGGCCCCAGCGGAATCCACCGGGTTGCGCCCCATTTTTCCGCCGCACTGCCGCCCACGCCGGGAATCAGCACGATGAACAGGGGAATGATGCAGGCGATGTAGATCCAGTGGGCGACACTGAGCCAAAACCGGTAATCGATGAGGGAGACCGCGACGTAAACGACGGTGCCCAGCCCGAGGTACACGATCTGTTTGAACCAATCCTCCCGCAGCAGCGACCAGGCCGTGTGCTGCACCGAGAACTGCGCCGAGTAGATGAAGGCGATGCTGAACCCGCCGAGGCAGAGGATGGCGATCGGGGTCAGGAGGTCCCAATTTGTCCGCGTCGTCGTCTTGAAGACACTGAAGTA
>Ga0209514_10008145_pt1 | contig 12055 bp, 10 predicted proteins | sample Subgrocontami58m_FD_187452 | JGI IMG/M metagenome (GOLD analysis project Ga0209514, IMG submission 187452) | Subsurface groundwater microbial communities from S. Glens Falls, New York, USA - GMW37 contaminated, 5.8 m (SPAdes) (version 3) | ecosystem: Environmental > Aquatic > Deep subsurface >...
TTCAGGTTGCAAACCTGAACCCGCCGAGGGCGGAACCCGCCCCGACGGAACCCACTGGGAACCTGAACCTGCCGAAATTGTAGGGGCAATTCATGAATTGCCCCTACAACCCCGGCGCTAAAACTGATAGCTCAAACCGACAAAAAACGTCCTGCCCGGACGCGGAAGGTCTTCGGGGATGGACACCGGGCCAGGGTCGCTGTAGTCCTTATCCAGCAAATTGTACACCGTTCCATACACCTCCATCGTCTTGAAAAACTCCTTCCCGATTACCGAAAGATTCAACAATGCGTAAGCCGGCAGGTCGTCCCTTGCGTCACCCTCTTCCCTCGAACGCCTCCCGCTGACAAAGGTGCTCAGATTTGTATTGATGTACTTCCAATAGTGTGCGTTTACCCCAAAGTTGCCCTTCTGATTCGCCACAAAGGGCAAATCATCCCCGTCGTCGCCCTCCGCATTCTGAAAGGTGTAATTCATGAACACATAATTACCCTTCACTATGTCCGCCTTCGTCTCCATCTCAATTCCCTGCACGTTTGCATCGCCAAAGTTCTCATAGCTCAGGATTCTTGAGGTGCCTTCTTGTATGCTCTTTAAAACGATGAGGTCGTTAATGTGGCTGTTGAAATAGGTAACGCCGCTGGTGACGTGATTACCAAATTTATAGTTTAAACCGACTTCAGACGTCCTGACAGTTTCCGGGTCTAAATCCTCGTTGCCGCGAATAATAGAATTCTTCCGATAGATGGCATGCATCTCAACAAAGCTGGGTGCGCGGAATGCCTCTCCATACAAGAGTTTTAATGAGGCATTTTTCGTAAACGCCCAGGTCAGGCCCATCCTCGGGCTGGTTGCGCCGCCAAAGTCGCTGTACTGGTCATGTCGCGCCCCAAGGGTAAGGTTTACGGTGTCGGTGATATCCCACGTGTCCTGTAAATAAATAGACACTATATTCCGTGTCCCTTTGTCAATCTGTGGATATGTGTCTGAAAAGTCCTGAACGGAGTCTAATGGTTCATACGTAACAGGGTCAACATTACTCAGAAAGTGGACGTTCGTTTGCTTTATATAGCGGTACTCAAAGCCCAACGTCATGATATTTCCATCGAACAATTCATAGTCAATGGGAATCTCGGTACCTGCGACCCGATAAGTTACCTTGCTGTTTACAATGTGTCCGTCCGGGTATGTATAATACGTATCAGTTACGCCGTCATCATTGGCGTCCGCGGATACCGTTGCACCTTCCGGCAACGATTCGAAGTAGCCGTTTCTGTCAAATTGGTCATAATAAACCCTCGGTTTAAAGGTTAGTCTTTCATCAAAGGTCTTTTTGTATCCCACTTCGCCGAAGACGTAGTTATTTTCATTATCAGACTCGTTATTTAGTGCGTATTGAGGGCCAATGAATGGTTCGATGTTTTTATTGATATACAAGCCCTCAACGTAGAAGTTCTTGTAAACCACCTTCAGGTTTAAATCAAATTCCTGTCTGCCGTCTTGTACACTTCCGGGCGCCTGTGAGACAGACGGAAAGCCCAGCGATGAAAGGGCATTGTCAACGTTCGTTTGGCTGTCGCTTTCCACGACGCCGTCAAAGCCGTTGGTCTGTCTGTATCGTGTGATGCCGGAGATTTCAACGTCTCCGTATTTCTTGCCAAAAACGATATTTTCGTCATAGGTGTCGTAACTCCCGTAACCGCTGCTTACCCTCACACCGTCAATATCCTTCGCGTCTTTCGTGATGATATTGATAACTGCCATGAACGCATTTTCGCCGTACATGGCCGAGCCAGGGCCGCGGATGATTTCTATTCTCTTGATGCCCTCTATCGGAAAGTCGTCAAAATTAAGAAATGCACCCCCTCGTAACGGATTATTGACAAGGTGGCCATTTAACATCACCCGCACCTTATTATCACTGGCAAAACCGCGCACGACAGGGATGGTCTCTCCCAGCGCCCCTGTTTTCAATATCTCAAATCCCGGCACCGTCCTCAATATCTCCACAAAGGTGCGGTATCCAAGGTTTTTAATCTCTTCATCGGTAATCACCGTGACGGTGCTGGGCGCCTTGCTGCGAGGGGTTTCGTGTCGTGTTGCAATGGTCACTTCTTCGTCAAAACCAAACCAGACGGTCTCCGTCAAGACGCCATCCGCAAGCTCAGTGTCTAAATTATTTTTCCTGTCTTCGGTGTTGTTGGGTGCTGTTTCGATCGGTGGAGGTGTCTGTGCAATGGAGGTTGTGGATGCGGGCGGGTCTTCTGCAAAGGCCTTACATACAGGCAGAAAGGTTGAAAGGATGATGTGTAAGAAAAATACGATTATTAATATTCTCATAAGGCCTCATTATTTATTTTGAAATGCGTAGCGTTAATGATTGAACCCCGGCACTCCTATTCAATATGGGGAAGGCGAATGCCGACCACAAGGGGTCGGCGTTGCGTTTGGCGTAAAATGTTTTTGCTAAACGCCTATTTCTTTGACTCCTTTATTTTGTTTTCTCTCTCTACTACTTCTTTTGCCAGGTTTGTATAATCAATTGCGCCGGTGCTGTCCGGGGCGTACAGAGTAATTGGTTTCCCAGAAATGGGACATTCCGCCAAGCGCGTATTTTCTTTGATAATCGTGTCAAATACTTTATCCTTAAATCGTTCCTTGATTTTATTGAACACCTCGTTGCTGAGATTGGTTCTGCCGTCGAACCGGCAGGCAATGATACCGGTTACATCCAGACTATGATTTAACCGTTCTTTTACCACCTGAACGGTATTCATCAGGGTTACAAGCCCATTCAACGCGAGTACCTTTGTTTCTATGGGAATAAAGATTTCTTTTACGTACGTGAGCGCGTTGATGGTGATCAGACCCAGGGAGGGAGGGCAATCCAGCATGATGTAATCGTAATTGTTTGCTACGGACGCGATGCGTTTTCGCAGGATGAGGTCGCGCCCCTTTTCGTGCGCCAGAATTCTTTCAACGCCTGCCAGCGCAACGTTTGAAGGGGCAATGGTCAGATTCTCCACGCACGTCTTTGTCAGCACTTCTTCAAAGTAGACCTCTTCCAGAAACACGTTGTACATGGAGCGTTCGAGATTATGGATGTCCAGACCCAGCCAGGAACTCATATTTCCCTGCGGATCCAGGTCAACCAGCAGCACCTTCTTGCCCATGTGGGCAAGGCAGGCGCCCAGATTCACGGTGGTCGTTGTTTTGGCTACTCCGCCCTTTTGATTTGTCAGCGCTATGCTTCGCATGTAATGAATGAGAACTTTTGCAATTTTTACTTAGGTAATGCGCAACCATGACGGTTACGCGAATATTAAAATTAGTCATTCCCCCTTAGCAAAGGGGGATTCAGGGGGTTGTATTTTTTTCAAATTTTTCAATCCAGTTCTCGATTGTTTGTACTACAGCAAATATATTTTTTCTGACATCCCAATCATAAAATCGCAATATCGTTAGACCTAATAACTCTAATTTCTGCTGTCTTATCTGATCGCTTTCTGACTTGTCACTATGGCTAATGCCATCAACCTCAATTACCAGTTTTAATTTACTACAGAAAAAATCAACAATATAATTATCAATTGGTTTCTGTCTCATGAATTGATAGCCTCTTATTTTCCTGCCTTTCAATAAATTCCAGAGTAAAACCTTTGACAATGTACTCTTTTTTCTGAGTTTTCTGGAGAGCGATTTTAGTCTTGAACTATAGTGAATCTTCATACTACAGTATTTACAACCCCCTTTGCCCCCTTTTTTAAGGGGGATTATAGCGTCGCATGTGTCTTGTGGTCTGCGTAGACAAAATGAAAATTCCTACACGATTAAACTACTTCATGTGCTTTTCAAAGGATTCGACGTCCTTGCTGTTCCCTACGACTACAAGGATATCGCCTTCCTGGATTTTATAATCAACCGTAGGTAATATCTTTATTTCCTTTTCGACTGTTTCTCCCGGCGTTCCGCCTGCCTCAAATATGCGCCGTTTTATGATGATGACATTAATGCCATGCTTGGTCTTTAAATCAAGGTTTCCGATGGTGTGTCCGACACAAGGGCTTTTTGCCTCGATTTCCGCAAGGGTATAATCTGCGCCTAATTCAATGTATTCCAGCACGCCTGGCGAAAGAATGCTGTTGGCGACGCGGATGCCCATGTCTTCTTCAGGAAACACGACGCGGGTGGCGCCCACCATTTTTAATATCTGTGCATGAAGCGACGTGCTTGCCCGTGCAACAATTTCCCCGACGTTCAGATTCTTGAGCAACGCCGTGGTGAGTATGCTCGATTCAATGTCCTCTCCCATGCTTACCACCGCCACGTCCACGTCCTTTATGCCGCTGGCGACAAGCGCCTGCTCATCCGTGCTGTCTATCTGCACGGCCTTTGTAACGAGGTCGCTTACCTTGCTTACCAGCGCCTGATTGCTGTCAATGGCAATTACGGGGACGCCTTTTTTCGAGAGCGTTTCAGCTACCTTACGGCCAAACCTTCCCAATCCGATTACCGCGAATTGTCTCATGGTTTATCACCTCATTATATTCAAAATAGCAAAATAGATTAAAATAAGCAAAATAAAAAGCAGTCGCAGGGGCAGGTTTCAAACCGGCCTCTACACGAAAGATACTGGCATTCGTCAGACGCGTGAACTTGATTGTATAGGAATATTCATTGTATTTAAGCGGGTTTGCGGAACGGTAGAAGCATGAAAATCCCCCTTAGAAAAGGGGGCTGGGGGGTTGTAATATAGCAAAGAAAAAGCACAACCCCCTGAATCCCCCTTTATTAAGGGGGAATTAAACGGAATATCTTGTTTACCCAACCAAAATCCCACCTTCCGGATATTTTACCGGCGCCAGTTTGCATTTGCCGCGTATGGAAAATCCAATAGCAAGGGGGCCGACCCTGCCGATGATCATGGTGATAGTAAGCGCTATCTTGCCGACTGCGCTTAATGAGGAGGTAATGCCGGTAGAAAGTCCCACCGTCCCAAATGCAGAAACGGTCTCAAACACCAGTTCCAGAAAAGAGGCATTTTCTGTTAATGATAAAATCAGGACGTCCAGCGCAATAAGCATCATGGAGATGGCGCAGATGGCGAAAGCCCTGTCTTTGGTCCTCGGAGATATACGCCTGTTGAACAATACCAGGTCATCCTTCACGGATATCACGGAGACGATGGACGCTATTACCAATCCGAATGTGGTGGTTTTAACGCCGCCCCCCGTCCCGCCGGGAGAAGCACCAATATACATTAAGATAATCATGACGGACAGTCCGAGCGTCTTCACTGCTCCGGTGTCCAGGGTATTAAAACCCGTCGTGGTAGACGCTGAAACGGCCTGGAACACGGACGTCAAAATCCTGTCTTTAAAGGAGGACGCCGGCGTATTGTATTGTGATATATAGATCAATAATGCGCCCGTAATTATAAGGATGGGAAGCATTATCAACACCAGCTTTGTATGCACCATGAGTTTTTTTGGCGTTTCACCTTCGCCGGTTTTTCCCAAAAAGAAGTTGTACACATCGTAAATTACAAAGAACCCTACGCTGCCGCCGATACAAAGCAGGTTGGTCGTTACGTTGATGGTTATACTGTCACGGTAGGCGCACAGGTTGTCGGGAAACAGGCTGAAGCCCGCCGTGCAAAAGGCAGAGACCGAATGGAATATGCCCAGATAGATGGCGTGTTTTACGGGGAATTCGCTCATCCAGTACACGCTTAAGACCGCAGCACCGATAAATTCGAATGTGAAGGTAATAAAAATAACCGCCTTGCTAAAGCGGGAGACCTCTTCGTAATGCGGGCTGCTCAGCGATTCTTCTAAAATCAGTTTGCCGCCCAGCGATAGCCTGACGCCAAGCTGTAATACGACCATCACGACAAAGATCATATAACCCAGCCCCCCGATTTGTACCATAACGAGTATCACGATCTGGCCAAAAAGGGAGTAAAAACCGCCCAAATCCACAATGGTCAACCCTGTGGTTGAGATGGCGGATGTGGCTGTAAACAGGGCGTCAATGAAAGGTTGTGTATCGCCGCTGACGGAAGCCATAGGCAGCGACAAAAGGAGTGCGCCTGCCAGTATGATACAGACAAACCCCGCAAGAAGCATCCGGTGCGGGGTCATGAGTGCATAGAACATGTTTGTTATAGGAAAACGGTGTTATCTGCTGGAATTTTCTTGCCGTAAAAATAACATTTACGCCTCCGGACTGACCATTCATTGAGAATGTCGTTGACACAATTTTGTACGTCTGATATAGTAAATCGAGGCCGTTTCATATTATTACTTCGTATCGAATAAAATACAAGATGTTTTCAATTGTATTCTTCGAATGTCTAAATATAGTTGAAAAAATGCAAGGAATTTAATACATGGAGAGGATAAGGCAAGAAGATACCGTAAAATCCGTCGTTGAAAAATATCCCGTTACCCGCCGTGTTTTTGAGACGTATGGCATCATGTGCGGCGGCAATGTCCTCCCGGAGAAGCCGCTCTCCTTCTTTGCCAAGATGCACAATATCAGTCCCACCCGGTTGATTGACGACCTCCACAAAATTATTGACGGAAAGACTGACGCCGGCAGTGAAACCGTTATCACAAAACCGCAGACCGAACACGTCTACGAAATATTTGTAAAGACTTCAATCATCATCGTGCTTTCCACGGGGTGCCTCTATGGCGCCTCTCTGCTGGCATACATGGCGCTCCGTAATTCGATGTCTTCGGTTGCCTGGATACTGAGTGAAACACACGGCGACACGCAGGTGTACGGATGGGTAGGGTTGTTTATCATGGGGATATCATACTTTGCCCTGCCAAAATTCTGGAACTCCATGCTTTACAGCCCTCCGCTGGCCTACAAATCCTTCTTCCTGATGGTATTTGGGATGTTGCTTTCCTTTGTGTTCAAGACCGTTGCGTATTACACGGGGTTCTATTTCCTGAAAATCCCTGCGCTGATAGGCAATATCCTTCAGGTCGCATCAATTGCCATTTTTATGTACGTTGTCTGCAGGACGTATTTCTCGTCGGGAAAAGAGAAGTATGAAGTGTACGAGGGGTTTATTCTGTCCAGCTACCTCTGGTTTATCTTTCAGGCAACCGCCTTTGTCGCCTTATACTTCCATTTCGCCATTGTAGGAAACACAGGCATTCCGGAAGTATTCAGGAATCCCATACGGCATATACAAATCATGGGGTTTGCCTGTATGGTCATTATTGGTATATTTACCAAGACGCTGCCAATCTTTCTGGGTATACAGGAACCAAACAAAAAGATAAGCACCTATGTTTTGTACATACTGAATATTTCTATCGCATTAAGGACGGTTTCCGGTTTCTATTACGAATATACCGATAATCTCCATGGTTTTTTTAGCGCAATATTTCTGATATCGGGGATACTGGAAAGCGTAGGGGTGTTTTTATTCATCTATAATCTGAATTTATTCGATACACGGAAGACGGTCAAGAGCAATGTCAATTTACCCACCGGATTCAGAAAATACATCAGGGCGGCGCTTGTCTGGCTGTTTATTTCAGAGAGCGCCCTGCTGAGTTTTACCGTGTATCAAACGATCTCCGGAGAACAGGTGCCGCACTCCTTGTTTGGCGCGTACCGGCATGCTATCTTTATCGGATTCATCAGCATGATGATTCTGGGTTGCGCCTCGAAAATGATTCCGCTCAGCAAAGGCGTAAAGCTGTGCAGCGTCAGACTGCTCAACGCAGCGTTTGTGCTGATAAACATCGGGTGTGCGTTCAGGGTATTTGCGCAGCCAATTTCAGACCTCCTGTACCCGCAGTTTTACCCGCTGATGGGCGTTAGCGGCTTCATTGAGTACGCCGCTATGTTCTGCTTTGGCATCAATGCATGGAGGACGATGCAACTTGACGTAGAGGAAGAGACCTCCGAGCAAATTACGGTTGCAACGGCCGGCACAAACGTCTACCAGCTCATCAAGCAATATCCACAAACCCTCGATATCCTGATTGGATTTGGGTTCAAGCAGTTGAAGAATCCGATTCTCAGGAACACCCTCGCCAGGACAATCAGCCTGGGACAAGCAGTGCAAATCAACCCGGTCAACCTCGAAGACCTGCTCAAGGAATTGAACAACGCAATAAAGACGTGCATTGGATTAAAGGTGGCGTAAGGAATGTTCCTCAGTTCAGGGCTGAATTACTTCGCCAGTATCGCAGGACCTGCCTTGACTATATAGGTAACGCCTGATACCAGGGTAATGATGACGGTGACCCAGAGCATGACGATAACGCCCTGTTTAACGGCAACAAATTGCTGGAGATGGGCTGAGAATAACAGGGTCAGGCTGATGGTAAACGACTGGATAAACATCTTTGCCTTTCCCCATATCGTTGCACCGAATTCTATCCCCCTTGATTCTGAATAGCTTCTCAGGCTGTTGACGAGAAATTCTCTGGCGACAATCACGACGACCATCCAGGACGGTATGATATTATGTGCGTGTTGGATGAGTAATATAAATCCTCCGCAGACGATGATCTTGTCCACAAATGGGTCTGCAATACGCCCGAAATCCGTGAGAAGACCTCTTTTGCGCGCTATGTAACCATCCAGCCAGTCTGTTGACCAAGCCAGGCTAAACGCAATAAGCGCAACGGTGTAATAACGGTACGATAAAAAAAAGAAGAAGACAATGGCCAGCAGGAGCCTCGACAGGGTTAAGCGATTGGGCAGATTAAATGCTGAGCATTGTGTGAAATTGAATGAACTCATTTTGTCCTCTTTTCTGCTGTTAGATCATATCCTGAGACGCCGGTAATGAGCATGCTTTTTATAGTACCCGCTCTCAGGTGATTTCCCTGAATTATCACCCTGCTATCAACGTCGGGTGCGTCCCCGTATGTCCTGCCGAGCCAGCCATCAGCGCCTGCCACCTTCTCATCAATAATAACCTGGATTGTACTGCCTACCATGTTTTTGTGCTTTTTCAGTACGATATCCTGTTGCAACAGCATGACCTCTTTTAGCCGCTGTTCTTTAATCTTTTGCGGAATTTGTTTTTTGAAGGATGCTGCGGGCGTGCTATCCTCCTTTGAGTACGTGAACACCCCCAGCCGTTCGAATTGTGTTGCCTTTACAAATTCCAGCAGCTCCTCAAAGTGCGCGTCCGTTTCACCCGGGAATCCCACAATGACGGACGTCCTGAGAAAGAGTTGTTTGATATGACTTCTTAAATCGTCAATCAGGCTTTCAATGTGTCCGTGGGTTACGCCGCGTCCCATCTTTGCCAGTATGGCGTCATTGATATGTTGAATCGGCACGTCAATGTATTTGCAAATTTTATTATGCCGGCCAATAACGTGAATCAGTTCCGGGTAAAAGTGTCGCGGATGGGTGTAAAGAATCCGTATCCATTCGATGCCGTCTATCTCTGAAAGTTTTTCCAGTAACACGTGCAACTGCTGCCGTCCATACAAATCAACTCCGTACGAGGTCGTATCCTGCGAAATGACGTTGATTTCCTTCACGCCTTCGCGGGACATCTGATTCGCCTCTTCCAAGACATTCTCAATGGTTCTGCTGTGGAAACTGCCCCGTATGCCGGGAATGGCGCAGTAGCTGCACCTATTGTCGCACCCGTCCGATATCCTGAGATATGCGTAATGTTTTGGGGTAAGTCTGATACGGTTCCGCCAGTCGTCGTTGCACTGTGCGGAATTGACTCTTTCCTGTTTTTGATTTGACCCGGACAGTTTTGTCAGTTTGTCAAAATCCTTCAATCCGACGACGTGGTCAATTTCAGGGACTTCTTTCCGTAATTCTTCCGGATACCTTTGGGCAAGACAGCCCGTTACAATGAGTTTTTTGCACTGCGCGTTATCTTTTAATTTGGCAGCCTTCAGGATGGCGTCAATAGATTCTTTTTTGGAATCGTCAATAAAACCGCAGGTGTTGACGATTAGCACCTCCGCGTCTTCGGGATGCTGGCAGATGGTGCTGCCGCTGTATGCAACCCTGCCGAGTATCTCCTCCGCGTCCACCAGATTTTTCGGACATCCCAAATTGATTAAAGCAACCTTTTTTGATTTCATAGTATTTATAGTATTAATGTATATGCTTCCTGCGGGTTCGCAGTTTGCAACTAGGAACATTTTTTTATTATATTAACAACTTCAATCCTCTGTGTCTAATTCTTTAACCACGCATTAGTCAATGTCGTAGTTTAAATGTGTTATGTTTACAAACGATTCCATTCGTCAACGGCAATTTCACTACCTGTTATTTCTTCCGCTTCTCTTATCATCATACGAAGTTGAGGCACTGAATACTCATCATCAGATGGAATAGTTAGGCAGTGTTGTTGATAGACCATAAATTGGTGTCTGGTTCCAGAAAAAGGACCGTCAAAACCGAGTTTTCGTAAACGGCGAATAAAGTCTCTCCGTTTACAAGGCGTCCATCGGCTCACGGGTTGGTTCCTTATTCAAATCAATACCTTTAATCACTGGTAAAGTATGTCCAAATTTCAATCCAACCAAAATCCAATCTTCAAGTGTCGAACGTAATTCATCCTCACACTGGCGCAAAGTAGCGCCAAACGCCACAACCCCTTTACAAACCGGAATACGGCCAGAAAATGTACTATCTTCCAGCTTATCGTAAAGGGCCTGTGCCATTGCTTGCTCCACATACCCACTGAGAATATACCTCGTACCTTGCATTCTATATCTCCTTTTTTTACAGTTTGGGTCTCTATCGCCTTCTGGTTACAGGCATTTTTAAGAATATTTAATAAGTTCGCTCAATAGTCTATCCCCTTTTTCTCGTCTTTTTTATCTTAACTTGATTGTATAGGAATTTTCACCTGAAAATACCTCTTTGATTAAGATTGTCATTCCCGCGGTTTTTAAGCGGGAATCCAGATTAACCCCAGCCTTAAGGCTGGGGTTAATGACGGTCTTATCTGAATCCTGTCCTCGACCCGGATCGGGGATGGGCTTTAGCCCTGAGAGTGCCTGCTCTTTAAAGTGTCGGACAACAAACTTGTTCATGTTATTTTGAATAAACTCCTAAGCGGGTTTGCGGTAGGGTGGATTAAGCGATAGCGAATCCACCTTTCCCGGAGACATTATTGGTGGATTCGGCGTAAAAACAAACGCCTTAATCCACCCTACACATAACTTGATATATAGGAATTTCAATGTTTTTGGTAGGAGCCAACTCCTGTTGGCGAACGGGCGCTTATGCGCTATCGTGCACCGTCAATCGCCTTCGGGAGACGGCTCCTACCGATACGGGCGGGTTCAGGTTTGCAACCTGAACCCTGTAGTTTGAACAAGCGATACCCAGTTGAACAGTCACAACGCCAAGAAATACATAAACCTCCAGGTTCAAGTTACAAACTTGAACCCGCGAAGGCAACAGTAGGGCGACCCTTTAGGGTTGCCATCCCTAGCGCGTGTTCGGACAGTTGCAAGGCTAAAGCCTTGCCCTACGTATTAAAAGATAAAAGTCGCCGAAGGCCTAATTTGATTGTATAGGAATCATTTTGTTTAAGCGGGTTACAGGTTGGGATTGATTATTCCCCTCCCAAGAGGGGACTTTTTAAGTTCTTATTGAAAAATAGTTGCTGTCCCAATTTAATCCGTCAACAATTTAATCACTAAATCAAGGTGCGACCCTTTCACGGACTAGAAATTAACTCACGTGGCATTTGTTATATTAAATCGCTGGAAAGAGAAGTGAAATCCACAACCCAAGAATAAAGCCCCCTTTGGTATTACCTGTTTACCCAGTTCTGTATCTTTAGACCTTCAATCCTTTCGAAATGTTCTGTATTATTTGTTATTAGAATATGATTATTGGAAATAGCGATACTGGCAATCAAAATATCAAAGTCTAAGGTGGACTGGTTTGTCAAGACCAATTACTATTAATATTTAGATGCATTAATTCATCAATCTACAGTGTGCAGAAGGGTAACGGAAGGAGCCCGTAGGGCGACTGGAGTTACCCTTCTGCACACTCCGCAATTTTCCTTCGCCCACCG
>Ga0209514_10008150_pt1 | contig 12052 bp, 12 predicted proteins | sample Subgrocontami58m_FD_187452 | JGI IMG/M metagenome (GOLD analysis project Ga0209514, IMG submission 187452) | Subsurface groundwater microbial communities from S. Glens Falls, New York, USA - GMW37 contaminated, 5.8 m (SPAdes) (version 3) | ecosystem: Environmental > Aquatic > Deep subsurface >...
AATTGCGCCACGAGGGCATTATAATTAAATGCGGGGAGAAGGATTCGAACCTTCGAAGGCACTAAGCCACAAGATAACTTATATCTCATTGGCTAGCCTTTCTTGCGAAAGGCCGACATCTTAAGTCTTGCCCATTTGGCCACTTTGGTATCCCCGCTTAAGAAAATTAGCTAAATTGTGGTTTTAAAGATTTCTATTTGGTAAGCATCTTTAACTCTCGCTTGTAAAGCTTCGAGTTTAAAGATTTCTATTTGAGAAACATCAATCTTCTATCTTGCCAAGAATTGCTTCGGCTTCATCTGAAAGATACTGGAATATTTCATCTTCTGTAGCTCTGGGATTTTCTTCCTTATACTTCAAGGCGTGTGCTGCCCCAGAAATAAGCGCTATTTTAAGTTTATTAGTCTCTTCGTCCATATTATTTTTTAGATATCGGGGCTATAAAAAGATTTATGTGATAATTAATTAATTGTTTCATTTTCCATATTTTCATAGAGAATTATGTCATCATAAAGAGAATTATCTTCAAGAGTTATATTGGCTTCTGTTATATTTTGTTCATTTTCTTTAGAATTATTTACTTCTAATTTATTTTCTGCCTTGTTGTAAGACTCGTTATATCCTATGTTTACTACTAATTTTCCTGTGGAAAGTGTCAAGCCATTTGATTTTATCTGATAATAGAAAAACGCGCCTATTAGAAACAATACTACTAATATTACTAGGAATATAGCCCCTATAATTCCCCGTTTGTTTCCCATGTAAATAAATTATTTAGCAACTATATAAATTGTTCTTTTAGAATTACATTGGGAATATACCTTTAGAAAAGCTAAACATTTAAAAACAAATGTTCGTTTTAATGTTGACTAATAAAGAGGTTCCATGGAAGAAAGCTTAAACAAATTAAAGACAGAATTAAAAATAAGAGGTTTATCTCAACTTACTATAAGAAATTATTCATTTTTTGTTGGAAAATTCCTGGCAAGAATTAATAAAAAGCCTGAAGAGCTTAATGAAGATGATGCTAAATTATTCCTTGGTGAGCTTTTTGATTCTAAATCTAAAAATACAATAATGCTTGCTGCAGCCTCTTTGAAATTCTTTTATACTCAAATACTTGGGAAAGATTTTAGCAAGATAAAAATGCCAAAGAAAGACAAGAAATTGCCTGAAGTGCTTACAAAAGATGAAGTTAAGAAACTGATTGATTCTGCTGATAATTTTAAATCAAGGCTTATTATTTCAATGTTATATTCTTCTGGCTTGCGTGTTTCAGAGCTTGTTAATTTAAAAAAAGATGACTTAAATTTTGATGAGAAAATTGGATGGGTTAGAAAAGGCAAGGGAGGAAAGGACAGATTAATCACGATATCAGGGGCTTTAGCAGATGACTTAAAGAATTATCTGGAAAAAAGGAGCGATAGCATTTATGTTTTTTCTAAAGATAAAGCACTTACAACTAGAAATATACAAAAAATAATAAAAGGGACTAAGCAAAGAGCAGGAATTCCGAAGAAAGTTACGCCACATACTTTACGCCATTCTTTCGCCACTCATCTGCTAGAACAAGGAACAGATATTAGAATTATACAAGTTTTACTTGGTCACGCCAATTTAAACACGACACAGGTTTACACCCATATTTCAAGCGAGCAAATTAAGAAGATTAAGAATCCTTTGGATATGCTTGGATAACTTTAGAAATATACAAATAAACTTACCTGAAAGACTTTTGCCTCTTCGCTCTTGCTTTTGAATCTCCTGGCTTGCGAGTTTCTTTTCTTCTTGAATCAAGGACAATCATATTTCTGTCATATTTTATAAATGCTTTTTTAAGAACTTCAGAGCCTGTTAAATGCAAAAGAGCTTTTGCTATTGCTAGTCTAGATGCTTGAAGCTGGCCTTCTTTCCCCCCGCCTTTTGTTTCTATATAAAAATCATAAGGCAAGTCAGAGCCTAATTCTACTTGATAAATTCTTATTGGCTCTAAAAGAGCGAGCTTATGGAACAAGCCTAGCTCTGAATGTGGAAGATGATTATAGAAGATATTGCCCTTGCCGTCTGTTATTCTTAGCTTTGCTATAGCTGTTTTTCTCTTTCCTGAAATTAACTTATTTATTTTGTTCATATTTTTTCTGATAACTCCTTTAATGTTATTGTCTTTATTTTAAATTCTTTAGGCATTGTTATTTTCTTTGAATCTTTATATTCATTAGGAATTTCGTTATAGCACATCACTTTCTTTAGGGCTATTCTTCCCCTGCCTTGCTTGTATCGCATCATTCCCCTTATTGCTCTCTTGACAATTCTTTCTGGATTTCTAGGGAAATTCGGGCCTCTCAAAGAAGAGCCTCCTCTTGCCCTTGAATCTTTGTATTTCTGGATAAGGGCATATTTATCCCCGGAAATAATGGCATAATAACAGTTTGTTATCACAATATCTTTTCCTAAAAGAGCTTGCTTGGCTGCAAGGCTTGCAACTCTCCCAAGAGGAGCATCTTTAGCATCTATTATTATCTTGTTCATCTTAAAACCTTTATCCCTTCTGCTTTTGGATTTTTCCTAATCTCCTGGATTAAAGGAATAAATTCTGATTTAGTTGACTTTATTTTTTCTAAAGCTTGAGCAGATATAGCAAAAGCACATATCTTAATTTTTTTTGTGATTTCCCCCTTGCTTAATACTTTTCCTGGAATTATCACAGTATCGCCTATAGAAGCATTTTCATCTATATATTTTAAATTAATTGCGGGCTGCTTTCTTGTTGAAGATGATAAAATTCTTGCAATTGAAAGCCAATTTTCGTGCCTTCTTGCTAATAAGATTATGTCTGCCAATTCAGGATTTGTTTTCCTTGCTGCATGCAATTTTATCCTTGTTTTTGATACCATTAATTTGACTGAATTAATTGCATATTTAAACTTTGCTAGGCGCAATATTTTTATACTTAAGTATGTATTAATGTGCGTGAGAAATAATAAGATAAGAGTCAATATAACAGTTGACAAAGAGCTAGTTGACAAGGCAAAGAACAAGCTTACATTATTTGGAGGAAAGCTTAGTACATTGTTTAACGCTTATCTTCATGAATTTGTAAAATCAAGCAAGGAAGAGCCTTCTAATAGATATGAAATATTGGATGATAAAATAAAAGAATTAGAGGATAAAATTAAAAAGTTAGATAAAAAGATGAGAAAGCTGAAAAAATAAAGATTTATAAACAGGTTATTATTATAACTATTATCAAAAAGAGCGATAATGCACAATAACAATATAATATATAGTGCTATATTTTTTTTATTACTAGTTCTTAGTGTCTTATTTTACTTAAGCTATGTTTCTGCAGCAAGTTGTTGGCAATATAGCTCTAGCTCGACTTGCACAACAGGAAATGGGTGCAAATGGAAAAATGATTCTTGGGGAAGCTGGTGCGAAGAATTAAGTTGCTGGAGTTTAGGTTCGCAAAGCACATGCGGATCTACAAATGTGCCTGGAAAAAATTGCACATGGGAGAATGGAAGCCTTAGTTATTCATGTGAGGAATTAAGTTGCTGGAGTTTTTCTGGAACAAATCAAACTCAATGCGAGAGCAATTCTGCAAACAAGTCATGTACATGGAATAGTCGATGTTATAATGTTGGAGGTGGTATGGGCTCTTCTGGGACAGATTGTTGGAGCATTACAGCTCAAGCAACTTGTGGAAACACTACAGGCTGTGCCTGGGGACAATGTGAACAAAAATCTTGTTATAATTATATTACCAATACCTCGTGTAATGCAGGAAAAGATTGGAAAGGTAAAAATTGCACATGGAGCGGTTCAGGAAGCTATTGTAAGGAAAGTAATTGTTATGATTATTATAATCAAAGCACTTGCGAGGGTGTAACAGGCATTAATTGTGAGTGGGAATGGGGCTCTTGTCAAGAGAAAGCTTGCTGGAGTTTTGATTTTACAAATGAAAGTGCTTGTGTAAATAACACCGTTGGAAAATCTTGTAAATGGGAAAGTAATAGTTATTGTCGTACTGATGATTGTTGGAATGCCAATACTCAAAATTCATGTGAAACAAAGAAAGGCTGTAGATGGAAGTCTTCGACTAGCTCTAACACATGTTCAGAAGTTAATTGCTGGACTTGGGAATCTTCTAAAGGAGGAAATAAATCCAAGTGTGAAAATGAAGACGCTACTTATGGGCTTAATTGCATTTGGAGCGGGAATCCTGCTAGTAGTCAGACTGCTGGATGGTGTTATGCAGATATATCTCAAGTAAGTTGCTCCAATACCACAACTGAGAGAGAATGTTATGATACTCGTTATTGCTGGTGGCAGGCAAATTCTTGGAGCGATCCAACTCTCGGAGGCAATTGTAGTAATCCTACATGGGGTACTGGCTCTTTTTCTGGAATATCAGGAAGTGTTATGAATGACTGGAGTCCTGGGTGCTATATATTTGATGTTAATTCCACAAAGTGCAATTCTGTTTTAGGATGCAATTATACAAATGGAGCGTGCGGAGCTTTAGGCGACTCTTATGGTGTTAACATTAGTTCTAACGGTCTAAAATGCTCGTATATAAACGAATCTATATTATGTAATAATATCCCTGGATTAAGTTCCTGCTGCACTTGGCAGAATGGAACTTGCACAAATGATTATTATTCAACAGCTTGTATAAGCCAAATCTCTCAAAAACCAAATGGGGAAGAGGCGTGTGAAGATGCAAAGACTTTCTCTGGTTGTAATACAATAGCAGGAGATCCTTGGTATATGCCTTGCAAATGGGATAATTCAACTTTAAAATGCAAGTTTAAGGCAACAGATGTATTTGGCAACTCTAGCCAAAGTATAGTAAAAATAGAAAATAAATGGAATTGCGAGGCAGCAGGCGGAAAGTGGATCACTGAAAATTATTGCGAAGGGGGAGTTGCTGTTCCAGTTGGAAGATGCGAATATAAATTTGATGATGAAGATAATTGCGACAAAGCATGTTTTGCATGCGAAAACAAAGATAGAAATGGAAATTTAATCAACGCAACAAATGCAGAAAGTGCTTGTTTAGGAAGCAAGCTAGGTTTCTGCACTTTTACCAATGATACAAGAGCCCCAAATAGAATTGGTTATTGTAAAGCAAAAGAACAGTGGAAGAAAGGCATTGCAGGGGACTGTAATTCTGTATGCGGAGATTGTAATTATTTAGGAAATCCTTATGGTAACAATAGCAGGGATTCAGCTGGAAATTGTCTGACTCCAAGTTGTTTCTGTGGAGAAAGTAAAGCGAATTCAAATGGAGGGGGATGTAAGTGGATTGGTGATAATAGTACGGCAACAAATGGCTATTGTTTAAAGAAAGGAGAAAAAACATGTTTGGACGCATGTGATAGATGTAAAACAAAAGACAAGTGTGCTAATGAAGGAAGAAGCGCTTTAAACTCAACAGGAAGCTGTAAATGGCAAGGCAGTGACAATGATGGAGCATGTGTAGCAAATATAGCTGGAAATTCTGAAATATGTTGGGATGGAATAGATAATAATGATAATGGTTTAATAGATTGCGCAGATTCAAGTTGCTATTCTGATAGTTGGTGCGGTTTTGTTGAAGGCGACTGTTTTGGCTGGAGCGATGAAGGAACCTGTAAAAATAAAGGGTGCGAGTGGGTTAATGACACCTGGAATCAAAAAGGATGGTGTGATTTTAAAGGAGCAAGTTGTTGGAAAAGCGATAAAAGCGAAGCTACGTGTTTAGGAGATACACAGATTAATGAAACTTTAAATATAACACTAGCAAGATTACCAGGGCATAATATAAATGAAAGCAAGACATTTAAATTAAATAATCTTGGAGCAGGGTGGGTTGTTGGGAGTGTAAGTATAACGAATCAAACTGGTTTAAATTTAGCTGGCAATTTTACAGTTGATTATACGGCACAGACAATTATCTTTCTTAATAATACTTTTATGATAAATGGTGGAGGAAATGTTAATTTAACAAATGTCTCTTACAGGTTTTATGCAAATAGAAGTGCAAACTGCCAATGGAGTAACGGTAGTGGAACTGGTGGATGCGAACGTGATTGGAGCATTACAGAAAAATGTTTTGTAGGTAAAAATGAGACGCAATGTAATAGTATAACTAGTTGCATATGGACAAATGATACTTGGTGCTCTGGACAAGGTGTTTCAAGCGAATGGTGCAGAACAAAAGGAGGATGGTGCGATCATGTTGATTTCAAACCTAAAGAATGTTGGAAATATAATGAAAATTCTAGCTGTACTGGTGCACAAGGATGTAGTTGGAAACTAGATACATGGACACAAGCGCGCTGTGAAGTAAACTGGACTGGAAATTGCTGGAATTATTATGCAAATTCTAGTTGTACTAATGCTGGTTGTTTCTGGAGAAACGAAACTTTTGGAGGCACAAACACTGCTTGGTGCGCAAATAAATTTGATACGTGTTGGAGTAAAAGTAACTCCCAGGATTGTGCAGCTGTAACTATAGTTAGTTGTATGTGGAGGAACAGTACAACAGGAAATGGCAATTGTGAACCAGCTTGCTTCAATTCAACAAGTCAAAATAGTTGTTCATCTATGACAGGATGTATGTGGAAAGCAGAGAACGGCTGGTGCCAAGAAGAGCAATCAGAAGCTTGTTACAATTCAACTAATGCTGGAAATCAAACAAACTGCCAATCTACTACCGGATGTAAATGGAAAAATCCTGGATGGTGTGACCCTAAGGGTGGTGGATTTTCTTCAGCGTCTTTGGCTACAGGGGGTGGTGTTGGAGGTGGTATGGGCTCTTCATGTTATAAATACGATGGAAATCAATCTTTTTGTACAAATAAAACTATTATAAATATTAGCTGTGGCTGGTTCCCAGAGCTTAATCCTAAATGCGACGTTGATTGGAGTAAGAACTGCTGGGAATATTCATCTGCAAATTCAGGATGTAATGTAACAAACGGATGCTGGTGGAATCCGACAGGTAGTTTCTGCGCAAATCTTATTGACCAATGCTGGAGTAATACAAGCTTACAAAATAATGCTAATGCTTGCAATGCTAATCCTTATTGTAACGCCACTTCATGGGGAGGATGTGAAGCAACATGTTTCTCTAAAGGAGCGCAGTCAACTTGTGCGGCTACTAGCGGCTGTAGATGGATAAGTGGATGGTGTAATCCAAGTGGAATGAATGAATTATTTACAGGAATGGAAACTGGCGCCCCTGTTCCTTTAGGATTTGATAATTGTGGCAATGGAGAAGTTAATCAGTCGTCTGTGGATATTTGTGGATTTGGAATGAAAGATATGGGTAATGGGTTTGGTTTTGGAATTAATGTTTTTGACTTTAGCAATGCTTCTGTCTGCAACAAAGAGAAAATAACAAGTCATGTACAACAGAAATTTGGTGGTGGAAGTTCTGGTATTTTCTCTGATAAGGTTGGAGATGGAAATCAGACAGTTATATTCTTTGTTTATCTTGATACAGATGGCAATACAAACGGAGGTTGTCAATTAAGTCATAATTCGAGCGCAGAAGGATATGAATTTAGATTTAAATATACATCTGAATGGAATGCAACTAAACAGAAGGCGGTAGAGACATTTAACGCTTATAAATGTGAAAATTCTAAGTGGATAACTGGTGATATAAAGTTAAGCGCATGGAATAAAATAATGTGCTCTGAAATAGGTGGCGCGATGATTGCTGTACAAAAGACTGATTTAACAAGATTCCCTGATTTATATGATTCAACGAAGGATATTAGAGTATATGTCTCAACAATAGGAGAATCTAATACAGGAAATGTTACCAATCCAACTGACACAGCAGGTCCTGGCTGGGTGACACTTGGAAGCATAGACTTTGAGATATTTGATGCATTTTCGTATGGTGCAGATAGTGCTAAATTTGAAGATATATTAAGGAAAGGATTCGTGCAATCTGAAGACTGCTTTAACAGTGCAGACGACGACAATGACGGAAATATAGATTGTAATGACTGGGACTGTCAGTTTTCATCTAAGTGCAGCACTAGCGGAGTTAATGCTCTTAGTTATATAGATACTAAAACACCAGAGGTTACAGGTGTTAAGATAGAAGAATATTCTGATTCAGCTTTAGTAATGTACGACACCAACAAGCCTGCCAATGGAACATTAGAATTTTACTACAACGATTCTCGTTGCTTGGCTGTAAACAAGAGCATAAACGATATAGGCATAACTAGTGCCAATGTAAGAGATTACAAATCATGGCATACTGCAGAAATATATTCCAGCACATTAGGATATAATTTAACAAATGAGACAACTTATTATTATAGATTGAGGGTTTGTGATGACAATGCTAAGTGCGCTGTCAGCAAATGCAGTTCATTTGTTACAAGCTCAATAAATAAATGTGGATTCTGCAATTTTGTAACAAGAATAAAGGTTCCTAGTGGATGGGCAGTACAATATGATATAAACAAAGATGGGATTTATGAGCATATACAAGGCAGTGTGTGCGGCTCTAATGCAGGAATGAAGAGTAATTATACTATGAGAAGAGTAAATATAAAACTAAATAATAGTGATGGAACTGCTTACTTCGAATTTATCAACGCTAGTTTAACTAAAACAGGGTTGAATGATAAAGTCAGAACTATAAGTACTAGTGGCTCTATAATAGGAGATAGCACAAAGGTAGGTCTTACTTCTGAAACAAGAGATAAAATAATAAATAATTTGCATCCAGAAGTATGCAGAATTAAAGTTCCATATAGCGGGACATGCAATAGTCTCTTCCATTGCGATGATAATGGCGCTAATTGCGTTGATAGAACATCATCTTCTACATTGATTGATTCCACAAATTGTGTATGGCAAGTTCCATCCTGTGAATTCTCTACATACAGAGAATCAACAAGCACTGATAGCGGAAGCAGTTCGAGTTCTGGAGGAGGCGGAGGTAGTACTACAAGTGAATGGACAAAGACCATCGCCTACGATGCAAAAGAATTCAAAGAAAGAGAACCTATTACAAGAGAATTAAGTTCAGATAATAGAATTACTCTAAAGATAAATAATGAACAGCATCATGTTGGAGTTAAAAGTATAGAATCTGATAGAGTAACTATAGAAGTAGCAAGCACTCCACAAACAGCTGTTCTTGGAGTTGGAGAAATAGGAAATTTTGATATAAATTCAGATAACTATTATGACCTAAGCGTTAGAGTAAATTCCATAATGAATAACAAGGCTGATATAACAGTTAGCTCTATATCTGAAGCTGTTCCAGCTGTTGAAGAGCAAGAAATAGTTGAAGAGCAGCCAGAATCAAGCCCTGTATCTTTGGCTCCAGAGCAGGAAGTGAAGGGCAGTTCATGGTGGATATATATAATAGTAATATTGCTGGTTATAATTATAATTGCTTTTATAATTATGAAAAGAAGAGCTAAATAATATTTCAGAACCTTTTTATGAAAAAGAATTTATCAAAGCGAGAAGCGCAAGATAAAATAAATGAATTCTTCAAAAAAGAATATTTTGGTTCAAAAGAAGTAAGAAAGATAAAGAGATTAGCAATGAAGCACAATATAAAATTAGGAAAATTCAGAACTAAATTCTGCAAGAAATGCCTCTCGCAACTTAAAGGAAAAACTAGAATATCTAAAACGCATAAAACTATAATTTGCCAAAGTTGTGGCTATAAAAATAAATTTAAGATAAATTAATTTTTTTAATTTCTAATAAGGATTCTAAAGTAGCATTTCCTCCAATTAATTTTTTTCTTCTTATTTCTCTCCTATGTTCTTCCGCAATCTTTTTTGCTTCATCTTCATTTTCTGCATCAAACTTAAATTCTTTTCTATCTTCGTAAGGTTCCCATCCACCAAAACTATATTCAAAGGCATTAATTTTATATTGAGCAAGATATTTAGGCATATTTTTATTAAAATTTATTAGTTTAAATAAATTATTATTTAGAAATATATAAAATAATTACACAAATCTTTATTAACTTTGGCTTATTCTTAAAAATATGGAAGTTAATAAAACAGAGCTCGTCTTGAAAGTAAAAGAAATGTATAAACAAGTAGCAGAGAACCCTCAAGGAAAGTTTCATTTTGAGATGGGAAGAGCACTAGCAGAGAAATTAGGATATTCACCTCGAGATTTAGATAAGATTCCGCATGAATCAATAGAATCTTTCGCAGGTGTTGGATATTATTTTGACATTGCGGAAATTAAAGATGGGGAAAAAATTCTTGATTTAGGAAGCGGTTCTGGTATGGACTCCTTTTTAGCAGCCTTTAAAGTTGGAGAAAAAGGAATAATAGTTGGGTTAGATATGACAAAAGAACAATTGGAAAAAGCCAATAAATTAAAAGAAAAATTAGGCATGAAAAATATAGAATTTGTAGAAGGTTATATAGAATCACTTCCTTTTCCAGATGAAAGCTTTGATGTTGTGATAAGTAATGGAGTGATTAATTTATCTACTGAAAAAGAAAAAATCTTTCAGGAAATAAGAAGAGTATTAAAGAAGGGGGGAAGAATGGCAATTTCAGATATTCTTACTGAGAAACAACTAACAGAAAATATTACTTGCAGTACAACTCTTTGGGCATCGTGCATTGGCGGAGCAACTCAAGAGGATAAATATACTGCATTAATCCAAAAAGCAGGAATGAAGGTCATAAAATTAAAGGATCATCCAGAATATCAATTTCTCTCTAAATCAGCTCAAGGAGCTACTAAAGATTTTGGCGTAAAAAGCGTTTCTATTCTAGCAAAAAAAAGAATAGAATTATAAATCTCTTCTACTTTTATAACAAATGAATAAAAGATTGGTGATTTCACCAATAAAGCTCTTATCTATAACATTAAAATTAAGCTTTCTTGAATTTGGTTATTTCAGGAAGCATATCTGCATGGCCTAAGAATGCTGCCCTGCAGCAATATCTTTCCAAGCCCAGCTCGTCAAGAACTTTGCCAGCGTCTTCACCAGCATCTACGCGCTTCTTATATTCTTCCCACAAATGCCCTATTGGCTTCCCACATGCGAAGCACCTAACCAAAATTATCATGATTATATTTCTCAAGGAAGGTTTTTAAAACTTGCTATTTGCTTTTCTTCTCTTCTTTTTTGCTTTTCTTCTTCAAAATAGAAATAATCTCATCAAGCTGCTGGCTTATTCCTTTTAGCCTTCTAGTTTCGCTAGAGCCGACGAATAACCCAATAATCTTTATTATAACAACGATTACAAGATAAATAATGCTTGCAATGATTAATATAACCCCTAATTCCATGGCTGTGTCAAGATTATTAGACATGCTGCTTGGCAGAGAATCCCACAATCCTTTATACACCTCGCTCATGTTGAATCCTTCAAGCATCGCCTCTTCCGCCATAATATGAATAGTAAATTAGTGTTTTTATACCTTCCCAGAACACAAAGTCTATAAACCCATTGCGCAAAGAAAAATAATGGAGAACAAAGTAATAGAGCTGGAGAATGTAGCAAAACATTATGAAATGGGAGAAAATATAGTGAAAGCGCTCAATTCAATATATATAGATATAAATAAGGGCGACTTTATAGCTATAATGGGGCGTTCTGGAAGCGGAAAATCAACTGTCATGAATCTTGTTGGGTCTTTAGACTTGCCGACACACGGTAGAATTTATCTTGACGGCCATGATATATCTCATTTAGATGAATCAGAGCTGGCGCAAATAAGAGGCAAGAAAATAGGTTTTATATTCCAAGGATTTAATCTTATCCCTAATTTAACTGCAAAAGAAAATATCATGCTTCCAATGCTCTTTCAAAATACTGAACCAGAAGAAAGAGAGCAAAAAGCAGAAGAGCTTTTAGCAATGGTTAATCTATCTGACAGAATGGACCATTATCCTAACCAGCTTTCAGGAGGGCAGCAGCAGAGAGTTGCAATTGCCCGCTCTTTGTCAAATGACCCTGAATTAATTCTAGCTGACGAGCCAACAGGCAATTTAGATACAAAAACAGGAGAAATAGTCTTAAGCTTTCTAGAGGAATTG
>Ga0209514_10008151_pt1 | contig 12052 bp, 10 predicted proteins | sample Subgrocontami58m_FD_187452 | JGI IMG/M metagenome (GOLD analysis project Ga0209514, IMG submission 187452) | Subsurface groundwater microbial communities from S. Glens Falls, New York, USA - GMW37 contaminated, 5.8 m (SPAdes) (version 3) | ecosystem: Environmental > Aquatic > Deep subsurface >...
GGCACTGAGGAATTCGTCCCGTTCCGCCTTATGACCTAATACAATGTCTTTCATTAATTACCGTTCTGAATTTTCATGTAGACAAGAGCAATAAAATATCACAACTGCACATAAGGCTGTTATTATGTGCAGTGTGTGTTATTATATGCACAGTGATAATGTTTTTGCAAGGGGGATTATGGTGAATAAACTTCCAGATTCGAATCAAGAATAACGATATCCCCTCCCACTGCCTTCCTGTTTCCAGTTTGCATTGGGCATATCTCCATCTGCCCGTCTTCATCTGTATTCCAGCTCCACGTCTGGCAGATGTTTCCTTGTGAAGAACTATCGTCCAGAGTCCACTTGCTCCATCTCCATTACAGAAACCTCCTCGCTACTACGAACTCATGTCCTATTCGACTATTGATTTTCGCTTTTATGCTTATATCCATACCCATAGCCCTTATTGAACTTGAAAAGCTCTGACAGTATATCCGTACCAAGAAGTGAAGGGGGATACATGGTTAGTTATCGTCTCGCGAAAAGTGGCTTCTATCAAGTGCCAGTGATTCTATCTCCTTGATGTCTTGTGGAGAAAGGCCATCATATATTACGGAGGCATGTGAAAGAATATCGAACACCTCCTCTTTATTGTATTCGATGATAAGCATTACTCTTTTGTGTTCGGAAATATCAAGTGGAGATACGGGTTAAAAGACGCCGTTCTCAAATATGGCTTCTCCTGTTTTGCCTATTGTATCATAGGGTTCCCCGTTTTCATGAGAACAAGTTTCACGAGGACGTAGAGTTCCAGAAAGAATTTTGGAGTGGCGTTGCCATAAGGAGTATCTTCTGCTTTTGCACGCTATAGGATGAGCTTCACTTCGTATGTCCAAAAGCGAGATATTTTGCATGATAATGTGTTATCTGCATCACCCCTTCGATTAAAATGTTTCCATATAGTTTGACGGAACATTCTCGAAGTCCACCCACCGGAACCAGCCTGTTAAACCCAGGAACTCAGCCCAGCGGTTAATCATGATAACATCGCCCTCGAAATTATTCTGATATTCTTTTGTAACCATTTCGGCCAGGGCTTTGCCCTTATTCAGGTTTATGGCGCCGCTGAATGGCTGAACATAGTTAACGCCGAAGTGCATTCCCAGCACACGCAAAAAAGCGTAATTCATGAGGGCGCTGGCTTCGTATACCTTTCCTGGAATAGCTGCGCGGATAGCGTCGGAAAGGGATTTAATGGCTTCTTCCCTCTGTTTTTCAATGGATATTTTCTGATACGGACGGATTTCAGGATATTCATTAAAGAGCCATTTTTCTATCATTATGTCGGGAGGCATATTGGTTATCTGACAGACAATACCCTGGTGAAGAAAATCAATTATGCCCCCAGGGACATTTTTGCCTAAATCAGAAACGACTTTAGCCCTGGAGGCGTTATCTGAAATTGGTATTACTTTTTTTTCCGGAGGCGCTCCGAAGGTGCGTATGATATGACCGCATTCATGGGCGACAATATGGTTTATGACGTCGGTGTGATTGGGCTTGTAAAATATCGTGTGAGACGGCATGTTTTTACGTGCCATTCTAATAATTGCATAGGTCTTTAAATCGTTTCGCTCAACAAGCACAACCTGTTTGCCCGATATTTCTTTTGCTTTTTCCAGGATGGTATTTACAGAATCTATAAGCGTTATGCTCACAGGACATCCTCAGAATCAAAAAGCTTAGAAGCCATCTCGTACTCGGCGGAAAAATCAACGCCCACGTCTTCATTGGGCGCGATGCGTTTGAATCCTACGTACATATAGCACAACAACTGGATGCCGGAAAAAAATTCTGGCAAAGAATTCAGCGTATATTTTTTATCAGGATTATTTATATCCAGCCCATGGCGTCCCTTCATTGCTATTTCATAGCTGATTTTTCTCACTTCGTCAAATTCTTTTGTCGAGAACAATTTCAGTGCATTCAGGCAATAATACATTACATCAGGCCTGAAGCCGTGTGACTTTGCGGTTGTAACGGCTATTTCCCGCAGGCGGTCTTTTGCCATATCCTTCAGAAAAGCAGGGGCATTAATTTCAAGCAGGCGGGAAAAGTACGCGTGGGCATTTGTAAAATCATGTAGGCTAAAATACACAAAGGCAAGCCCATATAAGGTTTGGGGGTCATCAGGTATTATTTCATAAGCTTTTGTAAGATAATAGAGCGCGTGAGAGAAATTTTCTTCTTTCCCGAATACACCTCCAAGATTGCGGAATGCATAAGGATTGTCCGTATCTATTTTCAATGCCTTAAAAAGGGACTCTTTTGCCTTTGCAAAATCATTTAATTGTGCATAAGAAAAACCCATAGCCACATAAGCATTGGCAAACTCAGGTGCATGCTGAACGCATTGGGTAAGTGTTCTTGTTGCGGCTTCGGGCTTTCCAATCTCGGTATAACATACGCCCAGGTTGTAGAGTATGTCAGAATTGCGTGGGTCGCGGGTGATCAGGTCTTCCAGTATCTTGCGGGCATCCGCGAATTTGCCGTTTTTTAAAAGGCTGATTGCGGTTTTAAAATCACTCATGTATTATTTCTGGCCGTGTCTGATCGTCATTAACAGTTGAATAATTGTATCAATGCGTTGATTTAACTGTCAGAATGAAAAAGGCTGACCGGGAAGGTCACGGCTTCCACAGTCAGCCTTTTACGGATATTGCTATCCGATAGTATCGCTCTGTAATACCACGACGCATTTACAGGTTCATTTTGTAAAGGACAGATTAACAACTCCGGTTAGTTATGTCAAACCCAAAAATGCGCTTTTTACCGTGACCAAATCGTGACCGACTTCATGGAAATGGGTAGGAATTGGCAGGAAACGGCAGGAAAAGAAAACTTGTTGCAACTTGTTATGATATATGGATATACAGTCGTAAAAGACACGCTTACGGTCACTTGTGAAAATGTTTAAAAATGCAACACAAATGATTCTGGATCATTTCGTCTAGGTTCGAATCCTAGTTCCCCAGCCAATTAAATCAAGGGATTACGGCTATTATGTGGCTGGAAGTGACCCCGTTTTTTGCTCAGCCTTTATAACATACTTCTTTCGGAATATTTTTCCCATGCAGCATTTTTTGCATTTTTAACTGCTGTCGCATGGGCAGTGGCTATTGCGTCCGAACTTTAGCGTCTCCAGCGAGGGTGGTTCAAAAAGCCTATCAGATACATCTTCCTATCGTTCATCTCTCCTTTCTGCCTCTTCTTTATGACGTCTGTAAATTTTTCCACATACGCTAGCGGGACTTTTTTGCATCGTATGATTGTTTTCCCTATCCGCTGCCTGACATCTAAGAAACGAAAGGCATCGTAGCGCAGGCTTCCAGCCTGCATAATACTGCTAAAATAACCAATTGCAGGCAAGATGCCTGCGCTACGTTGCCGAACAAGTTTCATTCAGATTAGGCAAACACTGCTGAACTTGTTCTGTTAAACTGGCAATGTTTAAAATGTATTGCACCTGATTACCCGATAATTTCTGAAATACCCACTAAAGTATTTCTTCATAATTCCGATAATTAAATATATTAAAAATCACTAAGGAACGACCAGGACATCTCAATAGAGGAGGACAATTGTGAACAATGGCGACATGTACAGAAATTTACTGGATAACTTGTCTGGAGGAGTATGTGTTGTTGACCATGGCAGGGTCATTTCATATTGGAACAGGACAGCAGAAATGCTCACGGGCTATAAAAGCAATGAGGTTGTTGGGAAATGTTGCCGTGGCGGCATTTTGAAGTATGTGGACGATCAGGGCATGGATATTTGCGGCGATACGTGTCTGGTTGTTAAATCAATTGCCGATGGTTGTCAATATAGCATGGAGGCGTATGTTCATCATAAGGAGGGTCATCGGGCGCCTGTTTTGGTGCGTGTATCACCCATTAAAAACTCACAGGGAGAGGTGACTGGGGCTATAGAAGAACTTTGCGATAATACTTCTAAGGCAAAATATGTTCATAAGATTCAGGAACTGGAAAATTGTGCCCTGCTTGACCCCGTTACCGGTTTAATGAAGAGGCGGGGGTTGGAGATGAACCTGAAATCTGTGATTGGTGTAATGCACCGGTACGGGTGGTCGTACGGTATTATTTATGTGGACATAGAAGATTTTACAAGGATAAACGGGTTATACGGTCGGGATATTGGCGATGCCGTGCTGAAGATGGTTGCAAAGACGCTGGAAAACAGCGTGCGGACGACAGACACGGTGGGGCGGTTCGAAGGCGATGATTTTATGGTAATTGCCGCGAATGTGACGGAGGAACAGTTGAATGGCGTGGCAAGAAAGATCAGGGCGCTCGTCGGACAGTCTGGCTTCCAGGTAGGGAACGACATGCTTCGGGTTAACACGTCAGTTTGCGCAACCCTTGTCAGATCAAATGATACCGTGGGCACTTTATTCGAAAGAATACATCAACTATTGGAACAGGATAGGGCGTTAGAGGAAGTCCCTGAAGCGCTAAAAGCCGCCAGGAAGGTGTGAAGGCAGGAAATCTTGCGTTGACTACCTAACCCGAATAAGCCGGAAGATACATGTAGGGCGAGGCCTTAGCCTTGCGTGTATTGCTTAGCCGTCTGAAATTATGGGATTAACTCCCTGGGGATACTAATGTCTGAAACAACAATCTTGCCGGTGTGATGCGGTCCTTCACCCAGATAAAAACCCTTCTTTGCAGCGGCAAAGGTTACCGTTGTGGTTGCCTTAATCGCAGAACCCAGGATTTCTCCACTATCGCAGTCAAGTCCCGAAGGGATATCTACGGACACGATAGGTTTGTTCAGTTTATTAACGCCGTTAATCAGTGTTTTAAAAGGTTCCCGCACTTCACCGGAAAGCCCCGTTCCAAAGAGGGCGTCAATCACGAAATGATAGTAAGTCAATTCCTTTAGAATGTTATTTACGCCGGGGACATCCAGAATTTCTTTTACCAGAATTTTCATGTTGAGGAGTATTTGCAGGTTAGTTCCCGCGTCTCCGTCTTTTAAGATGTCAGAAACCCTTGCAACAAGAAGCACGTCTGTGGCAACGCCGTGATTGTGAAGATGTCGCGCTATGACGAAACCATCGCCGCCGTTATTCCCCTTCCCGCATAGAATGGCTGCTTTTGTGTGCTGGGGATTATCCAGCATGATCAGGACTTCTTCCGCCACATTCCTTCCGGCGTTTTCCATAAGGATAATCCCGGGGATTTTATATTCTTCTATGGCCTTCCTGTCCAGTTCCCGCATCTCTTCGCGGGTTAAAGATTTTTCCATTTCACTATCTTTCCCAGGTTTTTTTCGACTTCCGGTGTGGTTATCTGTATATTTCCCTGCGATGCGCAATTCTATAGACCTTTACAATCTTTTCAGAATCGTCAATTTCGTAAAGTATCCTGTAATCACCGACGCTTATCCGCCATTAAGAACTGCCGCCTCTAAGTTTTTTAGAACTATTCGGTCTTGGTTCATCATATAAACTCAGAATTGTCTTCTCTAACCTTGACAACAACTTCCCTGAAAAACCATCAAGGTCTTTCTTTGCCTTTGGCATTAATTGTACCACATAAGAACTCAAGAAATATCTCCATGCTTGCGGCGCTTTGCAAAATACTTTTTTGCAGATACAGATTTGCCTTTTACTTTTTTTGCTTGTTCAATCAGAGCGATATCAATAAGGTCTTCCCTTGTTTGTTTGTCACCCATAATTTTTACAAAAAAAGCCTCTCGTTCGTTATTCTTAAGCGCCTTGAAAGCCGTGTAAAATACCTCCGCAGTTGCTTGATTTATACTCATACAAATATCTCCATATAAAAAACCTTTATTACTTCAAAATCTGTCAGTATGGCCCATGTGCAGCCTTTGTTCCACGAATAGTTTATTGCTTGTTCTGCTCATTTTCCAACATCCAGATCAACTTTTAACGCCTTTGCCTCAAGGAAGAATTTTGGGATGCCGTCAATCCTGAATGCCCAGTCAACACGCCCTTTTGAGATGCGTTCTTCCGGTATTACCTCATTGGCAGGTATGTTATGAATGTCCCATCCGAGGAATTGAAACAGAGGGAGGATGAATTCATTGACAGTCTGTGCTTCATTATAATCCCTTAACCGACTTGTATCGGCAAGTCTTTGGTATTTTGCAACGAGGTTTGCGATGTTCTGTTTGGATTGGTTTTTATCCACATTAATAAATCCTCAAAAGATTGGTGGAACCTGGCTCCCATACGGGGACTCCGCCGGTAATGGCTACCCGGTCTTTTTCACTGATATAGCCAGCCGCCTTTGCCGCTTCAATGGCCTTTTTCATCATGTCATCGGTGTTTTGCATGGGTTCTGTAAGCATGGGAATGACTCCCCATACCAACGACAGCCTTTTGTAAGTGTTTAAAGATGGCGTAACGGCAAGGATGAGATGCTGTGGCCGGTATTTTGAGATAAACCGCGCAGTGCTCCCCGTCTGTGTTGAAGTGATAATGGCCTTTATATCAAGGTTATCGGCAACCTGGCAGGTGGCAATGCTGATAGCATCCGGTACGGATATCGGATTGTTCGGTGAATGCGGCGCTTCAAAATTGTTCTTTCTGGACAAACAGGGTTCCACTTCCCGGGCGATTTTGGATAGCATGTGAACTGCTTCGACGGGATACCGGCCTTTGGCTGTCTCTTCAGAAAGCATTACTGCGTCCGTTCCGTCAAATATCGCATTTGCAACATCGGTGACTTCTGCGCGGGTGGGCCGGTAATTATGAACCATGGATTCCAGCATCTGTGTTGCCGTAATGACTGGTTTGCAAAAGGTGTTGGCGAGGCGGATGATTTTCTTCTGAACGATGGGAATGCGTTCCAAAGGTATTTCAACGCCCAGGTCTCCCCTTGCCACCATGATGGCGTCAGCCGTTTTTATAATATTTTCAAGATCATTCAGCGCCTCGTGTTTTTCTATCTTGGCGATGACAGGGATGTCTTTGTTCTTTTGCTGAATAAGTTTTTTTAATTGTAAGACGTCGTTAACATTCTTAACAAAAGAGAGGGCGATATAATCCACTTCCTGCCGTATTCCAAAATCGAGGTCTCTTAAGTCTTTTTCCGTAAGAGAAGGAATTGGCAAACTTCTTCCCGGTATGTTGAGTCCCTTGCCAACCGTCAATTCGCCGCCGACAACGACACGGCATATAATATCGGTATTGTTCTTCTGAACGACCTTTAGTTCTATCACTCCATCGTTGAGTAAAATGGCGTCATCTATAAATACTATTTCATGCAAAAGGGCGTAATTGACCGATGCGGTCTTTTCGTCGTCTTCCACATTTCTGTTTGTAAGAGTAAAGAGGTCGTTGGCCTTCAGGGTGACCGATTCTTTACTGAGCGAACTTATTCTGATTTTCGGGCCTGATAAATCCTGAATAATGGCCACAGGTTTTTTTAACCGTTCTGCGATAGCGCGTATATTTTTAATATGAGTTTCATGGCTAGATAAAGTGCCATGAGAAAAGTTTAACCGCGCCACGTTCATTCCTGCCTCGATTAAACTCTCAATCATGGCCGGGGAATTACAGGATGGTCCAATAGTGCAGACTATTTTTGTTTTAACAAAATTATTCATTGCTCACCTTTATGATGTAAGGAGATTGTTGGAATACCGTGAATTTCTTGATACATAGAGTTCTTGCATTTGTGGCAGGCATTAAAGGGTCTGCTGATATTATAGCAGTTGATGTACGTTGTCAACTTTTAAAATACTTGTGTCGAGAAAACTATTGACCGTAGAAACAATTTAGCTTAATATTTTGTTACTTATTTCAAAGCAGGTTTTTCCAAGACAATTCAAGGAGAGTAAAGAATGGGTAAGGTAAGATGCCCCGGCAGTATCCGAAACACAACCCCGATACCGATAGAGCGGAAGTGTCACAATTGCGGCGCAACGATAGAAATGTGGAGTGACGAGGAAAAGGCTGATTGTCATAAATGTGGAACTGAGATATTTAAGGACAAAGTCCCCACCTGTATCGAATGGTGCAAGTCGGCGGAAGAATGTATGGGGCACATCTTCGATGTTAAAAAGATTCAGGAAGAGGCCAAAAAACGGGCTGCCGCCGATGGGAATCCAAAGTTCTTTGAACAGGTTTCAGAAATGATTAAAAAGAAGAAAGAAGGGGTTTGATCCCTGCCGTGGTTGTTTTTTTTGAAACAGACCCCAGGCACTCTTGTGGAAGAAGGAAAGATTAATTATCGTCCAGTTAATTCCATATTCTCAACGTCTTGTTCTGACATAAGACCTTCGCAGATACGGAACATCCTGATTATGCGTCCAGGCGCGCTTGGCGATGTAATAGTCACGCTGCCTGCCCTCGAGGCAATTCGCAATCACTTCCCTAATGCCCATATTGAAATTATGGGCTATTCGTCCTTCCTGGAAATCCTGAACGGACGGTTCTATGCGGACAGTGTCAGCCGGTTTGACCGTGCGGACATTGTCCATCTCTTCCTGGAAAATTCCACTATCCCTGCATCTTTGCGAAAAACACTCAAAGGAGTAGATTTAATCTTTTCTTTTGTCTCTGACAGAGAGCATGTTTTTGCCAAAAATCTTAGTCAGGCAGGCGTTGGACACATTGTTCATTATGAACCTTTTCCCGCCGACGGTGAAGATATTCATATCACGGACCATTTTTTGAGATGTATGGATATGCTGAGAATTCCCTATACGAACAAAATTCCCGGGATTGTTTTGAAAGATGAGGACATATTATTTGGCGAGAAATTTATGCACCACAACAATGTTGAACCTGAAAGAGCGCTGGTTGCCATTCATCCTGGGAGCGGAAGTCGGCAGAAATGCTGGCCTGTGGAGCGATACGCGGAATTGATATCGTGGTTGGTTGCGGAGATGAATGTTCAAATTCTTCTTGTTTCCGGCTATGCCGACACGGAGATTCTTGGAGAGTTGACTGCAAAAGTAAAAGATACTGTGATCGTCGCAGACCAACTTCCCTTGCCGAATTTAGCTGCTGTAATTAAGCGCTGTAATTTCTTTGTGGGAAACGATTCTGGCGTTACCCATGTGGCGGCTGCCGTAGGAACGCCTGCGATAGCCATATTCGGGCCTACCAATCCTGATATGTGGGGTCCACGCGGAAAGCAGGTAAAAATTATTTATAAAAAATACCCATGCAGTCCATGTTCGCCGGGCGCGAGGAGGGAATGCTTTTCACGGGCGTGTTTTGAGGGTGTAACGGCAGAAGACGTTATGAGTGAAATAAAATATTGGTATCCTGTTTGAGGTTATCTGGGGTTTATCATTTTTCATTGACTGAGTTGTAATTGTTTTATATACTCTCACCTCGTTTAAATTTTACTAAGAGGATGTTTTGAATTCGTTTTCGTTAATAACTTAAAGGTGAGGAAAAAATAAGCGCACATGCAAAAAAAATCTAAACAATGCCAGTTACAACGAAAGTACTTATGCAGGCCTAGGATTTCTCCCCAGGTCATAAAAAAAGGTATGAAGGTTACAGACCTTGTGAATGAATATAGCCGCGCGGGGGCGTTTAATGCGGGAAGGTTAGCAGAGTCCTGTAAGTTGTACTGTCACATGCTGGATGATGGCGCTACCGTTGGCTTAACCCTTTCGGGCGCTATGACTCCAACGGGCATGGGCGGCATACTCATTAACCTTATTGAAAACGGATTTGTTGACTTTATCATATCTACCGGAGCCAATCTGTATCACGACCTCCATTTCGCGCTGAACCTGCCTATTCATCAGGGAGACTTCCGCGTGGACGATACGGAACTTTATGAAGCGGGCATTGAACGCATCTATGATATTTTCATCACTGACGAACTCTTGTTAAAGACGGATAAATTTATCCAGGATGTAGCCAGAAAAATACCCGCATCCGAACCCATGTCTACGGCTGATTTCCATTACATCCTCGGTAAGGCGGTTCTTGCAGATACCTTATCGCCACATTTGAGTTTTGTTGCCCAAGCGGCAAAATATGGCGTTCCAGTGTTTGTTTCTTCTCCCGGAGATTCTTCAATTGGGATGAACCTGTCTTATCTCAAGTTACAAGGTGAAAATTTAATCATTGATACCGACCTCGATGTCCTTCAAAGTACCGCCATTGTCTTTAGCAGCAAAAAGAACGGCGTAATCAGCATAGGCGGCGGTTCTCCTAAAAATTTCTACATGCAGACACAACCCACCCTTGCGCAGATATTGGATATCAACAAGGGAGGACACGATTATTTTATTCAAATTACCACCGATGCCCCCCAGTGGGGCGGTCTATCGGGGGCGACGCCGACTGAGGCTATATCCTGGGGGAAAATACGTAGTGAAGAGGTAAAAAACCACGTCGTAGTATACAGCGACGCCACAATAGCCATGCCGATACTTGCAGGATATGTCATATCAGAGAGGAAGCCCCGCAAGAAAAAGTATCTGTATAAGCAGCTACCTGCATATATTTCAGAGCTGAAGAAAAATGTGAAATAGGCTATTCAAAGAGCACAGACAACAACTCTGGAACAAATCTTTCCTATCGGTATATTTTTTCAAAAGACAACACCTTCTCATTCTGTTAATAACTCTATCAGTAATATACTTGTTATTAACATTGACAAATTTCAAATACAACTAAATTGCGGCTATTGTATTTGCTTTAATATCAACATGTTAAACGCAAATACCGTATTAATTATTTACTAGTAATCCACAGTTTATCAACAATTTAAATATCTGCCGGAACCACATCGAAATAAAAGTAGTTTCGGTTTTTGTTTTTATTTATGAACAGTTTATGAACAGTCGGAATTTATATGTTTCTAAGTTTTAGTATAATATGCAATTACACACACCGTGTTTTCATTCAAAAAAATTGACACGAACAAATTTTTTTTGCAGAGATTTATTTATTAAACAATCGGAGGTGTTGGATTTTTTTTAATTACATTACTGATTAAACTGTTACGGATTATTTTTTTGTGTGCCAAAGAAAATCAATTCACGGGAACTTCTTTTTGTTTTGACACACTGAAATTGTTCTGTTAGTATTTGCCTCCTTCATAGACAAACAATCATTCTCTCCCAATTCAATTTTAACCTTAAAACACAGTAAGGAGAATATGGAAACTTTTTCAAAAGTATGGGACGATATTCTTCAGGACATTCGCGGCAGGGTTGGCCCGTTACGATTTAATCTGTGGTTTAAAAACACGCGTCTTGAATCTTTTAATGATAATTATGCGAACATTATAGTTCCGAATGTATTTACCCAGGTATGGCTGCAGGAAAATTTTACAAAAGTACTGCGGGAAGGAATTGGGAAATTAGCGAATAACAAGGAACTGGATATTCGATTCTCTATCATGAAGGACTGTGAAGGAGAAAATATTTCCGTTGCAAATATTTCCCCTGAAACGTGCAAAAAAGACAACAGCAGCAAAAACAACGCGCAGTCTAATAGAGTTCTAAAATTAGAGGATTTAGTGGTTGGCCCCAATAACAGGCTTGCTTATACCGCGGCGCTTGAGATGGTTAAAAATAAATACGCCGCGTTTAATCCCCTTTTTATTCATGGCACAGTCGGCGTTGGAAAAACCCATATTCTCCAGGGCGTATGGAACAAGGTTAAAGAAGAAGAACAAGATACAAATGCAATCTATATGTCGGCGGAGAAGTGGACTAATGAATTTATTTATTCGCTGCAAAAAGGGAAGATTGAGGCATTTAGGCAGAAATACAGGAATGCGGATATGTTTCTCATAGACGATGTTCATTTCCTTTCTAACAAACAAAGCACGCAGGAAGAATTTTTGCATACTTTTAACGCCCTGTATGAGCTATCAAAGAAAATCATACTGGCGAGCGATGCGCATCCGAAGATGATAAATCAGTTAAAAGAAAACCTCGCAAGCAGGTTTATGTCTGGAATGGTTGTAAAAATTGATAAACCTGAGTACATGACAAGGATTCTGATCTTACGGTCGAAGGCCGCAAAGTATGAGGT
>Ga0209514_10008158_pt1 | contig 12038 bp, 16 predicted proteins | sample Subgrocontami58m_FD_187452 | JGI IMG/M metagenome (GOLD analysis project Ga0209514, IMG submission 187452) | Subsurface groundwater microbial communities from S. Glens Falls, New York, USA - GMW37 contaminated, 5.8 m (SPAdes) (version 3) | ecosystem: Environmental > Aquatic > Deep subsurface >...
CGCGCTCGCCGCGGCCGTGCTCGGTTAGCGCTCTGCGCGGCGAAGCGCGAGGCTCGCCACACGTTCCTAGTCTTGTTCTTCCTCTTCCTCGCCGTCCTCGACGGCGAACTGGTCGGGCGTGACCTCGTCGAGGAAGTTCTTGAACTTCGCAACCTCGGCCTCGAGCTGGTCAGGGTCGACCTCTTCGCCTTCGAACTCGATCGCAGACTCCTCGATCACGCGGTCGGCGGCGAAGATCGGAGCTTCGGCGCGAATCGCGAGCGCGATCGCGTCGGACGGCCGCGAGTCGACGTCGATCTCGGTGCCGTCCTGCGTGACGGTGATCTGCGCGTAAAACGTGTTCTCGCGCAGCTCGGTCACCGTGATGCGAACGACCTGCGCACCCAGTTGCTCGAGCATGTCGCTCAGGAGGTCGTGCGTCATCGGGCGCGGCACGGCCTGGCTCTGCAACTTCGTCAGGATCGCCGCGGCTTCGGGATGGCCGATCCAGATCGGCAGGAACTTGTTCCCGTCGGCGGTCTTCAACAGAACGATCGGCTGCTTGCCGACCAGGTCGAAGCTGACCCCATAGATGAGCATCTCCTGCATGAGCGCGGCCGTCACGCGACCTGCGGCGAATATAGCTCAGGCCGCCGGGCCGAAACCCTCAGGCTCGGGCGGCGCCGGCTCGAGCTCGTCGAGCGGGACGATGAAGCGCTCGCCGGTGGCCGGATCAACGACTTCGGCCAGCCTGTCGGGCACGCTCATGGGGTCGTGTCCGAGCAGCACGAGGACGCGGCCCTGGTGGATGACGTTGTCGCCGATTCGCATGAGCACCGCAGAAGAACTGCGCAGTTGTCAGGCCATCGGCGGCACACGAGGCGGCCCCGATCCCTTGATCTGAGTCACTCGGCTGAGAAACCTCCGCCACCCGTATCCACGAGGGAGCCGGGCCCGTTGCACCCATGATGCATGGACTCTGGCTTCAGGACCTCGAATCGCTCGAGGCGATCTCGCAGGACGACGACGCCCGCCGGATCTTTCTCCGGATGGCGGCGATGTCGCATGCGGGCCGCCTGCCGAACTTCATCGCCGAGGTCGCGCACGACCAGGAGCTGGACGACGCCACGAAGGGCCACCTGACCGAGCTGGCCCAGGACGAGTCATTCCTGCTGGCGGTGGAGGAGTACCTCCGCCGCACCCAGCGCGTCCATTAACACCGCCTCCTGAAACGCTATATTGAGCGCCGCTTCGCGGGGCGATTAGCTCAGTTGGTTAGAGCGCCGCTCTGATAAGGCGGAGGTCCGTGGTTCGAATCCACGATCGCCCATTACGGCTTCGCTTGGCTCGCCTGCACGGGGGAAACCAGGTTTCCCCCGTGGGCCCCCTTCTTCTCGTGCTCCCGGCAGGCGTGATCACTGCTGCGCGGAGCAAGCTCCGCTCCGCGACGAAGGGCAACGACGAAGGGCCAACACCGACAGATCAGGTGAGCAGCAGGCCGGCCATGCGGCGGCGCGCGATCAGCATCCCGATCGTGCCGAGCACGGCGAGATAGCCAAGGTGGACAGCGCTCATCGGCCCAACGGTGCCGAGCGTGAGCGACCGGATCAGCTCGATCGCGTGGTACAGCGGTGAGAAGCGCACGATCCACTGCACCGCCACGGGATAGATCGACAGCGGATAGAAGGTCGTGCTGAAGAGGAACATCGGCAGCTGGACGAGCTGGATCATGTCGAAGTCCTGCCAGCTGCGCATGAACGTCGCAGCCGCCATGCCGATGCCTGCGAACCCGAACCCGATGACAATCGTCGCCGGGAGCGCGAGCAAGCCCCACCACGAATGGATCAACCCGAGGGCCGCAGCGGTGACGATGAACCCGGTCGAGTACAGGAGGCCGCGGAACAGGGCCCACCCGACCTCGCCGAGCGCGACGTCGTTCGGCCCGATGGGCGTCACGAGCATCGCGTCGTACACCTTCCCGAAGCGGAGCTTCCAGAAGACGTTGATCGTCGAGTCGTAGACCGCGCCGTTCATCGCCGACGAGGCGAGCAGGGCCGGCGCGATGAACGCGGCATACGACACGCCGTTCACACGACCGACGAAATGGCCGAGGCCGAGGCCGAGTGAGAAGAGGTAGAAGAGCGGCTCGAAGAAGCCGCTGAGGATGGTCAACCACGTCCGGCGGTAGACCATCAAGTTGCGTTCGAACAGGAGGTGCGCACGCGTCGTGCGCCGCGGCATCGCAAACGCGGTCATGTGATCAGCTTCTTGGTGTGCGTGCGCTCCGCGAGCCAGAGGCCGCCGGCGAGCCACAACGCCATGTACGCGACGTGCCCGAGCGAAGCCCAGAGCTGCGGCGTGCCGAGCGTCAGATGCCGCATCAGGTCGACGCCGTGCCAGAGCGGCGTGACGTACGCGAGCTCGCGGATCCCGTGGGGCAGGCGCGCAAGCGGGAAGAACGTGCCGGAGAAGAGAAAGAGCGGCGTGATGCCGAAGCGGAAGAGCGCGTTGAAGCCCTCCTCGTTCGTGAGCCAGGCGGCGAACGCCGCGACCGGCGCGGAGAACGAGAGGCCGAGCAGGATCGCGACCGGCCACGCGAGCAGCGCCCACGGCGAGCGGATCGCGTCGAAGGCGACGAGCGCGACGAGGTAGATGCCGGCGGCCACGCCGACGCGCGACGCGACGTACAACTGGTGTCCGAGCACGATGTCCCGGATGCGCAGCGGCGTCGCCAGAATCGCGTGGTACTGCCGCGTCCAGCGGATCGACGCCATCACCGGGTAGCTCGCCTCGAACGTGCCGATCTGCATCGACACGACGGCGAGCATCCCGGGGGCGACGAACTCGATGTACGGAATGCCGAGCCCGTTGCCTCGATTGACGAGCTTGCCGAGCCCGATACCGAGTGCCGTCAGGTACAGCACCGGGTTGAGGACGCTCGACACGACGCTGCCTCGCCAGGTGCGCCGATACCCCATCACCCATGACTCGTAGACGCGGAGTGCGTACGCCATCAGTCGATCAGCGTGCGGCCGGTGAGTGAGAGGAAGACGTCCTCGAGCGAGCTGCGTCGCACGAGCACGCTCTGCGGGCTCAGCTTCTCGTGCACGACCGGGACGACCGCGTCGCCGTCGTCGGTGTAGAGCAGGATCCGGTCCGCCAGCGACTCGACACGTGCGACCCGCCCGTTGAACACGCTCGCGTCGATCTCCGGCAAATCGCCGGGGAACCGGACTTCGACCACTTCGCGCGTGGAGAGGCGCGTGATCAGCTCGGCCGGCGAGCCCTCCTCCGCGATGCGGCCGCGGTCCATGATCACCAGCCGGTCGCAGAGCTGCTCGGCCTCGTCCATGTAGTGCGTCGTCAGAACGAGCGTGACACCCTGTTGCTTCAACCGGAAGAGCCGTTCCCAGAGAACGTGCCGCGCCTGCGGATCGAGGCCCGTCGTCGGCTCGTCGAGCAACAGCACCTCGGGGTCGTTGACGAGCGACCGCGCGATCGTCAGGCGCCGCTTCATCCCGCCCGAGAGGGGCTCCACCTTGTCCTTCGCGCGCTCCGCCAGCTGCACGAACTCGAGCAGCTCGTCCGCGCGCACACGCGCGTCCTTGCGAGAGATTCCGAAGTAGCGCGCGTAGATGATCAGGTTCTCGCGCACCGTCAGCTCGTTGTCGAGGGTGTCGAGCTGCGGCACGACGCCGAGTCGGCCGCGAATGGTCGGGCCGTCGCGCAGCGGATCCATGCCGAGGATGCTCAGCGTGCCGCCGCTCGGCGGCGAGACGCAGCCGATCATCCGCATCGTCGAGCTCTTGCCTGCACCGTTCGGGCCGAGAAAGCCGAACGCCTCGCCTTTCTGCACGTCGAAATCGATGCCGTCGACCGCAGTGAGGTCGCCGAAGCGCTTGACGAGGCCGCGCGCGTGGATCAACGCCGTGTCGTTCACGACCGTGAGCCTAGCGACGCGCTACAACCGTGCGGTCGCGCGCTCGAGCGCTTCCGCGAGCTCTGCGAGCTCGTGCTCGTCGGCGAAGACAAGCTCCACGCGACCGACGCCGACCTTGGCGTGGAAGCCCGTGAGCCGCTCGAGCGCCGTGCGCACCCGCGCGGCGAGCGCGGGGTCGACCGGCGTCGCGCGGACGCGCGGCTTCAGCTTCGCGCCGGCCCACTTCGCGCGCTGCTCTGCGGCGCGCACCGAGAGCCCCTTCCGCACGATCTCGCGCGCGAGCCTGCGGCGACCTTCATGGTCGGGCACCGCGAGCACCGCGCGGGCGTGGCCCTCGCTCAGCTGGCCGCGCTCGAGCATGCCGAGCACGTCGTCGGGCAGGTCGAGCAGGCGGATCCGGTTCGAGACCGACGGCTTCGACCGGCCGACCCGTTCGGCGACCTCGCCGAGCGTGAGCGCGAACTCGTCGATCAACACCGCGCAGGCGCGTGCCTCTTCGACGGGCGTCAGCTGCTCGCGCGCCACGTTCTCGATCAAACCGAGCAGCAGCGTGTCGCGGTCGTCGCTCGCGCGCACGACGGCGGGGATCGTGGCGAGGCCCGCCTCGCGCGCAGCACGCCAGCGGCGCTCGCCGGCGACGATCTCGTAGCCCCCCGCATCGCGTGGCCGCACGATCAGCGGCTGGATGACCCCCTGGCGGCGTACCGAGTCGGCGAGCCCGGAGGCCGCTTCGCCGTCGAAGCGCTTGCGCGGCTGCTTCGGGTTCGCGTGGATCGCGTCCACCGGCAGCTCGAGCAGCTCGACCGCGCCGGCCTCGAGGCCGCCGACGAGCACTTCGAGGCCCCGGCCGAGGCCTCGGCGGTTAGCGGCGCTCGACAAGCTCCATCGCCACCTTCCAGTAGGCGTCGGCGCCGGCCGAGCGGCGGTCGTAGGCGATCGCCGGCAGCCCGTGGCTCGGCGCCTCGGCGAGCCTGACCGACCTCGGCACCGACTGGCGGAAGACCAGCGGCCCGAAATGGCGGCGCACCTCGGCTTCGACGTCGGCCGCGAGGCGCGTGCGCGCGTCGACCATGGTGAGCAGGACGCCGCCGATCCCGAGGCTCGGGTTGAGCCGGCGGCGGATCAGGTCGATCGACTGCATCAGCTGGCTCAGCCCCTCCAGCGCGTAGTACTCGGCCTGCACCGGGACGAGCACCCGGTCGGCTGCGGCAAGCGCGTTCACCGTCAGCGGCCCGAGCGACGGCGGGCAGTCGAGGAACACGAAGTCGTACTCCGACGTCCCGGAGGCGAGCGCCTGCTTGAGGTAGCGCTCTCCGTCCTCGCGCTGCGCGAGCTCGACGACCGCGCCCGCGAGCTCCGGCTTCGACGGCACGAGGTCGAGATTCGCGAAGGCGGTGTGCTTCGTCAGCTCCGCGAGCGGCACACCGTCGAGCAGGTCATAACTCGACGTGCCATTCGCGCGCATGCCGAGCCCCGAGGTCGCGTTCGCCTGCGGGTCGAGGTCGATGACGAGCGCGCGTTCGCCGGCTTCGGCGAGGCACGCGGCGAGGTTGATCGCGGTCGTCGTCTTGCCGACGCCGCCCTTCTGGTTCGCGAGTGCGTAGATCCGGGCCACGCAACCATTGTCGCGACGGGCCCGGACGCTGCGCGGGGTTACTTGTGGAAGCTCGCCTTGAGCGCGGCGAGGGCCCGCCTGGCGGCGTCGTTGGCGGACTTGACGTCCTGCCGCTCGGCCTCGAGCGTCGCGTGCAGCTGCTGGAGCGCCTACTCGGGCGCGAGCGGCGAGCCCCACCGCCCCTCGAACGAGGGTGGCGTCAGGCGAGCGGCCGCTTCTTCGCGACTCCGACCCGGCGCGGGAACCCCGCCGGCGTCGGTGCGAGCTTTCGCAGCACGACCAGACCGTCGTGCTCCTCCGGCGGCCCTCCGCCGAGCCGCTCCGACACCGCCGCGACGGCGGCGAGGTCGGCGGTCGAGCCGAGCCACAGCACCGCCGCTCCGCCCGGGCGCACGAGCGGCAGCGTCCATTCGGCGGCGACCGGAGGCCGGCCGAGCGCCTTTGCGAGCGCCACACCGTAGGCGTCCGTCTCCTGCTCCTCCGCGCGGCCCCAGACGACCGTCGCGTTCGCGGGCGCCCAGCGCTCGAGGAAGTCGCACTTGCGCCGCTCCGCCTCGAGCAGGGTCACCTCGCGGTCCGGAAGCTCGAGCGCGAGCGGGATCCCGGGCGAGCCGCCGCCCGAGCCGACGTCGACGATCGGGCCGGCGACGCCGCGGACGATGTCCGCCGCCCGGAGCGCGTCGTCGAGGAGCATCGACCGGGCCTGTGCCGGGTCGCGGATCGCCGTCAGGCCGGGCGCGGCGAGCAGCGCCGCGAGCCAGTCATTCAGCCGGGAGGACGACGACGTACCGATTCGGCTCCGTCCCCTCGGAGGCGGTCGCGACGCCGCCGAGCTCTTTCAGCTTCAGGTGCACGACCTTGCGCTCCACGGCGGTCATCGGCTCGAGCTCGACCCTGCTCCCGGACGCGCGCACCTGTTCCGCCGTCCGCTCGGCAAGCGCCTCGAGCGTCGCGCGGCGGCGTTCGCGGTAGCCGGCTGCGTCGACGACGACCTCCTTGCGCTCGTCGCCGTGCGCACGGTGCGAGATCGCGTTCAGCAGGTACTGCACGGCATCGATCGTCTGCCCGTGCCGACCGATCAGCAGAGCCACGTCGTCGCCGTTGCACGTGACGGTGATCGCCGCGTCGTCCTCGGCCACCTCGACACGTCCGTCGACGCCGAGGGCGCTCGTGACCCGGGCGACCAGCAGGCGGGCCTCCGCCGCCAACGGGCTCTCGTCGAGGCCGGCGGCGCCGAGCGCGGCAGCCGGCGCGCTCGCCAGCACGCGTGCGGGGGCGTAACCGACCCCGAGCAGGCCGCGCTCGCCCTCGGAGACCACCTCGAAGCGCACCGCCGAGCGGTCGACGCCGGGATGCCGCAGCTCGAGCTCTCGAAGCGCCGCCCATTTCGCCTCGCCGACCGTCTCTCCGGTCACCTCGACGACGACGTCGCCCTCGCTCACCGCCGCCCGCCGGCCTTCTTCTTCCGGCGCACCTTGCGCGGCGGCGACGGGGTCGCAGAAGCCTGCGGCTGCGGCTGCGGCGAGTCGGGCCCGCGCGACGCGCCGTTCCCGGCGCTACCTCCGTCGTCACTGCGCGGCGTGCGTGAGCTCTTCTTCTCGACGGCGGGCGCCGAAGTCTTCGGAACGAGCCGGCGGGTGATCAGCCCCTGCCCGACCGTCCACAGGTTCGTCGTCACCCAGTAGAGAACGAGCCCCGCCGGGAAGCGGGCGATCACGAAGACGAACACGAGCGGCATGATCATGAAGAGCCTGCGCTGCAGCTTGTCCACGGTCGTCGCCATGAAGAACGTCGAGGCCATCTGGCTCGTCACGTAGATCACGAGCAACACGTAGCCGCCCCAGTGGGATGTCGTGTGGTCGGCGATCGAGGGGATGAAGTGCAGGAAGGAGAGGCTGCCCGGGTGCAGCTTCTCCGGCTCTTTCGAGAACGTGTTCAGCGCGTAGTAGAGGGCGATGAAGACCGGCAGCTGCACGAGCATCGGGAGACACGAGGCGGCCGGGTTGATCTGGTTCTCCCGGTAGAACTTCATCAGCTCCTCGTTCTGCTTCTGCTTGTCCTGCTTGTACTTCTTCTGGATCTCCTTCATCTGCGGCGCGTAGCGCTGCAGGTTCTGCATCGAATGGATCTGCTTCACCGTCAGCGGGACGAGCAGCATCCGGACGATCACCGTCAAGGCGACGATCGACCAGGCCCACGAAAGACCGACGCTCGAGTGCAGCCAGTCGAGGACGTAGCGCGCCGCATGCTCGAGCGGCGTCAGCGGCGACGCGACGATGAACGACAGGATTCCGCTCATCGGCTGGGCCTCGTCGGGGCGGGGTCGAACCCTCCGTGGCTCCACGGATTGCAGCGCAGCAGCCGCCAGGCGGCGAGCGCGCTGCCCCGGACGAGACCCCTCGCCCGAAGTGCCTCGACGGCGTACTGCGAGCAGGACGGGTGGTACTTGCACGTCGTCGGGAAGAGGGCGCCGAAGGTGACGCGGTAGAGCCAGACGGCGGCGACGCCGAGGCGGAACACTAGACAGCCGCCTTCGTCATCGACAGCACCTCGTCGACCCGCTCGCCGAGCCATTCGAACCCGTTCGCCGTGACAGCCGCCGGGAGGCCCGGCCGCACGATCAGCACGTAGTCGTTGCCCGCCGGCACATGGTCGAGGCGCGCCTGCCAAACCTCGCGGAGCTGCCGCTTGATGCGGTTTCGCTCCACGGCGCCGCCGACGGCTTTCGGCACCGAGAAACCGAATCGCGGCGCTGCCGGATCCTCGTGGGGAAACCAGTAGAGGACGAGGAAGCGCGACGAGACCGAGCGCCCCTGCCGGTAGACGGCATCGAAATCCCGCGAGCGGGACAGACGGTTCGCGCGCTTCACGACTCCAGCTTACGCGGGGGTCGGTTACGCCGAGAGGCTCGAGCGGCCCTTGTCGCGGCGCCGCTTGAGGATCATCCGGCCGGCCTTCGTGGACATGCGGTTGCGAAAGCCGTGCTTGCGCTTGCGACGCCGGACGTTGGGCTGGTAGGTGCGCTTCATGGGAGGGGAACGGCTCCAGAAAAGTCGGAATTGGGCGAACGAGGCGGCCAGTATAGACGAGAGTCGTCCACCGACTTCTCCACAGGCGGCGGCGGCGTAGCTATGCGCGAAAGAGGAGTTTCCCCCACGACTGTCCACACCTGTGGAGGGATTGGGGCGCACCGAGAACTCCCTGCAAAACAGCCTGTTTTGTGTCCGTTCTGGACGCTGCTATGCTCGCCACCGGGTTCACGAGGGAGGGGCTGGCAGCGGGATGGAGTACCAAATCGAGCTGACGGCCGAGAGCCTGTGGAGTGAGGTCGCCGGCCGTCTCCGGGGCTCCCTCAACGACACGACGTACAGCACCTGGTTCGGCGAGGTCACCGGCCTCGAGCTCTCCGACGAGTGCTTCGTCCTCGGCGTGCCGAACGACTTCACCCGCGACTGGATCGAAGGGCATTTCCGAGGCCTGATCGGCGCCGCGATCCGCGACGTGACCGGGGCGGAGCGTCCGATCGAGCTGCGCGTCAGCGATCTCGTGCTGAGCGTGGCGATCGCACCGGAGGACGGCGTCGAGCCGGCCGTGCCCGCGCCGATCGCGATCGAACGGATCCCAGGACGCCCCGAAAGCGGCGGGTTCAACGCGAAGTACACCTTCGACTCCTTCGTGATCGGCTCCTCGAACCGGTTCGCGCACGCAGCGGCGCTCGCGGTCGCCGAAGCGCCGGCGCAGGCCTACAACCCGCTCTTCATCTACGGCGGTACCGGGCTCGGCAAGACGCACCTGCTGCAGGCGGTCGCGCAGTACGTGAGCGAGCACACCTCGGATCTCACCGTGCGCTACGTGACGAGCGAGACCTTCATGAACGACTTCATCAACTCGCTCCGGGACAAGCGGATCGAGGGCTTCAAGCAGCGGTACCGCACCTACGACGTGCTGATGATCGACGACGTCCAGTTCTTCGAGCACAAGGAGCGGATCCAGGAGGAGTTCTTCCACACGTTCAACTCGCTCTACGAGGCCGGCTCCCAGATCGTCATGTCGAGCGACCGGCCGCCGCGAGACATCGCAACGCTCGAGGAGAGGTTGCGCAGCAGGTTCGAGTGGGGCCTGATCACCGACATCCAGCCGCCCGACCTCGAGACGCGCATCGCAATCCTGCGCAAGAAGGTCAAGACGGACGGGATCCACATCTCCGACCCCCAAGTGCTGACCTTCATCGCCAGCCGCGTCTCCACGAACATCCGTGAGCTCGAGGGTGCGCTCACCCGGGTCGTGGCATTCTCCTCGCTCACCGGCCGCGCGATGTCGGTCGAGCTCGCGCAGGACGTCCTGAGAGATGTCTTCCCGCAGGGAGAGGCCGCGGAGGTTTCGATCAAGCGGATCCAGGATCTCGTCGCCGAGCGCTTCAATCTCTCGCTCGAGGAGCTCTGCGGCGATCGCCGCTCGCAGAACATCGTCTATCCACGACAGGTCGCGATGTATCTCTCACGCGAGCTGACGGACTCCTCGCTACCGCGGATCGGTAAGGAGTTCGGCGGCCGCGACCACACCACGGTGATCCACGCGACGTCCAAGATCGCGCGCCTGATTCGTGAGGACAGGTCTGTGTACAACCTCGTGCAAGAATTGACCGCACGTGTGAAACAGGTGCGGTAGCTCGTGACCCTGTTCACAACCCGCATCTATCCCCAGGTCCCGTCCCGTGCGAACATGGCTCAACCAAGCGCGTTGATGCCGTCGTCCCCGTCATCCACACTCTCTACTACCTCTACAAGGAATATCTAGATGATTGAAACTGAAGACACCGTGGGTGTACCTGTGGGAAGCGGACTCCGCATCATCTGTTCCAAGGACGAGCTCGTCCAGGCGGTCGGCGTCGTCTCGCGAGCCGTGTCGACTCGCACCTCGGTGCAAATCCTCTCCGGGATCTTGCTCGAGGCTCAGGGGTCCGAGCTGCGGGTCGCCGCGACCGACATGGAGCTTTCGTTGCGCGCGACGCTTAGCGCGCAGATCGAAGGAGACGGGGCGATCGTGTTGCCGGGCAAGACGTTTGCAGACATCGTGCGGCTGCTGCCGGCCGACGAGGTCTCGATCGAGCACAAGCCCGCCGAGTCGGTCGTGCACGTCACCTCGGGCACCGCGAGCTACACGCTGCACACGTACAACCCCGAGGACTTCCCGCGCCTACCCGAGCTCGACGCCGTGACGACGTTCGCCGTCGACCGCGAGCCGCTGCTCGAGACAATCGGCCGTGTCGCACGAGCCGCGTCGCGTGACGAGTCGCGCCCGGTTCTGACGGGCATTCTCGTGCAGTTCACGGCGGGCACGCTCGTCATGGCGGCCACCGACTCGTACAGGCTTGCCGTCAAGCAGACGACGCTCGAGGGCGTCGTCCCCGAGCTCGAGGCGATCGTGCCGGCGCGAGCGCTGCAGGAGCTTGCGCGCATCGCGACCTCCGGCGACGAGGTCGAGGTCGGCGTTTTCGAGAACCAGGTGATCTTCGCCACTGGGTCGTCGGGCGGCGGCGTCTGGTTGACGACCCGCCGCATCGACGGCCAGTTCCCGAATTACAAGCAGTTGCTGCCCGAAGCGTTCGAGTACGAGCTCACGGTGCCGCGCCTGGAGCTACTCGACGTCGTTCGCCGCGCGGCGGTGATGATCCAGCGCTCGACGCCGCTCCAGATCCGCTTCGCCGAGGGCGAGCTGACCGTGATCGCGCGGACGCACGAGGTCGGCGAGTCGAAGGAGTCGATGCCGATCGGGTTCACGGGCGAGACGCTCGAGATGGGGTTCAACGCGGATTTCCTCCGGGATGGGCTCGAGTCGCTCGAAGGCGACGACGTGCGCGTGAAGCTGATCAGCCCGCTCCGGCCGGCGGTGATCCAGGGCGAGGGCGACGATTTCACGTACCTCGTCATGCCCATCCGCCTTCCAGGCTGATCGTCGAACGCGTCTCGCTCGTCAACTTCCGCTCGTACGCGAAGCTGGAGCTCGGCTTGCGCGCCGGGCTCGTGCTGGCGTATCACGATCGCTCGGACGGCGGTCTTTTCGCCACGCTGGTCGAGATGGCCTTCGCCGGGCAGGCGGGGCTTGACGTCGAGCTGCCCGCTTCCGGCCGACCTGCGGCGGCCCAGCTGTTTGCGGAAGAATTGGGCGCGGTCATCCAGACGCGCACTGCCGACGCGGAGGCGGTGCGGGAGATCGTCGGCCGCCACGGGCTGGCCGGCTGTCTGAGTCCCGTCGGTCACCCGACCCGCGGCCAGGCCATTGTCATCCGGCGCGCCGGCGTTCAACTCCTCAGTGAGTCGCGAACGGACCTGCGCCGTGTGTGGTCCGAGCCCTCCTATCAGCTGCGTCGATTGAGGGACGACCCGGCGTGCGCCGGCGAGGAGTTCGCGGCGCAGACCGCCCCGGACGATCCGGGCCTGTCGGTGTCACTCACGTTCGACGCCAATGAGGACGTGGCCTCGCCGTACATCTCGCGCGGCGCCC
>Ga0209514_10008163_pt1 | contig 12033 bp, 9 predicted proteins | sample Subgrocontami58m_FD_187452 | JGI IMG/M metagenome (GOLD analysis project Ga0209514, IMG submission 187452) | Subsurface groundwater microbial communities from S. Glens Falls, New York, USA - GMW37 contaminated, 5.8 m (SPAdes) (version 3) | ecosystem: Environmental > Aquatic > Deep subsurface >...
CCTCGCACACCTTCTTGACCTCGGGGATGAGGAAGTTTTCCATGAAGGCGCGCCGCCCCTCCTTCAGGCTCTCAATGAAGATCTTGACCTTGATGGTGGCGTTGGCGAACTTCTCCTCGCCGAAGAACATGTACTGGAGGCCCTCCTTGATATCCTTGTCCACCTGCTGGTACTTATCGCTGCCCAAGAGCCCCTTCATGTCCGGAATCACCCACTCCAATTTGGTGGTGTAGTTGGACACCAACACGCGGCCAATGGTCTGGTTGCGGAAGTACGACTGGAGGTCGTCGATGTGGCTCTTGGGCGGCACCTTATTCCACTGGTCGGCCGGGCGGCCGGTGGTCACTAGGAGGATGACGCGCTCGATGGTCGAGGCCAGTGCCATATCCACGCGCCTCAATTCCAGCTTATACTCGATGTCGTTGAGGACCGGGAAAGCCATGGGGATGGCCAGTGGCTCGTAGTCCATCTTGTCGTAGAAGACGGTGAACAGACGCTTTGCGTCCAATGGTACGTAGAGGTAGGGGTAGGTGCCCGGCGTCTTGATCTGCTTCTGGACGTAGTCGGGGAGGCTCTGGAGGACCTGAACGTCTTCCTCGGTCTGGGGGTTACGCAACCTCTGGATTTCGTAGGTAGACATCATGCGGACCCAACCATAGGGGGCCGTTGGCCCCAATTGCAGGTAAACCTGCATGGGGTTCAAGATGATGTAGCGGATGGGTACTGTTGCACTAACGCCGTCGGCCCCATAGGCGCGCTTCAGCATGTTCATGCCATCCTCGCTGATCTTGCCTGAAAACTTGTACAGGAACACGTTGCCCGAACGGTAGTATTCGAGGAAGTATTGCATCATGAGGGCGTTGAGCCCTATGGCATTGAACCATGTCTCGATAAAGGTTTTGACTCGCGTGTTGGTGGTCTTGACGTGGATGGGGCTAACACTGTAGTCGCGCAACATTTTAATTGCGTTCCTGAGCAGCGAGAAGTTGTAAAAGGCTGTGTAGCAGAGAGATATGACTTCGGATACTCCGTAGTAATTCCCATCTATCATGCTGTAGGGGACAATGCCGCTTCGGATATTGGGATATTGATTACCGAGAAGCCCAGACGGGGCTGCCATGTCACGATAGGAGGGAGCGGGGCCACCACCACATGCGGCCCGAGCACTGTAGTGAGGTTGCCCATCATGGGAGGCATCACACTCCATAAATGGAGCCTGTTCAATCACCGGGGAGGGAGCTATCGTGGGCGCGGCAGCGATGCTCTGGGGCTTGATACGCTGCCAGTACGGAGATCTCTTTGTGTATTGGCGGGGCATTAGGATAGCCTCCATTTAGTCATGTTGTCTTTCTGCCACAGTGGCTGTAGGTTGGTGTAGTGAAAACACTGCTTCTGTTGCTCCGGATCTGTGAGGTCGAAGGAGGCGCAAGGCTTGATATGGTCAATGTGCCACTTATCCTCTCCAAACCCGTGATTCTGCCACGTCATGCCCGGCTGGAATTGTGCCTCAAGGTGTCGCTTTAGTTTCTCGATCGAGCAACCAAGTAGATCTACCGAGCCTCTCTCCTTTCGTAGCCCGCGTCGTCGTAGGCGGCAGTTGATTGAGTTGGCGATGGTATGGCGTAGCTTGAATACTGGGTCCGCACGCATGCGCTCCTTCTGATACTCGTTGCGCTTTCGTCGATGCTCAGGATCACTTATCCACCTTTTGTGGGCTCGCTGACAGTTTCGTTCGCGCTGTTCAGGGGTAGACGTTCGTTTACGTCCCTTATCTTCGCAACGTTTGCACGTACGCGCTCGTCCATTAAGGCATCTTTTCGATTTTCTAAATTCCTCAAGAGGCTTGACAACTTGACACTTGGTGCATAAACGCTTAAGGACTCCTCCTTCATCAATATCTGGCACTCGTATCTTGATACCCAGTTTCGAGAGACGATTGTAGCACGCCCTACATTCGTAGCTTTTTCTGCCGCCCAAGCTGCGAAACTCTTCTACGGGCTTGGTCGTCAAACATTTCTTGCAGGTACGATAGGCGACGCAGGTTGGAGTCATGGAAAGTAGAAGCAATGTTGGTTTGAGACATATACACCAACTCCTACCCCGTTTAGATGAGCGAGGGGGCGAACAGGTCGTCGGCCTCCTCAACGGGGGCTTCATAGCTCGCAACCAATATCTTCAACCCCCACGCAGCCAGCCACAGTGCACTATAGCTATCCCTACGTATCCGATTGACATTCTTGCGGTTACGTGTCATGTGGTGAGGTAGATCGTAGGTTAGGTGACCTAGTGGACTAGAAGTGACCTCGATCAGTGCACACTCCTTCTTGACCAGCTCAATGAGCCCGTCCTGTTGGGTCACGAAATCCCACATCGATCCACTTCCTTCCAGTTCTGGGTCTCTAAAGGCAGGATGCGTCGCATTGATACCCATGACGTCGGCCTGACACATACCCTCAACTGCATGAGGCACCGATTGGGAGGCCGAGGCGAACTGGATGGTCTTCTGTTCAAAGCAGGCGCGCAGGTGATCGTTGCCCGCCTTGATGATGGAGGAGGAGAAATACTGGTTGTGTACGATGCGGCGAACGTTGCTGTCCGGATTATAGCTATCCTTAACCCGCCGGACAATCTCGTCCAAGTTATCCTTGGCGAACTCGGCCTCAATCTGGTTCAGCTCCAGCTTAGCCTGCTTGAACACCATGGACTGGTTGCAAACGTTCAGGAAGTCAAGCATCTCGCCGCCCGTGCTGTCGATGACGATGTAGACGACGTTGAAACGCTTGAGGATGTAGTGGAGGTAGGATATGTGGTACTCCAGATCGACACCGGCACAGGCGTACTGGTGCACCACCAGCCCTATCTTGCGGCCGTCCGAGGGACGCTCCACAATCTTGAGGACGCACATAGCGAAATGGTCACCCGCGGGGTCGGCACCGATCGAGCCGCCAGCCGGGTCTATCCCAAGTACATATTCCGCGTTCTTGTCACCTACAATCTCAATGCACGGCCGCTGGCCCGGCGGGATGGTACAACCGTGCATCTGTTTGGCCGAGAAGAATCCGCCGGCCTCGTTGATGAAGCGCGCCTTGTACTCGCGGTCGATGACGGCCTGAGGGATGCGCTTCTCGCGGATCTCTTCCAGTACACCTTGGTCCATCAGGTCGGGATTGCCAACCTCGTAGGAGAACTGGTAGACGAGGTAGCTGGACACGCCAGCGGTCGTCTCCTCAGCCTTGACCTTGGCCTTCTCGCGCGTCTCCTTGTCCGCCTCGATGATGGTCCGATACTGCTTATAGCGTTGGTATAGCTCCTCCCACTGGTAGGAGGCCGATGACAGCATGATCATCTTGGAATCGGCGCGGAAGACCTCGCGTTCCTCCTCGGTCATCTTGCCCTCCTTGATGCGCCGAGTCTCGCGTTTACGCTTCAACTGCTTCTTGGTCGCGTCGGCCGAGCCGGCGAGGAAGGGTTTGAGGACCAGCTCGATGGTGGAGGTGGGGATCAAGAGCCCCTCATCAATCCCCAGCACGTTGCAACGGAAGCCACGGAGATTGTCCGGGTCACCGAGAGGTACAGCCGTGATCGTGGAACCGTTGCGGAACTCAATCTTGATGAGGTCCTGCCGCTTGATCATCTCGCGGGCGAAGGTCTGCCTGAGCAGACTGCCGCGCTTGGAGCGCGCCCACTGATCGATACGTTCCACCGTCTGCCGGCTAGAGCGGAAGGTGTGTGACACCAGCAAGATGTGGTGCCCCGGGTTCATTAGGCAGTAGAGGTAGCAGAAGTGGCTGTAGACCAAGCTGTTGTGGCTGATGATGCCATCGCTCCAGTAGCACTCCTCGTTCGCCACCTGAATGTCGATCGTCTCGGTCTCGACGGGTACCATTGTCTTGATCCGATCGTAGTAGCAGGAGGCGTCGATGAGCTGCCGAATCTTCGCCTTATCCTCGTCGTCAACGAACCCGTAGTCAAGCATCTCGGTCAACCGCGCGATTGATAGATCCTTGGTGAGGCGAAGTCCCTTCTGCTGGCGGAACACCGACGCCCCGTACTTGGTGCGGAAATACTCGGCCACCGGCAGCATGTTGTGCTTGTAGAGAGAGCCAACTGGATGTACTAGATAGGATCGGAGCGCGGCCTGCTTTCGCTCTATCCCAAAGCCTATATGCTGAGCAAACAGCTCTAAACTGCGTCGGTCAAAGATGGCAAGGTCCCACGCGGGGTTCGTCTCGTAGACCTTGTCGTTGGTCGAGAACCGAACCGTGCCCCCCTTGTGCTTCAGACGCACGGTGGAGAGGATGCCGTAGTTGAGGAGGATTGCCTGCGTGCGCTTGATGATGTCGTAGGACGAGCTAGCGAGGCCCACCTGACAGATGTTGCCGGCGGCTGAATGCTTGGCGTAGCAATGGCCATCCGTGTCGAAGAGTCCACGAAGGAACGTTCCCATCTTGACGGCGTTTACTGAGAGCATCCGTTGGGGGAAGACCTTGGCGTGAGCCTTCTCCTCGTTCAAGCCCATGTACCGAAGCAGGTCCTTGAAGCGAGTGTTGCAGATGATGGTGTCACTCGCGGCGTTGTCTCGCTTTCGAGCGTCCCGCACCGCGGTCTCTGGCATGTACTTGGTCACGACAGCGCGGAATGCCTGCTTCACCTCCTCATCCATGGAGGACACAGACAAGCTGCCTCCGGGCAAACGGATACATCCATCACCGAGCAAGACCCCCATGACGTAGTAGAGGTCGAGGTTCTCCCCTACGTTGTTGAGGGGGCAAGCTCTAGCATCGCGATGGCGCGGTATGTAGGTGTCGAGCGGTCGCTCGTCTGCCCACTGGTTCATGCCGTAGCGTATCGGTAGAATCTCGTCCCCCTTGAGGTCCTCGATGAGCTTCCAGTCGAATCGGAGAGTGGTAGGATCTAGCACCCACATGCGGTGTCCTACCTTGCCCTCGCATTCGTAGCCACGAGCAGTGGTCACCTTGAAGCCTCGCTCCTTAGGGTTCTCGATCTTCGCTAGGATGGGTTGTAGGCCGTCCTTCGCCCAAATCCGCTCTCCAACCTCCACGTGCTGTATCTCCTTGAAGCCGTTCTCGGTGAGTACGAGCGCGCGGCGGTTGATGCACTTGCCGAATGAACGTCCCGCGACAGTGAGCGAGAAGTTCTTCTGCATCCACCCCTTGATCATGATGCGCTGGTAGGACTCTAGTATCTGGCCCGTGAGCAGCGTCACCAGCATCCCTATATTGGTGCGCAGGAAACGCGCCAGCGTCTCGACTGCCTCCTCGTCGGTCAGCTCGCGGTCACCTACCCGGATACGGATCTGCTCGTTCCAGTCTGGGAATGGGGCGTCCGGGTTGGGGGGGTTGTATCCGAGACCATCGTTGTGTTCCAGCCACATAGTGACCTAGAGGTTCCCCTCCTCCAGCTGATACTGGAGGTCAATGGTGCGGACCTGCGCGCCGAGTTGGAAGACCTTCATCATCACGCGTGCCATCTCGATTCTGCCGTCTGTGAACACGCACTGGAACGTGAGGGGGTACTTGACGAGCAGGGCGCGGAGATTATGCAACACATGCGAGGGGCTAGCCTTGATCCAGCGGGTCTGAGGCAGCTTATTGAACGCTTGGGCGTGGTTGATGGGCGACTCGACCATCATGACAACGTAGAGGTTGGCGGCGGCCGCGCGCGCCAGTTCGCGATCGAAGCGGGCAAAGGGGCTATCCTCGGTGCCATCCTCGTGTGTCACCTTGCGGCCGGACAATGTGCCGCACCAGTCGGCTAAGCTTTTGCGCTCGATCCGAACGCCGAGGTCATAAGGGGCCGCGAGGGCATAATCGCCCACATTCAGGGTGCCGCGATCCGTCGCGATGGGGAGCTTGATAGGAGCCTGCTCGCGGGTATCACAGATGACGCGCGCGTCGGCGGCCAGCGGCGCGAACGTGAGGGGAGCCAAGGTATAGCGGTCGGCATATCCCAGTTCCCGCGTGAAGGTGTAGTAGCCGCCCGCGACCGCCTCATAGTAGGGCATCGAGGGGCAGCACAACGTCTTTAGCTCAACCTGAGAGGGGGCATAGGTCAGGCCCTTCTCGGCCTTCCGTTGGAGGAGCCACTCCTTGGCCCAAGACAGGCCTTTGTCAGGCTGGGCCGCCATCCACTTGCGCAAGGTGACCTTGGATTCGAACGACTGCTCAAGGTACTGGTCGAGATCCTTGAAGGGGATAGGCTTGCCCGAGACAGGGTCCACCTTCGGGTAATAGGTGCTATAGTAGCGCTCACGGCTCACCTTGAAGCGCTTGAGGTGGGCATGAAGGGCTTCGAGGGTAGGGTGGGGTGTATCGTCAAACCGACAGACGAAGGGAGGGAGGCGAGGATCGACGTAGAGCGTCCCAGATATGCCAACCCCGGCAGTCAGGGCGACATCAGGGGCATACCAGCCGGTGCCATCGGGTCCGTCGCCGTACCAGCTTCCCTTAGGCAAGTGCTTGGGACATTCGGGGATCATTAGCTACGAGCCTCGTCCTTGGTCTGTCCGCTGATGAGTGCCACCATCTCCTCCAAGGCTGACAACCGTTCAACCTCTGCCGCGTCCTCTGCCTTCTCCTCCTTGCCAGCTTCAAGCCAGCGGTCACGCAGTGGCCCATTGCCCATGATATCAGCGTTCTTGGCCCACGCGTCGAGGATGTCTACCACCGATACGTAGCGATCCTTGCGTTCCTTCTCGCGGTCAGAGCGCGCCGTCTCAAGGTTCTTCATCAGCGATTCGAGCCGCTTCTTGGCCGTCTCGTGCTTGGTGCGGACCGCGTTGATCAGCTCCACATCGGTCATACCCAGCTTGACCCGCTTCCCGTTCTCATCGGTGACCAACCCGAGTGTGATCTCCTCCTGCATCTTGTCGATGCGCTGAAGGGAGCGGTCAATCTGCATGATGTTGACGATCTCCTCGGCGGCGAGGATGAACTGGTCCTGCTCAATCTGGGTCAAGTCGGGCTTGTCGTGGGTCCAACGGATGAAGCTGCTTAGGAACAGCCCGCGGTCGATCTCCTTGTCGTACTTGGACGTCGCGACCTTCATCTTGAAGGACCTCATGTAGATCATCAAGGCGTTGAGGCACTTGCGCTCGGTGGGCTTGAGGGCGGCCGCATTGTAGGTCTTGCGCGTATCCGACTGAGCTACGTAGGTGTTGACAAGGCTGACGAGTGCGTTGACCGAGACCGGCGGCTTCCACTCCTTGTCCTCAACCGGCTCCTCACTCATATTGACCCCCTCGGGGTAGACCTCCTTCATGTAGTCGCGGACCACGCGGGCCTGCTTGTGCAAGGGGGTGAGGGTGGGATCGTTCCACACGATGCGAGCCAATTCAAGACTGCCGCCCTCACGCATGCGCGGAGCCAGCTCTTCGATCATCTTCTTCTGCTCGTCGGATAAGGGGGTATTCGGCACTCGTTGGTCACCCGCAATCGATACCTCCTTGCCTTCGCCGGCCAAGAAGGCACGGACCGCTCGCGCGGCCAAATGGCGGCCGTCGATGCGCCGACCCTCGGTGTCGGTCTCCCCAAAGCAGAGGCGTGCGATGCTGCCGAGGTCCATGGTGGCGCAGTGTTCCAAGGCCAGCGCGCGGCGTTCCGGGGTCATCTCGAAGGGATCTGGCTCAGCACTCATGAGTGGGATAATTGGCGGTGACGGTTGCGATGCGGGTCCATGTGCTCGGGACCAATGTGACCCTGCCTAAGCAGGAGTGCTCGCATCATCCCTTTGAACATCCGGTTGTACGTGAGGATGGCGCTGTAGGTGTACTGCTCGTGGGCGGCGGGCGGCCGCTTGCGCTTGGCCACCACTCGGGCGAGGACGTCTACCACCTCTGCGGGTGTCATCTCCATCATGATGCTGAGACGATATATCCGACCTTCCCAACGGGACAGCTCGCGCAGCATGGCCTCGTGCAGCCAGTCGCGGACCCCCTCGATATCCACCGAGTCATCTGGGCGGCTATAGACCTCCTGCGCGTGGTTCTCCAGCGACACCTGACTCTTGGCATAGTGCTGGGCCTTGCGCTCCTTCTCCCAGCGGGCATATACGGGACACTCCGAGCACTGTATCCCTGAGGGTGTATAGGTGCACGAGTCGCCGCCCTTGTTGAACTCGCACCTCTTGCCGTTGGCCTTACCACCACCAACACAAGGCTTGGCCAGTCGCCGGCCGCCTTGATCCCGCTTGAGGTTCTGTAACCTATTGCTAACCAGCGTATTAGCCCAGCGGTCCAGCGGTCCTCTGGTCGGATCATAGGTGTGGTACTGGGTCCACAGGTGGATGATGAGGAGGGAGCGGATCTCCTCCCACGGCTCGACCGAGAGGTACTCCCAGCTATGACGACGCTTCTCTACGATCTGAAGGAGGGTGGGATGGGCTTCCTCGTACGACTGCTTCGGTGGAACGGGTGGCTCGTCCATTAGCGGTTGAAGCCCCAGTCGTTCGGGGTCATTCTCTCGTCGGCATCCCGCCACGCCTCGACCTGTATAGTGCTAGGATCGATGGAGGCGGCGAGCTGGCGGGCTAGCTGGCGAGCCTGTCTCACGTCGTAGGTCCCCTCACTTCCATCGGTATCCTGATCGGGGTTGATATGGGCGATGGCGCCGGCTGACCGTTCGCGCACTGGCGGCGGAGCCGGGGGTTGATAGGAGGGGGCCGCGGTGCGCGGCGCGACGGGTAGGGCGGCGGCCTGTGTCAGGATGGCCATGGCGTCGCGAATGGGCTGGCGGCACTTGGGACAGTGGGATGGCTTAACGGCTTCATAGGTTATCTTGGAGCCACAGCCAGCGTGAGAACAGTAGTAGGTAGCCATGAGGGGGTCTTATGGGGGATGGTCGGCAGACGGAAGGGGAACGTCAACTAGAGGGGGACTAAACGTCGCCAACGGCTTTGAGCCTATCATCAACCCGCTTGGACGCCTCGGGCGAGTGCCACTGCTCCAATACGGGCTTCAAGGTTTCCTTGAACACCTCGGGCACCTTGTCTTTCACCTCCTGCAACGCTCGATAGGTGTCCGTGGCATCCTGATGTTCCTGCTTGTAGACCCACGCCACTCGCAGGCCGACTGGTACGCAGACGCACAGGAGGGCGATGAGGATGTGGAAGGGTTGGATGAACGGGACAGCTAGTGCAAACCCCCCGGCGACAATCGCCACGATGGTCCCGTACCGCTTGACGGTGGGAACGGGGACGAACACAGCCGCCGCGCCCGCGGCTAGCGCGAGAAACCCTAGCCCGGCCATCAGCCACAGCTTGAGGTGTTCCGACCGTTTCGCATCCTCCGCCGACCTCTGGGCCTTCGCGGTCGCCTCATCTTGCAGCTTATCCTTCGCCTTCTGGAGAGCCGCCTCCTTGGTCTGGGCCTCGGTCAAAACGGTGACCTTCTCGTCCGATATCCTCTTCAGTGTAGACGTGGCATCAACCAACGCCTTGGCGGCTGCCTCGCCCTTCGCGCGCTCGCCGGCCAGTTCCGCCTCGTGTTTGGCCACCAGCTGTGCCGTCGTGGTCTTGGTCTCATCCAGCTCGGTCTGGAGGGCAACGAAAGCGGCGGCTTGTGCGGCAGGGGTGGCAGAGGGGAGCTGTGTAGCGGTCAGCTGCATGGACTGACCCATGAGGAGGGTGGGACGCCCAATCTGATCGGGTTTGAGGGTGCCGAAGGTAGCCAGCCCCTTAAACAGGTGGTCGGCCGCCGCCTGCTCGCGCGCTTGATGGGTCGCGATAGCCCCGTTCAGGACCGCCACCTCCTGTGTCTTCAAGCCATCCAGTTTGGCCGCCGCCTCGGCCCGCGCCTTGTCTATCTGGGCATCGATGGTCGCGCGCTTGGCTATCGTATAGCCCCCCAATAGCTGGCAGCCGCTGAGGGCCATTGCGAGGGAGAGGACGATTAGAAGGATTGGATAGCGCATAAAGGCAGCTCGCGCTGGTGTATACACCCAAGTGGGTATGCTTTGAACGGGACGGCGTTCTAGCACACCCAGTTGACACTCCATAAGCCGTCTGCCTACCATCCCTATACCACCCATCAACCACATCTATGTCAACCGAGACTACCCTCACTGTAACCGTCAGTCAGCAAGCTATCAACGTCATCAAGCAGCTCGTCAACAGCCAAGGCTGGGCCAAGGGCGTACAGGATATCTTCGTCGGCGGCAAGCTCCTCGCCGAGATCCTCCCAGCCATCGATATCAGCTGGGTCAAGACCGAGAAGGAGGTTGTAGCCATGACCACCGAAGAGCGCGCCACCTACCTTGCAGAAGACAAGGCGTGGGGTGAAAAGCCTATCACCCTCAATCTGACAACGGCCGAGAAGGACGCCATCGTACGGGCCTACCTCTACAACATCGAGGAACTCGTGAAGGCCGGCCGTCTGGGACCCAACGTGACGCTCTACGAGATCGCGCGCGCCTTCGACATTCGCGAGCCAGCCAAGCCCTGAATAGGTGTATAAGGGGGCATGCCCCTTGCCCTCGCCACATTCTCCCAAGTCCTCCATACGGGTCAGGTCCTGATCCCCATTGGTGCGCACGCCTTCTCTGTCAACGTTCAATCGGGACAGGCAACGATCGCCGGTGTTGTCTATGTCGCGAGTCAGACCATTGCGTGGACCGCGGCCGACAATAAGCTCGTGCTTGGTTCAAGTATTCCGGTCGGTGCCACGGGGGTAGGTAACCGCACGGCGGTGATGTATACCACGTAACCCCAAGGGTGACTGCTGGTCGCCCAGAGGGTGTATAGGAGGCCAAACATGGCGTCTCCGTCACGCAACGTTGAGTGTAGCATCAAGAGGTTGAATATCTCGGAAGGAGGGGTGTAACCATGGCCGGCGGCGCGGTTAACCTTTCGTTATCGGTACTTTTGATAGGTCAAGGACTTACGTTGAGTGGCTCGACGTTGTCTGCGACCCCGGGCGTCAGTGTCAGGGCCTACCGCAGCACATCCTCAAGCACGAGTCTGACCGACAGCGATTACTACGTCGGTTACACTGGCTCTACCACCGCCACGTTCAGCCTTCCCCTAGCAACCACCTTTGGGGGTACCGATCTATTGGTCAAGAACAAGGGGAGTGGGACGGTGACATTGGATGCTACGTCAACGGGAGGGATATACACATCCTCGTTGGTCAGCACACTGGCCCTCAGCCCCGGAGAGGAGGCTTACCTGATAGCAGATGGAAGCAATTGGGTCGTGGGTGACAATCCAGACGCTATCGGAGGTACAGCAGGTCAAGTCTTGGTCAATGGTGGGACGACCCCCGTTGTGGGTCCGATTACGCTGTCTCTCGCTTCTGCGCTGACGAGCATCAACAGCGTGACCTCGGCCGCGCTCAGCGCGCTGACTCTCGGTACCGGCACTTTTGGAACCGCTGCAACCTTCGCCTCGGCCACGGGCGCGCTGACCCTCGCGCAGGGCGCGCTCTCCTTCACGGGGGCCACGACGATCACTGGTGGCGCAGGCAACATGACCATCCTCGCCGGCACCGGAGCCTCGCGGACGCTGACGTTGCAGACCACGACGGCTCTTGGAGCGGCACAGAACAATCTGGTGCTCAATGCGGATGGGAGCGCGAGCGTAGCTGGGATGCTCAAAGCAATCTCTGGCATCGCTGCGCTTGCTACCGATTTTTGCGCCTACCTGTCCAACACCCGAACGGACGCTCGTGGCGCGTTTGTCTCTTCGGGCGGAAACGCCACGAACCGCGAGGTGTTTGTTGCCGAGTATAACAATACCACTGGGGTCTACGGCGCGGGCTCAAGCGTGTTCCGTCTGTGGGACAACGGCTCTGCCAGTTTTGGCGCGTCAGGTACGGTGCCCACGGCCAGTTCGGTTGCGGTACAGTACACCACCGCTTCCACTTCTTCTACTACTGGGGCTTTGGTGGTGAGCGGCGGGGCGGGATTCGCGAAGGATGTTTATATAAACGGAGTGAGGGTGGGAATGGGTGCTGGCTCGATATCCACAAACACGGCAGTCGGGTCGGATGCTCTCGCCGCTAACATAACTGGTGCAAAC
>Ga0209514_10008165_pt1 | contig 12023 bp, 8 predicted proteins | sample Subgrocontami58m_FD_187452 | JGI IMG/M metagenome (GOLD analysis project Ga0209514, IMG submission 187452) | Subsurface groundwater microbial communities from S. Glens Falls, New York, USA - GMW37 contaminated, 5.8 m (SPAdes) (version 3) | ecosystem: Environmental > Aquatic > Deep subsurface >...
CATGGGCGTCGGCCCCGGCGTCTACGGGGCCCCCGGCGGAGGCGGCCGCCGCTACCTCCGCACCGCCGCGGGACGCGCCGGCGCGCGGAGCACCCGCGCCGTCGACGAGGGCCTCTCCTGGCTCGCGCGTCACCAGTCGCGCGCAGGGGACTGGTCGCGCCACACCGACCAGTGCGAGAAGGGCGCGACCTGCTGCGACAACCTCGCGGGGAATGGCAGCCGCAAGATGGCCATCACCTGCCTCGCTCTTCTCTCGTTCCTCGCGAACGGCGAGGCCCCAGGCCAGAAGCCCCACGGCGACGTCGTGAAGCGCGGCCTCGAGTGGGTCGCCTCCCACGAGGCGAAGAACGGACAGTTCGAGGGGAGCTACCCCGGCGACGACTACTACTTCCTCTACGAGCAGTCGATCGCGACCTGGATGATGGCCGAGGCCTCCGCCGCGACCGGCGACCCGCGGTGGAAGGACTGCGCGGCGCGCGGCATCGCCTGGCTCGATCGCCGCTACCGCATGAGCATCGACACCTCCGTGATGGGGTTCGTCGTCATGGCCGTGAAGTCGGCCGAGTGCGCAGGAATCGCCGTCCCCGAGCGCCTGCGCGCGTGGGGGCCGAAGTACTTCCAGCTCCTCGTCGAACGGAAGGGGAGGTTCGCCTATCGAATCGAGGAAGACGGCAAGGGGCCGATGCCCGACATCGGCGTCTACGCAAGCCTCCTCTTCAAGCTGCCCGACGCGAGCAAGGCCGTCGCGAGGGCCGTCGAGGAGGGGCTCGCCCAGGGGCCGCTCCGCGACCGCGCGCTCGCGATGAACCTCTACCACGTCTACTACTGGACGCTTTCATACCTCCACGCGGGAGGCGTCGAATGGACGCGATGGAACGCCGAGGTCCGCGAGCGGCTCGCCGCCACGCAGATCCGCGACGGCTGCGCGCGCGGGAGCTGGGCGCCGAACGACGAGCGGGTCTCGAACCGCGTCCTCGCGACCGCGTTCGCGATCCTCACGATCCACGTCTGCGACCGGAAGCTCCTGCTGCACCGCGTCGACTCGGCGCAGGCGACCTCGACCCGCGTCACCAAGGAGTCGATGGAGTACGGCGAGCTGCTGCGCGACGAGGCGATCCGCGGGTGCGCAGGCGTGAAGGCGATGCGCGCGACGGCGGAGGAGGCGTACGCGGCCGTGCAGGTGTTCCTCGACTGGACGGCGACCGCCGACGCGAAGACCTCCGACGACCGGCGCGCGATCGACGAGTGGACGCGCGAGGCCACCGAGGCCGCCGCGGCGGTCGCGATGGCGACCGGGGACTACGACGGGGCGCTCGTCCGGCTGTCGGGCTCCAAGCGCCTGACCCCCGGCGGTCTCGTGCTGCGGGCGATGATCCGCGTGAAGCGACTCGCCACGTTGAAGGAGGCGGCCGCGGAGGCGGAGCGGCTCGCGGCGGTGCAGGACCTCGCCGCGGCGCTCGAGACCGCCCCGGGGCAGGAGGAGCTCTACCGGTTGATCGCGTGCCTCGTGAGGGACCTCGCGATGGCGCCGGCGACTGGCAAGGCCAGCTTGCTGGTCGACGCGCCCGCGGGCTCGCTCGTGAGGCTCGCAATCGATCAGGGGAACCTCGCGCGCGACGTCCGAGCGGCGATCGAGGCGAAGAAGGCCCCCGAGGGGATCGACGAGCGCCTGGCCGCGACGAGGCGCGCGATCCAGGCCGCGCGGGCGAGGAACGCGGGGCTCTCCGCCCTGCTCGACGGGTGGGAGGAGGAGGCGATCCTCTCGTACGGACGGATTGCGCTCGTCGTGGGGCGGCCGGAGGTCGCGGAGGAGGCCGCGCGAGAGGCGGGACGTGTGAGCGCACACGCGGCGGCCGACCCGGAGGTCGCCCTCCTCCTCGGCGGCGCCGCGCTGCAGGTCGCGACGACGCTCTGGAACGCGGGGGAGTGCGAGGAGGCGGCCCCGCACGCGGCGGCGGGGGCGGCCGCGTACGCGTGGATCGGATCGCGCGACGCGGCGCAGGGGAAGGCGCTCGCGCTCGCGACGGCGGACCTCTTCACCATGGCGGGGGAGTTCGCCGAGGCGGCGCGGCGGTATCGGCAGGTGATTCGGGAGAGGCCCAAGGAGGCCTCGGCGGTGCGCGAGAGGCTCATCGCGGCGCTGGAGGGAGAGGGGGACTTCGTCGCGGCCGTGGGCGTGTACAACGAGCAGCATCCGTTCGCGACGCTCGCGCTGTCGGCCTACCTCGATCGGTACGAGGGGATCGCCGACAAGCTGTCGCACGACGCGGGGAGGCTGAAGGAGGCGATCGCGCGGTACCGGACTGCGGCGGGATTCCTCTCGAGGAAGTCGACGATCTCGGACCGCGAGGCTCGGCTGCGGCACGCGGAGGTGCGGCTCGCGACGCTCGAGATCGCGGCCTCGCGGTTCGGCGACGCGGCGAAGACGATCGCCCTGCTGCGGGCGACGCGACTGCCCGACGATGCGGAGACGGCGGTGCTGCGGCTGGAGGCGCTCCTCGCGCGCGGGGAGAAGCGCTGGAAGGACGCGGCCCGCATCGGACAGGCGTGGCTGGAGAGGCTCGCACGCGGGACGCCCGCGTGGGAGCAGGCGGTGGCGCTCTTGATCGAGGCGTACGACGCGCTCGGCGACAAGCGGACGGCGGATGCGATCCGCTCGTCGCACGGTCTCACCTCGGCGGCGCTCCGCCCGAAGTAGTCTCCCCGGCGATCCTGGACGGACGGGCGGCGCGACGGCGATTCGTACGGGCCGGCGAAGGGGAGCGGCCGGCGGCGGAGGAGGATCCGTCAGGAGGGGACCTGTGACGGGCGCCCATGCGGGCCGTCCTACTTGGGTTTCCAGTTGCCGTGGCCCTCGTGGGTGAGAGTGTTCTCGCGGCTCTCGGCCGACTTGGCCGAAGGGTGGTCGGGCCAATCTCGGAGCAACTCGCGGAGGTAGTAGCAGGACTCCGCACGGCGGTCCAGCCCGTCGAGGACGTTGGCATAGTCCCAGATCATCTCCTGGGCGCGCTCGTTCGCCTTCGCATCGTCGGCGGCGCGGTCCGCCTCGTAGAAGAGGCTGTAGTACTGGGCGAACGCCTCTGCTGCGCCTTCGTCGCGTAGCGTGTAGTGGTAGATCTGCGCGACCTGGATCTGCCAGGCCGGCATCCAGGGCTCGGTCTTTCCGTCCTCGACTCCTCTCCGGATGCGCGCCTGAACCGCATCCAGCGTCCAGCCGCTCAGGAGCACGACCGGTGTGCCGACGACGACCAGGCCGATTGCGGCCAGGATCCACTTGCGCCTGTTTTCGACCATCATGGGCGAGCGAGCCTCGAGGTCCCCCCGCGGACAGGAGGAGCAAGCCCGGCGCCAGCCGGCAGGAATCGCAGCACCTCGCAAGCGGTGCGGAGGGAGTCGGTTCCGATCGGCCCAGGCGCACCGCGCATCGCGGGCCTGTCCGGATGGCCAGGGCGTGTCACAGGGACCGACGAGAACCGTCAGGGAGGGCGCAACGAAGACTCGCCGGTGGGGTGGACGGGCCGAGGGGATCGCGGATCTGGTTCACCGCCAAGACGCCAGGCACGCCAAGGAGGCTACAGGTCTTCCGCGTCGAGCAACCGAACGCGAGGGAAACTGGCTCGCCATCGTTCGGCAATGAACTGCAGGAAGGAACGCTTTTCCTGCGCGGAAATTCCCTCGGCCTCGTAGTCGTGACGTACCCAGAGGGGAAAGTGCAGATAAGTCCTCGCGGGATGCGCGGTGAGCTCGAGCAGATCGAACGCGTGGTGCCGTTTGATCTCGAGGAGCCGTTGGAACTGCTGCCGAGCGTTCCATCGCTTCCCCGCTCCCTTCGACTCGAGGACGAATCCTACGAACTCCTCTCCGAAAAACGCCGCGCGCATCTGGATCCGCCCGACGATGTGGCGGTTGAATTCGGGGAGCTCCTCGGCGGGTACCCACAGTTCGCGATGCATGGACGCGCCGACGACGTGTTCTTCGAAGCGCGAGACGTAGACCTCGTCCACTTCGAACTCGGTCACATACCCCGCGTAGCTTGACGCCTCGTCGCGGGTATTCCACTCCCGCGCGATCTGCTCCGCGTACTCAGCGTTCAGCACGGGGTAGAAGATCGGCTGTTCGGGACGGCGGGGGGGAAAGGCGCGGCCGTCTGACTCCACGATCAGTGCCATCTCCGCCAGGCCCACAGGGCGGTAGAGCTTTCGCGTGCGAGGTCGATCGAGGAGGCGCTGCAGATCGGCGAGGTCGTCTTCCTTCCGCACGACAACCGTGAGCCGCTCCAGGGGCAGGCCGCGGATGCCAATCGCCGCGGCGAGCCCCTGGGCGAATTCGCTCATCGTCAGCGGGCCGTACCCGGTGGCCAGCGCCGGCATCGCCACCGTTCCGCAGCCGAGATCAATGGCGCGATCGAGCGCGCGTTGCACGGTGCGGGTCACCAGGTCGACCGACGATCCGTAGAAGCCATCCACCGTGACGCAGTGGAGCAGCACGCGCGCGCGCAGGTTCCCCGCTGAGGTCTCGACGAGGCTCCCAGGCTCGACGTAGTGCTTCCCATGCGTTGCGAGCCATGCGTGCAGCTCGCGCTGGACCGGTTCATTCCCGCGCGCGAGGATTGCCCCTCCCACGCCGCCTGAGAGGTTGAGCTGCGTGTTGGCGGAGACGAGGATCGCGTCGGCCTCCTCGTCGAGCAGGTCCCCCACCTTCAGGCGAAACTCCATGCCCGCATGCTACCTCGCGAACTGCTTGTGGGGAAAGGGGCGTGGTGAGCGACCCGAGGTGGACGCGAGGCATCTTTGATCGCAGAGGCGCAGAGCACGCAGAGACGACGCGGAGATGCCTTCGAACGTCCAGCGTGGACGTACAACTCGGCGGCCGCCGCACGTTCACCACGCCTCTGCGATCCTCTACGGGCTCCGCGGCTCTGCGATGAAAACGAATGCGGTCAGCCCTCGGAGCGTTGCGGCCCGCATGAACTACTCCACCGCACGTCGCGACCCTGTCGGTGTTCGCCAATCCACCGCATGATCCCAACCTCCGCGCCCCCGCTCGTTCCACGAGGGGATCCGCTTCATGGAGGGGACCATGCGCCACGCCCTGCTCGCCGTCGTCCTGCTCGTCGCCCTGGCCCCGCGCCTCGCCGCGCAGGGGGCTCCGCCGCCGAAGGAGGGGACCATCTCCATCAACTTCGACGGGATGGACCTCGACCGCATCCTCAAGATGGTCAGCGACGAGTTGCAGGTTCGCTTCCTCTATGACGACAAGGTCCTCAAGCGGAAGGTCAACGTCCTCTCGCCCGTCGATATCCCGCGAGTGCACCTCCTCTCCGTCCTTCAAGCGATCCTCGAGCAACAGGGCTTCACGATGGTCAAGGCCGGCACCCCAGAGGCCGAGGTCTGGAAGGTTGTCCCGTTCACCCAGCCGCACGGGCCCTCGAGCAGCGGGCGGATCAAGACCTACGTCATGGGCGACACCGACAAGCTCCCAGAGGGCGAGGAGCTGACCTCGCTCGCGATCCGACTCGATCACGTCGACGCCCGCAGCGTCTTCATCGCCGTCCAGGGGATGGCGAGCGACCCTCGGATGGTGCAGGCGATCGAGTCCGCGAACGTCGTCATCGTCACCGACACCGCCCCGAACATCCGCCGCATCGCCGAGGTCGTCCGGATGATGGACGTCCCCGGCCACGGCGAGCCGAGCGTCTCGATCGAGACCTGCCTCTTCGACGTCCGCTCCGGGGTCCTCGCCTCCCGCGGGTTGCGGATCGCCGGCTCGAAGGAAGGGCGCGTCCGCCTCTTCTTCGCGCGGGTCGCGAGACAGGAATCTCGGCATGGTTCAGTCGGAGGTGACCCTCGCGCGGGCGTCCGCGGAACTCCAACTCCAAGGCCCTTTGAGTTGGAATTGGAGTTGGGTTTTCTTGGAGTTGGCTGTTGGCGTTGGAGTTCCGCGGACGCCCGTCGGGTTTGGAACCCGAACCAAGCGCCGCTTGAACCATGCCGGAATCTCCTTGCCTGCCCGCGCCGGAAGGGTACCCTCTCCTGCGTGGACCGAACCACGGTCCGTGCTGCAGAGGAGTCTCCGATGTCGATGCCCCGCCTGCGCGCGGCCCTCGCGATCGCCGCGATCGCGATGCTGCCGTTCGCCTCCCGCGCCTGGGCCGAGGACGCCCAGGGCCCGCACGCGAAGGCCATCCTCGCCATCACCGGCATGACCTGACCCCAGGGCTGACCCCCGAAGGTCAAAGCGGCCCTGGCAGGGCCGAAGGGCGTCCAGAAGGTCGAGGTCAACTTCGAGAAGAAGATCGCCACCGTCGAGTACGAGCCCGGCAAGACCACGCTCGGCGACCTCCTGGCGTCGCTGATGCGCACGAACCAGTACACCGCGACGCTCTCCGAGGCGATCCGCACCTCGCAGACGGTCGACGACGTCACCTTCGCCGTCTGCACCGACCTCGCCACGTACAAGCCAGAGGGGAAGGGCAAGATCATCGTGAATGCCGTCGGGTCCGAGGCATTCGACGCGAAGAAGATGTCATGGACGGTCACGGGAGACGATGGGCTCGAGATCGCATCGAAGGGGAGCGACCTGTTCTTCACCGTGAAGAAGGGCGTGACGAAGCCCGAGCTGCTCGTGCACGTGAAGATCACCTACGACGGCCCGAAGGGGAAGGTCGACCTCGACCTCCCCGGCGTCGTCATCATCTCGAAGGACTGATTGACACCGCATCCGATTGCGCGCAAGCGGTTCTCACAGAGCCGCTTGCGCGCGGAATCGCCGATGCCGGTGTAAGCCCACGTTTGCATCGGCGAATTCCCGCCTCCAGGTCGCCCACCGGAACCCGCGCGACTTCAACCGCTTGCGCAAGTTGCCTCGGCCCTCCTCCTGGCGCGATCATTGCAGGGTCGAAGCGACTGTCTGTCTAGAGGACCTCATGCGCCTGACGCTCGTATCGCTCATCGCCTTCGCGGCCTCGCTCGTCTTCTCGGCGTACGCCTACGGGCAGTGCTGAGGCGGCGGCGGAGGGGGCGGCGCCTCCTCGTCGGGCTCCTCGTCCGGTTCGAGTGGCGGCAGCGGCGGCGGATCGAGCGGAGGAGGGGGGAGCGCCTCGAGCGGCTCGCACGGCTCCGGAGGGGGCTCGGCGATGCCCGAGGTCCGCGACACCCACGTGACCTGGACCGACAGCGGGCTCTCGGAGGCGACGACGGAGTCGGGAGAGGCAGTCTCCGTGACGAAGGGGAACACGGTCGAGCTCGAGCGTTGGCAGGACGCGAAGAAGCCCGCGCTCGTGTACTGGACCTGGTCGGACGAAGAGGACAAGCGCGGCAAGGACACGAAGAAGACGGATCGGAACACGTGGGACAACGAGCAGGTGGCTCGCGCGGCTCGGCTCTACACGTGCTACCGCGTGGACGCGAAGGACGTGCCGGCCTCGACGCTCGCGAAGCTCGGCGTGTCGCAGGTCCCCTTCGTGCAGGTCGTGAGCAACGACCGCCTGGCGGTGGCCTCGACCGTTCCGGGCAGCTCGAACGCGATGGAGGGGTTCCTCCGCACGAACCTCCAGCGGCACTTCGCGGAGTACTGGCGCGCGGTCCTCGCGCGGGCGCAGGAGCTGGCGAAGAAGCTGGACGAGGCGAAGGCGGCGATGAAGAAGAAGGACTTCGACGGCGCGGTGAGCGCGTGCGGCGAGATCATGAACGACGACGTGCGCACCGAGACGCTCGACAAGGCCCGCGACCTCCTGGCGCAGGCGCGCGCGAAGGCCGCCAAAGAGGCGAAGAAGTAGGAGCGGCCCCGGGTCCCGAAACCATCCACCCACCCAGAGCCGAGTCAGGCGGGCCTCGTTCGACAGACGAGGCCCGCTCCATTTCCGCCGCGAATTTTCCTTGGAAGGCCCGACGCGGCGGGGTAGAGAACGGGTGGAGGTGAAGCGATGAGGACCCTTGCACTGCTGCTCGCGACCGCGACGACCGTCCTCGCGGGCCAGCCCTGGAAGAGCGCCGAGTTCGGCTTCGAGATCGAATTCCCCGACGGCTGGAACGTGACGGACGGCTCGGGGATGAAGACCTGGTCCCATCCCTTCTTCGTCGAGCCCGCACCGCGGATCCTCGTCCTCGCGCAGGCCCCCACGGAGGAGGACCAGAGCCTCCTCGTCGGTGTGCAGATCGAGGCGAGCGACGAGGGATTCTCCTCGTACGGCGCGATCGAATCGACGATCGAGGACCGCTCGCGCGACATCTCCTACGTCGGAGGGCAGCCTCCGAGGTGCCGCAATTTCTCGATCGGGAGCGGGACGCTCGGGAAGATCCAGTGCACGCGGATGTCGTGCGAGTGGTACCACGGGTACTTCCTGAAGCACATCATCTACTCCATCCGGACGACGAACAGCAAGCTGCTCCACGTGAACTGCTTCGTCCGCGTCGGCGACATGGCGGCGCACGAGGGGGACTTCGCGCCGGTCCTCGCCTCGGTCAGGTGCGAGAAGGCGGTCTCGTCGCTGTCGGTCGTGTGGGTCGGGGTGGGGCTCGCGATCGGCGCGGTGGTCCTCCTCCTGATCATCGTGGTCGTGATGAAGGTGAGGAAGTCGTCGGAGGTGCCTCCGTTCCAGCAAACCCCTTGACAGGGCGCGGGGGGAGGATAGAATCCCACGACTTCGAGGAGCCTGGGATCCATGAGCTTCACGTTCAAGCCGCACACGCGGAAGCGTCGCAACAAGCTCGGCTTTCGCGCGCGGATGAAGACGAAGGGCGGCCGCAAGGTCCTCGCCCGCCGTCGCGCGCGCGGGTCCTGGAAGCTGACCGTGAGCGACGAGCCCTCACTCCGCCGCCACAAGCCGCGCTAGCCCGGCCCCCGGGCCGCGCTGATTCCTTCACATGCGAAGGTTCCTACCCGGAGTCCGTCCAGGACTTGCGTTCACATCTGTTCGCGCCCCCTGTTACCGACTCCGCACCCGGTTACGAGAGGGTAATGCGCTCCCCTGTGAGCGTGTAACGCGCGGTTGCAAGCCGGGAGTCGGAGCAATAGGGGACTTGACATCGAACCGGGCTCATGGGGCAATCCATCGATGCAACTTGTTTTGAGGTCGACTCTAGCGGAGTCGGCCATGACTGAAAGGGGAACCTTACAGACTCACATGATTGAGCAAACCTGTTTTCCGGCAACCTCACGTCGGCAGGAGATTTGCACAGACCCAACGGAGCCTTTGCAGATTGCCTATAGCGTCGGTCCTTAGTAGAAGGGGGACTCGGATGAGGCTGGGGAACTCGAAGCGCACGAAGGGCGCGGTCCTCATCTTTGCGGTTGGCGTGCTCACCGTGCTGGCGTTGCTCGCCGCCGCGTTCACCTCGCTCTCCAAGATCGAGCGGAACGTGTCGCGCAACTACGTCGACACCGTCCGCGCGAAGCTGCTCGCGCAGAGCGGCATCGAGAAGGCGGTGATGGAGGTGCGGGAGGCGATCCAGGGCCAGGGGATCCCGCCCGACCAGTATTCCATCGCCGAGGACGCGAGCCGGCCCTGGATCTACGGCCGTCCGGCCGCGGGTCCGCCGACGCCGCGCGCAGCCTTCTACAATCCGACGATTCCGTTGGAGAAGGCGATCTTCGTGTCGTTCGGCGCGATCCCGGCGACGGGGCGCGCGCGGACGGTGCGGCTCGACCAGCGCCTGAACCAGAAGGACCCGGTCGACCCGCTCGACGACACCTATGGGAACGACGAGTTTGGCGTGTCGGGATTCTCCGCGGGCACCTACACCCCCAGCGGCGACTTCTACGCCGTGAAGGTGCAGGACGGCGGCTCGATGATCTACATCAATGGGCCCGACAACAGCGACGACGACACGAACCCGGTCCAGGCGGCGGCGATCTCCCCCCTCGCGCCGAACGTCCTCCTCATGCTGAACAACCTCTCGATGATCCTGAACCGCCAGGGGCGGATCCCCTTCACGGACCTGGGGAACCGGATCAGCAACCTGCGCTCCACCGTACAGCGGAACTTCATGAAGGCGGACGAGATCAAGAGCGCCTTCCCGGGCAGCCCGCTGCAGCAGGACCAGTACTTCCAGGCGGTGAAGCCGTACATCACGGCGGCGATGTGGTTGGACCCGTCGACGCTCCACCCGGACGCCCTCCAGCACCCGCGGGCGAACGACCCGAACCTCATCTACAACTCGCAGTGGCGCGCGGGGCGCACGGTGATGCTCGGGAACGAGCAGAACCGCCGCACCGCCGAGCGGACCGTCGAGGACGGCCCCTCCAGGCAGACCTCGTGCGGCAGCGACCGCCTCGTCGCGGACGACCGCGGCGACTACGCGGCCCACTGGCAGACGGCCGTCAACAACTGGGAGTCGCCCTCGCAGGGAGCGGCGATCGGCCCGTGCCGTCAGCCGCGCGCGCCGGTGAACATCAACACGGCGGCGCTGGAGACGCTCGAGGCGGTCCTCACGGGCCTCGTGGGGCAGTCGCTCCGCAGGAACGTGAGCGCGACCGAGCCGAGGACCTACATGGGCGACGGGTTCTCGACCGGCGGCGACACGTCGATCTCGCAGCCGATCGCGCAGTCGCTGGCGACGGCGATCGCGGCGAGGCGGAACGAGCTGATCATGGCGCGCGGCTACGGCTTCGCGTCGTGGTACGACTTCTGCTCCTTCATCGATGCGATCGACACCACCGCGCAGTTGAACGGCCTGTCGCCCGCGTCGAGCGTGGCGCCGGTGGCCCTGTCCGCCGCCATGAAGCAGGTGATCAAGGCGAACGCGAACCCGAACAGCGGGATCAACAAGTTCAACCCGGACCGCGCGTTCCCGACGCGCTTCGCCGACACGGACAAGGCCGACCTGGTGAATTGGACGACGGAGTTCTCGTTCAACTCGAACGGGTACTTCGAGATCGAGAGCGTCGGCCGCGTCTGCGGCGACCCGCTGGCGAGCGGGGCGATGCCGGTGATCGCGGAGAAGAAGATCAGCACCGCGGTGAAGGTGTACGAGGTGTTCCGCATCAGCACGCAGAAGGAGTTCCTGGTGAACCGCGCGAGCGGCTCCGGGACCCCGACCTCGATCGCCTACTACCCCGAGAACCTGATGGACCAGGCGGGGCAGACGATGTCGAACTGGCCGAACGTCGCGGCGGAGTATGACGGCTACATGGAGCTGCCGACGACGGACATCAACGGCGCGAACGTGAGCGGCGCGCCGCTCTTCTACGCGCACTACACGGACACGTTGGGCATCGACGCGGTCGGCCCGGCGGAGCGGAACGCCTCGCTCGTCTCCGCGGGCGGCGGCGGGTCGCCGAACACGGGCGGGCAGTCGGAGGTCTTCATCGACGGCCTGTTCAGCCACGAGACGCGGCGCTACCCGAACTACACGAACACGTCGACCTACGGCGCCCCGTTCTTCGGCGGGAACGTGGACGACTACGTCCGGAACGCCCGCGCGGACACGAAGATCAAGATGAACGAGGGGACCCTCGAGATGTGGGTGAAGCCGACGTGGGGCGCGAACGAGTTCGCCAACCAGCTCACCGGCAGCGTCTCGAACCCGCGTGCGGAGGCGAGCCGGACGTTCTTCTCCTGCGGCGACGGGAAGCTGGGGACCGCCTACGGCAGCCGCCTGGGCCCGAAGGACCAGTCGGTCTGCGACAACCGCGTCATGATGTACGCGCGCGCCGAGGACGGCGGGACGTACATCATGGCGAGCGAGGCGACGCGCCTGGCGGAGCCGTGGGGCTGGGTGGGGGTGATGCCCGCGGGGCCGTACCCCTCCAAGGACCTCTACTACTACTGGGGCAAGTACCACACGAACTGGTACCGGATGCCCAACACGGCCGAGAAGAAGTACGACACGAACATGGGCGCCTGGAGCGTCCGCAATTGGGCCGACGCGGGGAACTGGCACCACCTGCGCTTCGCGTGGCAGAACGACAGGAGCTCGCTCTTCGTGGACGGCCAGTCGGCCGGCGACGATCCGCTCACCGCAGGGCGCGCGGAGGTCCAGACGGTGGCCCCCCAGTGGTCGCTCTTCATCGGGTCGAGCCGC
>Ga0209514_10008169_pt1 | contig 12019 bp, 6 predicted proteins | sample Subgrocontami58m_FD_187452 | JGI IMG/M metagenome (GOLD analysis project Ga0209514, IMG submission 187452) | Subsurface groundwater microbial communities from S. Glens Falls, New York, USA - GMW37 contaminated, 5.8 m (SPAdes) (version 3) | ecosystem: Environmental > Aquatic > Deep subsurface >...
CGACTCCTGGAAGCGCTCCGTCCCGGAGTCGAAGCCGAACAGGTGAATTTTGTCGTAGCGCGCGACGCGCCGGCCGGCATCGTCGAACACGAGGCAGCTGTTCTTCACCTTGTTCGGGTCGGCGCATGCCAGCGGCGCCGAGCCGCCGACCAGCCAGACCTTGTTCTTCGCCGCGGTCTCGGCGAGGAAGTCCTGTATCGGCCCGTGCCCGTCGGCTTCGCGCACGCTCACCTTGTCGCCATCGCGCAGGCCGATGATGCAAAAATACTCGGGCAGTGCCACCAGTCGCGCGCCCTCGCCCGCCGCTTGCGCGATCAGTTTGCCGGCAACGGCCAGGTTCGCCTGCACCTCGGGCTCGGACACCATCTGCACTGCCGCTACCTTGAACCTGCCTTCAGCCATGAATGCTCTTCCTGTCGTTCGCTCGATGATGGATGATGCCGGCCGGTGTTCCGGCCGCCCCCCGCGCTCACTTCGTTTCCCCCGCGGCGCCGTCTTGCTGCCCGCGCGACACTTTCTCCACCTTGGGATCGGCCCAGGTGCCGCTCACCGCATATTCGAATGCGAAGGCCTGGCCCAGCGGGTCCTTGAACAGGCGCTGCGCCAGAAATGACGCAACCCCCGCGATCGGGTTGGCAAGCATCAGGCCCGCCACCGACAGGGTATCGCCCACGCTAGGCACCACGCGCACCTTGAGCGACTGCGTTTCCTGGGCGAGGTCGATGCTTCCGGACATCGCCACCTGCGCCGACGGTCCGCGCATAAGGAAGTCCTGCGTGCGCACCACTCCCTTCGCGACCGCGGCGGTGCCGGTGATGGTATCGAAGGCGAAGCCCTCGCTGAAAACGTCGCGGAAGTCGAGCGTGATCCGGCGCGGCAGCGCCTGCAGGCTGAGGATGCCCAGGAGTTTCCCTATGCCCGGCTCGATCTTGAGAAACTGCCCTTTTTCCGCAATCAGCGACAGGTCTCCGGCAAGACTCGGGTAATCGATGGTCTGCGGGTTGCCGGCCCAGGCGAGTTTGCCCAGCAGTTTCGCGCTGCCGCGCTGCATGCTGCCCGGATAGCCGAAGCGTTCCAGGTATTTGCCCACGTCCTTTATTTCGAGCTTGAAGTTCAAGCTGGTGCGCTGTTGCGCAGCGGCGCCCTGCCACAGTCCGTCGGCGCTCAACTGGCTTTCCGTCGTGATCAGCATCAGCTTCTCGATGCGCCAGTCGCGCCCCTCGTTTACCGCCGCCAGTTCCAGCCGCCCGAGTTTCTTGTCGCGCACCACCAGGTTGTCGGCAACAATGTCGAGTCCGGGCAATTCCTTCGGCGGCGTATCGTCCGCCAATTTGCCGGGAGTAGGCTCGGGAAAGGTGAAATGCGCAAGCCTAGCGCTCACCCGTCCCTTGCCCGGCGAGCGCCAGCGCACGTCACCCGAGAGTTCGCGCGCACTGATATTGGCGAGCCAGTCGCTGCCCTGAAAACCGGCGTGCAGGGTGACGTCGTTGATGCGCTTGCCGTATACATCCAGCGCGCCGACCTTCAGATTGAGCGTCGACAGCGGCGCCGCAGCGCCGCCCGAACCGCCGAGTACATGAAGCCATCGGTCCAGGTCGAGCTCCGACGCGTTGCCACCGATGACGACGCCTCTTTCGGGCAGCCTGGGCGCCTCGTTGATGCCGATGGCGCCGCGCTCGATCACCATCTTTCCGTCGTCGCGGCGGCGCTGCATTTCCATGCGCACGACCTTGCCCAGATCCAGGGTGCTGCGATCCGCCGTCGGCGGCCCGGTCCAGCCGCTGCCCTGCTCCTCGGCGACGACGGTGCGCTCGAAACGCAACGGCAGCACATCGGCGCTCGCTTTGTTGAGCGGCGCCGGCAGCGTCGACGTTATCCCCTGCAGCCCGGATTCCACCAGAACGGTGGCGCCGCGCTTGCGAAAATTCACGCTCGAGTTCCAGTCGGTCGTGCCGCTCACCTGTTGCAGCAGCGGCTGTTCCAGCGCCGATTGCAGGATCGCCGCGTTGAGCGTGCCGCGGGCATTCACGCTGATGCTGCCGTCGCGCTGGTTGGCGATGGCCAGCGTGACCGGACCTCCCAGAAACTGCGCGTTGACCGGGGGCATGCTCACGCCGCTGTCGGTGAATTCGAGCCGCCCGCTCGCCTGCGTTACCGGCGGCCAGTGCGCATCGAGGCTCACCTGATTGGCGCTGAACCGGTAGCTGCCCGCCACCTTGGTCTCGGCAAGGCGCGCAAGCGGCAGGTCGAGCTTGAGTTGCAGCCTGCCGCTCCCGGCCGCGACCATATTCGCGGTGAATCCGCCGGTCAGATTGTTCACCGGGCTTTGCGCGATGAACTTCAGGAATTCGGTGGTCGGGCCTTCGGCCTGGCCGCTTACCTCGAGCACCCGGTCGGGCGTGAACAGGTCCGGCAAGACGACGTGCGCATTGCTCACCCTCGCGCCGAGCACGCTCGCCTTGCTGCTCGTCACCTCCATGCGCTTGCCGTCGAAATGCAGTCGCGCATTGATGCCCTCGATCGCCGGCCAGCCCGCGGCGTACTGCAGTCTGCCATCGACCACCTTCGCCGCTATCTGGAACACGCCGCCTCGCGCGCTCTGGAACGGGAAGTCCTTGAGGTCGCCTTTCAGGCGCAGGCTGACTTCGCTCGTGCGCCCGGCAAGCACGGCGCGGTCGAGCCAATCGAGCGCGACCTTGTTCATGAAAGGTATGTAGCGCGCCACATGGCGCGCGTCGGTGCGGGCGAGCCGCGCCGTGAGATCGATGACGCCGGCGCCGCCGGCCGCAGTGGTGTAGCTGCCGAAGGCCGTTCCGGCCAGGTCGGCATTGGCAAAGGCTATATTGGACAGCTTGAGCTGCAACTCGCCTTGCACATGGCTCCAGGCGAGTTGCGCGGTGAGCGTGTCGAAATTGCGCGCCGGGTCGGCAAATGCCCGCGGCAGATCCACGCTCGACTTGCCCGCATTGAGCAACACGCTGCCGCCCTTTTCGTTGCCATCGATGTTGCCGCTGATGCCGGAGAATCCGGGCAAACCGGCGTAAGCGCGCATGCCGAGACGGTCGAAATGCCCGCGCAGGCTGTAGCGCTGCGGATTCGGCAAGGGCCCCTGCCAATCGAAGCGCACGTCGACAACGCTGCCCTGAGGCGCAGCCTCGGCTAGTGCCTTGCGCACCTGCGGCGGCAAAGGCAGGTATTCGCCCAACAGCGCCAGCGGTTGCAGCGCGAGTGCGTCGATGCGCACCTCGCCCTGTTCGGCGCGCTTGTCGTCGCCGGGCCGCCATTGCAAGGCAAACTGCGCCGGCGGCAGGATCACTCCGGATTGCAGTTCCAGCGCCACTTGTCTGCCGGCAATCTGGTAACCGCCCTGCGAGCGCTTCGCCGACAGGCGCCCTTGCAGCGAGCGCAGTTCCAACAGGGGCTGCTCGGGCGCGAGACGTGCGCTGATATTGCCGAGTGCCACGTCGGCGGCGGCTTCCTCCAGGCGTTTGTCGGCAAAACCCAGCCATAGCCTCAAGCCACCTTGTCCGTGCCGGATCTCCAGCGGATAGTCGATCCATGCGCGCCAGGCCGCGAGGTCGGTGTAGGCGAGCTCGGCATAGAGCTTGCCGTTCCAGGCCTGCAGTTGCTCGAAGGTTCTGCCCTCCAGATCGCCGCGAATGTCGAGCGCGGCGGCGAGCTCGCGCGAGGGCTGCGCGCGCAGCGCGAACCGATGATGGCTGCCGCGGTTGCGCATGATGAAATTCAGGTCGGCGAGAGACAATATCGGCGCCTGGCGCAGTTGGTCCTCCCAGCTCACCTGGGCGTCGCGGACGATGATTTCGCGCTGCGCCAGCAGCCAGTTCGCGAAACCGCCGCCTGCTGCTTCCGGGTCGAGCCTGACGCCGGCGACGTAGAGCGTCCCCGTGCTGTCGCGGCGGATATTCAGATCGGGTTTGTCCAGCGAAACGGAATCGAAGCGCAATGCGCCGAAGGCAAGCGAGTCCCACGACAGGGTGCAGGACACCGAGGGCAGCGACAGCGCGACGCGGCCTTGCCCGTCGTACAGCCGCACATCGGTCAGCGCGAGGTAGGGGCGCAGGCGCTGCCAGCCCGAATCGACGCTGCCGATGCTGACGCGCTGGCCGATGCCGCGCGAAATGACTTCGGCGACAGCCTGCGGATGTTCCTCGATCTGCGGCAGAATCCAGAAGCGCAGCGCCAGCACCACCGCGGCGAAACCGAAATAGATCACCAGCGCGGCGATGCCGGCGATGCGCAACAGCCGGCGTACCAGGCTGCGCCGCGCCGGCGAGACCCCCAGCTCCGCCAGCGGCGAGAAATCCTCCTCTGCCGGCGGCGCAGCGCTAGTTTCGGTTTGGTCGGGCTGCACCATCCGGAGGCGAATTTCCCATCCTAGTTGAGCGCGTCTCGGCGAAAGCCCTACAATGAAGGCGCGAGCCGAATAAAAGAGACAGTGTAACCAATCATTTTACCTGCAAAACATCCATAGATGCCCCAAGATCAAAGATTTCCACCAGGCGTGCCGGATGGTTCGCGCTATGCCCAACGCTTGGCGCAAGCGCGGCCGGAATTGTTCCAGGCCGCGCTCGCGGCCATCGAGCAGCCGTTCGACGCCGGCACCATGCGCGCATTTCTCGCGGCACAACCGGCCGGAGACGAGGCGGAGCTGAAACGCGCGCTGCGGCGGCTGCGCCAGACGGTCATGCTGCGCGTATTGTTGCGCGACTTGAGCGGCCGCGCGCCGCTCGCCGAAGTGGTAGCCAGCATGAGCGACTTAGCCGAACTGAGCCTCGGCTACGCACTCGAGCACCTGGGCGTCTGGCTGCAAGCGCAGCACGGCACGCCGATGTCGAACGGCAAGCGGCAGGAGTTGATCGTCGTCGGCATGGGTAAACTAGGCGGGCGCGAACTCAACGTGTCCTCCGACATCGACCTGATTTTCGTTTATCCCGAGGAAGGCGAGACCGTATGCCGAGGCGCGGGCTCGCGGCCGCTGTCCAATCACGAATATTTCACCCGACTCGGGCGCAAACTCATCAACGCGCTTGCCGACATTACCGAGGATGGCCAGGTATTTCGGGTCGATATGCGCCTGCGTCCCAACGGCGATTCCGGAGCACTCGCCTGCAGCTTCGATGCGCTGGAGAACTACTTCATCGCCGAGGGGCGCGAATGGGAGCGCTACGCCTGGATCAAGGCGCGAGTCGTCGCCGCGAGCGGCGACTCCAGCGCTCTCGCCACAAGCGGCAACGCGAGCGTTGCCGCGGTCTGCGGCGCTCATGCGCGGGAACTCGCCGCGACCGCCCGGCCGTTCGTGTTCCGCAAGTACCTCGACTTCGGCGCGTTCGCGGCAATGCGCTCCTTGCATGCGCAGATCCGCGCCGAGGTCGCGCGGCGCGACCTCGCCGGGCACATCAAGCTCGGCCCGGGCGGCATACGCGAAATAGAATTCATCGCCCAGGCATTCCAGCTGATCCGCGGCGGGCGCGACGCGGATCTGCAGATCCGCCCGACGCTGGAAGTGCTCGCGCTGCTGGAAAAGAAGGGCCTGCTGCCCGCGGAAGCGGTGGCGGAACTGAGCGCGGCCTATGAATTCCTGCGCCGGCTGGAGCATCGCCTGCAATACCTGGACGACGCCCAGACGCATGAACTGCCCGCGGATGGCAGCGACCAGGCGCTGATCGCGGCGGGCATGGGCTTTGGCGATTACGCCGCATTCATGACCCGGCTCGATGGCCATCGCGAGCGGGTGTCGCGCCATTTCGACGGCGTGTTCGCCGGTCCGGTGCAGGACGCGCACGCCTGCGCGCCGCTGTGGATCGGGGAGCTCGACGTAGAAGCGGCGCATGAGCGGCTTTCCGTCCTTGGCTTTACCGATACCGGCGCCGCGATGAGGCGGCTCGCCGGGGCGCGCGCGTCGCCGCGCTATTCGCAGCTGCCGGAGGCGAGCCGCGATCGCTACGACGCCTTGGTGCCGCGCATCATCGAACTCGCGGCCAAGGCCGTCGCGCCCGAAGTCGCCCTCGCGCGCGCGCTCGATCTGCTCGACGCCATCAGCCGGCGCGGCTCCTATCTCGCGCTGCTCCATGAATACCCGCAGGCGCTGGAAAAGGTGGTGCAGCTTCTCGCCGCGTCGGGCTGGGCCGCGGCCTATGTCACGCGCCATCCCTTGCTGCTCGATGAGTTGCTCGACGCGCGCACGCTCTACGCGGCGCCGGACTGGAAGGAATTCGCCGCCGGGCTGCGCGCGCAGCTATCGCGTCACGAGGGCGACGCCGAGCGGCTGATGGACGTGCTGCGCGAAACGCACCACGCGCAGGTGTTCCACCTGCTGGCGCAGGACCTCGCGGGTCAGCTCACCGTGGAAGTGCTGGCCGACCATCTTTCGGCGCTCGCCGACCTGATGCTCGCGATCACGCTGGAACTGTGCTGGGCGCAACTGCGCAAGCGCCACCGTGACGCGCCGCGCTTCGCCATCGTCGCCTACGGCAAGCTCGGCGGAAAGGAGCTGGGCTACGCCTCGGACCTGGACATCATTTTTCTGTACGACGACGCCGATGCGCGCGCAAGCGAGCTGTACTCGCGCCTGGCGCAGCGCATCAACACCTGGCTCACCAGCGCGACCTCCTCGGGCGTGTTGTTCGAGACCGACCTGCGCCTGAGGCCGAACGGGGCGAGCGGCCTGATGGTGAGCTCGGTGGACGCGTTTCGCGAGTATCAGGAAAAGGACGCCTGGGTGTGGGAGCACCAGGCGTTGACGCGGGCGCGCTACTGCGCCGGCGATGCCGCAGTTGGCGCCGCGTTCGAGGCCGAGCGCATCGCCATCCTGCGCCGCAGCCGCGACCCGGACGCGCTGCGGCGCGAGGTCGTCTCGATGCGGCAGCAGATGGCGGACGCCCACCCCAATCGCACTGACCTGTTCGACCTGAAACACGACCGCGGCGGCATGATAGACATCGAGTTCATGGTGCAGTACCTGGTGCTCTCGCATGCTCACCGCTATACGCAACTCACCGGCAATCTGGGCAACATCGCGTTGCTGAAAATGGCGGGGGAGCTCGGGCTGATCCCGCTCGCCACAGCCATGACGGTGCGCGACGGCTACCGCGAATACCGCAAGCGGCAGCACGCCGAAAGGCTGAACGGCGCGCAGTACGCGCGCGTGGAGCACGGGCCGCTGCAGCCCTACATCGATGCGACGCTGCGCTTGTGGGAGGCCGTGTTATCCGGCGCGCGCGACGACGCGAAAGAAGCTTGAATTTTAATTAGAATGCCGGCATAGGAACCGTGCCGGGGGAGTGGAATCCATGCAAATCAATTCGGAAACGGTCCGCGACATCGTCGAGCACCGGCTGCACCAGGCCGACATCGAAAAACTTCTGCACCGGCTTTCGGAAAGCGAGAGGGCGCAGCTCTTCTTTCGGGTCACCGAATTCGTTCGACGCGCCTCTGCACTGATCGATATCGGCAACCAGGTCTATGACACGCTTTCGCTCGACGTGCTGTTCCCGCGGCTGATGGAAGTGGTGAGCGAAACGCTAAACGCCGAGCGCAGTTCGCTGTTTCTGTACGATCCGGACACGGAAGAATTGTTCTCGCGCGTGATGCAGGACAGTATCGTGGGCGAAGTGCGCTTCCCCAGCCGCCTGGGCGTGGCCGGCGCGGTGTTCGCGTCCGGGAAGGCCGAAATCATCGACGACGCCTACGCGGACGCGCGTTTCAACCGCGACATCGACGAGAAGACCGGCTACGTCACCAGAAACATGCTGTGCGTGCCGATCAAGAACAAAGGCGGCGACGTGATTGGCGTCACCCAGGCGCTGAACAAGCGCGACGGCGCTTTCGATCTGGACGACCAGAGGCTGCTCGAGGCGCTTTCGCTGCAGGCGTCCGCCGCGCTGGGAAACGCGCAGTTGCATGAGAACTTCGAGCGCGCGCAGCGCGAGGAGGCGCTGCTCCTGGAAGTCGGCAGCGCGATCGCCTCGGAAATTCACATCAATCCGCTGCTGGAGATGATCGTCGACGCGGCGACGCGCCTGCTCGACGCGGAACGGGGATCGCTGTTCCTGTATGACCCGCGCCGGCGTGAACTCTACTCGCGCGTCGCCGGCGGCGTCGTCGGAGGCGCGATCCGAATTGCGGAGAACGCGGGACTCTCGGGAGAGTGCTTTACGCGCAATGCGCCGATAAACATCGCCGATACCCAGACCGATGTGCGCTTCAACCAGGAGGTGGACCGGCGCACCGGATTCCACACGCATAACATGCTGGTCGTGCCTTTGACCACCAAGAACGGCAACAAGGTCGGCGTGATTGAAGTCCTGAACAAGCGGCGCGGCCCGTTCACGCAGTCGGACACGCGGCGGCTGGTGGCGCTCGGGGCGCAGGCCGCCGTGTCGATCGAGAACGCCATGCTGTTCGAGCAGGTCAGCGAGGCGCGCGGCTACAACGAGGACATCCTGCGCAGCATGAGCAACGGCGTGCTGACTTTGGACACGGCCGGCACCATCCTCAAGGCGAACGAGTCGGCATCAAGGATCCTGCGCTGCCAGGAGGCCCAACTGATCGGAAAATCGGCGGGTGAGACCCTGGGAAGCAGGAATCCATGGCTCTCGGGCGCGCTGCGGCAGGTCGGCAGCAGCGGCAAGACCGTCATCGCGATGGATACGGAGCTGGTCCTGGATCACGGCCCTGCCGTGTCGGTCAATGCCACCACGCTGTCCTTGCGCAACGCGCACAACCAGCCGATTGGATTTCTCGTGGTGATCGAGGACGTGACCAGGGAGAAGCGGCTGAGAAGCACGATGTCGCGCTACCTGAGCCATGCGGTGGTGGAAAAAGTCCTGGAAAACGACGGCGAGATGCTCGATGGCGTCGACCGCGAAGTCAGCGTGCTGTTTTCCGATATCCGCGGCTTCAGCGCGATGACGGAGAAGCTGGGAGCGCGGGAAACCGTATCCATGCTGAACCAGTATTTCGGCTGCATGGTCGACGTGGTGTACGCGCACAACGGCATACTGGACAAGTTCATCGGCGACATGGTCATGGCGGTGTTCGGCTCGGTGTTTCCGGGCGAAGACGACGTGGACAACGCAGTCGCCGTCGGCACCAAGATGATGAGCGCCCTGGGCGAGCTGAACGCGCGCAGGGTGGCGGCGAACCATGCGCCGATCCGCATCGGCGTGGGCATCGGCACCGGCCGGGTGGTCGCGGGAAACATCGGTTCGCCCCGGCGCCTCGATTACACCGTGATCGGCGAAAAGGTGAACCTGGCCGAGAGGCTGGAGGCGGCGACCAAGTTCTACGGTGCCGGCATCCTCATCTGCGACACCACGGCAAGCCGGCTCAGGCGCAGTGTGCGCCTGCGCGAAATCGACATCGTCAGGATGCCGGGCATGAACCATCCGGTCACGGTCTACGAGGTACTGGACCACCATACCGAGGAGAGCTTTCCGCGCGGCGAGCTCGTCCTGCCGGCGTTCGCCGAGGGCATCAGGCAATATCGGCTGCGGCAGTGGTCACGCGCAGCCAAGTCATTTCGCGAAGCGCTGGACGCGAATTCCGCGGACCAGCCGTCGCGGATCTATGTCGAGCGCTGCGAGCGCTTTGGCAGCCAGCCTCCCGGCGCCGATTGGGACGGCGTGGCGAACATACGGGCGAGTTGAACCAACTCAGCAGCCCATGACCTGCTCCCTGACACAAAATCGGACATTTCCATTTACTACCGACACCGACATTAAGGCAACTTGACAAGGTGGTAATGTACATATACTGTCCATGTACATAACGAACTTATTTGGAGATCCAATCATGGCTGCTGCAATCGAGCGAATCGTCGTCCAGGCTACACCCCAGGAGAAAAAGGCAATAACTGCCAAGGCTAAGAAGCTTGGCTTACCGATATCGGAGTTAATGCGGCGCGGCGCCGCAGCCTACGAGTCGGCAGAAGCCAACGAAGAACTCGGCGCATTGGCGGATGCAGCGAAGGCGGCGGCCGATCGGGCGTCCAATTCCATTGACGATACCTTGGCGTTCATTGATGCCAGTAATAAACGTATCACTGCAATGGAAGCCAAGGCCGCAGCAAACAGCCGAAAGGGTAACTGATGGGCGTTACGGAGCGCGTGTGGGCTGCCTTGACCGCGATGATCAAGCTTGAGGACAAGGTAACTCGACAGAACGAAGCGATCAAGGTGCAACAGGCCAAGATTGAGAATTTGACTGAGCGGATCATTAGACTTGAAGCGCAATTCGAGCTTCTGGCCGGCACAGCGTTGGTCAAAAGACTCACGGGCAAGTGACTGGAAAGGGTCGCTATGCAGGCGGTGAGCGACGATTCCCCAATCCGAAGTTTGTTTTCCCGAATAGCCGTACCTAGCTTTCTTCCTCGATGGCATCGCTGTCGCGATTCCTGAACTGGAAGTAGAGCAGAGCCGCGCCCCAGGCGTAGGCGGCGAGCATCGCAACCAGGCCCAGTGTGTGCGCAATGCCTGCGATCAAATGCGCCCGCTTGATCAGCCCCAGGTCGCCGAGGATGTTCTGCCAGTCGTGGCCGTCGGACTCGGCGCCGGTTTTCCCGCCGAGCAGCATCATTTTCGGATCGAACGCGTCCCAGAGGTAGGGCGCCACGTCGATGATGGATACCGCGGCCCACCACAGCATGAGCGAGGCGGCGAAGTTGTCGCGCCGGCTGCCGCCGAACCCGAACACGAACGAGGCCATCAGGACGAGCGGCAACAGCACCGGGAACAGGCTCCCGCCGAGTACGGTCATGAAGCGGCCGAAGGGAATGAACAGCAGGTGCCCCGCCTCGTGGATGGGAAGCACGATCAGGTGCACGAACGAGCCCATGATGTCGGCACCGCCGATGTCCAAGCCGTACAGGCGCCAGCCCCAGACGAAAAAGAACAGGTAGGCGGCGCAGCGGCCGTAAAAGCTGATGCTGTCCACGCGCGCCGGCACATACAGCAGCCGGCCGAGCAGCGCGAGGCGATCCGGCGCGGGTTCGGCGCCCGGCTCAGGCGCGGGAACCGAAGCGCGCGCAGGTCTGCCCTGCTGCGCCTGTAGGTATTTGGAAAATATCAGGCCGCAGGCTGGACAGCGCTCGCGCGATTCGGCATCGCCAGGATCGAGCGTGGTGCTGCATTTTGGACACTTCGGAAACATACGGTTCCGGTCTCCGCTTTGACGTGCTGCTCAAGCCAGCCGCTTTCCGCTAAAATAGCATTTTCCGCCTTGCTTCGAAGGAGCTAGCAATAATGTCGATGGCCGACCGCAACGGATACATTTGGTACGACGGCAAGCTGGTGCCCTGGCGCTCGGCTACCACCCACGTGCTCACCCACTCGCTGCACTACGGGCTGGCGATGTTCGAGGGCCTGCGCGCCTACAACACCGTCGACGGCACCGCCGTGTTCCGCCTGAAAGAGCATATCGACCGCCTGTACAACTCGGCGCACATCTACATGATGAAAATCCCCTACAGCAAGCAGACGATCATCGAAGCGCACAAGGAAGTGGTGCGCGCGAACAAGCTCGCAGAATGCTACCTGCGCCCGATCGCCTTCTACGGTTCGGAGAAAATGGGGGTTTCCCCCAAAGGGGCGACGGTTCACGTCGCCATCGCCGCCTGGCCCTGGGGCGCCTACCTCGGCGACGAAGCCCTGGAGAAGGGCATCCGCGTCAAGACCTCGTCGTTCGCGCGCCACCATGTGAACGTGTCGATGTGCCGCGCCAAGTATTCGGGCACCTACGCCAACTCCATCCTGGCAAGCCAGGAAGCGCTCGACCACGGCTACGACGAGGGCCTGCTGCTCGACGTCGACGGTTTCGTCGCCGAAGGCGCGGGCGAGAACCTGTTCATGGTCAAGAATGGCTGCGTTTACGAACCGGAGCTGACCTCGGCGCTGATGGGCATCACCCGCGACAGCGTGATTGCGCTCGCCGCCGACCTGGGCTACACGGTCACGCCGCGGCGCATCACCCGCGACGACCTGTACATCGCCGACGAGGCCTT
>Ga0209514_10008176_pt1 | contig 12010 bp, 9 predicted proteins | sample Subgrocontami58m_FD_187452 | JGI IMG/M metagenome (GOLD analysis project Ga0209514, IMG submission 187452) | Subsurface groundwater microbial communities from S. Glens Falls, New York, USA - GMW37 contaminated, 5.8 m (SPAdes) (version 3) | ecosystem: Environmental > Aquatic > Deep subsurface >...
CTCGCCGCCGTTCAGGAAGGAGTTCCAGCCGATCGGGAATCCGCTGGCCAGCCAGTCGCCGACGACGGCGTACAGGCCGTGATGCGCCCACATCGTGTCGTGGAACACGAACTCCCGGCCGAGCACGAACGCCCGGTACTGCACGACGTAGAGCGCGATGAGCCCCGCGAGCACCCCGGCGTCGAACAGGCTCCGGCCGCGCGCGCGATACGCCAGGTAGAGCAGCGGTACGATCCAGACCGCGAGGAACAGGAGCTTGAGCGTCACGCTCAAGCGCGCTTGCGCGCGAGACCCTCCGCATGCGGCATCGCGGCGGGCACGGCCTCGCGGCGCCACCGCCGGCGCGTGAAGAGACGGTCGAGGAGCCACTTCGCGTACCGGGACTCCTCGTGTCCGGTCAGCAGGGCCTTGGCGATGATGCGGAGCGGACGGAGCGGACGGCACACGAACGCGATCGCGAAGAAGTTGACGTACATCCACATCATCGTCCAGTAGAGACGCCGCGAGCTGACGGCGTCGCAGTACGAGCGCGACTTCGCCGAGAACATGTCCATCGGCGCGATGAAGAACTCGTCGTTCAGGGCGATCCTGCCCTCGGCGACGAGACGGCGGAACATCGCCGAACCCGGATACGGCACGAACTTCGCGACGGAGACCTCGTCGAGGCCGAGCACCGCGAGCCGGCGGATCAGGCGCAGCGTCGCGCGCAGGCTGCCGCGCGTCTCGTCCGGGAAGCCGATGACGAAGAAGCACGACAGGCTGAAGCCCTGCCGCACGGTGCTCCGGATGGCCGCGATCATGTGGTCGAGATCGACCTGCTTCTTGATGCGCGCCAGCATCGCCGGGTCGCCGCTCTCGGGGGCGAAGGAGAGCGCGCGGCAGCCCGACCGGTAGAGCCAGTCCGTGACCTCGTCGTCGAAGACCTCCGAGCGCGTGCCGCTCGGCATCTGCCACGTCACGCCGAGATCGCGGCTCACGAGCTCGCGCGCGAACTCGAGCGCCCACGTGCGGTTCACGATCGCGGTGAGGTCCTGGAAGTCGACGTTCTCGATGCGGTACGTCTGCCGGTAGAACGCGATCTCGTCGGCGACGGCCGCGGGCGCGCGCGGGATGTAGCGCTGCGTCCACATGCTCGGGCTCGAGCAGAACGTGCACTGGTACGGGCAGCCGCGCGTCGCGAGGAGCGGCATCGAGCGGCCCATGTTGAGCCCGTTCATCTGGTCGCCGGCGATGTACGCCTCGATCGGGAACGTGTCCCAGTCGGGCCACGCGATCTCGTCGACCTGCTTCTTGCGCGGCGACAGTCCGGTATTCACGACGCGGCTGCCGTCGGTGTACGCGAGTCCCGGCACGTCGCGATACGAGCGCCCGTCGCAGATCGCGCCGAACAGCGCCACCGCCGTCTCTTCGCCTTCGCCGAGCACGACGACGTCGAACGCCGACGTCCGGAGCACGTACTCGGGGACGGCCGTGCCGTGCTCGCCGCCGAGCACGAGCGTCGCGTCGGGAAACCGGTCGCGCGCGCGCGCGGCCAGGTCGCGCACGATCGGCCAGAGCGAGCTGAACAGGCACGTGATGCCGATCGCGCGCGTGCCGGCCGGGACCCGGTCGATGACCTCGTCGGGGAGCAGGCCCTGCACCATGAAGTCGGGCCGCTCGGGATACACGCGGATCTGATGGAGGGCCTCGCCGGCCGCGTCGATCACGCGATAGGGTAGCGCGGCCGCCTTCAGCGCGCCGGCGACGTACGCGAGCCCCAGCGGCGGGTTCGGCGCGTGTGTCTGAAGCCCCGAGAGCGACTTGAACCCCGGGGGATTGATCAGCGCGATCATCGGGCGATGCGAGCGCGGCTCGCTACGGCTCCCGGCGTGACGCCGTGCGCGGCCGCACGCGGGTCGTGTCGATCTGCAGCAGCGGCGGCGCGGCCTGCCGCGCGGGCGGCGTCTCCGGGGGCACCGCCGTCACCGTCGTTGCGGGCGTCGCGCTCGCCCTTCCGAGCCCGTGCTTGAGCGAGTCGGCGACCTGGATGCGGAAGATGTTCCAGAGGTTCCGCGGCGACATGTGCATGAAGGCGTTGTGCTCGTTGTTCGCCATCAGCGTGCAGTGGTAGCACTTCTTGCTGTCGGCGCACCGGTCGAGGGCGCCGGCGACGCCGTACTGCCTGATGTTCGGCGCGTCGGCGTGGTCGGTGGCCCAGCACTCGACGACGCGGCCGTCGGCGTCGATCTGGAACTTGAGCCGGCCGTGGTAGCACGGGACCAGGCGGAAGTCCTTCGTCGTCTTCATGTCCGTCTTGCCGAACTTCTCGTCGTGCGCCGCCGGCCAGTGGATCGTCGTCCGCAGCACGTTGTCGGAGTAGTACACCGGGTAGCCGCGGCGCTTGAGATCCAGGATGTGGCGCGCCACGACCCGCGTCTCGGACTCCGACATCCGCATGTCGGTGACCCGCTCGGACTCCGGGTTGTAGAGGATGCTGTACTGCACGCGCACGCCGCGGCCGGCCGCGAGCTCGGCGACGTACTCGAGGTCGTGCATGACTTCGCGCGTGAGCGTCGACGAGATGACCGTGGGGATGCCGTGCTCGACGCCGGCGTCGATCGCGCGCAGCGCCGTGCGGAAGCTCCCGGCGCCCCGGTGCACGTCGTGGTTCTCCTCGCGCCCGTCCAGGCTGACGACGAGCGTGTCGACCGTGCGGATCTCGTCGATCCGCTGCGGCACCTGGAACCCGTTCGTGTTGAAGCTGACGTAGAAGCCCTTCAGCTTGCAGTAGTTGACGATCTCGCCGATGTCCTTGCGGAGCATCGCCTCGCCGCCGTGGATCGTCAGCAGGCGCGTGCCGAGCGCCCACAGCTCGTCGATCATGCGCAGCAGCTCGGCCGTGGTGTAGTCGCGATAGCCGCGCCGGTTGCCGTAATCGCCGTAGCAGTACGTGCACTTGAGGTCGCAGTGATTGTTCGTGACGAGCACGACGAAGACCGGCCGCTTCAGCCCGAGCGCACGGCACCACGCGAGGCCCGTGAAGACGCGCGCGCGGCTCCACGCCGACTTGACGGCGGTGTTGCGGTGCCGCGGCAGCGACCTGAGGAAGTCGATGAGGGCCGCGTTCGTAGGGAAGCTGTCCCAGTCCATGGCGTCCCTCCCCCGAACAGTACCAGCCGGCCCGGTTGGACCGTAGCTCAATATGCTAGAGGCCCGACGACTGCAGTGTCAACGAGCGTCCGGATGACGCCGCCGGAACGCGCGCTCGCGGATCCAGTACCGCGCGATGCCCAGTGCCATCGCGAAGCATGCGAGTGTGATGAACGGATAATAGAGCGCCACACGTCGATCGTATGGCCACCAGGCGCGGATCGCCTGGGCCGGCGCGAGGAGTGCGATCGGGATCAGCAGCAGCAGGCTCGACACGATGCCGCGGGGCAGGAGCGAATGATACTGCGATCGATGCCGGACACGCGCGGGGACGCGGTCGAGGCCGGCGCGGTAGAAGCAGCGAACGAAGTCCGCGAGACGCTCGCGATCGTAATGGGTCACGACGATGTCCGGTTCGAAACGCAAGGTCACGCCGCTTGTGACCGCCCGCTCACAGAACTCGACGTCCTCGCCGGTCGGCAATGTCTCGTCGAAGGCGCCGACACGCGTCCATGTGGCGCGGGTGACGCTCATGTTTGTCGTCACGAGATGGCGCGAGAAGCGGACGCGACGCCGCGGCGTCCCGAGCGAGACCTCGCGGCGCGCGGAGTGCGGGATGTTCGTCAGCCAGTGGCAGTAACGGTCAGCGCGTGCGACGAGACCGCGGCCGACCCCGTGGATGCCACCACCGATGATGATGTTCGGGACGGTGTGAGCGGCAACGTGATCGGCCAGCCAATGCGGATCGGTGACCTCGCAGTCGGAGTCGAGGAACACCAGGAGATCGCCTCCGCTCGCATCGATGCCCCGATTTCGCGCGTACGCCGGTCCGCGGTTTTCTCCATACTCGACGATCTTGACGTCCGGGTACTCGCGCAGCATCGCGCGCGACTCGTCGGTAGAGGCGTCGTCGACAACGATGATTTCACGATCCGGATAGTCCTGTGCGAGGAGACTGTCGAGGCACCGACGCAGGTGCCGCGCCGCGTTGTAGCAGGGCACGATGACGGAGACGGTCGTGGGCGCTGAGCTGATCTGGCTACCGTCCCGATTCGACCGCCGCCTCGACGACCGGCAGCGTCACGCTGATGCGCCCCGTGGACTTGCGCTCTTCCTGGGCGGCCTTGAGCACGACCGTCTTCTGGCGGGCCGTGTCCTTGTCCCACTCCGAGGCGCGAAACCCGCTGGCGTCGTAGTTCGCCACGCGCGGCCGCCGCTTCATCGCCGGATTGAGCCAGTTCATGATCGGCTCGGTGACCCCCAGCGGCAGGAACGCCACCGCCATGTTCACCAGCACGTTCACGCCGATCCGCGTCACGTGGTACAGCTCGCGCGGCTTGAGGAACCACCGCTCGGGCAGCCGGTACCAGCCCGGGCCCTTCTTGCCGGTCAGGATCGCCCCCACCGCCCGCGGCGTCACGTACGTCTTGAGGTTGTACTTGATGATCGCCCGCTTGAGCTCGAACTCCGACGTCGTCTCCGGCACGTACGGCAGCGGCGTCCGGTCGAAGATCGACCGCGTGACCGACAGCGTGCTGTTGAAGTTCGCCCACCCCGGCAGCACGTGCACCCGGTCCCCCTGCTTGAGATCGGTGTAGATCGGCGTGCCCGGGTACGGAATCAGGTTGTTGTACTTCGACGCCTGGACCTTCGCGCCCTGCACCACTGCGAACGTCGTCTCGCGCTCCTGCTGCGTCTCCGTCGGCAGCCCGAAGATCATGAACAGCGAGATGTCGAAGCCGTGCTGCTTGCCGAGCGCCACGGCCTCCAGATGCTGCTCCACCGTCTCGCCCTTGCCGATCAGCCGCGCCAGCCGGTTCACGCCCGTCTCCATGCCGAACCCGGCGTGCTTGAACCCCGCCGCGGCCATCACCGGCACGAGATCCGGCGGGAAGTTGTCCGCCCGCGTCTGCACGCTGAACGCGCACTTTTCGTGCAGCCCCGCGGCCATGATCGCCTGGCACACGTCGATCACCCGCTTGGCCTTGAAGCAGAAGTTGTCGTCGTAGAACACGATCTGCTTCTGCCCGAACCGGTTGATCAGGATGTCGAGCTCTTCGACGATGCGCCCGGCTGACTTGTAGCGGTACGTCGTCCCCGTCAGCATCCGCTGGCTGCAGTACGTGCACTTGTACGGGCAGCCGCGCGACGAGGTGATGAACCCCATGTCGTACTTCGGGTTGGCGAACAGGTCGTACGGGAACAGCGGAATGTCGTCGAGCTCGGGGATGAGCGGCGCTTCCGGGTTGTGGACCACCTGCCCGTCGCGCACGAAGCTCACGCCGCGCAGCGCGCGCGGATCGCCGGCGCCGCGCAGCGCCTGGTAGAGGCGCAGCATCACTTCCTCGCCCTCGCCCCGCACCACGTAGTCGATGTGGCCGTTGGCGAGCGCCTCGTCCGGCAGCGCCGTCGGATGCAGTCCCCCCGCGACCACGATCGCGTCGGGGAACTCGGCCTTGATCATCGCCGCGAGCTGGTAGGCGCGGACGACGTGCGCGGTCAGGCACGAGAGCCCGAACACGTACGGCCGTTCCAGCCCGGCGACCAGCTCGCGCAGCACCGAGGGCGTGATGTCGACGAGCTCCTCGTCGACCACCCGCACCGTGATCCCGTGCTTGGTCAGATACGCGGCCAGGCAGCCGATCGCCACGGGAATCCCGACGGGAATGTATCGCGAGAGGAAACCGCCGAACTTCTCCTGCGCGGGGTTGATCAGCAGCATCAGCTCGCCTCCGGTGTGCCGACAGATGCCATCAAGGTATCGGCGATGCAATGGCAGATGGTCAGATGCGCGATCTCGACATGCCCGTACGAACCGGACGGGACGTAGAAGTTCAGATCGCCCAGCCGCCGCAGCGGGTTGTCGAGCTGGAAGCCCGACATCGTGATGACGCTCGCCCCGACGCGCCGGGCCGCTTCGACGGCGAGCAGGATGTTTTCGGACTTGCCCGAGCTCGAAATGGCGATGAGCACGTCGCCCGACTCGCCGAACATGTCGATCGGCTTCTCGAAGACACGCGGGTAGCCGAAGTCGTTGCTCACGCACGTGAGCAGCACCGGATCGTTGAACGCGATCGCGCGGATGCCGCCGTTGCGCCACAGGTCGATCGCCTGGTGGCTCGCGATCGCGGAGCTGCCGCCGTTGCCGACGAACATCACCTTCCGGCCGGCCGCCGTCCGCGCGCGGATCAGCTGTACGGCGTGCGCCAGCGCCTCGCCGAAACCCAGGACCTCGCCGCCGGCCGACGCCTCGATACGGCGGTAGAGGTCACCGAGCTCCGTGAAGTACGCGGGCGTCATTTGAGCAGTGAGGTGATGAACTTGAAGAGCGGTACCGGCTCGACGGGGGTCCGGTTGCCGATGATCCGCACGGCGAGCGCGCCCACGGCGTTGCCGATGAAGCCGAGCACGTCGGCGGGATAGCCCGCGGCGGCACATGGCGCCGTCACCGACAGGTACGCGTCGCCGGCCCCGATGCGGTCGACGATCTCCCGCGAAAACACCGGGATGTGGTGGAACCCCTCCTGCTCCGCCCAGTTCACGCAGCCCTTGTGGCCGCGGGTGATCGACACGCGGCGGCACCCGAGGTCCTTCGCGACGCGATCCATGAGCTCTTCGATGTTGCCACGCCGGTTGTGCGCGGCCAGGCGGATCTCCGGCTCGTCGATGCAGACGTAATCCACGCGCGGGTACTTCGTGATCAGGTTGAAGCCGGCGTTCGCGCTGTTCGTCTGAACGGTCGCCGCGAGGAACGGAGACTCCGCCGACAGCATGTTCACGAGCCGGGAGCCGAGAAAGCCGTGGCCGAAGTCGGCGACGAGCACCAGATCATAGCCCTTCAGCGACCGGGCGAGCCACGCTTCCACGTCGTGCGACACGGGCTCGGGCAGCTCGTGGTCGTCGAGGAACGCGACCTCGAACATCTTCGAGAGGAACGCCTGCTCGACGTAACGCCGCTTGGCGACCGTCCCGGTGTCGTCGCGATAAAAGAACGTCGGCGTGACGTTCGGCTTCAGATGCGACCGGATAAAGCTCTCGCGCGAGTCGCGGCTGCCGAGGCACGTGACCAGGTCCACCTGGCCGCAGAAGCCGGCCACGTGGTTGGCGCACGCGAGCACGCCGCCGGCGAAGTGCTCCTCGCGCCGGTAGCGCGTCGTGACGAGCAGCTCCTTCGGCGACTTCCCCATGGACTCGACGTAGTGGTACTCGTCGATGATCGCGTCGCCGATGACCAGGACGCGCAGGCGCTCGAGATCCCGCAGCAGCCCGATGATGCTGTCCGCGGAGTAGCGCTTCCGGAAGTCGCGCAGGAATGGCCGCGCCTCCTCCGGGTGGACGTCGAAGTGCACGTTGAGCAGCTCCGTCGAGCTGAACGTGATCTCGCGCGTGAAGTGGATGCGCCCGCCCACCTCTTCCACCGCGCGCTGCTCGTCGACGATGCGCCCGGTCAGATCGGCCGACGCGTCCGCGTAGTCGCTGCCCTTCACGTAGAGCGCGGGCCGGATGCGGCGAATCGCCTCCTCGGCCGTCGGGAAATCGTTGATGGCGACGTAGTCCACGACTTCGAGGGACGCGATCGATTCCGCGCGCAGGCGCTCGTTGAAGACCGGCCGGCCGGGGCCCTTGTTGACGAACCGGTCCGGGGTGACCGTCACGACGAGGACTTCGCCGAGCGCACGGGCGGCCTCGAAGTGGCGTAGATGACCGGGGTGCATCAGGTCGAAGACGCCGTGGCACTGCACGATCGATTTGCCGGCGGAGCGGACGTCGTTGAGAACACCCGCCAACTCATCGAGGCCCAAGACCTTATCCTCGATGCTTCGACGCGGCGGGGGGTACTTCCCGCTCACCTCCGGGACACCCGAGCCCGAGGGTCCGGACCGATGCCGCCGGCGTCACACACGCGGTCAATCTTGCTGATATTCATAGTCGTGCGGGGGCGACTTCAGAGCCGCGTGAGAACTATACACCAGCCGGGCTTCAAACCTCGACCACGACCGGAGGCGGGTGGACAGAAACTGACCAGGCACTTAGCCCGGCGATGCGACGACCGGGCCCGGCCGGACCCGGCGATACACCTCGTAAGTGTAGAACGGGTATTCGCGGACGGTGTCGATCTTCTCGAAGTAGCGGGTCAGTAGCGTCCGCATCCGCTCTGCCTTCGGGACGTTCGTCTCCGGGTGGCCATGGAAGCCCACCGCGAACGTCGACACCGCCTCCGGCGACACCACTGCGTACTCCGCGTCGACCCCGAGCCAGTACTCGACCTGAAGCATGCCGTAGTATCCGCTGCGCACCGTCGCCCAGTTGTCGTCGTCGCGCACGGCGATCGTGTCGTAGTTCGTGATCTGCGGCAGGTACGTCGCGGGCAGTCCGGCGAGGTAGTACACGTCAACCTGGCCGAAGAAGAACACCCGGGCGTCCGCCGGCACGACGCGTGCGAGATGCGCGGCGGCCGTGTACGCCGCGCCGACAGGGTCGGCGCGGCGAACCTCACCGATCGGCATCGATGGATTTCGATTGTAGTAGACGGGCGTTATGACCGCGAGGGCGAGCAACGCGACGGCCGCGCGCCTGAGCGGCCGCGCGATGTCCGCGTCCGACAGCAGCATACTCCACGCGGCGCCGAGCACGACCGCGAGCAGCGGACCGAGCGTCGCGAAGTACATCCCGATCCACTTGAAATTGATTCGGAACACGATGAGCAGGATCGCGAGCATCGTGAGGAAGAGCCCGGCGACGATGTTGACGCCGCGGTTCGTCAGGTACGGCGCCATGCGCCGCGTGCGCACGACACGCCACAGGATGGCAACGACGGCGACGACGGACAGCAGGGCGAGGAACTCGTACCGTCGCACCAGCGTCGCGAGGCGCCACAGTTGCGATTCGAGGCCGTGGAACGGCCGCGCGTCGAGATAGATGAACGGCACGTAACCGAGCGGCCGTACGAGCGCATTCACGAACGGCATCTGCGCCAGATATTTCAGGTGCTTCTCGTCCCAGAGCAGGAACACCACGGGCGGCGCCACGGCGATCGCGCAGAGGGCTAGGCGCTCCGCCGCGCCGCGCGCGCGCCACAGCGTGTAGCCGAGTGCCAGCGGAATCATCGGCAGCACGTGTGACCGTGCGAAGAACAGCGCCGCGAAGATCGCCATCCCGAGGATGTTGCGTGCCGGCGACGCCGGCGCGAGCAGCACGATGAGCCCAAGGACGACGATCGCGGGAACGAGCGCATGGTAGTCCCCGAACGCGTAGTACGCGATCAGCACCCCCTGGCCGGACAGGATGGCGCCCGCCAGGGTCCCGGCCAGCGGCCCGGCGAGGCGCCGCGCGAGCAGCATCGTGAGCACGACGAGCAGGGTGCCGAAGGCGACGCCGAGCGCGCGCGCCGCCAGCAGGTCGCGGCCCCAGAGCACCTGCGTGAGACCGAAGACATACGCGGGGCCCGGAGCGCGCTGCCCGACGACGCCGTCGTCGAACATGGTGATGCGGCCGCTCGCCGCGAGGTATCCGAAGAACAGCGCCGACGTTTCGTCGTGCGAGGGGGCGATCGTGCGCGCGAGGTAGCTGCCATGGAGGAGCGTGACGAGAGCGCACACGACCATCGTCATGCGGAATCCACGCTCGCCGCGCGCGACCATCGCCGACGGGAAGCGCTGGGAGACCCCCGGCATCCGAACGACCGTACGCAGCCGCGTCGGCGTTTGTCAACCGTGGTACAAGACCTCGTCCACCATGGCAGCAACCACGCGCCGTTGACACCCCGCGGTCTCGGGCAGAAGTCGCTCCTCGTCCTCGTCAGCACCTGGACCGGCAACCTCCTCGGCATGCTCATCGCCGTGCTCGTCGCGCGGCGGCTCGGTCCCGAGGCGGTCGGCGCGCTCGGCGTCGGCGTCGGTCTCGCCGGCATCGCCATGGCGCTCGTGCTGCCGGGCTTCGCCCAGGCGCACGTCAAGCGTCTCGCCGAAGGCCAGGATGCCGGGCGCTGTCTCGGCACGATGCTCACGCTCCATGCCGTCGTCCTCGTGGTGGCCATGCCGCTCGTGATCGCGGCCGACGCGACGCTCGGGACGCGACGTACCGGCAACGTCTGGGCGGTCTTCGTCATGCTGCTCATGGCGCAGTTCGCGACGCGGGTCGCCGACGTCTACCTGTCGGTCTTTCTCGTCCGCGAATGGATCGTCGAGCACGCGGCCATCGTCGTCGCGGCCCGCATCGCGCGCCTGGTCGTGACGGCCGCCGTGCTCGCGTGGGCGCCGACGGTCACGATCGTCGCCGCGACGTTCGTGATCGACGGCGTCGTGAGCGCCGTCGCGGCCGGCGTCGTGCTGCTCGTGCGCCACGGCATTCGGGGCCGTCCGCCGACGGCCGCGATGTTTCGCACGTACTGGACGTACGCGCGTCCGCTCCTCGTGACCAACCCGCTCGCGATCTTCCAGGACTCCATCGATCGCGTCATCGTCGGGCGCTTCGGCGGACTCGCGGCCGCGGGCTACTATCACATCGCACGGGCCCTCTGGGAGATGCTCGCGTCCGTCATGGCCGCGCCCGCCATGTTCCTCTTCACGCGGCTGTCAGCGATGTACGCGCGGCGGGACCCGTCGAGCGTGGACGATGCGCGGCGCTTCTTCTTCGGCGCGCTCGACAAGCTGCTGTTCGTGTCGATCCCGCTCGCCATCGTGTTGTGGACGCTCGCCGACGCGGTCATCCGCCTCCTCTATGGCGCGGCGTTCACGCCGGCAACGATCGCACTGCGCATCTTCGTCGTCACGACCATCGCCGCGAACGTCATCAATCCATACACGCACATCCTGTACGCGCGCGACGAAGTCGGCCGGTTCGTGCCGGTGAACGTCGCCCGTGTCCTCGTCTACCTGCCGACGCTCGTCGCGCTCGTGATCGCTGACGCCGCCGGCGCACTCCCGGGCACCGGCGACGGTGCCACCGGCGCGGCGATGTCCCGGCTCGTGCTGATGGTCTTTCCGGCATGGATGTATTTCCGATGGACGCGCGAGATCGCCGGAATCGGTCTCTACCGCCGTGTGTGGCTCTACGCCGGCGGGTTCGTGGCCGCCGTGGCGGTCGATCGCGCCGTCCACGCAGTGCTGGACGGGATCGGGATGCCCCCGGTCACGACACCGGTCGCCGCGGCCGCCGCACTCGGCGCGTACATCGGGCTGATGCTCGCCGCGCACCCCGAGGCAGGCGCCAATCTCGCCTATGCGCGTTCGCTCGTCTCACCGGTCAGGGTCTGGAATTCGCTCCCGTGGCGGCGACGGGATTCGTTAGAATGAACCTCTCCGAACAGTGTGGCGGTCTTGACTGATTGTCCGCCCGTCAGAGGCACGGAAGAACATGGCGTATCTCCGCACCAATTACCGCAAGGACGAAGCGCCGAAGCGCGCGGGGACGACGCCCGTGCGGTCCGCACCGCGACCGGCCATCGACCCCGGACCGGCGTACGGCACCCGCAACCCGGCGTTCGAGAACCTGGCCCTCCGGAACATCGCGGGCAGCATCACCGTCTATCGCGTGACCAACGACTTCATCGTCGGGCTCGAGTGAAAGACCTCGTCGTTCGCGGTCTCTCGGAGACCGAGTTTGCCAAGCTGCTCAAGCGCAAGGCCTCCGACGGCTGCGGCGACAAGAGCTTCAAGGAGTGGATTCAGACGCTCGTCGCCGACGTGTCGCTCGACGAGTCCGTGTCGGAGCGGTTCCACCGGTCCACGCGCGACAAGCTCTTCGACCTCTGGATGCGCAACTTCGCGGCGAACCTGGTGCTCATGCAGCGATCCGAGGCGCGCGCGCTCCCCGACCTGCTGCTCGACCTCGCCGTGCCGTCCGCGGCGCCGGCCGGCCCGGCGCTCGTCGTCGGCGGCGG
>Ga0209514_10008177_pt1 | contig 12009 bp, 8 predicted proteins | sample Subgrocontami58m_FD_187452 | JGI IMG/M metagenome (GOLD analysis project Ga0209514, IMG submission 187452) | Subsurface groundwater microbial communities from S. Glens Falls, New York, USA - GMW37 contaminated, 5.8 m (SPAdes) (version 3) | ecosystem: Environmental > Aquatic > Deep subsurface >...
CCCGGCGCGGCCGGCCGCCATGCCTCGTCAGGCTCATGGGTCGCGCCGTTGCCTGAAGCGGCGGCGCAGCAGAGCAGGGGCAGCAGGGGCCAGCGGGGCCGGGGCTCGCCCCCCAGGAGCTTGCCGGGGGCACCCAGGGCGCCAGCGAGGACGGCGGCCAGGGGCAGCTCGGGGACGCAGCCCAGGGCTGCCGCCAGCACCCGCTCTACCTCCTGCAGGGCGCGATGCATGCTTGGGCCTGGCTGAGCGCCCGCTATATCCAGAAGCGGGAGTCGTCGGCCGGGGCGTGGCCCAGGCCGCCGTCGCGGGAGAGGTCGCGGGCCCAGCCCTCGAGGACGCGGCGCTCGGCGCTGCCCCGAGGCAGGCGGCCCAGCACGCGGGCGGGGGAGGCGGCGAAGCGCCGGCGAAACCCCTCGTCGGCAGCCACGCGGGCAACGATGCTCTGGACGGAATCGGACATTGGTCTTACTCCTTCTATGTTGTTTCTTGGTCTGGCTTGGCGTTGACGGCTGGGCCGCGCCCTCTGGCCCCGCCGGGATCGCCGCGCCGTCCGCTTCAGGCAGGGAGAGCGTAGTCCCGCGGCGGGCGGGGCCGCATCGGTGTTCGGGGGGCAGTTTCGGGCCAGGGGCCTGCGAGCTTCGGGCCCTGACCCGCAATCGGATTGCGGGTTGGGGTGCAAAAATGGGTGGCAAACACGGATGACAAACCCAGCAAGCGGGGTCACACTGGTGGCGAGCAGGCGGCGACGGCCGCCGGCCGGGAGGCGCCCCTCTGGACCGGGAGACGACGGGAGGGCGCGGGAGGTCAGGAATCATGAGCAGCACGGGGCAATTCGGGCCACCCTGGGGTGGCCTCGGTGGAGGTGACGTGAAAGGCTTTCCGCACGAGACGCCCGAGGAGTTCGACCTGCGAGAAAGGCTCTACGCCTACGAGCGCCGCTACGGCATGTCATCCGGGACCTTCCTGCTCCGGTACGATCGGCGGGAGCTGCAGCCCGAGCCTGACATGGAGGAATGGCGGCGGCTGTGCTGGGAGGCGCAGAGGCGGCGGATTCCCATCTCCCACTGGTAGGGTCTCGGGTTTGGGGTTTAGGGTTCCGGGTCTCTAGTCCCTAGTTTGTTGGCACATTAAGCGATCCTTACAGGGTCGCACTGGCCAGGGCCGAGACCTGCCCCACGAGGGTTGCCCATCAGCCGGCAGGCCTCGGCGTCAGTTTGACCGACGGCGCGTGGCTGCCTAGAATAGAGGGCCGCCGAGGTAGCTCAGTCGGTAGAGCGACGGACTGAAAATCCGTGCGTCCCCAGTTCAATTCTGGGCCTCGGCACCAGCCGGAGTGGCGGAATAGGTAGACGCGGCAGTCTCAAAAACTGCTGGGGGGCAACTCCCGTGTCGGTTCGAGTCCGACCTTCGGCACCAGAGCTGCTACGGTGAGGGTGCAGGGTGGAGGGTCGACGGTGGAGGGGGAACGCCCGCCCTGCGGAGTGGTGTAAAGGTAGCACAGGGGACTTTGAATCCCTTAGTCAAGGTTCGAATCCTTGCTCCGCAGCCAGGCCCTCACCCTGACCCTCTCCCAGGGCGGGAGAGGGAACTCATGGTACAGGAGGAAACGCGTGGTCGATCGTAACTACGATGTCGTCGTCGTCGGGTCGGGCAACGCCGCCATGTCTTCGGCGGTAGCAGCGCGGGAGGCAGGGGCACGGGTGCTCGTCGTGGAAAAGGCCCCCTTCAGCCACCGGGGCGGCAACTCCCGCTTCAGCAGTGGGGCAGTGCTCCGCTTCGCCCAGCGGGGGATCGAGGACCTGAAGCCTCTCATGCCCCAGGTGCCAGATAGCGAGTGGGCGAACGTGGACATTCCTCCCTACTCCCCGGACGACTTCTACAATGACCTGATGCGCGTGACCCGGGGCTTGGCGGACCCCGAGTTGGGAGCGCTCCTGGCGAACGAGTCTTACAGCACGCTGCGGTGGATGGCCGATCTGGGCCTCCAGTTCGAGTTCCTCTATGATCAGTCGCTCAGGATCGGAGGCAAGTTCCGGTGGACGCCGGGGCGCATCGTCATGCACGCCGTGGACGGCGGCGCCGGTCTCATCGATGGGTGGCTGGCTGTGGCCAAGGAGACGGGGATCGAGGTGCGCTTCGAGACCCGGGCGACCAAGCTTCTGGTCGACGATAGAGGGGCCATCGAAGGGGTGGTGGTGCTGGGCAAGGACGGCTTCGAGAGCATCCCTTGCCGGGCCGTCGTGATGGGGTCGGGTGGTTTCGGCGCCAGCCCCCAGCAGAGGGCAGCTCACCTGGGCGCCGGCTGGGACGTGGCCAAGGTGCGCGGGACGCGGTTCAACACGGGTGATGGCCTGCGCATGGCCCTCGAGATCGGGGCCCAGTCCTTCGGCCACTGGAGCAGCGCCCACTGCTCGCCGATCGACGCCAACGCGGCCAACGTCGAGGGCAAGTTCCTCGACCCCAACAACCGGGCCGCCGACACGAACCGCTACTCCTGGGCTCTCGGCATCTTGGTCAACACCCTGGGGCTCCGGTTCATCGACGAGGGTGAGGACTACCATAACTTCACCTATGCCAAGACCGGGGCGGTCATCATGCAGCAGCCTCAGGGGATCGTGTACCAGGTCTACGATGCCAAGACCATTCCCATGCTCTACGAGAACTACGCGTTCCAGCCGCCAGCCGAGGCGGACACCATCGGGGGGCTAGCCGAGAAGCTGGACATCCAGCCGGAGGTGCTCAGCCGCACCGTCGCGGAGTTCAATGGTGCGGTGGTCGAGGACCGCCCCTTCGACTACTCGAAGCGGGACGGCCGCCACACTCAGGGGATCGTGCCCACGAAGACGAACTGGTCTCAGAAGATCGATACGCCGCCGTACCGCGCCTACGCTGTGACCGCCGGTCTCACCTTCACCTTTGGCGGCCTCAAGGTCGACCGCAACATGCAGGTGTGGGACGTCCAGGAGCGGCCCATCTCGGGCCTCTACGCGGCGGGCGAGATGACGGGCGGCTTCTTCTACTACAACTACCCCGATGGCTCCGGTCTCGTGCGCGGCGCCGTGACCGGCCGGATCGCCGGCCGCAGCGCCGGCAGCGCGGCCGTAGGCTCCGCCGCCGTGCGGGCCGGCCAGGCCAAGACGTAGTTCCGGGTTTCGGGTTCCGCGTTCCGAGGCACCGGCTCCGGCCTTCAGGCGGGGTGCGGCGTCGCCGACCCCAACCTGAAGGTTGGGGCATCAGGTCGTCCGTATGCGCTATACTGATTCGTTATTGCTGTTCGCCAAGGTGAGTAAGATACTTCGAGATCTGCGCAACATCGCTATTATTGCCCACGTCGATCACGGCAAGACGACGCTCGTCGATGCTTTGCTCAAACAGAGCCACATCTTTCGGGACAACGAACAAGTGGGCGATCTGATCATGGACTCGAATGACCTGGAGCGGGAACGCGGCATCACGATCCTGGCCAAGAACACCGCGGTGATGTACGAGGGAACCCGGATCAATATCATCGACACGCCCGGCCACGCCGATTTTGGCGGTGAAGTCGAGCGGGTGCTCAATATGGCTGATGCCTGCCTGCTGCTGGTGGACGCCGTGGAGGGCCCCATGCCGCAAACCCGCTTCGTTCTGGGCAAGGCTCTGGCCATGGGTCTGAGGGCCATCGTCGTCATCAACAAGATCGATCGTCCCATGGCTCGACCGGCCGAGGTGGTCGAGCTGACCCAGGACCTTTTTCTGGCTCTGGCGACCGATCCCGAGCAGCTCGACTTCCCGATCCTGTACACGAACGCCAAGGCCGGCACAGCCAGCCTGGATCCGGGTATGGCGGGGGAGTCGATGGAGCCGCTGTTTCAGACGATCGTGGGCTTTCCCGCCCCCGAGGTGGACGTGACTGGGCCGTTTCAGTTCCTCGTGACGACGCTGGAATACGATAGCTACCGGGGCAAGATCGCCATCGGGCGTGTCTTCCGGGGCGCGGTGCACCCGGGTGAGGCCGCCATCCGGATCGACCGGGACGGCCGGCACAGCCGGGGGCGGATCAGCCAGGTCTTCAGCTTCCTCGGCTTGAAGCGGCAGGAGGTGGAAGAGGCTCTGGCGGGAGACATCGTGGCCATCAGCGGGATCGAAGGGGTCAACGTGGGCGACAGCATCGTCTCAGCCGATGTCCCCGACGCCCTACCGTTGATCGCCATCGAGGAGCCCACAGTGCAGATGACCTTCGGGGTGAACACCTCGCCCTTCGGTGGGCGCGAGGGCCGCTTCTTCACCTCGCGCCAGATTCGCGAGCGGCTCTATCGGGAGATGGAGACCAACGTGAGTCTGCGCGTCTCCGACACCGCCGACGCCGATGTCTTCCTGGTGGCGGGCCGCGGCGAGCTGCACTTGAGCATCCTGATCGAGGTGCTGCGCCGCGAGGGCTTCGAGCTGGAGGTCTCGCGACCGGAGGCGATCACGAAGGTTGTCGGTGGTCAGCTCCACGAGCCCTTCGAGCACCTGGTGATCGATACGGACGAATCCTACATCGGGGTTCTGACGGAGGCCCTGGCTCGGCGTGGCGCCGCGATGGAGAACATGCGCCACGACGACCGAGGGGGAGTGCGCCTGGAGTTCGTCATTCCGACCCGCGGCCTCATCGGGTTCCGCAACGCCTTCCTCACCCTGACGGCCGGGACCGGGACGATGAGCAGTCTGTTGCTCGGCTACCGGCCCTGGGCGGGCCGCCTGCGCAGCGCCCGTACCGGGGCGTTGGTGGCCTTCGAGGATGGGGTGGCGGTCACCTACGGCTTGGCCAATGCCCAGGAGCGTGGGACGACCTTCATCGAGCCCGCCACGAGGGTGTACGAGGGGATGGTCGTTGGCGTGCACGCGCAGGAGAACGACCTGGCGGTGAACGTCTGCAAAGAAAAGAAGCAGACGAACATGCGGTCGTCGACCTCCGAGATCAAAGTACGCCTGACGCCTTCGGTGAAGCTGAGCCTGGAGCAGGCGCTGGACTTCATCAACGACGATGAGCTGGTGGAGGTGACGCCGGCCTCGTTCCGGCTGCGCAAGCGGCTGCTAAAGGCCGAGGAGCGGGTCAAGGCTCGCCGGCTGGCGGCCGTGGCCAGCTAGGCCCCCGCCCCAACAGGTCTGAAGACCTGTTTCTACGCCCCTGCCGCTGAGTTGCACCGGTGGGGCGGGCGTCCTTGCCCGCTCGGGTGAGCAGGCACGGAGGCCTGCTCCACCAAGACGGCCGGGTCAGCGCTGTGGGGGGGCTCGGTCGATGGGGCGGATGCGGCCGTCGGGGGAGAGCTGGTAGACGCCCTCCGGGCCGAAGAAGTAGGGCCTCGACGCTGCCTTGAACCACACCAGGGTGCCGTTCGCGGTGAGCTGGTAGGTGTTGCCGACGGCGTCCGCCACCTCGTTCGCCAGGGGGTCGCCCACCAGTTTGGGGTCCTGGTCGTGGAATACATGGAAGCCCTCCTTGTAGTAGGGCTTCTCTTTCTCCTTCTCCTTGTCTTTCTCCTTCTCTGCTGGACAGACGAAGGGCACGCGGCACCAGAGGCTGGAGAAGATGTTGGTCACGGTGGCTGCCTCGGAGCCGAAGCCCAGGGCGCTCCAGGGTGCCGCCCGGAAGCCCAGGAGCAGGGAACCCAGCACCAGCAGGAGCACCAGGGGCAGCAAGATGGGTCGCGCGCTGCGCAGCCACGGCTTGTGGACGAACTCACCCTGGACGGTTCTGGCCAGGGACCGGTCGGCGGTGGGGGTGGCGGTCAGGGTGAAGCGAAAACTCTTCGGCTCGCCGAACAGGCCGCCCCGCTGGACCGAGACCGGCAGCTTCATCTCCAGGGTCGATCCCGCGGCCAGCTTCGGGTTCTCCGTCTTGAAGCCGTAGCGCAGCTTGTCCTCGGGGTCCCGACCGCGGAGGTTGACGTCTAGGTCAGTGTTACCGCCGTTCTTCAGGGTGAGGGCGAAGGTCGCCCGGCGTCCTGTCACCTTCTGGGGTGTCATGGCCAGGTCGAAAGCCGCGACGGCGACGACCTCGATCTGGCTGTTGACGATCTCGAACTGAGCTGGATTGGCCCGAGAGGTGACCTTGACGCCAAAGGGGTAGGTGCCAGCGCGGACGCCCCGGGGGACGCGTATGGCCAGCTTCACCTGATTGCTGTCCTGGGGGAACAGGGCGACGCCGGTCACATCCAGGTCGTACCAGGTGGGCTCGAGGCCCGCCAGCTCGATGTTGTACTGGTCCACCTGCAGGCCCACGTTCTGGATGGCCAGGGTGGCGGTTGCCGCATCGCCTCCGACGCTGGCCTGAAGCTGCGCAGGCTGCAAGGAGACCCGAATCGTCTCGGACATCTATCTATCCTCCGGCTGCATGACGGCTAGCAGTTGCCGACGGTAGCGCTGGTCGACCTTGTCGCGGCACTCCCCGCAGCGTTCCTGATCGTCAGGGTGTAGGTGTGGGACGCAAAGGAGGTGCGGGCCGGTATGGGTGGGCGTTCCGCATAGCTGCCGCTCAAGTCCTTTGCCGTGCCGTTGAACACGGTCGTGGAGCCTCGTTGAATCTGGACCGTGGCGTCCGAACCACCACTGGCCGCCCAGGTCAGAGTGATGCGCTGGGGCCCGGAGCTGGCCCCGGCGCAGTCTGGCGCCGACGCGACGAAGCGCTGGATGCTCACGGGCTGGACGGCGGCCACCTTGTCGCTGGCCGTGGCCGTTTGCCCGGTCGCGCCCGTGGACGTAAGGGTGAAGCTGAGGGTGGTGGCGTCCTTCAAGACCGGCTGTACGGTGGTCGTGCCGCTCTCCGGGTTGGCGGCCACCGTGTGCTTGCCGCCGCTGTCCTCCCACGCGATGGTGCGGGTGCTCGCGCCCGAAGTGGCCCAACTAAGGGTGACACGGTCACCGACGGTGATGGTGGCTGGTGAGGCCGAGAAGCGGCTGATGGCCGGCGGCGGCACCTCCCCCACGCCGACTGCCACCTGGGCCGAGACGCTGCCCCCCTCATTGGTCGCGACGAGAGAATAGGTCGTCGACGACTGGGGGTTAACCCTGCGCGAGCCGCTGGCCGCGACGCCCCCGATGCCGGGCTGTATGGTCACGCTGCGGGCTCCGGTGACGTCCCAGGTCAGCGTCGTCGCTCCCCCCCGGGTGATGCTGCTGGGGGAGGCGGCAAAGGAGCCGACGACAGGAGGTGGGAGCGCGTTCACCTGGAGGGTGACGCTCACGACGCCTTCCTTACCCAGGGCGTTCTTCCCGGTGAGCTGGTAGGTTGTCGTTTCCTTGGGCGCCACGCCTCGGCTACCGTTGGGCCGCACGGCTCCAATGTCGGGGTCGATCCGGAGGCCGGAGACGTGGCTGGAGGTCCACGCGAGTTCGGCCTTGCCGCCCACCTCAATAGCCTCCGGCGCGACGGAGAGGGTCAGCGCCGGGTCGGGCACGACCGTCACGGCGACGTAGCTGGATACCTGGCCGGCGGCGTTGCGGGCAGTGAGAATGTAGGAGGCGCTCTGTTCGGGCTGGATCTCCAGTCGGTCCGTGCTCAGGTCGAGGGGGGCGCCCTCGATCTCGGCCGCGTCGGCGCCGGTGATCTGCCAGATCAGCTCGGTCTTCTCGCCGGCGCCGATGACCGGGGCTGCCGGCATGAACTGCTTGATGATGGGCGGGCCCACGACTTGCAGGACCAGCGCCCGTTGGGTCGTACCTCCCGCGCTGGTGGCCTCGAGCAGGTACTGGCCGCCCTCCCCGGGAGGCGCAGAGCCGGCCGGTGCGAGGGGCTGGCCATTGAGCTGCACGGCGTCCGCTGCCTCCACGTGCCAGGTGAGCGCGCTGGTCCCGCGCGGGGCGTCCTTTGCTAGCTGCAGGTCGAACCCGCGGACCAGGGGCGGAGACGCGGGGAGGGGCGCAACGGGTGCGCCGGCACCACCGCTGGTGGCGGGCGTGGGACGGTTGGCGGCGGCGGGGGCCTGGGTTGCCGTCGGCGCTGGCGTGGCCGCCGAGGGGGTCTGGTCAGCGCTGGGTGAAGCAGCGGCGAAGAGCGCCAGGTCGACGCCCAGGGCCGCCAACACCTGGTGGGTGGCGAAGAGGAGCGTCAGGGCGGCCAGGGCCAGGGCCAGGAAGGGCAGCGCCCGTTGGCCCCAGAGGGGCAGCCTGGCCCAGGGCCATTGGGCCAGCACCGGCCGGTAGCGATAGGTGCCGCCGAGCTGGGCCAGAGGAGGCGCGTCGGGTTGCTCGGGGTCGAAGGCCTCGACGGCGAAAGCGTGCTCGAGCGGGGAGCCAACGAAGGGCCGGCGTGGCGGCACGACCTCGACGGGTAGTGAGCGCTCCTCCTGGGGCTCCAGCTCGGCCTCGCTGCGCTCGAAGCGGTAGAACAGCTCCTGGGCCGGGTCGCTCCCTCGCAGGGCGACGCGCCGGGGGTGGTTGGCGAAGTTGGTGACGATGACGCGGAAGACTCCCCTTCTCCCTTCGACCAGCTCGGGCCGCAGCTCGGCCGACACGCCGCCGAGTGGGACCACCTCCACGTCGCAGGGGAGCCAGCTCGAGAGGCTGGGGTCATCGCGGGAAATGACCCCGAGGCGCAGGGGGTAGCGGCCGGCCCTGGTCTCGGCGCCCCCGGGCGGGTGGAGGGTCACAGCCAGCGTGCCCTGCTCGCCGGGGAAAAGGGAGACACTGGTGGCGGCGGGACTGCTCCAGTCGGGGGGAAGGCCCTCGACCCGCGTCTCGAACTGATCCACGACGGGGCGCCGGTTGGTGACCTGCAGGCGCACCTCGATGCGCTCGCCCGCCTGCACCGCCAGCGGGCCCTCGCCCAGGCGCAGCAACTCGATGGCGTCAGCCATGCAGGTGTCTCATGGTACCGGCGTCGGCGTGGGCACTGTAATCACGACGCGGCTCACCACCCAGCCATAGTCGTTCTGGACGGTCAGTACATAGTCCCGGGTCTGTTCTGGTCGCACCTCGCGCTCGCCGCTGGCGAGGCGATCCCGGGGAATCTCCTCCCCACCGACATCGGCGCGCAGGGCATTCTCGGTCTGCCAGCGCAAGCGTACGCGGTCGCCGGGATTCACGGCAGCCCTGTCCGCGGTAAAGGCTTTGATCACGGGCGGTTTCAGGACAACCAGACCCACGCTCTGGGCGACGCTGCCGCTCCGGTTCGTCGCCTGGAGGACAAACTCTCGGCTCTGCACCGGCTCCACCTTGCGCGAGCCGTTGCTGCTCACGGCCGCGCCGTCGAGGGTGACCCGGTCGGCGCCCTCGACGGTCCACACGACATAATATGCCTCGGCGCCACCCTCCGAGCGCTTCTCTGTCTTGAAGTCGCGAATGTTCGGCGGGCGCAGTGCCGCCGCGGGCGTCGTCGAGGCGCCACCGCTGCCGGCCGCGGCGGCGGGCGTCGCCGTGGCGGTGGGGGTCGGCGTGGGGCTGGCGGCCGCCGTCGTCGGGGTGGCTGCGCCGCTGCCGCCGGCGGCCGGCGTCTGGCCGGCTGGCGCCGGCGCGGCGGCGATATCGGGGGCGTCCCGGGGCCGGGTCGCCAGGTAGAGGCCCAGGGCCGCCAGGGCGAGGGCCAGGAAGGGCAGGGCGCGCTGCGCCCACATTGGCAGGCGGGCCCAGGGCCACTGAGCCAGGACGGGCTGATAGGCGTAGGTTCCCTCGATGGCCCGCAGCACCTGCTCCTCGCCCTCGGGCCCTTCGGTGGCCTCCACGAGGAAACGGTATTCCTGGGGCGGTCCCACCTTGGGTCGGCGGGGTGGGACCACCTCGAGGGGGATGCTCTCCTCGCCCGCCACGGGGATCTCGACTGCCTGCCGCTGGAAGCGGTACACGAGGATGGACTCGGCGTCGTTGGCTCGCAGGGCGACGCCGCGGGCCTGGTTGCTGAGGTTGCGCAGTTGGACTTGGAACAGACCGCGCCGGCCTTCGACGCGCTCTGGGCGCAGCTCTGCCTCGATGCCGCCAAAGGGGAGGACCGTGAACTCACCGGGTACCTCGGTGTAGTCGGCGGGCGAGTCGCGCGAGACGACCCTGACCAGGTAGGCGTAGCGCCCGGCCTGAGACTCTGTGCCACCGGGCGGGTGGAGGGCGATGGTGACCTCGCCACTGTCGCCCGGGAATAGCGCCACGGACTGACGGATGGTGCTCGCCCACCCTGGCTCCAGTCTGAGCACCTGGGCGTCGTACTGGTCGACGATCTGGCTGAGGTTCTGGACCTTGAAACGCAGCTCGATCCGGCCGCCGGCGATGACCTCGACCGGCCCCTCGGCCATTGGTTGAACCACGATACGCTCGGCCATGTGTGACTAGTATACGGGGGATGCGATACGGACCTCATATGCGGTGTGCGCGGGCTTCATGGAGCGGATGATCGCGTGCACGATCTCCATGTCCAGGGCCTCGGGATCGGCCACGGGTAGGGTGACGACGAAGCAGTGGTCCCGCAGGTCATCGACCTGGGTATTCACGCCCAGTTGGGCATCGGGCGAGAGGGCCGTGCCGGTGGTGTTCTCGATGACCAGGGGGTCCACGCCAGCGTAGATCTGCAAGTAGGCCTTGAGGCCCCGGGCCGTCCCGCGCCACCGGTACAGCTCGGCGGCCCGGCGCACGAGGAGGCGGCGCTTCTCCAGCGGCCAACGCTCGTCAAGCACCAGATCCACCCAGGAGGCGAGCCAGGGAAGCAGGTCTGCGGGCGTGAGCCGCGGATCGAGGTAGTAGGGGATGTTGCTGATGGTGCGCTCGATGGGCGCAAGGATCTCCTCGAAGATCAGCAAGAAACGGCCCAGGAAGTCGTCTTCCTGGTAGAAGCCTGGCAGGTATCTGAGGTAGCTGCTGCTGAGCCGGCCATTGGTGTCGATGGGTGCCTTGCCGTTGCCGTTCACGCTATGCTGCATCGCCACGACCTTTCCCTGGGGACCTCGTGATGAATCGCCGGACCTCTACAGCAGGACCCGGTGGACGGCGGAACACAGGAGGCCGTTCTCCGGCGGCGCGATGCGCTGGCTGGCCGGCCCCCGCGTCCCCGAGGAGAGATCGACCGGAAAGATCTGCACATCCTCGACGGAGTCGAGGCCCTTCAGGCCGTGGAAGAGGGAGTAGACGTCGCCGACAAACAGCTCGCGCTCGAAGGGCCAGCCGAGGTAGTCGGGGCCGCCGTGGACAGGGTGGATGAAGCGGTAGAGGCGCCGTTCCATCTCCAGGCGGAGCTGGTTGTGGTCGGTTCGTGGCCGGGCCTTGGCCTTGACCTCGACCGCCACCCACTGGAGCGGGAAGGGGGCAACGCTCAGCCGCGTCGTCAAGAGGCGCCGCTCGTCCAGGTAGGCTGTCAGGGCCGAGCGGAGATAGTCGGGGATCTCCAACTCCTCCGGTGGCACATATTCCTGCTCCCGCGTGACGCGGGGCAAGACGAGGAGCTGGACGGTGCCCGGCGGCGGCGCCTGGGCATCGTCGAGCAGACCCGGCGCGAGGCAGCGCACCCGTGCCACGGCAGAGGAGGCTTCCAGGGCCAGCAGCTCGAAGTCCTCGCCCGTGACCGCGCGTGTCCGCGTCTTGAGGACCTTCGGCCCGCGCAGCTTGGCGCTCTCCAGGCTCTCGACATCGGCCCCGCCCATGGCCGGATGGCGGTTGGACACGCGTGCCACGTAGGGAATGGAGGACTTGAGAACGTTGAGCGTGCCCTGGCCCACGTTGCCCACGATGCCGCCGCCGGTGCGATAGCCGGTGAAGCGGAGCTGTCTCCCGGCCGGCGGGATCAGGCCGTACTGCCGTTCGGTCCCGTCGGGCTGGCGAATGGAGGGGCCGAAGCGGATTTCACCGCTGTCGCTCTCAAGGGTGTAGTGTCTATCCCCAGGGCCGGACGAGGCGAAGTCCTCGACGACGGTCCAGGGCGCGAAGGCTCCCTCGTCGTCCTCGATCTCCAGGGCCTCCCCCTCCCGCCGGGGCAGCACCGGCGTGTATTGCAGTCGGAGGCGCTGGTCCGGGAGCCCGTCGCTGCGGCCGAGGAGTTCCGTGCCGATGCGGGCCGCGTGGCTGGGGGGG
>Ga0209514_10008181_pt1 | contig 12007 bp, 10 predicted proteins | sample Subgrocontami58m_FD_187452 | JGI IMG/M metagenome (GOLD analysis project Ga0209514, IMG submission 187452) | Subsurface groundwater microbial communities from S. Glens Falls, New York, USA - GMW37 contaminated, 5.8 m (SPAdes) (version 3) | ecosystem: Environmental > Aquatic > Deep subsurface >...
AGGCGGAATGAAGCTGCAACGCCGGCTGTTCGGCGAGATCCTGCGCGTGGGCATCATGAGTTCCTTCACGACGCTGATCGCCAGCCTCGCCGCGCTGCTGATGACCGGCCTGGTCGGGCGCTTCGGTACGGACGCGCTGGCGGGCTATGGCGTCGGCCTGCGGCTTGAATACATGGTAGCGCCACTCGCCTACGGCATCGGTACGGGACTGACGACGATGGTCGGCGTGGCGTCGGGCGCCCAGGATTGGAAGCGCGCATTGCGGGTCGCCTGGATCGGCGGATTCCTGGCCTTCGCCCTGATCGGATCGATCGGCTGGACGGCGGCGCTGTTGCCGGGGGTCTGGTCGCGCCTGTTCACCTCGGACCCGCTGGTGATCGCTGCCAGCGTCGCCTACCTCACGCGCGTCGCGCCGTTCTATTGCTTGTTCGGATTGGGCCTCGCCCTCTATTTTGCAGGCCAGGGGGCGGGCCGCATGACGATGCCGGTCGCGGCGGGCCTCGTGAGGGTGGCGGTCGCAACAGCCGGTGGCTGGTTCGCTGTCGAGAAGTTGGGGATGGGACTCGACGGCGTATTTGCGGCGATGGCGGTCGGCATGGCGGTCTATGGTTGCCTGATTGCCGTCTCGCTTCTCGTCGCGCCGTGGCGATCGATGCGATAACGTCGCGTCGTCAAATAAATCGGGATCGATCCGGGGGAAGAAATGGACCTGAAAGGTAAAGTCGCCGTCGTCACGGGTGGCAACGGTGGGCTCGGCCAGCGCATCTGTCACGCGCTCGCAGCGCAAGGCTGTCAGATCGCCGTCGTGTATGCGCAGAGCAAGGACCAGGCCGAGGGCGTCGTGCGCGATCTCGGGAAGCATCAGGTCGCAGCCGCGACTTTCGCCTGTAATGTGACGCAGCGCGACCAGGTGCAGGCCCTGGTCGACGATGTCGTGAAACGCTTCGGCCGGCTCGACATCCTGATCAACGACGCCGCCTACAACAAATCGATCCCCTTCACCGACCTCGACGGCCTCACCTACGAGCAATGGACGAAGATCATCGACATCAATCTCACCGGGCCGATGCTGCTGACCAAGGCCGTGGGACCGGTGATGAAGCGACAGGGCAGCGGGCGGATCGTCAACATCTCCTCGGTCGCGGGGCTTGGGCCCACGGGGTCATCGATCGCCTATGCCGTCTCCAAGGCGGGCCTGATCCATCTCACCAAGTGCATGGCCGTGGCGCTGGCGCCCGAGGTGCTGGTGAACTGCGTGGCGCCGGGCCTGCTCGAAGGAACGCGCGCGACGGCAAACCTGCGGCCGGAGGCGGTCGAGAAGGGCCGCCAGGCGTCCCTCCTCGGCAAAGCCGCCGACAAGGACGATTGCGCCGATCAGGTCGTCACCATGTGCCGCACCAACACCATGACCGGCCAGACGATCGTGATCGACGCGGGCCGTACCTTTCACTGAGGGCGTGGCCGCGTATCTACCCGGTCATCACTTCCTTGAAGCGCCGAAGGGTCTCGATCTGCTGATCGAGGTTCGGCATTCGGTACATGGGATAGAGCATCACCATCTGGGCGCCGAGACGCTTCCAGCCGTGCGCGGCAGCGGCCCAGAGCTGCGGGTCGGCCTCGTCCATCCGCAGCCATCCTTCGAGCCCGAAGGCGGCGGGATCCCGCCCGAACGATTTCAGATGCTCGCGCAGCGTCGCCAGCTTTGGCTCGGCCACCTCGGGTGTCATGATTGGCATCCAGCCGTCGCCGATGCGGGCAGCGCGCTTGACGACGGCGTCCGACGATCCGCCGAACCAGATCGGAATCGGGCGCTGCACCGGAACGGGCAGCAAGTTGACGTCGACCAGCTTGTGAAACCGACCGGAGAACGTGACCAGATCTTCGGTCCACAAACGCCGCATCACCTCGATCTGCTCGGCTTGGCGCGCGCCGCGTGTCTTCCACTCGGTGCCGAGTGCCTCGTACTCGACGTGGTTCCAGCCGACGCCGACGCCCAGGCGCAACCTCCCGCCGCTCAGGATGTCGACTTCAGCGGCCTGCTTGGCGACGACCCCGGTCTGCCGCTGGGGCAGGATGAGCACCCCGCTGCACAGTTGGATCGTCTTGGTGACGGCGGCGAGGAAAGCCATCATCGTGAACGTTTCGTGGAAGGGGTCGTTCTCGCTGTAGGTCGGCGTCCAATCGCCGCGCGGCGCCGCCCCGAAGACGTGATCGGCGACTTCGATGCAGTGGTAGCCGAGGCCTTCGGCGGCCTGTGCCCAATCCCGGATCTTTGCCGGGTCGGTGCCTATGTCTCGCGTCGGAAAGAGAGCATTCAACAACATCGAAGACCCCTTATTTGGAAGTGAGTGCAGTCAGCTCCGCCGCGGCAGCGCGTGCACGCGCGACCCCCTCGCGAGCCATGTCGGCGCAGAGGCCGGTATAGGCGGTCGGGTCCAGCAGCTTCGCGATCGCCTTCTTATCCATGTGCGCGGCGAGCCGCTTATCGGCCGCCAGCAGATCGGAGAACGACTTGCCTTCGACGAAGGCCGCTTGCGCCGCGTCATACACAACATCATGCGCGTGCTGGCGCCCGATGGCGGTACCCAGGTCCAGCATCACCGCCTCCGCCATGATCAGCCCGCCGCCGAGGTCGAGGTTCGCCCGCATCCGCTTGGGATCGACGCGCAAGCCGCGCATGATCTCGGCCAGCCGGCTTAAAATATCGCCGGTGGCGATGCAGGTGCGGGACTCGGCACTATCCATCATCAGGCTGGTGGTACGATCGGCCTCGTGCTCGGTCGTCATCGCTTCGAGCGCCAGCGGCACCAGGGCGCGCACCTCGGCGGAGGCGGCAATGATGTCCTGACAGAGTTTCGGGTTGCGCTTTTGCGGCATGGTCGAGCTGCCGACGGTGCCGGGCGGCACGGGCTCCTCGACCTCGCCGAACTCGGTCTTCATCAGCGTATAGACTTCGCGCCCGATCTTGCCGCAGGTGGCGGCGAGCAGACCCAGGATGCAGATATTCTCCGCCAGATGGTCGCCGATGGCGCGCGACGGCACGGTCATGGAACCAAAACCTAACAGGCGTCCGATCCCCTGCTGCACCGGCGGCCCGTGCTTGCCGAGCGAGGCATAGGTGCCGGCACCGCCGCCCAGCATGGCGATGAACAGGCGCGGCGCCGCCTGGCGCAGGCGCTCGACATGACGCAAGAGTTCGTCGATCCAGACCGCGACCTTGTAGCCGAAGGTGGCGGGCACCGCGTGCTGGCCATGAGTGCGCCCGGCCATCGGCATGTCGGCCGTCCGCTCCGCCAGATTGGCCATGGCCGACAGCACCTCGCCGATCTGCCTCAGGAAGATCGTGTGGGCTTGCCGCAGCACCAAAAGATCGCCGGTCTGGGTAATGTTCTGCGTGGTGGCGCCCCAGTGAACCCACCCTCCATGCGGTTCCCCCACGATGCGGCCGAGTTCCCAGACCAGCGGGACAAGCGTGTGGCCGGTGCGGGCGAAGCCTTCGTCGATGCGCGCCCGGTCCATCAGGTCGAGCCGCGCCTTCGCAGCGATGGCCTCGGCCGCGTCCGCCGGGATGATGCCGAGTTCGGCCTGGGCGCGGGCCAGGGCCGCCTCGACGTCCAGCCAGGCCTGCCAACGGTTCTCCTGTCGATAGAGGGCGCGGATGCCGGGGTCGGAAACACGGGTCGCGGTCGGCAGAGTGTCGTTGTTGGCAGCCATCTTGAGCAGGCTCCATCCCTGGTGAATTCTTGCCAACACGTTAGCCTGCCGACCGGCTCCGAGGCGACTCCGCGGCCGAGGCACTGTAGGTTCCGGAATTCAACGACGAACCATTGCGGAGGGATCGAATGCCCATGGCCGGAGAACCAGCGACCAGTGCACCTGCTCCGGCCGGCGGCATCGCCTTCACCGGTTGCGCAATGATGAGCCCGGCGTCCGCCTCAGCTTCGCGACCGTCCGGGCACGGACATGCCCATGCGCACACCGAGGCGCGGCGGCGTGAGGTCGTGGTCAGTGGCAAAAGGATCAAGACCATCGACGTGCACGCCCATTGCTGCGTGCCAAAGGCGATGGCGGTGATCGATCATCCGCTCGAGGCGCCGGGCCTGCTGATGGACGACACTTCCACGCGCATCGCGGCGATGGACAGCCAGGGCATCGACGTCGAGGCGCTCAGCATCAATCCGTTCTGGTATCGTGCCAGCCGCGACGCGGCGGCAGAGCTGATCAAGGTCCAGAACGAGACCCTGGTTGAATTCTGCGCCGCCAATCCCGAACGTTTCGTGGCCTACGCGACCGCGGCTTTGCAGCATCCTGATCTTGCTGCGGAGCAGGTCGAACATGCCGTGAAGAAGCTCGGCTTCCGCGGCGTCAGCGTCGGCGGCAGCGTGGCCGGCGAGGAACTGGCCAATCCGAAGTTCCACCCGTTCTGGAAGAAGTGCGAGGAATTGGGCGTGCTCGTCTTCATGCATCCCACCGGCACGCGTGAACTGGAGCCAAGCGGCCGGCTGGGCGGCAATGGTTTGCTCACCAATACCATCGGCAATCCGCTGGAAACGACAATCGCGCTCTCGCACCTGATCTTTGAAGGCACGCTCGACCGCTTTCCCGGGCTGAAAATCTGTGCGGCCCACGGCGGCGGCTTCCTGCCGTCCTACGCCAACCGCTCCGACGCGGTGATCCGGACCTTCCCCAACCGGGTGGGTCCAGTCCCGAAGAAAAATCCGACGGCCTATCTCCGGGATGGGCAGCTCTTTTTCGATACGATCGTGTTCACGCCGGAGGCGATGCGCCACTTGATCGCGGAAACCGGCCCGGGCCAGATCATGATCGGGACCGACTATCCGTTTCCTTGGACCAGCACCGAGATCGACCTCGTGCTCAACACACCGGGGCTGAGCGATGACGAGCGCATCGCCATCCTGGGCGGCACCGCGGCACGGCTGCTTGGTATCTCCTGAGCCGGCCTAAACATGCTGAATCACATTGTCGGCGCCGAGGATGTGACGGCCGACCATCTCGATGTGCGGCAGCATCGCCTGCAGATGCTGGCTGGCGCTCATGGCGTCACGGAAGCGGCGCTCGAAGGGGCCAGTATTCATGATCGCAAGCGTTCCGGCTGCGCGATATGACGCGATCGCGACATCGGTCGCCTCGTTCATGCCATGGGTGGTGGCGAGCCGCAGCCGCAAGCGCAGATCGACATCGAGCTTGCCCGCCGCGGCCGCGTCGTAGACCTGAACCACCGCCTCGTGCAGAAAGGCACGGGCGGCCGAGAGCCGTGCCTCCAACAGTCCAATCTCGCGTTGCACTGCGTGGTTGTGCACCATGGCATTGGGCGATGCCCGGCTGTGACGGCTGCGGGCGAGTTCGACATAGGTTTCGAACAACCGGCGCGCCGTGCCGAGCGTCACGCCACAGAAGCCTGTCGCATAGAGTAGCGTCGACATGATGGTGTAGATCGGCCCGCTCTCCCGCCGTTCTTCCGGCGCGTCGCGCGCCGGCGCGCGGTCGTCCGGCACGAAGAGATCCTCCACCGTATAGGTGTCGCTGCCGGTAGCCCGGAGGCCCAGCACATACCAATCGTCGGTGATCGCAGCGTCCTTGCGCAGAAACACAAAGCTACGGTCGTCCGGCCGGCCGTAGCGGATGTGCGGCGTGCCGTCGGGATTCTGAACCGCGCTGTGGGCGCCGAGCCATCTGGTGTGGCGGCCGCCGCTGGCGAAGCTCCAGGTGCCGCTGAGGCGATAGCCGCCGTGGACGCGGATGGCCTTGCTCTTGTTGTGCCGGGCACCCCAGGCGAGGCCTTCGCGGGCGTTTCCGAATACCGCGGCGGCTGAGGCGTGAGGCATGGCGGCGGCGGAGGTTGCCGATGAGACGTTTGACTGGTTGATGAACCAGCCGACGCTGGCATCGGCCCAGGCGAGCGCTTCGGTGGTCTTGCAGAACTCCAAGAGGGGGAGTTCCTGGCCACCGAGGCTTTTGGGCAGGAGCAGGCGCAGCATGTCCCGGCCGACCAGGGCCTCCACCACCTCCGGCGTGAGTTCGCGGCGGCGGTCCATCTCAGCGCCGTGCTCGTCCAGCAACGACTGCAGGGCGCGAGCCCGTTCCGAAGCGCTCGTCGCGACCGTCGGCTGAACGCGGCTATCCATGAGGATGTCCTCGGTATCCTGATACTGTGGCGCATACTGGGCCGGTTATGACAGGCGTCAATCCGTTGGGGCTCACCCAGCGAAAGGCGTCGCTCGAGTCGCACGCCTCGCCATCAGCAGTCCTGCGAGTGCAGCGACGGCGAGGAGCGGGGGATAGATCCAGAGGACGCCGACCACACTGGCGAGATCGCCGCCCGTCACCAAGCCGTGCAGGGCCTGCAGCCCGGACGCTGCGAAGAAAGCCACGGCATTGACGAAGCCGATGGCGGTTCCGCGCAGGCCCGGTGGCTCGGACAGAGCCACGATCTCGAAGGCGATGACCGAAGCTCCACATCCGAGGCCCACGCCGGCCGTCGCCAGGTCGACGAGCAGCGGATTGCCGATTCGGGGCAGGAAGATCAGCAGGGCGATCAGGATCGACGAGAGGAGGGGCGACACCACGAGCAGGATGGCCTGCGGCAATAGATGGCGCTGGGAAAGCCATCCCATGCCGGCACCGCCCAGTCCGAAGCCGACGAAGAGCCACGCATTGACACCCGCAGACGTCCTGAGGTTGTTGCCGAACGCCTGCTGCAGTTCGATGTTCCACACGACTCCGTAGCTGAAAATCGTTCCGATCGTGCCGCAGGCGTAGACGGCCGCAAGCCACAGCAGGGGCTTTTGCACCACGCGGAGCACCGATGGCCACAGGGGGGCCTGCGCGATGCTGAGGTTGCTGCCGGGTGGCCTGCGAACGAGCAGCCACATGCACAGGGCCAGGGCCGCCCCAGCGGCGGCGGCGGCCACCGACATTTGTCGCCAGCCCATGATCTCGGAGAGGGCCGCCATGGCGGGCTGGCCGGCGGCCGAGCCGGCCATATCGACGAACTGGACGAGCCCCAACATCAGCGCGAGGCGGCTCGGCCACCACACTGCCATCAGAGCACTGGCGCCGACATAGGCGAGCGCGCCGCCCAACCCCATGAGCATTCGGCCAGCCAGCGCCGGTCCGAAGCTGCCCGACTGCGCGAACGTCAGCGCCCCGACCGCGCAGGCCAGCGTGGCCGCCGTCAGCAGCCCGCGGGGACTCAGCCGATCGAAGAAGACGCCGACGGGAATCTGCATCGCGCCATAGGCGTAACCGAAGGTGGCGGCGAGCAACCCCAACGCGGTCGCGCCGATCGCCAGGTCATGCCCGATACCGGCAGATACCAGCCCGAACATCGTGTTCAGCAGGTTCTGGTAGACCAGGAACAGCGACGTCACAAGCCATATGGCGGTTGCCCGCAGGGCGGCGCTGCTCATTCCGATGCGAAACGTCTAATGGCAATCACGCCGATTTCGACAGTGATGATGAAGGTATTCCTGACAGGCCGGGAACTCATGTAATGGGCCCCTCCAGAGCGTTCGGGCACAAGTTTTGCTCGTTAATTCGCAGGATGCCATGCCAGCCGGGAACACCCAATACCCCGTTGGCTTAGGTGGCAATATCGCGTGCAGACAATTGATCTGGCGCAAGGCATCAAATGCCTTGGAGGCATACTAAAAATTGCGCATCATGAGCGCGGGGTTATAGCGTCCGTTGCGTCCTGCGTCGGACGCTGTGGCTCCGAAATGATCGCGTGGGCATGTTCACTCGCATTTGGTGCCCGCGTCGAAGGTGAAATTTCCGCAAGTAGAAGGGGAGTCGTCATGTTTCAAGCAAATCGCCGTACGACGTTGAAGTTGTTGGGAGGCGCCGCGCTGACGGCGACCGCTCTGCCTGCCTTGTCGCTTCCGGCGGCGGCGCAGAGCACGGATCTCGTGGTGCCGAACAGCCTGCAGAACTTCAAGCGCGGCACGATCCACAGCATGCATCCCGAAGCACGCAGCTTCACCATCATCTGGGAGGATCTCGGCCGCGTGAAGATGAAGGCCGCGGATCTCGTCACCAACTACCCGTCGCTCAAGGTCGGCAATATCGTCGACGTCCATTGGTACGACTACATGGACTTCCTGATCGCCAGGAAGACGCCCGAGACCGTGGCCCGCGCCAAGGCGATGAAAGCCCAGAATGCGCGGCTCGAAGGCATTCCCGGCGCCCAGGAGCGGATCATTCTGTGGGAAATGGACGGCATGACCACGAAGGTCGATCCGGCGACCAACACCATCTTCCTGATCAATGCCTCCGGCGGCGAGCCCGACAAGCCCTCGCCCAACAGTGGCGAGGTCATCCAGATGCCACCGGTTGTCACGGCGAACGGCAAGGCGGCCTTGGCGTCGATCGGTCCGGGCGTGGAACTCGTCACCGTATGGAGCCGACAGACCGCCATCAAGGCCACGGTCATCCGCTAGCAGCGGCAAGCCCTCGAGAGGACTCCGGGACCCGTGCGGTCCCGGAGTTCATTCAGGACAGGAACGAGATCGGCGGCAGCCTGTGGTCTTTTGGTGATTGCCGCCTCGTTCTGTGCAATTATTGGTCAAATGATCTCGCGTAGAAATTTGTTGGGGGGCTTGGCTGGTCTGACCACGCCCGCCCTGGCCGGTTGCGGCGGAAATCCGCCCACGGGTTCCGGCTTCGACCACACCGCCACGACGTCCCGGCATTCGAAGCCCGGGCTGGATGCGGTGATCGACATCAGCCACAACGTCACCGTCACGGACTTCGCCGCGGTACGCCGCAGCAACATCCTCGCCGTCCTTCACAAGGTGACCGAAGGTGGCGACTGGTTCGACCCCTCGTACGGCCAGCGCCGGCGCCAGGCCGAGGCGGCCGGATTGTTGTGGGGCGGCTACCATTTCGGCACCCGCCAGTATTCGGGTGAGAAGCAAGCCGCCGCCTTCCTGTCGGCCTGCCAGCCGGGACCGGCGACGGTCATGGCGCTCGATCTCGAGCCGAACGACGCCAACCCGCGCAACACCATGACTCTCCGCCAAGCAGAGGAATTCGTGCTGGCCGTGCAGCGCGCGACCGGGCGGCTGCCGCTGGTCTACACCCATCCGGCCTGGGCCAATAACGAGATATATGGCCGCCGCCGCATCAGCTTGGGGGCGGCCGTGACGCCGGGCTCGACCCTGGCGCGCTGCGACCTGTGGCTGGCCGACTATCGCGAGGATCCTCAGTTGCCCTTCGCTTGGCAGACCAAGGGCTGGCGCCTATGGCAGTACGCCGCCGACGAGACCGCGGCGAATTTCGCCTATGGGAGCGAACCCCGCGCCGTCGCCGGTGTCGGCCATTGCGACCGCAACCTGTTCAACGGCGATGTTGCGGCGCTCAACCGCTTCTGGAAGGGCAGCGCCCGGACATCGTGAGGTCGACCGACCCGCAGTATCTTAGGGTTTGGTGTTTTCGTTGAGCCATTTTCGGGCGTCGTGGATGCTGTGAAACGTCTTCACGGGCCGCTCGCCTTCGGTCATCTTGATGAACTGCTCCACGACTTCCCCGCGGGCCGGGTCGATCACGAACGCCGTCGGGCCGCGTGTCGTATCCCCGGCCCTGCTGCGCGCCAGCGCCCCCAGCATCTCCAGGCCCTTCTCGTCGATGATCGCCTTGCCGATCGAAACATCGATGATCTTGCGGTACTGCCACACACCTGTCTCGGCGAACTGCTTCACCACGCCGACAATGTCCTCGCCGGTCACCGCTCCGTGGACGACCGCGACCACCAAGCGGTCGGGATGGGAGATGTCGAGATAGATGGGCACCGTTACCGCCTTATGCCGAACTCGCGCTTTGACCTGACCGTATTGGCCATCGCGCCGATGCTCCAGCGCGAATTTGTCGGCGGCTCCGGCGGCCTTTCCCTGGGGCTGGGTGACGGTGGCGTCAGCGAGACGATGCCAGCGCCTTGAAGCCGGCCCGCGTCGCCTCCAGGGCGAAATCGATGTCAGCCTCAGTATGCGCCGTCGACAGGAACATATTGTGGCGCGGATGCAGGTAGGCGCCGTGCTTCAGCGCTTCCAGCGTGAAGCGGTTGCCCTTCTCGCAATCGGGGTCGTCGTCGAACAGCACCGTTGGCATCTGTGGTGGCCCGCTTTGGCGCACGCCGATACCGAATTCGGCCGCCTGTACCGCGATCCCGTCGCGCAGGCGTTGGCCCATCGCACGCATATGCCGAGGGCCGTCGATGCTCTCCAGCACGTCGAGCGTGGCGAGCGCTGCCGCCATCGAGACGGCACTGCACCAGAACGAGCCGGTCACGTAGAGCTTGGCGGCGGCGTCGCGGTAGCGGTCGTTGCCGGTGACGGCGGCCAGCGCATGGCCGTTGGCAATCGCCTTGCTCCAGGCGCTGAGGTCGGGCTGCACGCCCACCAGGTCCCAGCTGCCACGCAGCGTGAGACGGAAGCCCGCGCGCACGTCGTCGACGATGAGGGCGGCGTCATTGGCGTCGCAGAGTTCCCGGGCGCGACGCGCGAAGGCGGCGTCGGGCATCTCCTGGTCCTTGCCGAAATCGTGCCTGAAAGCGGAGACGACGATACCGGCCAGGTCGTCGCCGGCGCGCTGCACCGCGCTCTCGAGGCTGCCGGTGTCGTTGAACTTGAAGGTGAGCATGTGCGCCCGGTCCTCGGCCGTGACCCCGGCCGGATTGGGCGTGCACCACGGGATGGCGCCGTGATAGGCGCCCTCGGCCACCAGGATCTTGCGCTTGCCCGAGGCTGCGCGCGCCAGGGTCACGCAGGTCGTGGTGGCATCGGTGCCGTTTTTGCCGAACAGCGCCCAGTCGGCATGCGGGATCAGCCCGACCAGCCGCTCGGCCAGTTCGACCAGCCGCTCCGACGGTCCGTTCAGGCAATCGCCCGCCGCCATCTGGCGCTCGACCGCCTCGGCGACCACGGGATTCTGATGGCCGACGACGATCGGCCCCCAACTGCACATGAAGTCGACATATCGTCGGCCGTTCACGTCCCACAGATGGCAACCTTCGCCGCGTTCGAAGAACTGCGGATAGCCTTGCGGCAGCCGGTCGCTGCGCAGATGTCCGTACATGCCGCCGGGAATGACGAGTTGGGCGCGTTGACGGAGCTTCTGGTCGGCGGTGGCGTCGAGAGTCATGGGTACTCGCTCAGATGAACATGTCGCGTTGATTATAATTCTTCAGCACGGTCCCGCGCGTCGTCTCGCTCCAGCGGTTCTCATCCTCATGGCCGGCCAGCGGCTTGTAGACATAGGCCTGCTCTTCCGGGAAGCGCTGGCGGCGCGCGTCGATGGCGATCTGGAGGATGCGGCAGCGCGCGGCGATGCGGGCCTCGTCGTAAGTCTCGACCGCGCCGTGCAACCGCCGTGCCGTCACGCCCAGCACGCGCTTCCTCGGAAAGAATCCTTCGTTCAGCGTGATGCGCCGGTCGGGCGAGGAGTTGGCGAACGAGCCGTGCAGGAGCTGGCGGTTGGTGACGATCGTGTCGCCGGCTGCGCACAGCATGGGCACGGCGCCCTCGATCCGGTCGGACCCGCTCTCCGCCACCAGTTTCTTGATGTCGGCCTTGCCGAGCTTGTGGCTGCCGGGCAGCACCCAGACGCAGTTGCCGGCCGTGCTCGGATAGAGCTGCGTCATGAAGTTGAAGCCGTGCGCACCCTCGTCCCAGTCCGGCGCGTTCCAGTGCGTCGTACCGTCCTGGTGCCAGGCCACTGAGGGGCCGAGGCCGGCCTCCTTCACGAACGTCACCTCGTTGTAGGGCACGAAATCGTCACCAAGGATTCCTGCTGCGACGCCCAGCAGCCCAGGATGGCCATAGAGCCGAAGTGCGGCGTCCATCAGATGCAGGTTGCCGTCGAGCAGCTCCACGGTCCACGCCGGCGCACCTTCACCCAGGGTCGGTTGCAGCATGGCGACCGGATGTCGTCCGTTGTTCTTGTCCGTGCCCCCGACGGGATCGCTCAGCGGCTTGGCCCAGCGGTAGGGCGG
>Ga0209514_10008182_pt1 | contig 12007 bp, 11 predicted proteins | sample Subgrocontami58m_FD_187452 | JGI IMG/M metagenome (GOLD analysis project Ga0209514, IMG submission 187452) | Subsurface groundwater microbial communities from S. Glens Falls, New York, USA - GMW37 contaminated, 5.8 m (SPAdes) (version 3) | ecosystem: Environmental > Aquatic > Deep subsurface >...
CGATTGATCCGGCTTGTGGAACGCGGGCGCTTGCGGCTTGAGGGACTCATTACACATGAATTTGCGCTGGACGAGATCAATGAAGCAATTCGCGTTTTCCGTTCTGGCGAGGCCGGCCGTGTTCTCATCAACATGGGTACCTTGTGACGACCAGCAAGAATGGGAAATGAGTAGGTAATAACGACAGTTTTGGCTTGTTACGATAGATTTCGATTCTTGGCGTACCGCCCGGAGCATGGCTGATACGCGGTCCGCCAATTCAACTCTCGCGGATGCAAAGATGAATGATTTCCTGCAGTTCTACGGCGCCAATCAAATATCGCCGGTTTCGCAGAACCTGGATGACCTTGAGCTGCATTTTGGCAGGCGCATAGGTCTGTATCGAACCCTGGGCCTCGCCGCATCGCTGTTTGAAGGCCGGGATATTCTGGAAGTTGCCCCAGGCTCGGGTCACAATTCAATTGTAACCGCGACGTTCAAGGCAAGGTGCTACGACCTTGTGGAGCCGAATCCGACGGGCTTCGAGAAGATGGTTAGCCTGTTCAACGAATATAAGCTTTGCACGGACTCCATTCGTTTCTTCAACACCAGGCTGGATAATTTTCCCGAGACGAGAACCTACAACATCGTAATCTGCGAAGGATTGATTCCAGGACTTGGCGATCAGGACGTATTTTTGAGACAACTCGCGGGCAAAGTCCACAAGGGTGGTATTCTCGTCGTCACCTGCGCCGATGCGGTTTCTGTCTTTTTTGAATCACTTCGGCGGTATTTGGCACGAGTGCTGGTTCATAGATTGGTCGATGCCTCGGGAACCCGAGATGGCGACCGGCAAGCAGTCCGCATCTTATTGCCTGCTTTTCAGCCGCACCTAAGTGCTTTGTGCGGGATGTCAAGGCTTGCGGAGGACTGGATTTGGGACAACTTGCTTAACCCCGCGGCCGCTAGTCTTGCAGCTAGCCATGAATTCTCGGTTGAAAGGTGTCTCAATGTATTCGGTGAAGAATTCTATTTCTATGGATCCAGCCCGGTATTCATGAGCAACTGGAGCTGGTACAAGAATCTCCCGTTGAGTCCGCGCGAGTACAACAAGGCGTTTGCCGATTCCTTTGCCTCGCAACGGCACAATTTCCTGCACTATGACGAACGCAGTCTTTCCGATGGTGCAGCGAGCGAACCGCTATATCGCCATTGCAGGGCATTTTCCTTGGAACTGGAACAGCGAACTCCGGAAAAATGGGCGCAAATCACATCTGGGACCATTGGCAAGGATCTCGCCCATGTTCGAAGCGTCCATGCAATCACACGCCAATGTGGTCTCCAGAAATCCGAGGCGGCGATCGCTGAATTCCTCGCCTTGTTTGACGGAGGCAGTATGCCTGATGCACAAACGATTGCCGAAATGACCGCCTTTCGTGGTGCCTTCGGCCGGGGCCAGCAATATCTAAGTTTGGTCAAAGCGTAGCCGATGCCGCAGCTAACTAAATGCCATATCTGTGGAGGCCGCCTCGTTGTAGTTGAGGGGTATCCCGTTGCGCATCAGGTGACATCGGATTGCCGCATTTGGGAGGGTGAGGGGCTTCTGGCGGCTTGCGCCGGCTGTGGAACGCTGCAAAAGCCGGTTACCGAGTCCTGGCTTCGCGAGTCTCAGAGCATCTACGCGGATTACGCCGTGTATAAGCAAGCGGGGGGCGTAGAGCAAGCGAGTTTCGACCAAGACACCGGTTCGAGCTTGGCGCGATCTAGCAGGATTGTGGAGTGGGTGAAGCGCAACGGGGCTGTTCCCGCGACGGGAGTGCTTCTGGACATCGGTTGCGGGAACGGCGCATTCTTGCGCGCGTTTGGCCTAAACAATCCGCGCTGGAATATGGAGGGGCTGGAGCTCGATGCGCGTAACAAGGCGCCGATTGAGTCGATTCCCGGCGTAACAAGGCTCCACGCGGGCCCAATTGAAACCCTGCAAGCCCGTTTCGACCTGGCCGCGTTGATCCACGTACTCGAACATATACCGGATCCGATTCGCTATCTGCGGTCGCTATCGAGTTTGCTGAAACCCGGGGGGATGCTTCTGATAGAAGTTCCGGATCTGCAAAGGTCACCGTTTGATATTCTCATCGCTGACCACTGTACGCATTTCAGCATCGATACCCTGCGCCGGGTCGTAACTCGGGCCGGTTTTGAGGTCTTTCGACTGGAAGCAACGTGCGTGGCAAAGGAACTTACATTACTGGCTCGATATCCCGCCTTGTCGGATCAGACCGATAGCTCCCCGCTGGAGATGATTGACGACACGTCAGCAAAGATTCACATTGCCTGGCTGCAAGAACTGGTTGAACAAGGCCGAGCGACCATGGGTCCGCTTGGAATTTTTGGAACAAGCATCGCTGCCACCTGGCTTGGGGCCGCGCTTGGCGACAAGATTAAGTTTTTCGTCGATGAAGATGTAAATCGTATCGGCCGTAAGCATATGGACCGCCCGATCTACAGCCCGAGCGATGCGCCCAAGAGTTTGGCAGTGCTAATGCCCCTGCGCGCTGATATCGCCGCCGCGGTTAAACAGCGGCTTGCACAACTCGGACTTCAGTTGATCGTCCCGCCGGCTGCTCCGGATGCCTCGCGCGCGATAGTCTTGACCAAGGAGCCGCAATACAGCATTGTCTTCGATGTGAAGGAAAAGCACGGCATAAGCAGGCTTGGTTTGATGACGAATGAGTCGTGGAACCAAGATCCAAAACGTACGCTGTTCACCCTGGCGCGCTACAAATTTGTAGCAAAGCTGCTTGCCGGCGCTGAGCGCGTATTGGAAATCGGCTGTGCCGATGCATTTGGCACGCGCTTGGTTCAGCAAACCGTGACCCGAGTTACCGCGGTCGACTTCGACCCTGTTTTTGTAGAGGATGTAAAGGCCCGCCTCGATCCCGCGTGGCCGATGGAGTGCTTTGTCCACGACTTGCTCGATGGACCGGTCCCGGGGCAGTTTGACGCGATTTACAGTCTCGATGTCCTGGAGCACATCAATCCCGACGGTGAAGAGCGGTTTGTCTCCAACATGCTCAAGTCGCTCGATACCAAAGGAGTCATGATCGTTGGCATGCCATCGCTTGAATCACAAGCCTATGCATCCCCCCAAAGCAAGGCCGGGCATGTCAACTGCAAGTCAGGCGACGATCTCAAGGCGCTGTTCAAGCGGTACTTCGACCATGTATTTCTGTTTTCCATGAATGATGAAATGGTGCATACGGGCTTCTATCCAATGGCGCACTATTTGATCGCCCTTTGCTGTGGAAAAAAATCCGACAATGGCTAGGGACTTGGACCCCTCCAGGGGCGAAGGTCGTTCAGTACTTGTTGTCGGCGCAGATGGAATGCTTGGACGCCGCCTGGTAACGGAATTGGAACGCGACGGAAGATCCGTGTGGGCAAGTACGCGAAGGCGAACCCGGCTCGGTGATCGCGAGATCTTTCTCGATTTGGCGGAACTCGCCTGTGAACCCCAATTGCCGTTCAACTCGATTGAGATTGCTGTCCTTTGCGCCGCCGTCACCTCAATGGAGCGCTGTCGTCTGGAACCTGCCGCTACTCGGCGCATAAACGTGGAAAACACTATAGCATTGGCAAGGCGATTGGTCGACGCGGGAATCTTTATCGTTTTTCTTTCAAGTAATGCCGTCTTTGACGGACAGACGGCGTTTCCGAAAGCCACCGACAGAACCAATCCGCAGACGGAGTACGGCCGCCAGAAGGCGCAAGCCGAGGAGCAGCTGCTGTGTTTGGGGGACGGAATCACCGTGGTTCGTTTTAGCAAGGTCATTCCGCCGGATATGCCGTTGATTAGCGGTTGGGCAAGCGACCTGCGTGCTGGAAAAGTGATTCACCCGTTTTCAGACAGCGTGATGGCTCCCGTGTCCTCGACTTTTGCCGTTGAGTTGCTAATCCGCATTGTTACGCGTCAACTCTTTGGAATCGTTCAGGCATCGGCAAGCAACGACATGACTTATGAGAGCGCCGCAAGATACCTTGCAGCCAAATTGGCGGCCAGCGTCAAGCTGATTGAGCCCGTTTCCTATACGCAGATGGGCATTTCTTTTGTTCCAAAGCACACAACGCTGGATGCCTCCAGGCTGGTGGAGGTGGAACTGGAAGCTCCCCCGCCTATGCACGCACTCGATCAATTGAACCTGACAACAATCAGTTAGAGTAGGCTACATCTCCAATAACTGGTGTTGAATGATCCGGCCAGGCCGTATCTTGATAATCGTGGAAATCTGATGGCGAACCGAACGGTCTTCGTATCCGGCAATTTCAATGTCCTTCACCCCGGACACCTTCGTCTGCTGCGTTTCGCGCGTGCCTGCGGCGAGAAATTGATCGTCGGCATTAGATCCGATCGGATCGCCGGTACTGCGGCCCATGTGCCGGAACATCTGCGCCTGGAAGGAGTGCAGAGCAACAGCTGGGTGGACGAAGCGTTTGTGATGGACGAGCCGGTCGCTGGGGTAATTGGCCGGCTGCGCCCCGATATTGTAGTCAAAGGCAAGGAGCATGAGTCCACGGACAACCCGGAACTTGCTGTATTGGAACAGTATGGTGGGCGCTTGCTGTTCAGCTCCGGCGAGACCGTGTTTTCCTCGGTAGACCTGTTGCGCAAAGAGTTTTTCCCGACAGAGCTTCCGTCGATCAGTCTGCCCCATGAATACATGAAGCGCCACGGGATCGGTGCCGCTAGACTGCGGAGCCTGCTGCAGCACTTTTCCTCCCTGAAGATATGCGTGGTCGGCGACCTGATCGTGGACGAGTACATCACTTGTCAGCCACTCGGCATGTCCCAGGAAGATCCCACCATCGTAGTGACCCCGGTAGATTACAAGCGTTTTGTCGGCGGGGCGGGTATTGTCGCCGCGCACGCGGCAGGCTTGGGTGCGCAGGTTCAGTTTGTATCCGTGACCGGTGCCGATACCAATCGGTATTTTGCGGAGAACGAACTGGCGGCGTCAGGGGTGCATTCATATTTGCTGGCGGATGATAGCCGTCCGACCACCCTCAAACAGCGGTTTCGCAGCATGGGAAAGACGCTGCTGCGGGTCAGCCACCTGCATCAAGGGGCTATCGCCGTTGAATTCCAAGCCCGTTTGCTGGAATATCTCGAACAGGCGACCCAAGGCGCTAATCTTTTGGTCTTTTCCGATTTCAACTACGGTTGTTTGCCGCAGGTCATGGTCGACAAGATCACATCCTTGGCCAGAACCAGGGGAATGATGCTGGCTGCTGACAGCCAGTCGTCGTCCCAAGTGGGCGACATCAGTCGCTTTCGGGGAATGGACCTCCTCACCCCCACCGAGCATGAAGCTCGGATCAGCACCCGCAACCGCGAGGATGGATTGGTAGTGCTGGCCGCGGCGCTGCGGCAGCAGTCGGCAGCCAACAATATCCTGCTCAAGCTGGGTGAAGAGGGCCTGTTGGTGCACGCAGGTGACTACAAAGTGGATGACTGGTTGACTGACCGGGTGGGCGTCCTGAATTCCACCCCCAAAGATGTGGCCGGTGCAGGGGACTCGCTGTTGACCGCGAGTGCGCTCACGCTGGCCAGCGGCGGCACCATCTGGGAGGCCGCCGCCCTGGGATCGATTGCCGCTGCAATTCAGGTGGGGCGCGTTGGCAATACTCCGATCCATACCGAAGAATTGCTGCGGGAATTGGGCGGATGAGGGTGATCTTATTGGCGGCGGGTCTCGGTACACGGTTGCGATCGCTGACCACCACCATGCCGAAATGCCTGGTGCCAATCGGGGGAAAGCCGCTTCTGGGGATTTGGCTGGATCGATTGACCCAGGCTGGCATGGGGCCGTTCCTGGTCAACACGCACTACTTCGCGGAGCAGGTTGAGCGGTTTGTCCGGTCAAGTCCCTATCGGGACCAGGTAACTTTAGTTCATGAGAACGAGTTGTTGGGCACGGCAGGAACACTCATAGCCAATCTGGGTTTCTTCAAGGATGAGGACGGGATGCTTATCCATGCCGACAATTACTGCCTGGCTAACTTTCGGGCATTCCTCAGGGCTCACCGGCAGCGCCCGGCGCCGTGCGTCATGACCATGATGGTATTTCGTGCTGAAACTCCTTCCTCCTGCGGAATAGTGGAGCTGAATGATTGTGGCGTCGTCGTCGGTTTCCATGAAAAGGTGGTCAACCCTCCGGGCGACCTGGCAAATGGGGCAGTGTATATCGTTTCCGCCGAACTGCTGAAGACCCTAGGCAGCGAAATGCGTGACGTGAAAGACTTCAGTACGGAGGTGCTGCCCGAGCTTGTGGGACGGATCTACACCTATGAGACATCCGCAGCATTCGTGGACGTCGGTACGCCGGAAAATTATGCCAGGGCAAACAATTCACATGGCTGCGACAAACGCGCGTGATGCCAACGGTCATTGACATTCGTCAGGTGAAAACACGGGATGGTTCGCTTTGCATGTATGCGAAGAGCGGCACCGTGCTTGCCGGCGCAGCGCGTCCGGTTCTGTTGATGATCCACGGGGCTTTACGCGAATCCAGTGTCCTTTTTGACTGGATTACCCTCCTTGATCCGGAATTTGATGTGGTTTTCGTGGATTTGCCGGGCCATGGACGTAGCCCGCCGATTGCGAATGTGACGATCGAAGAATTCGCGGCAAACGTTGCGGATGTAGTGACTGCCGCTCTCGGAGACCGCACCGTCGTGGTCGTCGGCGAATCTCTCGGGGGATTGGTCGCCCTCGCGATGGGTGGGCTTCCGATCGAATCGATTCAGGGAATCATAGCGGCGGATCCACCCATGACAATGGCCAAATTGTGGCATGTCAAGAACGCCATGAGCAGCATGGTGGCGAGCAATCCGGGTAATCACTTCTGGCGGTCATTGGCCACGAACATTTTCGGCGTCGATTCCGATGGCAAATCCCATGAGCGTATCTATTACGGCCTCGTTGACCAGGTACGGGTGCCGGTCCTCTTCCTGACCGGCGACGTTCCCTTGTTCCCGGTGCGGAATGTCAACGCAGTCCCGTGCTTGTTTGACGACGTTGACCTCTATATTGTCAGGCGCATCGCCGGCGACATCGTGCGGTTCGAGCGCGTGCCAGGTTGTGGGCACGTTCTTCTGGTCGATGCCAAGGAAATATGCCGACGCATTGTCGGGAAATTTTGCGGTAGCGTGCTATCTCGTTCTACGCTGCTACCGCCAGCTACGCCCTGAGGCCGTGATCCGGGCCGGGCGAGAACGGGGTTAGCGAATTCGGCGCAGAAACCCGTCGTTGAAATTTCCCATTCCTTTCCCTACGAATCTTGCGTCCCTGACGAAATCATTTCTTTCGGCCAGGAATCTGTTTACCGCCAGTCGCGGGTTGGAATTCATTACATCCGGGTATTTCTCCGTCGGTTTGCCGACGGGAGTTCCGGCAAGATCTTCGAAGACCGTATCCGCGACGATCAAATAGCTTCCTGGGGTTACGAGTGGCGCATAAAGGCACATTTCCCGATAGACGTGCTCGCCGTTGTGATTGTCGTCCAGAAAGACCAGGGTGCCGCCCTCATTGCCGCCGACGGTTGCGCTCACCTGATTGATCACATTCCCGCTCGCAGCGTTGCCAATGATCGATTTCCTGACCAGATCCGCGCGGGGATGATTATCAAACGTTTCTGTTGCTTCCGGATATTGCGTCAGATCGATGGTAATGATGCCCCCGTCCACCTGCCCGAGAAGCTTGAGGATCGACGAAAAGAAGATCGCGGAACCGCCGAATTTGGTCCCGGTTTCGATAATCCACTTCGGTTTGACTTCGACAACGATCTGCTGCAGGCGCAATAGATCTTCTGGCAATTGCCAGACGCGCACGCCCAGCCAAGACTGCTCATACCAGTGCTCGTTGGCCGCGACGCGATTCATCAGCCGCGTCAAATCATTCAATACATAATCCGGAATCGATGGATCGGAAAAATGATTCATATCGAAGATGTTCTTTGCCTAACAACCTTGCACGGAACTCCGACCGCGACGCTATGTGGCGGGATGTTTTGTGTGACGACCGAACCCGCCCCGATTATCGATCCGGTTCCAATTCTGATGCCGGGCAGCAATTTCACGCCCATGCCTATCCAGACATCGTCTTCGATAATCACCGGTCGCACGATCGGGGGTTGGCGCCGCATTGGAACATCCGTCTGCGCATACCCATGGTTGACGCCGGAAATCAGTGTTCCGCCACCGATCATGCAGTGGTTGCCTATCTCCAATCCGCCCCTTGGCTCGTAAACTTGACATGCCGGACCAAACGAAACATCGTCGCCCGTTACCATACGCCCCTTTTCGATACGAATAACGCAACTGGGGTAGAGGATGTTCCTTTCCCCCAAGACAAGGCTCGCTTCGGCTCCCCCATAGATAACGGACAAAGGTTCGATAATTGTCGACTGAGGCAAGGTAAGTTGTCCCAGAAAATCGACTACGACACTAGAGTGAATTCCAGAGCGGATCATTTCACCGCTTCAAGATTCAGGCTCATCAGCCGTCCGTTCAGTTTGTCCATGTGCGGAAGATAGGCTTGGGAGAAGTCGTCTATATGCGCATGTTCGGTATTGCGCCAATCCCAGTGATGAATATCGTGGAATCCGGCTTTGGTCAGCAAATAGGTCAGGAAGGGTTCGTCAAAAATGATCTTGTGAAAATCGAACTCGTCGCGCTGCCCGCCGCAGATCAGTCCGACCAGCCCGCTTCTTCCATCCTTCAGCCCTTCATATTCATACATTTCGACTACGGCCGCGAAATCGGGCACGGCAATGCGCAGTACGCCACCGGGCGCCAATACGCGATGCCATTCCCTGAGCACACCCTCGACTTCGTAGCGGCCGAAATGTTCCAGTACATGTGAAGCATAGATCAAAGATACCGATTGAGTCGTGAAATCATGGAGCTTATCGACAAGACAGCGGTGATCAATGTGTGGTGCATCCATTATGTCGACGTGGATGTACCCTGGAATGTGGCGCATTCCGCAACCAATATGCAGCTTCAGAAGTGCTAACTCCTATCGTGAATTTCAAGTCGAATGATAACCCAGCTTGGCGCCGGGCGGGATCGCTGAATAGTGAAGGATCGTCATGGGCCGTCGGTGCGCAGGATCGAATGCGCCGATAGCGAGGCTGGCATCCGCTTCCGTTTTGCCCTCGCCACCGCACTCGGCTAAGATAAACGCGCCGGCCATGCGAAACCCAGCGTCACGGGACGGGCTCGCAGGCGCCTATCTTTGGCCGGCTGGCTGTGGCTTACTCCGCCTGTTGGCTGACGATTCCTCCTCTATTCTCACAAGGCGCTGGAAATCGATTCCATGACGACCACACCGCAAACGCAACCGATACAGATCGATATCACCGCCGCGCCAAAACGGATGACTCGCATATCGACTTCTTTCACGACGCGCTGCAACCTGCGTTGCGTCTACTGCCCGGAAGGATCGCATCCAGAGTCGTTCTATGGCGACATGACACCCGAGTTGCTTCGACACATCATCGAGTACGCGAAGGCAAACGGCGTCCATATCGACATCAGTTACTACGGTGACTCGGCGTTTCACGAGCGCTTCGGGGAGTATGCAGCGGCGATTCATGAAGCCGGCGTCGGACTGGCAATCACCTCGAACTTTGCCAGATTGCTGCGCAACGAGGAGATCGCCGTCGTTGCCCGATGCAAGACGGTGTCATTCAGTTTCGAGACCGACGACCGCGACGCGGCAAGAGCAATTCGCAAAGGGCTCGATCTGCGCACGCTTGTGTTCAATATTTTGCGTGTGCGCGCATATTGCCTGAAGACGGCGATTCCCGTCCCGCCCTTCACGCTGCACGCTGTCTTGAACGATAAGACTGTGCACGAATTACCGAACCTCGTTGCGTTTGCCGCGTCTATGGGCGTCAGCCATATTGGCTGCAACGAGTTGGCCGAGATTGAGGGCTCTCGGGGCGGCATGGTTAACATCGCGGCTCTGCGCGGCGAGGACCTAACCAAAGCGATCGGCAGCATCGACGAAGCGGCCATTCTTTCCCACAGGCTAGGAGTGCCGTTAAACTTCACAAGCGAACAAATCCTTAGGATCCAGGCGGCGGCGAAGGGTACTCTGAATGAGCATTCTCTGCGTGAAGAACGTAAAGGTATACAGGGCACGTACTACTTCAGCGGCGGCGACGAAGCGCTCGACTTAAAGCCTGGGATGACGCGCGCCTGCGTGGAGCCGTGGGTTGGGCCGATCGTGGACCCGAAAGGCGACGTGTATTCGTGCTGTGCCCGTGGAACGGTGATGGGTATTGTCGGCGCGGATGGTTCGTTCGCCGATGTTCACAATAATGAATCGTTCCGCGCACTCCGCCGCGCGCTCCTGACGGGGCAAGATCTCGACCTGGATTGCCGCCGCTGCCATATCGCTTCCCAGACAACGCCCGCAGAACTCCAGCAAAAAGTAATCGAGCTTTTCACCTAATCTGACACAGATGGACAATGTGGGGTCTGTGAGTAGTACGTGGCGAAGGCGAGTTCAGCCTCCCGCAAGGAAAACTCGGATTTCTCGAACGACGCGGTCGGAGTCTTCCTCGACTGCCTTCCAAGTCTTGGAAAATGCTTTCGCATGAAGGCGGATCCTGTGCTCAATGAATTGCCGGTGCCGAGAATCGGTTGCGTTTATCACTGCGTTTGCCCATTTGGCAATGAAGGCAGGGTTCAGCCTCTGAAAGCTTATTTGATCCTCTCGATAACGCCTGGTGCTCAGCTCGAAAGCGACTATTTCATCTGAATCTAGAACGATGTATTCGTCGGCAGGATCAGGGCAGACGTTTGCCAGGTAGTCACCGTCGATCGAAGCGGCTAGAGGTATGACATTGCTGCCGATATGTGGACGCACCATCAAAGGATGCAGGTGAAAGGCGCGAAGTATCAGACCCTCCCGCTTAACTTTCCAGAACAGGATCGAGGGCCATATATTCAAGACGCCGGAATTCCACACAAGTGACTCTGTTTCATTGTGCAGGTGATTCATTGCGAGCCTGACCAGATCCCGTTTGCTGATCCCCGGCAAGACGCCACCCTTCATGTAGCGCTGCAGGGACAAGAGGAAGCTTTCCTTCTCCAACCGCGCCGAGCCCAGCATTACCAGGCGCTTGCCGTCTTGCGCAATCTCGAGGAGGCGGCGGAACGAACCATTCCCCCAAACGGTATCGGGCGGTATGAATACCATTGCTGATCCGTCGCTATTGGATTTCTTGATGAAGTCCGCGTGGGCGGCCACCATTAGTGCATAGGGTTTGTCCTTGTCGCCATCTGGAAGATCGGCTTCGGGCCGGACCACTTCAACCGGCATGAGCGACCTCAGTTTGCGTACGGACGGGGAACGGTCGATTGATTCAACGTCGGAGGTCAAGGTGTAGATGTGATAGCTCGAATCGCTGTGGGCGGCGACGAATTGGAGATTGCCCTCGGAGAGCATGCTGGGAAGGCATACGTTCAAGAAGGTGTTCGTGAATGCATCACCCCAGACCGCACACACGAATTTAAGTCTAATCACGAGCTCTGTCAGTTTCAATCGGTTGGCATCCTGGGATTATCCTTCAGTATTGCTGTAAGCAGTGACATTGATGGGGTCCCGGGCAAAGCTTGCCACCGGATAGACGAATCGACGGAGGTCTCTTAGGGTTACGGCCAGGCTCTGGTGCGCTCTTGGGGAGAAGCGCTTGCGCACCAGCGCTGCCACAATTGGCGGTACTCGGCCTCCACCGAGCGCACATAGGCCTGCTGGTCCCCAATCACCGAGCTGACCATTCCCCGCAGTTGCCCCCGCAGCGCCGCCAGGGCGTGCAGCTCGCCTGCCTTTCGAAGCGCAAGCTCGACATACGCTTCAGGCGTCTCGGCAATCCAGTCTGTCAATCCGAGCGCCGTCACGATCGACGCCGATAACCTCCCGGCGATGCTCGGCCAGCGCAGCGTGATCACCGGCACC
>Ga0209514_10008184_pt1 | contig 12005 bp, 10 predicted proteins | sample Subgrocontami58m_FD_187452 | JGI IMG/M metagenome (GOLD analysis project Ga0209514, IMG submission 187452) | Subsurface groundwater microbial communities from S. Glens Falls, New York, USA - GMW37 contaminated, 5.8 m (SPAdes) (version 3) | ecosystem: Environmental > Aquatic > Deep subsurface >...
ACGACTAATCCCAACTACAGCCCCTCCTTGTCGCAACAAACAAATCCGGAAGCCAGCACGTCTTTTAAAGCCGACGTCGCTTTACAGTTTGGATTAACCTTTTTGTTGTTGTATCTCGTTGCTTACACCGTGCTGGGGTTAATTGTCATTGCTCAAACACGCCTCAGCACTTTACAACGCACCGCCCGTTCAAGCCGGGTCTATGTTGATTTGCAGACGATCACTGTTGGCGAGGGCGACGATGCCAAGAGTCTGAAGTGGGTCGGCATCAAGCGCATTATCTTCGCCGATGCGTTGTTCAACGGCAACGTCCGCCCCGATTCATCATCGCTGACGATCATCACCAAAGATGATCACCTTAGTGTGTCGGGCAACATTGCCTGGTACGAGCATTTGCGAGAGCGTGTGCAGGACGCATTTTCGACAAACCCTAAGGTAAAGAAGGAAGACATCGGGTATCAGGTGGCGCCGAGTAAAATGGCGATGTTGTATGGAGTCAGCTTCATCACGTTGATCGCTTACGTCGCCGCCAGCATCTTCTCGCCGCGAGTTTTAGACGCCTCGCTATGGAATTTGCCGTACACGCTTGTGGATGTTTATCCTTATCTCTACATCGGGTTGTTCTTGCCGCCGGCGTGGTGGGGAGCGTTCCAACAAATACGCGTGCATACCAAGACTTCACCACGCAACTCTCTGCCGTTCCTCTACGTCTGTGTAGGCTTGCTTCTTGCGGCGGCCTACTGGCTGACCCCTAAACCGTGGTTCATTACGCCAGATTATGTCGTGCCGATGTTTTTTACGGCATTGCTTGCCTGCGCGCTATATGCAATTTGGATTGCGCGTGATCTCAACACGGACGAGGCCATCTATCCATTATGGGGACGTCTGGCGATCACAGTGGCGGTGGGCGCACTCGTGATTGCCTCTATGGTGTATGTGGCGCGTGAAGTGATTGGGCATCATTATGTTGTCGTCGGCAACAACGCCCGCACGCGTGGTTTGGCGGCGCTTGCCCTTCGTCGAGAAGAGGAATCGCAAAAACCTTTGGAGGAGTCGGTGGCGAGCTATACCCAAGCCTTGATCTTCTCACCGCACAATACGACGGCGCTTAACAACCGCGCCGCCTCTCTCACTCTCCTCAAACAGTATGAGGCGGCGGTTGCCGACTATGATCAACTGATCCTCAAATCGCCTCAACCTTCAGCCTCCTTGTACGCCAACCGCGCTTTAGCCAAAGAAAACTGGTCGGCTGTGTTAGATGCCCAACGTAATCCGGAGACGGCACAACGGAAACTCAGCGACGCTATCAGTGATTTTGATCGGGCGATAGCGGTGCTGCGCGATGACCAATTTTATTTGCGGCGCGGCGTGGCGTATCATACGCTTGGCGATTATGACAAAGCGTTGAAGGATTACAGTTGGGTGCTTGCTCGGAATCCGAACAACTCGCTGGCGTTAGCCGGCACGGGTTGGGTCTATTACAGCAAAGCGGATGAGGCAAGCCGCAAAGCGGCTTTAACAAATGCTGCATCGGATAAAAATGAACTCTTGGCAAAAGCAAAAGGAGATTTCCAGATCGCGCTTGCTAATTTCCAAGAGGCGGTTCGTTATAGCAAAGAGCCACCCGAATTAGAAGACAACTACATCGCAGTGGGTTATGCCTATTTTGGGTTAGAGGATTACGAAAAGACTCTTGCCGCCTGGCAGAAGGCAGTCGAACTTGCGCCTAACGATCCGATCGCCTTGATCTCTCGGGCAACGGCCTACTACAAACTTGGCACCACCAAAGGCGGCGGTTGTGGCGCGGGCAAAAGCGCAGAAGTCATGGCGAATACGGCGCGGCAGCTCAGTTTGGCGATAGACGATCTCAATGCCGCATTGAAAGTGGACCCGACAGATCACTTTACCTACCGCACACGCGGGCAGCTAGAGTTTTTGCTTGGCTCCTGCCAAGGCTACGACTTCAAACAGCAATTGACTAAATCGTTGGCGAGCTATGACGCGGCGCTGAAAATTGATCCGAACAACGATTTCTATTTACAGTTTCGCGCCCGTATCGCATTTGCCTTGGGACGTGACATCTTCGTCAAAGAGCCGAATAATTCGGAGCAAGCACGCGCCCTCCTCAATGGCGCGATCCGCGACATCAACCGCGCGTATCAAATTGATCCAAACGGTCCGGTGGTGCAGAGTGAAACTCGCACGAAAGTGTGGAAAGACTTTTTAGAGAAAGATGCGCTGGCAAGTTACTACTCGACTCGCGCGAAGGCGTACTACGAGGAGAAGAAACAGTATGAACTCGCTCGCGCTGACTATGAAGAGGCGGCTAAATTGTTGCCGAATGATTCGGCGATGGCCTTTCGAGCGGGTTTGATGTCTCTTGCTCTTGGCGATGGCAATCGTGCTATCACATGGTATCAAGAAGGAATCAAACGGACGAAAGCCTTGAGCGCCGATGCCCGCACGAAAGCCATCAAGGACGCTACCGATGATGTGAACCGAATTGTCGCCGAGCGTGGAGAGGCGCGAGCCTTCTCGTCGTCTGTGTTGGATGAATTAAAGAAATAACATCTACAAGTATCCGGAAAATTTTCTTCCCGGTCTTGTTGTCAACGAATGACCAACGAATAAACGAATCGCGTTCGCGCTGCTATTCGTTTATTCGTTTTTATATTCGTTGACAGGATGGCTGAGAATGAATCTGTCTGATTTTTGGGACTCTATCAATGATCTCTGCTCCCCACTTCCGTTAGAGAGTGAGGCGACTCTGCATCTGCCTTCACGCCCACCCGGACGCGAAGCGTTTCCTCTTTTAGACGGGGCGCAGTTGGTTGCGTCTATAGCGGCGCCGATACGTGCCATTGCCGATGGCGTCGTGGTGCAAACCGATCCGTTGACGATCCTGCATCGCAATAATTTGCTGAGTAGATATTGTTGGGATGGATCGTCGGACGTCTCGTCCGGTGCGTCTGTAACGTGTGGGCAGAGTGTTGGACGAATCTCTGACGGGGCGTCCTTGCATTTTGAGATCGGGGCGAGTCTTTATGCGCCGCAGTGTGACCCGCAGCACTTCATGTCTCTCGATCCACGCCCCGTATTAAATCAATTCCTTTCTTCGACACCTGACAGGTCTGTTTACAATTCGGAGGGCGTTAAATTCGACGAGACCTGTCAGGTGTGGCGCGGCAGTGTGCCACTCGAAGCGATCCCTCTCTTTTTGCGCCGAGCGATTGTGGCGGTAGAAGACCGGCGCTTTTACAACCACATCGGCATTGATGTGGCGCGCATCGGCAAAGCGCTGTTGAATAATTTGCGCTATAGGCAGATCGTGGAAGGCGCGTCCACTATCACCCAACAAGCGGCGCGCTCGGCGTTGCATATTACCCAGCGCACCTGGTTTCGCAAACTGATCGAAATCCCCATTGCTCTCGCGCTGGAACGCTTTCACAACAAGGACAAAATTTTGGAGTTGTATTTCAATTCCATCTATTGGGGGCGGGGGGCGACGAATGTCGCCGCCGCGGCAATTGATTTCTTTGGCAAAAATGTCTGGGCGCTAAATCTTAAAGAGTGTGCGCTGCTTGCAGCATTGCCCAACCATCCGTTGCGTTGGGAAGTGTCCCAAGCTGACATCGCGCGTCTAAACGGAAAAATCGAAATCGTCTTGCGCCTGATGCGCGAGCAGAATGTGATTGACGATTTTATTTTGGCGAAAGCCCGTTCACAACAGTATCAATTAGTGCTGTGCTGATTCGTAACTATTTACTCATTGTCTCATTGTTCATTGTTCATTCTCTATGATCATCCCCCGCGCTTCGTGGAATGCCCTCCCGCCCGATCACTCTGTCAAAGATGAACACGGACTCTTCGATCCGCGCACGAACCCTGGCGGATGGCAGATATATACCGAGCCGCTTGCTCAGGTGCTGCGGACGATTGTCATCCATCACTCGGCACTCGCCCCGACCTTTGGCGCTACTGACATTCAACGATTGCATATTGAGAAGCGCGGCTTCGCCGATATTGCTTATCATTTTGTGATTGACGCCGATGGAAAAATTTTTGAGGGGCGATCCCTCTCTGTGAGAGGGGCGCACGTCGAAGGGGCGAACACGGGATCAGTTGGGGTAGTGGTGTTAGGCAATTTTGAGGAGTCGGCGCCCCCTGAGATTCAAGTGAGCGCGATGCGTGATCTGATTGATCACTTGCGATCCTCTTATCGCAGCATCACGCATCTCGCCGGTCATCACGATTTTAATAAAGACTCGTTGTGCCCGGGCAGACATCTCTATCCCTTGTTAGAAACTTTGGCGCGCGACACTTCTTTGCACTATGGCACGGGCGGTTATGTGCGACCACAGTATTAATTTTTGTTGCAGTGACGTTGCGAGATATAGGACTCGTGTCACATTCCGACAACTTTCTGCCTTCACAAAGATTTTATAGCAATTTATCCGCGAAAGAATATATTAGTCATATCTTGAGAAAGTGGAGATATGACAACTTACAACATTAACGGGATTCAAATTCACGCCGAGCAAGCTGGGCAACCGAATAGACAGGTGGCGTTGCTGATTCACGGTTGGTCGAGTTCGTGGTATGCCATGTCGCCGCTCATGCCGTTGTTGGCTCAACGTTTCTCCGTCATCTCGGTGGATCTGCCGGGTTACGGCAAGTCGCCGGCACTGCCTTTTCGCGCGACGATCCCGGCGTATGTGGAAATCCTTGCCAAGTTAATTGAAGAAGTGAGCAAAGGACCGGTTGTGTTGGTCGGTCACTCGATGGGCGGCATGATCGGCGCGACGCTTGCCATTAAATATCCGGTGTTAGTGGAGCGCATGGTGCTGCTCTGCCCGACGATCAGCGGCAAACTCTCGGATTACATTAACTTTTTTGTCTCACCCATTACATTGATGGAACGTTTTGCTTTTGGAAGTTTGCTCGTTTCTGCCGGTGAGAAGTTAATGGTGGGCATCTCGGATCGTTTGATGAAGCCGGCGTCATTTGCCGAACGCAGCGGCATCACCGCTCAAGATTATGCCCGTCTGCGCGCCGACGTGCGCCGACCGGATCAAGGGCGCGTGCGGGCTGAATGTTTTACGGCGATGCGCCAAAACAATTTGATCGGGCAGTTGGGTAAGATCGAAGCGCCGTCGTTAGTGATCTGGGGCGCGGAAGATAACACCGTGCCTCTGCGTGATTCGGGTGTGGTTGCCGACGAGTGGCACAACGCCGATTTACGCATCCTCCCCAAAGCCGGTCATTGGCCTCAATTTGAAACGCCTCATCTTACGCGCCGTTTGGTCGCCTCGTTCTTGGGTCTGCCGTTGACCAGCACCAATCAGAAGACGATTGGAGACCAAGAGTTGGCGACGATTAACGAGATCGCCCAATTCATCGGACACTCCGATGTCGGCAACAATTTAAATCAAACCCAACGCACCCGTCTCGCGGCGCAGTTTCGACGCAAGATATTTAAAAGCGGCGAGACGATTGTGCGGATGCAGGACGGCGGCAGTGAGATGTATATTGTCGAGAGCGGCACGGTGGAGGTGTGGAGTGACCCTGACAACATCGGTCAAGCCGCGAAGACTCTGCGCCACGTTGCTTCGCTCACGCCCGGTCAGATCACCGGCGAGCTGGCGATGTTGGATGGCGGTTTGCGAAGCGCGGACTTGCGTGCCGGTCCCGACGGCGCGCAGATGTTGACCTTGGAACGCGAACAGCTGTTGGCGTTATGTGAAGACGACACGGCATTAGGAACGCGCGTGTTGTGGAACATTTCGCGGGCGTTGGCGTTACGCGTTCGATTTATCTTGTGGCAGTTACAGCGCGCCTTACAGAAAACATCTCAGCAACCAGCACCCGCCGCGGTGGCGCCGACAACCCCGATCATCACGCCGATTCCCTCGCCGCCTAAAGTGATGCAGACGGTAATATCCGAACCACAGAAAGTGACGGCGTGAAAAATCCCCCTCTTCTGAAAATGCCTTTGGTTTTTATTTTCAGGAGAGGGGTCAGGGGTGAGGTGTCACGCCGGAATAAAATACACATCCGTCGGCTTCAGCTTGCTATTCCGCAAATACTCCGCTTTCACTTTCATCCCAATCCAATCGAGCGACGCTTTATCTGGATCAACGCCTAACAACCGTGTGAGGAACAAAGTGTTCGCGCCCTCGAACTCGATCAGTGCTAAAACGTAAGGACACTCCGGCAAAAACTCTTCCGAACCAAAGTGGCATACGGTGAAAGCGTGAACCGTCCCTTCATTTGGCAACACCACCCATTTCGTTTCGTCACCCGTGAACATATCATGCCCGCGCGGGTTGGCGTAGATGTAGCCGGTCTTTGCATCGCGCGAGCCGAGAAAGACGCCGTTGGTGAGTCCGGCGAAGAATGGTGAGTCTTGCCCGTATGAGTGTAAATAGTTGATCTGATACACCTGCTCAATTTGAATCGGCGACATCCCCTTGAGTAAGGCCAGAGTCTCTTCGTTTAAATTTTTCGGGAACGGAATGTTATGGACGATGTAACCGCCCAGCGTTTCGGGTCGTTGTGTGGGTAACTTAGACATAGTTGTCTCCTGATCACTAAAGTAGCTTTAGGGTTGTGCGTTCTAATCCGCTGATAAACTTTTTTCTGATCCCCAACCTTTATCCGCCTATAAACGGAAACAAGTTTATCTTCCGTAAAATGTTTGGGAGCGGATTAGAAAATCTCACCCTCACAAATTTTTGTGAGTAAGCAGCTAGCGAAATCATTCCCTCTCCAACACCGATACGGTCACATACGTCCCCGTTCCGGCGTGCGAGTGGATCGCCCCGCGTTTGGGATTCTTCAATTGCAATTTGTCATCGCCGAAATGTTTCTTGATCGATCCTTGCAATTCCCAAATCGCAAACACCGCCTGCATCAAACCCGTTGCGCCCACCGGATGACCGCAAGCAATCAACCCGCCCGACGTATTCACCGGACACACGGGCTTGTCGGGCAACTTTAAACCGTAATCAATGCCCGGCGTAAACGCCTTGCCCGATGCCGCAAACGGACCGCCTTCGCCGTAACGACACAAACCTAAATCTTCGTAAGTTTGAATCTCGCTCGAAGTGTAAGCATCGTGCAGTTCAACGAAATTTAATTCGTTCAATGGGTCTTTGATTCCAGCGTGCTTCCACGCCATGTTGCCCGCCGTGCGTCCGGCGCGGAACGAGTGAACGCCCGGGTAGCGAAAACCTTTGTCCCACAACTTGCGATAGTAAGTTCGAGTCTCATCCGAAGATTTTTCTCCCTCTGTTGCGTAGTTCTTCATGAAATAATCGTAATCAAAGTGCGGACGATCTGCCATTCGCATCGCATCCGTGCCGCGCCCGATGCCGGTTACTTTAACAAGTGGTCGCGCGATCTTCGCGCCTGCTTTCTCCAACTTCTTCAACCCTTCCTCGTTGCACAAGATCGTCGCCGCCGCGCCGTCCGACATCACACAAATATCCAGCCGAGTCAGGGGCCACGCCACCATCGGCGCGTTGCGAATATCTTGGATCGAATAACGATTGCGTTTCTGCGCGTAAGGATTGTGATAAGCGTTGATGTGATTCTTCACCGAGACGTGCGCCATCTGTTCAACCGTCGTGCCGAACTCCTTCATGTGCCGCGTCACCATCATCGCGTAATAACCGGAATAGAATCCGCCGACGGGGTAATCGAAACTCACATCCGAAGCCAGCGCGATGAACTCGTTGCCCTTCCATGTTTCAACGTGGCTCATCGTCTCGAAGCCATAAGCCACGCAAATATCCATGTGACCGGAAGCAACCGCCTTCCACGCTTCTTGAAAACACAGACCGCCTGTCGCGCCGCCGCCTTCCACGCGATGACCGGGCTTCGGACACAAACCTAAATAATCTTGTGCCATAATGCCCGACATCAACTGCCTTTGAAAATGATCAGAGAAATACGATGCAACCGAACCGTCCACCAATTCGGTGAACTGCTCAAAGCTCAAGCCGATGTCTTGGATGGCATAATCGTAAGCCTCCTTAACAACCGCCTGAAAAGTTTTGTCGGGGCGCGCCTTCGCAAATTTGGAGACTCCGCCCGACACCGCATAAACAATGGGTGGCATACAAACCTCCTTTGGGATATTGTGAGATAGCGTAACGGTGTGTAAAATGCCTCGCTAGTATCAATTGCCATTGAATCCGATGACGTATGACAGGAGAAATTCATGACTCTGTTTAAAAAAATTCTTATCGCCAATCGTGGCGAGATCGCCGCGCGGCTCATTCGCGCCTGTCACGAACTCAACATCCGCGCCGTCGCCGTCTACTCTGAAGCCGATGCCAATGCTCTTCATATTCGCATGGCGGATGAATCGGTGTTGATCGGTCCCCCCGCGCCGCGCGAATCGTATTTGGATATGGATCGAATCATCCAAGCGGCGAAAGAAACTAATGCGGATGCGATTCACCCCGGCTATGGCTTCCTCTCTGAAAACGAACATTTTGCCTCTGCGGTCGCCGACTCCGGACTCATCTTCATCGGGCCTCCGCCTAATGCCATTCGTCTGATGGGAAGTAAAACCGAAGCGCGGACGATCATGCAATCATCAGGTGTGCCGATTGTTCCGGGATTTCAAAGTAGGGGCGACGCAAGCATCGCCCTTACAGAGTTTGCTGAGGCGGCAGAGAAGATCGGTTATCCGATTTTGGTGAAAGCGGCGGCGGGTGGCGGTGGCAAGGGGATGCGGATCGTGCGGTCAGCTTCAGAATTAAGTGAAGCCATCGCCGCCGCGCAGCGTGAAGCGGCACACGCCTTTGGTGATGATCGAGTCTTCTTGGAAAAATATATTGACTCGCCGCGCCACATCGAGTTTCAAGTGTTAGCCGACTCGCACGGCAGCACCGTTCACCTCTTCGAGCGTGAATGTTCCATTCAACGTCGTCATCAAAAAATTATCGAAGAGACTCCCTCGCCATTGCTTACGCCTGAGATGCGGGCGAAGATGGGCGAGGCGGCTGTCGCGGCGGCGAAGGCGGTGGGCTACGTCAACGCCGGCACAGTGGAATTTATTGTGGATTCTAAAACGCGCGAGTTTTATTTCCTTGAGATGAACACGCGCCTGCAAGTCGAGCATCCCATCACCGAAGCCATCACCGGAATCGATCTGGCTCAGGCGCAGATCAATATCGCCGCAGGCAAACATCTGCCGTTTAAACAAACCGATCTGCATCAGCGCGGTCACGCTATTGAATGTCGCGTTTATGCCGAAGACCCGGCAAATGATTTTTTGCCTTCGATTGGCAAAGTGCTTCGTGCTGTTGAACCGACTCGCGCCGGTGTGCGCGTGGATGCGGGTGTTCACACCGGTGATGAAGTTTCGATCCATTACGACCCGATGATCGCCAAAGTGATCGCTCACGCCGAGACTCGTGACGCGGCGATTCGCAAGATGGATGCCGCCCTCGCCGAATATACTTTGCTCGGACTCACGACCAACATTCCGTTTCTGCGCGCCGTTATTACCCACCTCGCCTTCGCGCGCGGCGACGTGACGACTCACTTCATCGAAGATCATCTGCGTGATTGGAATATGCCGAAGGTGAAAGATGAGTTGTTGATTGCAAAAGCAGTTGTGGAATTTTTGGGTAGCGATCATCGCTCAATTACTAATTACCAATTACCAGCGAATGACGTTTGGGATGCAACCGACTCCTTCCGCTTGGGAGCGAAACGATGAGATACGTTTATCATGTGGGCGACGAAGTGAAGATCGTTGACGTAGAACGCGAAGGTGATGAGCTGCGCGTGACGGTTGACGAGCGCGTGCATAAAGTGAAAGCGCAATTGAGAGAGGGCGGGGTGACGTTGGATGTAGATGGTAAACGACTCACCGCGTGGGTCGCCGACAACTGGGTGGGCATCGGGTCGGCGGTGATCGCGCTGAACAAAGCTGACAAACGAAAACGCCGCGCGGCGGGGAAATCTGATCATGATATGTTGTCATCGGCGATGCCCGGTCAAGTTCGATCCGTTTTAGTGAGTGAGGGCGATCAAGTTGAAAAAGGACAGACGCTCGTTTTGTTAGAGGCGATGAAAATGGAGATCAAAGTGGCGGCGCCCCACGCGGGCAAAGTGGCGAAGGTCTTGGTGATCGCCGGGCAGGTAGTGGAGCGCGGTCAGCAGTTGATCGAAATTGCACATTGACCAGACACGCGCTTCGGGGTATTATCTCGCCCGCGATGTTCTTTTTATGTTTTGGCGAGGAGGTGATACTCAATGACTGTTGTGAATCTGCGTCCCAACGAATCACAAGAACAGCTCTTCAAACGATTTAAGAAAAAAGTGATGAAGAGCGGTTTGATGACCGTGTTGCGGAACAAACGCTGGTTCGTGTCCAAGAGTGAAACTCGACGCATGGACGAGAAAAAAGCGATCCGCCGCCTGCGCCGCAAACGCCGCCCGATGGATGATTGAACAGAACGCCCCTCATGTTGAGGGGCGTTTTTGTTTGTTGAGCAAGTTGGCAACTTGCTCTACGTTGAATGATTTTATGCGTTTCATTCGCCTATTCGAGTCATTCGCGATTAAGAAATCCCTGCCCTCGCCAACATATTCTGCGCGGCGCGGATAACAGGCATGTCCACCATCTTCCCCTCAAAGGCAAATGCCCCCGCGCCTTTTGCCTGATTCTCATTGAAGGCGTTCAATAATTTTTGGGCGCGATCAATTTCTTCTTTGGACGGTGTGAACGTTTCGTTGATCGGCGCGATTTGATTTGGGTGAATGGCGGTCTTGCCGTTGTAACCGAGTTCGAGTGCGGCGCGGGTCTCGGCGCGTAACCCCGTCTCATCTTTGAAATCTACGTATACCATATCTAACGCTTGCAAGTTAAATACGGATGCACACATCGGCACAACACTGCGGGCGTAAGCCACTTCGTGATTGCTCTTGGTGCGAACCCCGCCCACGCTGGCGATGTAATCTTCCGCGCCGAAGCACAATGCGACGAGTGATGGCGAGGGGGCGATCTCTTTGATGTTCATCACCGCTTTGGCTGTCTCGATCATGGCGATGACCGGGATCGCAAAGGGGATTCGGTCAACGGCATAGGTGACGTGATCGGGTGATTCGACTTTGGGGATAACGATGGCGTCGGGCTTTGCATTGATGACCGTTTTAATATCGTCGTCAGTAAAGTTTGTGTCGAGGGCGTTGATGCGAATGATGCGTTCGCTCTTGCCGAAATTGAGTTCGGAGATTGCGCGAAGCACGACTTCACGCGCTTCGGCTTTTTTGTTGACGGCGACCCCGTCCTCTAAATCCATGATGATCGAGTCGGGCGCGGTGGTGATCGCCTTCTCGATCTTGCGCCGATCATCGCCGGGCAGAAAGAGGAGGGAGCGGCGGGGACGGATCACTCGATCCCTCGCTTAAGAAACATCACGCTTCTTTCAATCTCCACCACCACCGTCCCATCCTGTTTCTTCCCTATATGTTTCAATCGCACAATGCCGCGATCTGGTTTGGAAGATGATTCGCGTTTCTCTAACACTTCGGTTTCCACGTAAAGTGTGTCACCGTGAAAGACGGGGTTGGTGTGCTTCACATTTTCATAGCCGAGATTGGCGACAATCGTGCCTTCAGTTAATTCGGGGACGGTGATGCCGACGGCAAGACCCATTGTGAAGATGCCGTTGACGATGCGCCGACCAAACTGAGTCTTGGAAGCGAAATCTTCGTTGATGTGAAGCGGTTGAGTATTCATCGTCAAGGCGCAGAACAGCACGTTGTCGGCTTCGGTGATGGTGCGACCCAAGCCGTGTTTAATCTTGTCGCCGACGTTTAATTCGTCAAAGTATTTTCCGGGCATAGTGAAACGATTATACGCGAAAAGAAAAACCCGTTTTCACAAAGAAAACGGGTTTCAGATTTTTCTTGCAATAGCCCCAGCAAAAAATTATTTTCGTCCCTTGCCGTGCACGAGCCAAACCAAAATAATGCTCAGA
>Ga0209514_10008190_pt1 | contig 11999 bp, 7 predicted proteins | sample Subgrocontami58m_FD_187452 | JGI IMG/M metagenome (GOLD analysis project Ga0209514, IMG submission 187452) | Subsurface groundwater microbial communities from S. Glens Falls, New York, USA - GMW37 contaminated, 5.8 m (SPAdes) (version 3) | ecosystem: Environmental > Aquatic > Deep subsurface >...
GATTCCGCCGTCGCTCGCGCTCGCGGCCGCAATGGCTTCGCGCACCAAGGACAGGACCCCGCCGCCGCCTGGCCCACGTTGCGATCCCGAGGACCCCCGGGTCACCTTTTGCAGAACCGCCACGCCGGCGGCGACGTTCGCGCTCGTCTGGACCTGCATCGACCTACCTCCAACGACCCGCCAGACTACCATGCCGGCCATTCCCTTGCCAAGGCCCTTTTGCGCTGTTACCCTGCCGGGGTCGATCGCCGGTTTCGACCGGGCGGTCCGGGCCGGGCGGATCGCCGCGGACCCAGACGCGTCGATCCCACGGCGCGCATCGTCGAGGAACCGCAAGGAAGCGGATGGACCCGGGCCGCCCGCCCGGCGACCCGGTCGAAACGGTCCTGAATCCGCTGGAGGCGTCTCATGTCGCACCCGCTCGTCCTGGTGGCATTCGTCCTGGCCATCTTCCCCCTGTCGGTCGCGGCCGAGGACGCCTACCTCCGCGAGGCGCGCCTCGCCGGCGCCGCGCTCCAGATGCAACTCGCCGCTGGGGCCGCACCCGCGCTGGCCCTGGAGGTCTCCGAGATCTCCCCGGTCGAGGCCATGCCGGGAAGCCCCCGCGACGGCGCGTGGGTCGTCTGGACCATCACCACGCTGGCCACCAAAGACCGGGAAAGCGCCCCCGCCGTGCGCTTCGTGCTCGTCCCTCGCGCCGGCGCCGGCCTCCTCATCTGGCGCTCCACCATCGATACCTCCGGAGTCTGGTTCGAACCCGACCTGCTCCTGGTCGAGGACGAGTTCGCCGTCTTTTCGCGTCGCGGGCCGAGCCTGGAAGAGGACATCGTCGCCGCACGCGATCAGGCCGTCGCGTGGGTCGGCCGCCTCTTCGGCCGAAGCCCGGACGCCGGCGAGGACGCGTCCGGCGAGCTCTCCCAGAAGGGGCTCGGGAACGGGGTCGTCTCCGCGACCAGGCACGGGCGCCACCTCGATCTGGAAGTCGCCGGCGGTTCCCCCTTCGCGATCGAAAAGCTCGCGCTGGAGTACCCGCTCTACTGGATCCACGTCGACCTGACGCCGGAGCAGGGCCCGGTCTCCGTGACCTGGCGCGCGCCCGCGGGGCTCGCGCCGGGCAAGCGCGACCCGCACGAAGCGAACGTGGCTCCGGATGTCACCTCGAAGATGGCGGAGGCCGAGGCCAAGGTCGCCGAGGTCGGCCGCCGGTTGGTGGAAGCATGGAAGGCCAAGCCGGCCGCGGACCAGGCCGAGCGCATGGCCTGGGTCGAGAAGGCCGGCCCCGAGCTGCTCGACGCGTACCAGAAGACCGGGCAGTACCTGCCCGGGATGACCCGGCACGAGCAGGCGCAGAAGCGTTTCGCGCGCTATCTCGGCGTTTTGGAGTAGATTCCGCCATGGCGGCACGCGAGACCCAGGTCCTCATCGTCGTCGTCACCGTGGGAATCCTCGCCCTCCAGCTGCTCACGGCGGCGGGGTTCTTCCTGTTCATTGCCCGCGCTCCTGCGGCGCCCGCCCCGGCGGTGGTGACCGGTGCGACGACCGGGGCGGCGCCCCTCGAGTACACCGCCTCGGTGGTCGCGGCCGAGCAGAACCCCGACCACTCCTGGACCCTCGACATCCGTCTGACCAAGACCGGCACGAGGACCTGGGACACGATCCAGGTAACCGGCCAGGTGGTCGGTCCCGCGAAGGCGTACGGTCCTTGGCCCGCGACGCCGGCGGGCACTCCTCCCGCCGGGGTTCCGGCGCAGCTCGACCTCCGATTCACCACGCCGCCGATCCCGCAGCCGCGAGCCTCGTTGCGCTTCCGGATCGAGGTGGATCTGAGCCATTCCGGGCTCACCGGATCGGGCAGTTGCTCCTACTCCAGCCACCTCGACTTTCCCCCCGCGGCGCCGAAATAGAACGATCGGATCATGGACCGACGCATCGCGGACGGCCGCCCCCGCGGCCGGAAGATCGAGATCCTGGTCGACGGCCACGCCGAGACGGCTTTCGCAGGCGAGTCCGTGGCCGCCGCCCTGCTCGCGGCGGGCCGGCGGGTGTTGCGCGCGAGCCCCCGGACCGGCGCGCCGCGCGGTGTCTGGTGCGGCATCGGGCAGTGCTTCGAGTGCGTCGTCCGCATCGATGACCGTCCCGGCGTGCGCGCCTGCCAGACCCCGGTCCGCGCGGGCATGCGCGTCGACACGCGCCCGCAGACCGCATCCGGGGGCAGCGAGTCGTGACGCCCCGGGTCCCGCTCGTGGTGGTCGGCGGCGGTCCCGCGGGCATGGCCGCGGCCGCCGAAGCAGCCGGCGCCGGCCTGCCGGCGCTCCTGCTCGACGAGTCCCCGCTACCCGGCGGGCAGATCTATCGCCTGCCTCCCGAGGGCTTCGCCCCGCCCGTGGTCGACGTCGCGACCGCGCGCGGCCACCGACTGCGCGCCGACACCCTGCGCGGCGACCGTCTGCGCGCGGAGCTCGCCGCCTCGGGCGCGGAGGTCCGCGGCGCCACCTCGGTCCTCGGCGTGTGGCCCGATCGCACGATCCTCTGGGCGACCGGCGACGCGTCCGGCACGCTGCACGCCGAGCGCATCGTCCTCGCGACCGGCGCGCGCGAGCGGGCCGTGCCTTTTCCCGGTTGGACGCTCCCCGGGGTGATGACGGCGGGCGCGGTTCAGTCCTTCGTCGGTGGGATGGGGGTCCGGCCCGGCAGCGCCGCCCTGGTCGCCGGAACCGGGCCGCTCCTCCTCGTGGTCGCCCTCCAGCTCCACGAGGCCGGGGTGCGCGTCAAGGCCGTCCTCGAAGCGGGACGCCCGCCGCTCTCGCCGCGCTTGTGGCTCGGGCTCTGGAGCGCGCGCGACCACCTGCGCGCAGCCCTGGCCCATGGGCGCACCCTTCGGCGCGCGGGGATCCCCATTCACCTCGGTCACACGATCTTCGCCGCGCGGGGACGCGGCGAGGTGGAAGCTGCGGAATGGGGGCCGGTCGATCCCCGGGACTGGCGCCCCAGGCGCGACCGGCGCAATTTCGCCGAGGTCGACCTCGTGGTCGCCGCCTTCGGGCTCGTGCCCAACACCGAGCTCGCCGAGCTCGCGGGATGCGCACACGAGCACGATCCTGCCTGTGGTACCCGGGTCCCGGTTCGCGATTCCGCGATGCGGACCACGGTCCCGGGCCTCTTCGCCGCGGGCGACGGCGCGGGAATCGGCGGCGCGCTCTCCGCCGAAGACGAGGGCCGGATCGCCGGCATCCGCGCCGCGCAACACGCGGGTGCGCTCGCCACCGCCGAAGCCGATCGCCGCTGCGCCGGCCCGCTCGCGCGCCGGGCCGCGCTCGCCCCCCTCCGTGCCTTCCTCGGCGAATGGTCGCGGCCCCGCCCCGGCCTGTGCGAGCTCGCCGACGACGACACCCAGGTCTGCCGCTGCGAGGAGGTCACCCTCGCCGAGGTGCGTGCCGCGCTCGCCGCCGGCGCTCGCGACCTGGGCGAGATCAAGCTGCGCACGCGGCTCGGCATGGGCGCCTGCCAGGGCCGTAATTGCGCGGCCGCCGCGGCCGAGATCGTGGGCCGCGTCCGACGGTGCGCGCCCGCCGATGCCGGCGCCATCCACCCCCGCCCACCCGCCCGCACCGTCTCCCTCGGCGCGCTCGCCGGGATGGAGCACCAGCCGTGACCGCCCGCCGCGTGGTCATCGCCGGCGGCGGAGTCATCGGCTGCTCGGTCGCCTGGTACGCGGCCCGCCGCGGTCTCGAGGTCACGCTCGTCGACCGGCCCCAGCGGGGCAAGGCCACCACCGCCTCCGCCGGCGGCCTCTGGGCGCGCGGCGAAGCCGTCGGCCTGGGCTGCGGGGTCATCCTCTACAAGAAGGCGCTGGCCGAGCGCGGTGCCGCGGCCGTGCCTCCGCCCCAGCCCCTACCGCGCGCCTTCCTCGACTTCGCCCTGGCATCGAACGCCCTCTTCCCCGAGCTGGCCCGCGAACTCCTCGCCGAGGCGGCCATCGACATCGAGTTCGCGCGCACCTCCCTGCTTTTTCTGCTCTACGACGCGGGGGACGTGGCCTACGCGGAGACCGTCTGCCGGCCCGGGAGCTACGGCGGCGACGCCGTCGAGCGGCTTTCCCCGGAGGACGTGGCGCGCGCCGAACCCGCGATCTCCAGCGCCATCCGCGGCGCCTTGCGGGTGCGCGGGGACGACCAGGTGAATCCCTACAAGCTGGCCCAGGGCCTGGAAGCCGCCGCCCGCGCGCGCGGCGCCCGCTTCCTCTCCGGCGTGGACGTCACGGGAGTCCACGTGGAGAACGGCCGCGTGCGCGCGGTCGGCACCGATGCCGGCGAGATCCCCTGCGACGTCCTCGTCAACGCCGCCGGGGCGTGGGCCCCCGAGGTCGCCCGCCTTGCCGGCGTCGACCACCTCCCGGTCCGGCCGGTCCGCGGCCAGATCGTCTGCACCGAGCACCTTCCGCCCCTCCTCTCCGCCTGCGTTTCCACCACGGAGTGCTACCTGCTGCAAAAGCGCCATGGCGAGATCCTGATCGGCAGCACCACCGAGGAGGTCGGCTTCGACCCCGGCGTCACCCCGCAAGCCATGCGCACGCTGGCCGCCGGCGCGGTCCGCGCCGTGCCTTCGCTCGCGCACGCGGGCGTCAAGCGAGTCTGGTCCGGCTTCCGACCCGGCACCCCCGACGAACTGCCGATCCTCGGACCGGTGGAGGGACTGGCCGGGTATCTCAACGCCTGCGGCCACTTCCGTACCGGGATCGTGACCTCCCCGCTCACCGGCCTGGTGATCGCGGAACTCGCCGCCGGCGGCACGCCTTCCGTTGACGTGGGACCCTTTCTGCTGGCGCGTTTCCGCCGGTGAAGCCGCCACCGACCCGGGGGTTCGGTCGGCTCAAAGATGCCAACTGAAATTCCCACCCGACATCCGGGTCGCCAGCGCCGTGACTCGCGCGAGCCGCTCGGGATCTTCCGCGAGTCGAGCGTGAATTTCAGCGAGCCTCTTCCTGCCGCCTTCCCTGGCCTTCGGGGGCCCTGAATTCACGGCGGCGTTGGCGCGCATGGCTTCCGTGGCGAGATATTCATCTTGACTCATGAGTCCTCACGCTCCCCCCCTGCCCTCACCCGCTCCCGCCACTCCAACACCACCAGCACCCCGCACGCGACCAGCGATGCTGCCAGGAACATCGCGATCGCCTCGCCCCACGAGCCCTTGGCACGCATCGCGGTCATCAGCGACACGACCGCCCCGACGTTCAGGACCCCTCCCCACGGACGATCGAAGACGGCCCCGATCCCCGGCCGTTGCGACATGCGGGTCAAGCCGAACAGGCAGGTCGCGAACAGGAGCGCGCAACCGGCCAGGATGAGGCGACTCACCGACGCGCGATCCCAGCGCGACGCCGGCTCCCGAACCCCCACCCCCGCCGGCAGCGGCGAGGCGTCCCACTCGCGAAGCTCGCCGCGCAACACCGGCTCGCGCGTACCGACGAACCCGTGCATCGTCCATAGGCGCTCGTCGCCCGGCGAGAATCGCGCCCAACCCAGCGGCGCGTGGACGAGCGGATAGGTCTCGCCCGCGAGCGACGGGCAGGGAAACTCCAGGGCGAAGGCCGCCGCGTCCCCGGCGCGCGGCCGCAGCGTCACCACCACCTGCCCGGTGCCGGCGTCGTGCAGCACGACGCTCCCGTCCCCGAGGACCGCCGCCAGTTGCGACCCGTCGGACGTGAAGGCGAACCCTTGCACCAGAGCGTCGCCCCGGTCCCCTTCCCACCGCGTCGTCCCGTCTTCCGCATCCGACAGCACGATCCGACCCCCGAGATGGGCCGTCGCGACCCAGCGGCCGTCCGGGCTGAACGCCGCCTTTGCGACGGCGGAAAAGGGCTCCCGGCGCAGCACTCGGGACTCGCCGGTCTCGAGGTCCCACAACCGCAGGCCGGTGAACGTTGCGGCGACCAGGCACCGGCCGTCGGGACGGAACGCAAGATCCAGGATCAACGAATCGGCGCTGCCCAAGAGGCGCGGTTCGGCCTCCCGCGTCAGGTCCCAAAGACGGACCTCGACCTGACTCCCCCCGCGGGCGACCAGAGAACTCGTGCTGCCCGGAGACACGGCCGAATTCGCGGGGACCGGTCCCGGCTTGCGGGGCACGTAGACCTCGATGCGTACCGGAGCCAGCGTTCCGGAAGCGACCGCCAGCAGGCGCCCGTCCGGCGAGAACGCCGCCGCCGACACCGGGCGCGGCGGGCCTTGAAGGACGCGCTCCTCGCGGCCGCCGGCGAATTCCACCAGGCGCACCGCCCCGTCCTGCTCCCCCACCGCGAGCCGGCGGAGGTCGGGACTGGGGACCGCGCACCACACGCGCCGGGAACCGGCGAGGCGGCACGCTTCCCGCCGCACCGGCACGTCGCGGATCGTCACCGCAGCAGATCCGGCCAGGGCGATCCGGCGGCCGTCGGGGCTGAACGAGAGACCCTTGACCCAGGGCCCCGCCGCGTCCGAGAGCAGCACGTCGCCGGTGGCCACGTCCCAGATCCACAATGTCCCGGGCCGGTCGACCGCCGCGAGGAGCTTCGCGTCGGGGCTGAACTCCAGGATCCTCGGTTCCTCGACATTGGCCGCCAGCTCCCGCGGCCGTGCGGAGTCCGCATCCTTCACGAGGATCCCGTAGAGCGGACGATGCCGGCCTTCTTCCAGGCGGGCCGAAGCGGCGACGCGCCGGCCGTCGAGCGCGAGGTCGAGCGCAAGCCCGATGATGCGGGGATCCTCCCACACCGCGGTTTCCCCGGCCGGGAGCGGGCCGACGTCGACCCGCCCGCGGGCCACCCGCGCCCAGCGGCTCCCATCCGCGGCGAGCCGGACCTGCTCCCACGACGCCGCGCGGTCCTCGATCGCCGTTCCCGTGTCCGCCGTCCAGACGCGCGCAACCCCGCCGTCCGTCCACGCGACCTGGCGCCCCCCGTTCGCGATGCAGATCGAGAAGTCCGGCTGCCCGACCGCGATCCGCGCGGTCTCCTGCGCCCGGGCCAGGTCGCCTACCGCCAGCTCGTTCGTGTCCGAATCGTGCCAGACCATGTGCCGGCCGTCGGGGCTCGACGCGGTCGACCCGACGGACCGGATCCGGAGCGGAGGCTTGTACTCGTTCGGGTCCAGGCGGACGTCGTGGATGCTCCGGCCCGTGGCCGCCTCGCACACGATGGCCCCGGCCCGCTTCGTCGCGACCACTTCATGTCCGCCGGCCCGCCAGGCGACGTCGGAGACGATCGACGCGGGGACGTCGAGCTGGGCGCGTTCCGGGTGGCACTGCCGGCGCAGGAAGGCCCATTCCCACCCGCGATGCGCCTCGGGGCATTCCGCGAGCAGGTCGCGCGCTGTGCCCAATTCCCCGGCGTCGCGTTCGCGGGCGGCCAGCGCGACGCGGCTCGCGTACAGATTCCGTTCGGCGCGATTCCATTGCGCGGCGACCCCGCCGATCCCGGCGCCCGCGATGCCGAGGACGGCCAGCCACAAGACCGCGACCACCGGCTGCCGGCGTGCCCATTTCCAGACGCGCCCGGCCGGTCCGCTGGGCCGGGCGTGAATGGGCTTATCGTCCAGGAAGCGTCCGAGGTCTCGGGCCAGCTCTCGGGCCGAAGGGTAGCGGCCGCGGGCGTCCTTTTCCAGGCACCGGAGCGCGACGATCTCGAGGTCGCGCGGGATCTCGCGGTTCAGGCGGCGCGGCGGGACGGGTTCCTCTTCCGCGACCAGGCGCAGCGTCTCCAGCGCGGTCGGGGCCTGGAAGGGCGGGCGCCCGGTCACCAGCGCGTAGAGGATGGCGCCGAGCGCGTAGACGTCGGCGGGCACGCCCGCCCGGTCGGACCTTCCCATCGCCTGCTCGGGGGCCATGTAGCTCGGCGTCCCCAGGACCTGGCCGGCGGTGGTGGGTCCGGATTCGCCCAGGCGCTTGGCCAGGCCGAAGTCGGCGACCCGCGGGCGGCCGTCGGCCGCCACGAGGACGTTGGCCGGCTTGAGATCGCGATGCAGGATCCCCCGTTCATGGGCGTAGTGCACGGCCTCGGCGACGGCCCTGACGAGCTCGGCGGCCGCACGGGGCGGCAGGGGGCCCGGCTGGATCCGCTCCTCGAGGCTCGGGCCCTCGACGATCGCCATGGTGAAATACGGCTGCCCCGCGCACTCGCCCGCCTCGTAGAGCGGGATGATGCCGGGGTGATCGAGCGCGGCCGCCGCGCGGGCCTCCTGCGCGAAGCGCTCGAGGTGCGCCGCGCCGTCGAGGAACCCGGGACGGATCATCTTCAGCGCGACGACGCGGTCGAGCGAGACGTGGCGGGCGCGGTAGACCACGCCCATCCCGCCGCTGCCGATCTCGCCGAGGAGTTCGTACTCCCCGAACCGACGGTGCGGGGCCGTCCCCGCCGCGCGCGCCCGCCCGGACGGGTCGGGATGCAGGAGCGCGGTGGCGGGGACGAAGGCCTCGCCGACGCGTGCGACCTTGGCGACCTCGAGCCGCAGGCGCGCGAGGTCGGTCTCCCCGTCGCGGGCGCGGAAGAAGGCTTCCAGTCCGGCGGCCAGGTCCGGCCGGCGGGCGACGAACTCGCGGCGATCGGGCGCTTCGCCGCGATCCACGGCGTCGAGATACTCGGCGACGACCTCGGCGAGGCGGTCGGGTTCCGCGTCGGAAGCGCGTCCCCCGGCGTTGTCGTTCATGAGTCGAGCTTCCCCGACCGGTTGTGCCCGCGGGGATGACTCGCCAAGCGGTGCGGAGAACGAACCGCATTGTGTCGTAGTGAACGCGGCTGATCCAGAGAAACTTCAGTCGCCGATCGTCCCGGCGATGACCGGTTTCGCGCGCGCCACCGGCGCCCGCACCCCCTCCACGGGGACGGAGGCCGCCGCCGCGACCCCATTTCGTCTCGCCGCAGCGATGCAGTTAGCCCTTGCACGCCGACGGGCCGGGTCCTACCCTGGGTAGGGCCCATGAGCGTCCGGCAGCCGTCGGCGCTGCCCCGTCCCCACGTTGAATCCCGCGGCGGCGGCGTTCGCGGTGGACGTGGCGCGAAGCCGGCGACCGGTCCCGGGGTTCGCGATGAGAGGAGCGATGCGATGAGGCATCCGGCGTGGACGAGCGCAATCTGGACGGCGATCCTCTTTCTCGCTCCGCTCCCAGCACCCGCGCAGGAGTCCGCGAGCGCGACCACTCCCGCCGCGGACGCGGCCATCCTCGCGCCCCGCCTCGCCTGGGGGAGCTACGAGGCACGCCCCGTGATCGAGAGCGGGCTCGCCTGGCTGGCCCGGCACCAAGAGCGGGACGGCTCCTGGGCGCCCAAGCAGTTCTCCGCCTCCTGTGCCGGGGAAGTGCTGTGCGCAGACCCCGGCTATGAGGACTACCAGATCGGCGTCACCGCGCTTGCGACGCTCGCGCTGCTCGGCTACGGCGCAGCCCCCGCGCGCACCCGGGTGGTGAAGGACGAAGTCCTCGGATCGACGCCCGACCTCGCGGAAAGCGTCTCCCGGGCGTTGCGTTGGCTGCGGCAGGTGCAGGCTTCCGACGGAGCGATCGCCCAGGCCGCCAATGCGAAGCAAATGTACGGCCACGCGATCGCCACTGGCGCCCTGGTGGAAGGATATGCCCTGTGCGGCGATCCTCAGCTCCGCGATGCCGCCCAGAAGGCGGTCGACTGGCTGGTGCGCGCGCGCAATCCCGGCCAGGGGTGGCGCTACCGCCAGCGAGATGGCGAGACCGATACGTCGGTCACGGGATGGTGCCTCTTCGCGCTCTACCTGGCGCGGCTGACCGGCCTCACGGTCCCCGACGACGCATTCACCGAACCGCGCGATTTCCTCGCCCGCGTGACCACGGCGCAGTTCCAGAGCGGGTACACGCGGATCGAGGACGCGGGCATCAAGGTCGTGGTCCAGGGCAAGAACGACGAGTACGCGAACCACCCCACCCTGAGCGCGATCGCCTTCCTGGCACGGCATCTGATCGACGGGAACCGGCTCCCGGCGGCCTACCGACAGGGGACAGCCAAGCTGCTCGCCGCCGATCCGCCCCAATGGGACCCGGCCAAGAAGACCATCGACTACTACTACTGGTACCACGCGACCGAGGCGCTGCACCAGGCCGCCGGGACCGCGAGCGAGAGCTGGCGCTCATGGCAGAAGTCGCTGGTCTCCTCGCTGACCCTGGGCCAGGGCCGCAACAAGAAGGCGTGCATGCACGGGTCCTGGAGCGCGGACACCTCGAAGGGGTACGGCCGGTGGGCCTTCGAGGGCGGTCGGGTTTACGCCACCGCGATCGCCCTGCTCGCCCTCGAGGCGCCGATCCGATTCGCCGCGCTGCCCCCGCTCAGTTCGCTCGGCGGAGGCATGCCCGGCGGCACGCCCGGCGGAACGCCTGTGGCCGCGCCGCTCACACCCGGAGAGCGCAAACAGGTCGAAGAGTGGACCGCCGCGCTGGGCGGCCCGGGATCGCCCGAAGCCGAAGCCTCGCTCGTGAAATTCGGCCCGCGCGCCGCCGAAGTCCTGCGCGGTCGCCTCCGCGATCCGGATGCCGTGGTCCGGCGCCAGGTCCGGGATCTCCTTGGCCGCATCGGCGCCGACGCACTCGCGCCGGGCGGTGGCGACCCTGGTCCCGTAGCCGGGGGCCCGTCGGGCGATCCCGGGGAAACGCCGGGCGGCGACGATCCCTCGGGCGCCTCGGAATACGCCACGCCCCACACCAAGCACATGGGCCGCTACCGTGAGGACCTGAAGAGCAAGGACATCGCACTGCGCGAACGCGCGGTCGGAGCCCTGGCCGCGCTCGAGACCACGTGGGCGGTCGAACCCCTGGTGGCCGCCTTCCAGGCGGAGGAGCAGGGAGGCCTGCGCGCGCAGATGATCGACGTGCTGCTCGAGACCGAAAAGGAGGCCGTGACCCGCGAGATCCGCAAGGCGACCAACGCCCGCCCCACCGCCACGGAGGCCGCGCGTCTCCTCGAGTTCGTGGCGCGCTGCACACACCCGGAAGCGCAACGCTGCGGCGTGCTCCTCTTCACCCACGCCGATGCGGGAGTGTCCAGGGAAGCCGGCAAGGTGCTCACCGCGAATCGCAAGAGCTCGATCGCGGTGATCGTCGAAGCCGCGCGCGCCAGCTCCGGCTCCGCCCGACGCGCCTTCGTCGAGCTGCTGGGGGAGATCCGCGACAAGCGGGCGGTCCCCTACCTCTGCTCGCTCTGCCCCACCGAGCCCGCGGTCAATCCGGACCGAGACGCCGCGAACGCGGCGATCGTCCGGATCGGCCTCCCCGCGGTCCCGGCGATGATCGATGCCCTCAACACCACTCATCGCAAGTACGTGGTGACCATCCTGCGGACCATGACCGGTCAGGGCTTTGGGCTCGACAGCATCGAAAAGTGGAAGGGCTGGCTCAAGGACAACCGCGACCGCGTCGATGCCGTCGATCGGGAGCGGTTTCCCGAGGACTACAAGTAGGCTCGGTCCCGGAACTCCGGAACCGACCGCCGCGCCCGACCACACATGTTGACGCATCCTCCCCGATCCCGTGCGCTGATCGGACGCTGATCGGACTTTCGACCGACAGCATCCACTCTCACCTGGCGTGGGTCGAGAACCTGAACCAGATCCTGAACGTCAAGCTCCCCTTCCCCCTCATCGCCGATTCCATGCCTATCCGGTTCCTTCCCAAGACGGTCTCGGAGCCCCGCGGAGGCCCCACGGGTAGGCAGAGGCGGAGGCAGCGGCGAAGCGGACGAGAAGGAGCGGTGTCAGGGCCCTCGGGCAGTTGGACGCCACGGTCCAAGGCTGGAAGAGGCGGCGGGGTCGCGCCCGGACGAGCGCCGGTTCCGCGAATGGGTGCGGATTGCGCGAAGGACGGGGAGGGGGATCGTTGACGCTTCCGTCCCGGCATGTGCGAAGGTACGATGACGATCGGTGCCCCCGGTGGAGGAAGCCATGGCCGAGAAGCTATTCTGCGATTCGACGGTCGAGATGCTGCGGAGGGATCGCATGCACACGAAGGACATC
>Ga0209514_10008191_pt1 | contig 11996 bp, 13 predicted proteins | sample Subgrocontami58m_FD_187452 | JGI IMG/M metagenome (GOLD analysis project Ga0209514, IMG submission 187452) | Subsurface groundwater microbial communities from S. Glens Falls, New York, USA - GMW37 contaminated, 5.8 m (SPAdes) (version 3) | ecosystem: Environmental > Aquatic > Deep subsurface >...
TTTATCATCTGTAAAATCTGAAGCTCGAATATTCATGGCTTCTGTTGGACACCTTATTCCTGTATCAAATAAAAATAACATAAAGACTTGTGTATCATATCCCGCCTTTTCAATCATTTTCTCTAAGTCTTTCTCTGTGAAGAAGACAAATTCTGGTTTTTTCTTTTTACTAGCTTCTAAATCTTCTGTTAAATCTAGTATTGCAACCCCTTCTTTCTTATTGGTTTTTATATGCCAATGCCAGAATGCTTTGAATCTTACTGTGTAATCTCCTACTGACTTATATGGTTTGCCGTCAATTCTTGTTATCTTTCCTTGAGTCATGCTAGAAAATAAATTGTGCAACTGCTTTTCTGTAATTTTTGTTATATCATTGACTTTGCAATATGTTTCAGTTAATTCTAGAAGTCTTTGCATTTGTCTTGCCATTGAAACAAGTTTGATTGAACTCCTTCCTCCTTTTTTAGAACCGCTTGTGTTAATGCCTATCTCCATGTCTGAAATATATTGTTTTAGAAGTTGAGCATTTTTTTTAGAAAGCATTTCCAATTTATTGTCTTTCCATATTTCTAAATAATGTTTAGAGTTGTGTGGATCTAATTTTTCCATAGAGAATAGTAGAAACTAGAGTATTTAAGGATTCCCCCACTTTCATTATCCCCCCAGCCAGAATCGAACTGGCATACATCGGGCTACAGCCGATTGCACTAACCATTGTGCTATAGGGGGTTAATAATGAATAATTTGAAACATTTTTAAATGTGTTGATTTGTAGTTAGGTTTTTAAATAGTTATTTTTTGATAAACTCTATGGCTGATGAAAGTGTTGAAGATATAATGGGAACAATTGCATCCAAGTTATATTGCCCCGAAAATTCAAGAGCTTATTTGGAGAGGATTGTGAATGGTTTGAGAGGAATTGGCGTAAGAGAAGATGTAGTTGAGGAGCATTTGGGGTGCGTAGCCTCAATATTGGGTTGTTTAATTGCAGAGGAGCAAGGAAGAGTCTTGGAATATCTAGATAAATTTTATGGGCTTGGTTTACAGGAAGGGCGCCAATTAAGAGTGCATTTAACTGCTCCTTGGAGTGAGGAAAGTCTTGCGATTAGATTGCGGAGAAGAATAAATGGAAGAAAAACAGCTGGAGGCGGTAGAGTTTCTTTTAATGATATTAAAAGAATATTAAATCAAGAGTATCTTAAAAAGGGCACCAGAAGAGTTACTTACGAGCCTGCACACCAGGATATCCCTGATGATTTAAAAAAGAGAGATGTTATTAGTCGAAGATATGAAAATTAAATAGGATATTTAGGTCGTAATAATCTTATCTTTTTCTGATATAATTAAAGTATGCTCGGCTTGGGCGACTTTTTTTCTTGAGGATTCTATAAGTTGTTGATAATGATGAACAAGATTCGCTTCTTCTATTCTTTTCATTGCTGTCAGTGCTCTTGTTCCGAATTTCTTTACAAGCCATCTTGAACAAAATGGGAGGGTATGATAAGTTTCTTCAATGTAATAAAGGACTTCTCTTGCAAAAGGGTCTCTGACTGCGCCTTCTTTTTCTAATATATAAATTCCTGAAGGTTTTCCGTCTATTACTTTTCCAAGGCCGAGGGTTACAAATGGTTCTATTGCGTAAATGCCTTTTTCAAGTTGTTGTGAAGAGAAATTATTGTAGTTTGGAATTGTGATGCCTGCGTGCAAATTGTACTTCGTTATTGAATGGCCTGAAAGATTTATTATTGGCTGAAGATTATGAGAATGTGCTGTTTTTTCTATTGCTTCTCCTATTTTTTTTAATTCTACATTGTTTTGAGTTATATTTAATGCATTTTTTAAACATAATTCTGCACATTCAATTAGTTTTTTATTTTCCTCGGAATTTTCCAAGTCTAGAGAAAGAGCCGTGTCAGCTATACAACCATCAATATGGACTCCGATATCTACTTTTAATAGCCCTGAAGCGGTTTCTGTGTCGTTGTAGGAAGGAGTTGAGTGGGCCGCTATTTCATTCTTGGATAAATTTACAGGAAATGCTGGGAAACCGCCGAGTTCAATAATTTTAGATTCTATCTTTTCAGCTATTTCTAATAAAAGCATTCCTGGTTTGATTATTGATTTTGCATAAATTTTGACTTCTTTTGCGATTTCGCCTGTTTTGATATATAATTTATGATCTTTTATATTGTCTTCTGATTTTTCTGATTGAATTTTCTCTTTTTTTGTTTGTTTATCATTAAATTCTTTTTTGCCTTGGGTTTGGGCTTTTTCTTTAATTCCATGGGACGAAGCGCCGCCATATTGTTTTTCGGTCATTTTTATATGTGTAAGAGAGGGTTTAAATATAATCTGTTTTTTTAATTTTGATGAATGAATGTGAGAAATATGGTTGAAACAATAGCGGAACCAAGAAAAAGATATTATAATGTTATAAAATTAAGTTTTGAGAATTTTTACGATAACGGGACAAAACCAGAGGGAAATATTTTTACATTTTGCAAAAGATTGACAAGAGAATCTCCACTAAGCGAAGGATGGAAAGCAGCTCATTGGACAGAAATTGTTGGGTTGTTGACTGATAAGTATTATTTATCGGAAAGAGGTAAACAAAATTGCGGATTGATAAATGCTGCAAGAGATTATTTTGGGCGAGAGGAAAATGCTTTGAGATTAGTGGATTTAGTGTCTAAGCACGGCCTTTCTTTACCTGAATTAAGTTTAGTAATTAAAGAGAATGATTCAAATAAGATATTTATTCCTAATTTTAGCATTTCTTTTGCTAAAGAAGGCATACTTAAACCAAGAGGAGATTATAATGAATTCTTTAATTCTGATTCATATAATATTCTTAGAAATTTAGTTCAAATTTTTGCAGCAAATCCTGATTTAAGTGTAAGCCATAAAGAACAAAGTACAAATTTATTTAATTGGATGGCAATGAATGGAGAAAAGGCTATGTTAAGATTAAGAGAATCTATGAAATTTAAACCAAAATTATTGTATGTTGAGGGAGAATCTCCTGATTTAGCATTAAAAGAGCTTGGGCATCGGCCTTTTGAAGAGATTGCAGAAGAATTTACTTTAGAGAAGTTTGCAAAAATCAAACTTCTCTAATGATAAGTTTGAAATGTCAAGATTTTGCAAATCTTGAGCACATTCAAGAATCTTTGATTCTTGATGATTCCTTCGTAAATTCGGAATTATTCAAACTTCTCTTTAAGTAGAGAATTATTAAGGGTTTAGATTTTTAATTTCGGCATCTGAGTTTTCAATTTTCTTTCTTTGGGAATGTAGTTAAAGATTTTTATTCCGTTGGATTTTCCTATGCCTATTAAATCTCCTTTATGAGATATGACAAATGTTCCTTTTTTTGTTTCTATATCTAAATCTTGACCTCTTATCCAACAATTAAATTGTTCTTCGTTTATTTCTATTATGCTTTTAGTTATTTGTTCTTTGAACAATGGAAGTGCATCAAAATTTATTCTTAAATCGTCATCTTTTTGACTTATCATGTACATTCCTATTACTTCTACATTAGTTATTTCAGTGAGTTCTTGAATTTCTTCTCTTGACATAGTTCCTGAGAATGCTCTAATTTTCTTTTTTCCTGCTTCCGCAAGAATGTAAGGCAGGGAGGTTACTCCATATAAGTTTTCTAATTCTTCTAAGATTTTCTTTTTTTCACTTGACCTGATGAAGTTTATTGGTTTCATTTTTTGTTTTCCTTTAAGATATTTATGAATAAAAGTCCTTGCTCTAAAGCATCATATAAGGCAGTATGATTATGCTTTATTTCTTTAGGAAACCAATATTTTGGCATTGATTTTTTATAAACGCTTTTAAAATCTTTTTTTAATATTGCAGAAGCGTAAGATTTAATGTCTAGAGCAGAAAAACTGAATGGAGATTCTCCTGTAAATTTAATCAAATACCAATAAACAAACATAAAATCAAAAGTTGCTGGGTAGCCAACGAAAACCAATTCTTTCCCTGTTTTATTTTTAATTTCTTTTAACCATTGCAAGTATTCAAACATGACTTTTTTAGATTCTTCTTGATTTGTTGTTGCTTCTTTGTATGCTTCTAGGTTTTTCCCCCAGAATTCCATTGTTTTAGGATGTTGTTTTGCATTTTTTAGAGGTTTTATTCTTTTATAAAATTTATCAAGGACTATGCCTTCAAGGTCTAAAGCGACAGAACCAAAAGAGAGCATGGAGTATTCTCCTGGAATTGGACCGTCTGTTTCTACGTCTGTTGAAATGTATATTTCTGTCATTTCAATTCCTCCAACAATGTTAATTTGGAAACAAAAAAGCCCTCACTATCATTATCATGGGGGTAAATTCTGCAGGACTTTTGAACTTCTTTTGAATATTGAACATCTTTCCAATTTGTAATTCCAGGACGGCAAGATAATGGTAATGAGAGCGATTCTATTTTGATAGGGAAATTCTTTAAAGCAAAGTCTAAGATTTCTTCATTTTCTTCAGGGGCGTGAGTGCATGTGCTATAGATTAGAGTTCCTCCGACTTTTAAACATCTTAGGGCAAAAGCAATAAATTTTTTCTGCATTTTTGAAAGATTATTTATTACTTTTTCATTCCACATGAGAAATGTTTTTGGGGAAGAGCGAAGAGTGCCTTCGCCAGAGCATGGAACGTCTGCTAGAATTTTGTCAAATTTATAATTTGATTTTGATAATGAAGAACACAAGGTTATTGCGTCTTTTCTTGTTACAATGCAGTTTGTTGCTCCTGCTTTTTCAATGTTTGAAACTAGAATCGATATTCTTCCTATTTTTAAGTCGTTGGCAATGATTGTTCCTTGATTTTGCATTTTCGCTGCCATCTGAGTTGTTTTTGAGCCTGGGGAAGCGAATAGGTCGAGAACAAATTCTCCTGGCTGGGGGTCGAGAGCTAAGACAGACATCATTGAGCAGACTTCTTGAATGTAATAATAACCGAATAAATGTTCTATTGAATTTCCCAATTCTCCGGGCATGAGCTGAGATTTAATTAGCATTATTTCTTCGTGTTTTGGGAAAGACTGAATTACTTGCCATTTTTTTTGAAGTCTTTCTAACAGTTCTTTTGGAGAGATTTTTAATGTATTACAACGGATGAAATTTTTTGGTTGAGTGTGGATTGTTTCTGTAAATTTTTGATAATCTTCTTCATTTGGCAGGAGAATTTTTATCCTTTCTTCGAATAGGGGCTTTGGAAGATATTTGTATGGTCTTTGTGGATTTTGCATGTTGGAGGATAGAATAAAGAGATTAAAAGGTTGTTGTTTGCACTTTATTTTAAATGAAACTTATGAGCAACCTTTATAATGAGGGTTATTATTTATAACTTATGAAACTTATTTTTATGCGGCATGCTGAAAGTGAATATAATGTTCAGGATTTAATTAATCAAGATTCTAGTGTCAAAGTTAGAATAACTGGAAAGGGCAGGAGACAAGCTCTAGAGGCCGGTAAAAAGTTAAAGGACTTGGATTTTGATATAATCTTTGTTTCTGAATTTTTAAGGACGCAGGAAACTGCTAAAATTGTTTGTGCTGAAAGAGATGTTGAAATTAAAATCGATAAAAGAATAGACGAAGACAGTAAGGGATTTGAGGGAGAGAATGTTGAAAATTATAGGAAAGCGAGGAGAGAATCTGGGGAAGAGATAAATTTATTTAAGGCTTCTAAGGAATTGGAGAGTTTTCATGATGTTAAATTAAGAATTGAGAAATTTGTAAATTGGTTGAAAACTCAGAAATATAAAAATGTTTTAATTGTAACACATGAAATTTGTGTACAGAGCGCAAGGTCAATTTTTGAGGGAATTTCAGGGGAAGAGGCTTTTTCTTCTTCTATCAAAAATTGTGAGTATTTCGAATATGAGATTTGATGGGTGAAAATAAATTTTTTTTGGTGTTTTTAAACTAAAAAAAATTAGCTTCAAAAAATGTGAGGCGCGAAGCGCCGAACGCCGAAAGGATGAGGCGTTCGGATCATGTTGTTCGCCGAACGCGCTCGACATTTAATACTTTTTTGAATTGTGTATATGTGAAAAGGACGTTTATAGATAATCCCCATGATTGGGTTACTTTTAGTTGGGGATTCTCTAATAGGTCTTCCCTTTTTTAGGTAACTTAATCAACGGGAAGACCTATAATGGGGATTATGGACTGCACCCCTAAAATGAGACAAATAGTTAAGGTTACAAAACAATAAAAATGGCAAGGAGGTGCACCAAATGAAAGCAAGAAGAACGTTTACAAAAGAGTTCAAATTATCTATCATTCGAGAGCTGGAGACTAAATCTACAGCTCAGATAAGCAAGGAACATAATATACATCCAATGCTAATAAGCAAATGGAAAAAGGATTATGAAAGAAACCCACACGGAGCTTTTAGTGGTAAAGGTAATGTATGGAAAGAAGAAGCAAAGGTTGTTCAATATGAGAGGTTGATTGGGCAATTATATGCAGAAAATGCTTTTCTAAAAAAAACTTCCACAATTCTACAGGAAAAAATGGCAGAAGAAAAGAAGAGGTGGGCAAAATGATTGAACAATCAGGATTGCATATTTCTCATATATGCGATAAAGAAACAGTAAGCAGATCAACTTACTATAGACTGCAAAAAGAGCCTTGCACAAATAGTAGTGATATAACATTGAAACAATTGATAAGTGAAATCGCTTCTGAATTTCCGTTTTATGGATATAGAAGAATGACAAAAGAGCTCCAACATAGGGGTGAACAGGTAAACCATAAACATGTTTTAAGAATTATGCGTGAGGATAATTTGCTCTGTCGACGTAAAAAAGCATTTAAGCCAGTAACAACAAATTCTAATCATTCATTTAAAATTTATCCAAATCTTGCAAAAGATATGGAAGTTACTGGCTTAAATCAGCTATGGGTTGCAGACATTACTTACATACATTTGGTGCGCGAGTTCGTGTACCTTGCCGTAATCCTTGATTTGTTCAGCAGGAAATGTATCGGTTGGCATCTAAGCAGAGACATTGATACATATCTCACTCTTACTGCGTTGAATAGAGCAATTAATGCAAGACAGCATTTTGGTTTTTCAGATTTAACTCATCATTCTGATTTAGGAGTTCAATATGCTTCTACTGAATATGTGAAAAAGCTGGAAGAACTTGGGATAAAGATAAGCATGAGTAGAAAGGGAAATGTATATGATAACGCATTTGCTGAAAGTTTTAACAAGACTCTAAAAGTTGAAGAAGTTTATATCAATGACTATGAAACATTTGAAGATGCACTTAAAAATATTAAAAGATTTATTGAAGATGTATACAATGAGAAAAGACTCCATTCATCTATTGGATATATTTCACCAAATAAATTTGAGAGGGAGGTTTTAAATATAACCCTAACTTAGTGTGTCAGAATAGGGGTTCACTCCATTATGCGTATTAAATAAACAAATTTATTTAAGCCGGAAAGCTTAAATAACCTTAAATAATGTTATTTAATATGGTATTGAAAACTTTTAATGTTGAGGAGGAAGTATATGAAAAATATGCGCAGTTTTGCAGGGAAAATGGAATTAGCATGAGCAATCAAGTTAATACCTTTATTAAAGCACAGGTTGAAACTGAACCTAAGGTTAGGGAGGAATATCTCAAAAAGCTCGATGCTATTAGAAAAGGTAAATTTATTAAGATTGGAACACATGAGGATTTTAAGAAGAGGTATCAATAAAGTTGGTCTATATCCTGGAAATTTCTGAGCAACTTGATAGACTATTTGCCAAGCTATCAAAAAAGGACAAGTTACAATTTGAGATTTTGAGCAGGAAAATTAATGAAATTCTCCAGAATCCAAATATTGGCAAACCTCTGACAGGAAATATGGCTGGACAAAGGCGAGTCCACATAAGAAATTTTGTTTTGGCTTATGAGATTTTGGAAAATGAAAATACGGTTCGCCTTCTTGATTATGACCATCATGATAATGTTTATTAAAATAGGTTTTTGATTGTGAGAAGGTTTAAAAACATAGGGTTTGAGGGATTTTAATGATAAATCCCCATGATATAGAAAGATTTAGAATTGATGAATTAAAGGAAAGAATGCCTTTTACAATAGTTAGATTTCCACAAACTCCTTATGGATTGAATGAAGAACCTAGAGCGCATTATGATTATAATTATCTTAGAGTTAGCAGAACACTTGAGGAAGCTGTAGAAAAGTCTAAAGATGAGTTTTTAAAATATGGTTTTTCTGAAGGAAGATTTATTCCAGATTGGCTAACAGGGAATTTTGTTATTGGAGATGGCAGAGTTGAAATTAAACCAGATTGGAATAAAGTTAAGGGATTTAATTTTTGGATTCCTGAAGGGTTAATTGGAGAATATTTTAACAATATTGTAAAAAGAGAGTTTCCTAAGATTGAAACGCCAAGAGAAAGAACTAAGAGAATTTATAGAAGCATTCATGATTGTTCTAATATTGAAGAATATGATGGAGATTTAATTCAGTTATTAAGGAGCCCAGATGAAGAATGTTCAATTATTTTAGTTTCTAGATTTCTTGATAAATTTAGAGCATCTCAGGCTGGGATTGGTCATTGCCCCGGAGATATTCAAGTTATGAATTATGCGCGAATATGGGGCAGACACTCTACATATTTTAAACACCCTGAAACAGAACAATGGTATCAACTTTTGAATAAAGATGTAATTAATGAAAGTCAGGCGAGGTTTTCAGAAGAATGCGGAATTAAAGTGCCAAAATTAAATATGGTTGTTAGGATTGATGGTGCGACTTTTAGAGAGTGTGATAAGGTTGGAGGAGATAGAAATATGTTATTTTTTGATGGTTCATTAGAAGATATTTTTGAAATGTTAAAAGAAAGAGGAGTAGGTTTTGAAGAAGGCATAATTAAAACAGTGTCGATTGTTTCGAGCCTTGGATAATATCATCAAAAGTTTTATCCATGAAGGAAAGAATCTGATTGGCGATTGGCTTAATTTGTTTATCTATATAATGGTCATAATCTATTTTATGCTTAAGCTTTTGAATAGGTTCTGGACCAGCGATTGTGATGTAATATTCTATAACATTGGATTCTAATGAGTCTAATTGTCTTGCTGCTTTTACATGAGGCGGGGTTGTTTTTGTATATTCTTCTAGATTTTTTCTTATGGACTTTCTGTAAATTAATTTAGAATTTAATTTGCCTTCTCTTATTTTTTTGATATAATCTTTGATGAACTTTTCAATTGGTTCGTCATGGAAAAGTTTGTCTAATAATTCTCTTTGGAAGTCTTGTGCTGCTTCAGTCCAGTCGCCACGGATTGCTTCCAATCCAACTATGTCTAATTCTTCTTTTCCATTTTTTTCAATTAAGCCTGCGTAACGCTTTTTTGCTCCTGTATTTTCTTCTCCCCTTATTTTAGGGATCATCAAAGAAAGATATTGCTTCTCAAATTGGAGTTCGAGAAAAGATTTTCTGGAATGGTTTTCTTTAACATATTTTTCATAAAATTTGTTTATATAATCTTGAATTTCCATCCCTAATGAATGTGCTTTTTCTTTTCCTAAATTTGTTTCTACAAATACACTGTCTGTATCTGAATATATAACTCTAAAACCTTTTTTCTCAATTTCTTTTGCTGTAAGTTTGATGATAAATTGCCCGAAATGAGTTATGGCGTTTGCAATTTTTAAGTTGAAGTAACGGCAGTTTGGACTTGCCAAAACTCCGAAGAATGAATTCATAATTGTTTTTATGGCATAACTCGATAGTTCTCTTTTTTCTTTTTTTGCTCTTTCTCTTTCTTGATGGAGTTTGTCTATTATTTTTGGTAAAATTCCTTCTTGATTTTTAAAATAGGCTCCGTTTGGGGATTCTATAGAGTTTTTCTCTTTTTTTTCTAAAAATGAGGCTGGGTCTATGTTAAATGTTCGGATGATTGAGGGATATAGTGATTTAAAGTCCATCACTAAAATATTTTTATATATTCCTGGAAAAGAGGATTGAACGTAGCCACCTTTTATTCTAGTTTCTTTTTGCTTGAATTCCATTGAAGGGGAGACTAAGCCTACTTTTTTTGCTTCTCTTATGTATAAAGAATCAAAAGAAGCAATAGACGCGGTTATTTTATCAAGAGACATGCCTGTTAATTGAGAACGTTCTAAAGCGAGATCTTGGATTTTTGTTTCTTTTAAGATTTTATAGACAAGCTCACAGTCTAATAAATTGTAATCTACTAGCTTTTGAAGGGAAACTTGTGTATTCTTTTTATAGAGGCCTTCAATATCCCCATGCCTATCTTTTCCCTTGATGGACTTTCCCTTTTTTAATATTGTTTGGGAAACGTCCTCTAGGGACAAGGAATCAAAGTCTAAATTTTTAATTGAAGGAGCTTCTTTAATGAACTTGTCTTTTATTAAATTGAGGCCGTCTAGAACTTGTCTGCCAGGAATGTCTACTCTTGATGACCTAAAGAAATTTGATTCTATTCTTAAGCTGGCTTCATCATCCGTCCTTCCAATGTCAAATTTAATTTCGTGTTTCTTAAATAGCTTTTTTAAGTAAACAAGATCAAAATCTATAACATTCCACCCGATTATAATGTCTGGGTCTAATTTTATAATTTCTGATTTGAATTTTTCAAGACAATCTGATTCTGATTTGCATGATATCGTGTCATTTAGGGGTTGATAGGTAATCATAAAGTTCTTTTTTTGATTTTCTGAATAAATTCCGATGCAAAATAGCTTTCCTGTGTTTTTGTCTGACTCCGTGTCTATTGAAATGATTTTTAATTTGGGTTTTAAAGTCGATGAAATGATTTTTGGTTCTTTGTAAACTCGGTCTATTCTTTCTGAAGGTTCAAACTCCCCATCTATTTCTATATTGGTTAGGATGTCTTTTTCTATCAGGAATTGGCTTTGAGGTTTTATGTCTGCTTCGTAAATTGATATTTCTCTGTGGAGTTCTTTATATAGATTGTTTAAATCTGTTTTGTTTTTAAATAATACTTTTATAACTTCTTCTCCTTCGAAGTTCTTTAAGTTAGTGCTTTGTGTTTTGCAGTTTTCAGGTATTTTTTTAGAATCCTTTTTTTTGATGTAGAAATAAGGGGAGAATTTGTTAATTGTTAGGAAAGATTGATTGTTTTCAAGTCTGCCGAACAGTCTGACATGGTCTTCGTTATCAATTGTTATATAATCTGAGTAAATTATGAATCCTTTCATGATTAAGTAAAAGAATCGATATTTATAAGATTGACTATGGGGGTATTAAAACAATAAATATAAAAGGTTAATATTACTTGACTAGTTGTCCACCAATAAGGGGGCACTCCATCCCGACAGCCCAATTTTTCCAATAGGCGAGATGTTATCAACTATAATCTCATGTTTGATATGTGCAATATGCCTATGTGCTAATCCAAAAGAGGTAGTTTGTTAACATAAGTCCATCAATTAAGTCTTTCAAAACATTAAGAGAATTGGGCTATTTTTAGTTGTAAATTAAAGAAGTTCCATTATAACTTTCTAAAGCTAAGAAAATACATATGGGGAAAGAATTTAAAAAGTATGATGAATTAATACCGTAATGAAAAAAGAGAGGTTTAAGACAAAAGAAGTGATACATGCAGTATCTTTAATAATAATCTTTCTTATGGCTCTAATGGTTTTGATACGTTTTGTTTAGTGATTGGGATTGTAGTATCTGCTAACAGCAGAAAAGTCACGAAGAAAACTATCTTATGGATAACTGCGTGATTTATAGCACGTATAGTCGCAGTTTTCCAGATAGAGAACTGCAAAATAAATGGGGCATAAGCCACGCAGTTCTCTATAATTACAACTGATAAATAGCCTAATTTTCTCAAGGTGTCAAGAATTGTTTTTTTCATTAAATCTTTATTTTTAATTCATAGAAAAGAAAAAACAATTCTTGAGCACAACAAAAATCAAAGATTTTTGTGCCATCAAAATATTTAATAT
>Ga0209514_10008199_pt1 | contig 11988 bp, 16 predicted proteins | sample Subgrocontami58m_FD_187452 | JGI IMG/M metagenome (GOLD analysis project Ga0209514, IMG submission 187452) | Subsurface groundwater microbial communities from S. Glens Falls, New York, USA - GMW37 contaminated, 5.8 m (SPAdes) (version 3) | ecosystem: Environmental > Aquatic > Deep subsurface >...
GGTCTGTTCTTTCATGTTGTGATCGTAGTCCGCAGAAGCCTGAGGGGGGACGGTCGCCCACCTTCGGGTCCACCAGCTTCACCATCATCCGGTCTACGACCGGTCATTGACCGGCGTAGGGCTTGAACACTCCCGACGGCATCGAGATCACGCCTTTGAGCTTGCACTTGTCCACGAGGATCTTCCGTGTGCTGATGTGTGCGTTGCTCGTCCCGAACAGTACGCCTGCGTGCCGAAACACACTTCGGCGTGCAGGCACGCTTCCCGGCTGCGTGTTCCTCTGCCGATCATCTGCCAGAACTTGATCTGCGAGTTGACCGGCAGAAATTTGGATTTCGGATGTCGGATTGTTGATTGCGGATTGACGTCGGCTACTTCCGCAATCCCAAATCCGAATTCCGCAATCATATTCGCACGCTCCATCTTCGAGGTAATCACCTCTACGAGGCCGTAGGCCTGGACGAGCTTGCCGCCATATTCCGGATACATCTTTTTGGATTTCGGATTGCGGATTGATGAGTTCGGATTGAATGCATTCCATTCCGCAATCTCAAATCCGAAATCCGTAATCGAATCCGTCCCTTCATAGTTGATGTCATCGGGGTCAATCCCGCGTGACTTCAGCAAGTCCTTGTCTTCATCCGTCAGGTCAACGCCCTTGATGCCTTTGCGCTGAAACTTCGTCTGCGCCGCATAGACGTTGAAGTCGGCGAGATAATTTTCTTTTACCGCTTCGTCGAATGTGTAGAGAAATGTCGGCCGTCGACCGCCTACGTCCGCCTTCGTTTCACTTCTGCGGACTTCGGCGGTCAGGCAATCGAAGAACTTCATCGTGTCACGGTCAATGAACTCGGCGGGCGTTGCCGTCAGTCCGATCTGAATTGCATCGCTGTTCTGTAGGGGCACGACATGTCGTGCCTCTACAGAACACATCTCCAGCGTTTGCAGCGTGGAGACGTAGACTCTTCCAGTCTTATCAATGTTGTACGTACGAATGCGTGTGCGAGACTCGCTGGGGAGATGCACCTTGAAACCATCCGTGAGTGCCTGATCCACCAGCGCATCACGGTCTGCAAGAAAGAGAACACGCTGTGCAGCATGAGCATGGAGGAATACATCAATGAGTGCCATCGTTGTGCGGGTCTTGCCGGTGCCCGTTGCCATCACGAGGAGTGCCTTCCGCTTTTTCTTCTTCTCGATGGCTTCCGAGATTCTCCGTATCGCCTCGATTTGGTACGCACGGTTGACGATGGACTCTTTGATCTGGATGCTGCCGAGAGGCTTGCGGTTCTGCTTGAGAAAGAGAAGTCGCTCCAGATTCTCACGGGAGAAGAATCCTGCAACATGCCGCTCTGCTGAATCAATACTGTCCCAGAAAAAGATATCTTCGCCGTTCGCCATGAATGCAAACGGGCGGAAACTCTGCTTCTTCTCGATTGCGGTGACGTACTCAAGCACTTGCTGCTTGCCAACGCGTGGGTCGCGGCTCGTGCGCTTCGCTTCAACGACGGCGAGGACTTCGCCGTTCGTGCGATACAAACAATAGTCTGTGATGGTTCGACTCTGTTCATCCTTCGACTCCTCTACGAGGTCGTAGACCGCTCGCACAAAACGCTCGCTGCGCTCAGGATGACGCGGCTCCTCGGAATTGGCAACGATAGGAATCTCTGTCCCAACCTGGGTGTGGTCAACAAGATTCCCCGCCTCCAGTATCGTTTCGGTCGACAACTCGACTCGTCGAGCGGGCAGGCAATCGGCACGACGCAGTTGCGGGTCGGTGAGACTGTAGCGAACTTCCGCCTCGCGAACGAATTGTGCAGTCAAGCGTAGATTCCCCTTGGTGAACCACGGAACGGAAAGAAATCAATTGGCATAGTTCATTCTTCGCATCAAATATGCGTCAGTACCGTTCACATGATGTAGCAAGAACTCTTGCCAATCGAACTGAGGAGGTCAGGTCGGTTGGTTAGATAACATAGGTTTATGGTGTGGGAATATCAAGAGCTTGAGGTGGACATTCCCCAAATCAAAAACAGGAAAAGCTTGCCACTAAGACACCAAGACACAAAGGTTTCACAAAGTTTTTTGGGGAATGGAATCTTGGTAATCTCTATTCCGCAAATCGCCTCTTGACTCTAAGAGTGTTTTCTTCGTGAATCCTTAGAGTCTTTGTGCCTTTGTGGCTATTCTTTGTTTTTTGTTTTCGGGAATCTGCAACTTGAGGTGACCACGCACTAACGTACAGCCGCTGCTCTTCCATCTCTGCTCTGCATCTCCCCTGCATCTGCTCTACTCATTCTCTACTCGTCACTACTTCTACGTTCTGCCCCCCGCAATACCAAGTAGGCGATCCGCATCGTACTAAGTCGTAAACGCCCTCTGCACGCGCGAGCTGATGTTGCAGGTAACTTCATACGGAATCGTCCCCAACTTCTCGGCAATGTCCCAAGCCGTAATGCTTTCCTTGCCATCATTGCCAATCAACGTCACCTCATCACCACTATCAATCGCATCAGCCATTCCAACATCAACCATGATGTGGTCCATGCACACGGTCCCGACGCAAGGATAGCGTTTACCATTGATGATGACTTCTGCGTTGTTCGTGAGTGCACGGCTGTAGCCGTCTCCATAGCCAATCGGTATGGTTGCAATCCGTGTCTTGGATTTTGTGAAGTGCCGGCGGTTGTATGAGATGCTCGTGTTCGGTTCCACTACTTTGATTTGGGAAACTCTTGAGACAAGCGACATCACCGGCTGAAGTGCCGGCGTCGCCATCATTCCATTGCGAGGCGCATAACCGTAGAGCATAATGCCGGGACGAACAATGTTGAAGTACGATTCAGGAAGAGAAAGAATTGCTCCGCTGTTTGCTATATGCTGGAAAGGAATTTCAATACGCTTCGTCTGTACTTGCGCGAGAACGGTTTTGAAACGTTCAAGTTGTACACGAGCGTACGTCAAGTCAGGCTCGTCCGATGTTGCGAAGTGGCTGTATACTCCAACCACATCTATCGAACCTGTGTTAACAATCTGCTCAATGTTTTCGACGGCATTATGATATGGAAAGCCAAGCCGTCCCATGCCTGTATCAACTTTAACATGAACTTTTGCTCGCTTCTTCAACTGTTGAGCCGCGAGACTAATTTGCTGAGCGCTTTCAATTGTCGTCACAGTTAGCTCAAGATTGTCGAGCAATGCTCGTTCGATTTGTGAAGGCATTGGAACTTCAAACACAAGCAGCGGATGGTGAATGCCGTCACGACGAAGCTCAGCCCCCTCGTCAATGCGGGCAACGGCAAGATACTCTGCGCCGTTACGAATCGCTTCATACGCAATCGTCCGCATCCCGTGTCCATACGCGTTCGACTTCACCACCGCCATAATCTGAACATCCTTGCCGACAGAGCTTCGCACGACATTGAGGTTGTGTCGAAATGCTGAGAGATTAACTTTTGCTCGTGTTGGATGAAGTGACGGTATCGCAGTTGCCATAATAAGTATTGGTAATTGTGGAAATCTGCCTCCAATATCATCACATCATCAACCAATTTCAAGCGAAAGAAGGTCTTGCAGATAGAACAGTAATTCACCAAATTGGTACGAAGTTGACCGTCTAAGCGGACTTCGTCGCTTCCACCTTCTCACTACGGATGCCTTCGGCAAGGGTGAGGGTTTTGACATCCCAAGAAAGCACCCGCTTGCGTAACGTCAGTGATGTAATTCTCAAGCTCGTGTCATCGGCGGTATTCACATGATTGACCACGGCGAAACAGACGACAAAATTATTGCGGTGCTTGCAAATGATCACGTGTGGGAAAATGTAAAAGATGTTTCAGATGTACCCGCTGTTAAGCGAGTGTACGCCTGCGAGTATGCTTTGAAAGTCGTGAAGGTCGCAATTGACGATTACGATGAGGTATTGGGGAAGTAATGCGAGGAATTCTTTACAGACTTAACCCAGCAGTCCCTAATCATTGGCTGTTCCTTTTAGCCGGATTCCTTTGGACTGGAGTCGGAACCTTCCTTTGCATTCGAGCTTTTCTTTGGCTGGAAACTTTGCACGATCTTTCTGCAGCTCTCTTCGGTGCATCCGGCGCGGTGATTGCCGTTGCGGGAAAACGATTTGTGTTTGCGAACGTTGCCCGAAAGAATGTTGGCAGAATCTTCCGCCTTCCGCAGCGAGCATGCTTCTTCGCATTTACTGCATGGAGGGGGTATGCAATGATTGCGGTGATGATTATATTGGGAATAACTCTTCGCAACACATCGATTCCCAAGCAATACCTCGCTCCGTTGTATATTGCAATGGGCGGCGCGCTGGTTCTTTCGAGCCTTGTGTTCTACAAAAGTTTTTGGGCTCACCAACGGGATAACTAACGATGGGGCAAGAGCTATGAACAATTCTTTTCTGGAACATCGTACCGCACTACTCGAAAAGATTCCCGACGGCATCCGCAAATCCGACCAGCACACCTCTGGACTGAAACAGAAAAATTTTCGCTACATTGCCGTCAGCATTATCGCAAGCTATCCGGAGATTATTCTTTGAAGCTCGGCAACTACGCTCACGTTTCAATCTCTGTTCACAGTTTGCAAGAATCCACTCCGTTCTACGAGAAGCTTGGTTTTCAAAAACTCTGGGGCAACCACGAGCCGCATCCCTGGGCGCTGTTCACCGACGGCAAGGTGAACATCCATCTGTATGAATTCTACTTCCCTTCGCCTGCTCTTCACTACTTTTCAACACACATGAAAGACAGAGTTCTTGAATTGATGAGAATCGGAATCAGACCGGAACAACAAAAGAGCAGAGACGGAAAAAGAATACAACATAATTTTCTCGACCCCAACGAGCTTACCATCATGCTCATGCACCATAACGAAGCCGAGATGCCGAAACAAACCGGCGAGTCGCTCTCAAAACTCGGGGTGTTTGGAGAGCTGAGCATCAACACTGACAACGTGAAAGCATCAGTCGGATTCTGGGAGAAATTGAGTTTCACAACAACCTTCAAGAGTGAGAAGCCGTATCCGTGGACCATTCTTTCTGATGGCGCAATGACAATTGGTTTACATCAAACAACCACGTTCACCACTCCGGCGCTCACGTACTTTGCAAACGACGCTGCCGAGCGAGTTCAGCTTCTCAAGTCCGAATCATTTCAGGTGGCTGATGAGCTGAAGAATGAAAGCGGTGAAGTTGAAGGCGCAATCCTGCGCGCACCCGACGGACAATTATTCTTCGTGCTCAAAGGTTCTGTGTAGTGCCATTCCAGCTAATTTTACCGAATCCCGACAGAGTCGGGATGAAGGTAAAATTACTGTTGGAATGAGCATCCCGCCACTTCTTTTGTGGCGGGATTAGCAAATGATAGCTGGAACGGCAGAGATTGTTAACGTATGAATGATTTGATATTTTTATTCTCACATTTGATAGGAACCCCATGCCGAATACGATTGAAAGACTTTTTTCTCAAGACGATTTGAAACGCATCGAAGAAGCAGTGAAAGATGCGGAGAAGCAGACATCAGGCGAAATTGTTCCATACGCAGTACACGCAAGCGACCCGTACGATGGTGCGTCGTGGCGTTCAGGGCTGCTGTTCGGAGCCATAGCTCTGACGGTGTTCGTTTTGATTCACAACTTCTCAGAATCCTGGCAGCAGTTTGAGCTTGCACACATCGCACTCGGAACGTTGAGTGCAGCGCTCATTGGAGTTCTGCTTGCCCGGTTTGTAGAGCCGGTGAAGCGATTCTTTGCTGGAAATGAAGTAATGGATCGCCGCGTGGCACAGCGAGCAGCCGAAGCGTTTCTCGCCGAAGAAGTCTTCAACACGCGTGACCGGACAGGAATTCTGATTTTCCTCAGCTTGCTTGAACACAAAGTGCTCGTCCTCGGTGATTCAGGCATCAACGCCAAAGTGCAGAAGAGTGAATGGGAGGGAATGGTGAAGACGATTGTTGATGGAATGAAATCGGGAAAACCTGCAGACGGCTTGATTGATGCGGTTCGTCAATGTGGAGTTTTGCTGAGAAGAGAAGGTGTTGCCGTGAGACCCGACGATAAGGATGAGCTAAGCAATCGGATGAGAACGAGTGAGCAATGATGCTGAAAATAAAGAAGCATCATGTATGAATGGATAGTTTCTCCACTAGTAACTTCTTACTCAACCCCGCTACACTTCGATAGCACCCGTACGCCACAAACGGCGCAACCGCCACATCAATCACATAGTGGACATGCTGCCAGATAACGAATGTTGCAACAAGAACTGTAAACACCAGATACACATTCTTCAGTGCTCGCCGTTTCATCACGAGCGAAAACAGAAACATTGTTGAAGTATGACCGGAGAAGAACAAATCCTTCGTCGGGGCGGCGCCGTTGCCGACGAATTGCACAAGCGGGTCGCGCAGAACAATCAATCCTTCCGGAGCGTTGAGCGGCACGAGACACATCATCACCGCCCGAACAATCACTATCAGTGTGTACGATTGAATTGCAAGAAGAAGCTGTCGCGGGTGACGGCTCATGTACGCCAGAGCAATGACGATTGCAAGATAGATGATCCCAAAGGTCAGCCACGTGAAGTCTCGCGGCGGAATCATCGCAAGGATCGGGTCGTTCAGCGTTACGCCTTCTCGCTGCTCAACCCATTGGAGGAATCCCGTGAAGAAGTGAAGCGTAAGCAACAACGCAGGTACGGCCGCAGAAAACTGAAGCCTGAAGTCACGACGACTCCATTCTTCCTTCCACACTTCTACAACATTGCTGGTTCTGATTCTTGGTTGTTCGATGCGCATGGAGTCCGAGTTTGTTGTAAGCTACGAATTGAATTTTCTCCCAAGGAGTCCTTCGGACAATGATCAATTGTCAACGATCAATTTTCAATTGGCAATTGACCGCCTGCCTGCCGAAGTGCTTGGCAGGCAGGTTGACCAATGACCGTTAGAATCCAAAAACAAAAACCTCTCCCCGTTTTCACGAAGAGAGGGCTATCGCTTTACTTCCTCTGCTGAAACACTCACTTCTTCTTTGCCGCTACTTTGCTCATTAATCCGGAGGCGATGTTCTTGTAGCCATCCAACGCAGTTGTTGCTGCGTCGAGTGTGCCCTGGATTTCTGATGCGGCAGTTGCCAGCCAATCCCTGTTCTTCTTCAGATTGGACACCACTTTGTCAAACTTCATATTCGCGAGGTCAGGAGTTTTGAAGTTCTTCAACCATGCACTTACGTTATCATTCACGCTCATCAAACGGTCTTTCGCAGATTTCAATTGCGTGAGTGCACTGCCAATGGAGATTGAGTCTTTTGGGAACTTCATTTTCAGTGAATCGCCAGCGGTAATTGCTGATGCAACTTTGCCCGCAACGTCATCCATCTTGCCCAATGATGATGTTGCGTCATTAACCATGCTTGTCACTTCGCTTGTAAGGTCGGCTACCATCTTCTTCTGCTCTGTAGATGGACCGCAGCCGACAATTGCGAGCGCGAGGATAGCAACGAAAACAAATGCAAACTTCTTCATGTGAATTCTCCTCATGAATTTGTGGAAAGGTTCATTTGAAGCGGAAGAAATATACACGAATTGGTTTACGGCAGAATTAAGTTAAACTTAAATGTTGTTAATGCTCTTCACTTCAGCCTTATCACGGTGGGTATGAACACATGAAAGATGGTTTCCACCTCACCGGAAATTCTCCGGTGGGCGGAGCCAACCTGCGTTGTTGAAAACAGCGTCGTAAACAACCCTAAATCACTATCCCACACAGAAAGCACACTGGAAAAATTTGAATCTGTTTCCGGTTTGACTCGTGAGTGATGGACTTTGTGCATGAACGGCGTGACGGTAATGAAGCGAAGCGCATTGTCGAGCGAGTAGGGTAAAGCAATGTTTGCGTGATGAAAAAGCGTACAGACAAGGAGCGTAATGTCGTAGATGATGGTAAGGCGCAGTATCATCGAGAAAGTGATTTCGCCGATGTGAAAACGAGAAGCGCTTGTTGCATCCATCGCATTATCGCTGTGGTGCATCCGGTGGAAACGCCAACATACAGTGCCGCCACCAGGGCGGTGAAAGCAAGAAGATGAGTCCTATCCGGTGGTCGGAGATGTAGCCTGTGAAGTTGTGCGTCATGCTTGCGAAGATTGCGCCAAGCACAACACCGTTAAACGTTCCGACAACCAGGTTGCGGAGGTCGTGGCGGATTCTATTGCGTGAGGTTTGAAAGTATGGCGCAACACTCTCCCACGTCCACATGATGTCGAGGGTGAGGATGTAAACGATGACGATTCTGTTGGCTGTGAGGAAGTCGAGCACTGTTCACTCCACGAAAAACTTGGGCAACAATTGCTCCTCTGGAATATACTTAGTTGCTTGTCGGAAGATTGCTCGAACAGTGCCGCTATCAAGTTCTTTGTGTCGAGGAACGGTGAGAGTTTGCTTCTCGTCGGCTGAAGACGTGCGGCGTAGTTTTACATGCGAACCGCGTTGAGTGAGGAATACGAAACCAAACGAACCGAGGATGGCGATAACATCATCACCCGAAAGTCTCCTCGGCTTAGGCATAGGAAGGCTCCAACTCCATCGTTACAACAAGAGTTGGATTAGGGGCAAGACCGAATTCCGCAAGGTCTTCACCATCCAAATGTAGCGCGACTGCTTCTTGAAGATTCCCGATTGTCTCATCAAGAGTTTTTCCTTGAGTGACAACACTTATCTCCATGCACTCAGCGACGTAATACTCTTCGCCTTTGCGGACGACAGCTTTGATTGTGCGCTGAAGTTGAGTCATGAGTTCTCCTTTTTCTTTGATAGCATTCTACCTAAACGCCATATGAGTTGCAAGTCCACATGATGGCGAGTGTGAGGATGTATAGTGAACGCAGTAAATAACTTGACATTCTCCGATAGTTCGATGTCTTCGCCACAAAGAACCTAAGGCTCAAAGGTTTCACAAAGAAGAGATTTTTGAGAAACAAAGAGAAAAACTTTGTGAAACCTTTGTGTCCTTTGATGCTTCGTGGCAAATGTTTGCCCACTCTACAAGATGCTGTTAATACTCCACGTTACTTAATGCGTTTATTATAGATTACGCGGTGTTCTGAAAGAATGGAGAGCATGTTGTTAAAAGACATCTGCCCATCTTCGTTAGGCTGAGTCAGCAGAACGCCCGTGGGTCCGTTCAATTCTTGCAGTGACAGGCGAACTTAAGCCTTGTTAATGCTATCGTTCGGATTGAAACGAACTCCGCTTCATAAGGAGCGTTCATGAACGGCTGTTCACCACCAACCATGAAAATGATTCTCGTAGGGACGCGGGCTTCCTCCTACGGCCGGCAAGCCGATGTCCCTACAGATGCCGCCTCGTTTTATGATGGTGTTGCACTGCTGTCCAAAACAAAACTTCCTTGACTTGAAATGCACAAATGCCGATGAAATGATCCGCCTGCGGCGGAGTTGAGATAGATTCAAGAAACCAGCCTCTCTTCCAAACACAAGAGCAAAAATACATTCAACTCCTACGGAGTTGATGAAAACATTCTGTTGATGATTTGCTACAAACATAGAATCCCTACAGGATTCAACTCGAATAACCTCAAATGTCAATTTTCCCAAACTCCGTAGGAGTTTGATGTTTGTAATACAACGTACAATACTGTCAGAGGAACTCCGTAGGTCTACGACCTCGTAGAGGAGTTCAACTCAATCCGCCTGCGGCGGATTTTGGACAAGGGTGATGGTGTTGGTATTTTCATAGCAGAGGGAATGTTCGACACCTTGCTAATCCCGCCAGACTTTCCTACTTTGTTGTAGCTATTCTCTCGCCGTTCTTTCCTCAATCAATTCTGAGCGAAGCGAAGAATCTGAAACTCAGCAAATTCAAAGCAATAGATTCTTCACTCCGCTTCCCCGCCTGCCTTCGGAGAACACTAAGGCGGGCAGGGCTCCCTGCCCGTCCGGTCGAAGACTGGACTCGTTGAGCAGGCAGGCGTTCAGAATGACAAATCACCCAATAACAAGAGGCTTGTATGTCTGACTACGTTAGAAATCTGATTGCACAAGTTAAGGCTAAGAATCCGGCAGAACCTGAATTTCATCAAGCGGTGCAGGAGGTTGCTGAATCGCTGGAGTTAGTGCTGGCGCGGCATCCTGAGTATCGCACGGCAAAAATATTGGAGCGCATGGTAGAGCCTGAGCGCGTCGTTATGTTCCGTGTGCCGTGGCAGGACGACCAGGGGGAGTACCACATCAACCGCGGCTTCCGCATTCAAATGAACAGCGCTATCGGTCCGTACAAGGGCGGACTGCGCTTCCACCCTTCCGTCACGCTTGGCATTTTGAAGTTCTTGGCGTTCGAGCAGGTGTTCAAGAACAGTCTCACCTCCCTGCCGATGGGCGGCGGCAAAGGGGGCTCGGATTTTGACCCAAAAGGAAAAAGCGACAACGAAGTGATGCGATTCTGCCAAAGTTTTATGACCGAACTTTTCCGCCACATCGGTCCCGATGTTGATGTACCCGCAGGTGATATTGGCGTCGGCGGCAGAGAAATTGGATTTCTATTCGGACAGTACAAACGCATGACGAAAGAATTCTCCGGCGTTCTCACGGGGAAAGGATTGAACTGGGGCGGCTCGCTCATTCGTCCTGAAGCAACAGGTTTCGGCGCGACGTACTTTGCGGAAGAAATGCTGAAGACGAAAGGAATGGCGATGGCTGGCAAGCGAGTTGCAATCTCCGGTTTCGGGAACGTTGCGTGGGGCGCTGCGCTGAAAGTGACACAGCTTGGCGGAAAGGTTGTGACGCTCTCAGGTCCAGACGGATTTATTTATGATGAAAACGGCGTGAGCGGCGAGAGAATTGAATACATGCTCGAGCTTCGCGCAAGCGCGATGGATGCGGTGAAACCGTACGCGGATAAATTCAAAGTACCCTTTTACGCGGGCAAGCGCGCGTGGAGTATTCCTGTTGATGTTGCGATGCCATGCGCAACGCAGAATGAACTGGACGAAAACGATGCCCGTGAACTTGTAAAGAACGGATGCACGTGCGTGTGTGAAGGCGCGAACATGCCGTCAACTCTCGGTGCAGTGAAAGTGTTTGAGGAAGCAAAGATTCTCTTCTCGCCGGGCAAAGCATCTAATGCAGGCGGCGTAGCAACGTCGGGGCTTGAGATGAGCCAGAACAGTATGCGCTTGCCATGGCCCAAAGAGGAAGTTGACAGACGCCTGCATGAAATCATGAAGAGCATCCATCAAATGTGCTTGGAGACTGCAGAGAAGTACGGCACGCCGGGCAATTACGTGAACGGTGCGAACATCGCCGGCTTCTTGAAGGTGGCAAATGCGATGATGGACCAAGGCTTGGTTTAAGCGCGGATTTTTTTTATCCACGAATTAACACGAATAAAATTTATTGTAGGGACGAGGCTCCGCCTCGTCCTTGCTTTTGATTTGAAATCTTCGCTTGGTTTGGTAGATTGTCTGAGCATCAAAGGTCGAGTTGCATTTTGCTTCTCTTCAAGTTCACGTTCAAGTGAGAGACTGTTATTGTACAAGATAGAGTTCAGTGAAGAAGCAAGAGACGATTTGAAATTCTTCAAGAAGTTCGAGCAAGTTGAGATTGTTCGGGCTATTGAGAATCATCAGAGGCAAGGAAACAAATCTATGACTACTATAAATATTTCAGGACGAGCGAAAACACTGAATACTCTATTGAGAAGAGCGAAAAGCAAAAGTCTCATTCTCAAGTCCAGTGACGGGCATCGATTTGTTCTCTCTTCAGTTGAGGGCTGGGATGAATTTGAAGTTGGCGAAGACATCACACAGAACAAACGGCTTATGAAACATCTTGCCGAGCGACGCAAAGGTCGAAAAGCAATTCCACTCGAAAGCGTGAAAGCGGAGTTAGGTTTATAATTTCTTTTGAACGGTGCGAACATTGCCGGTTTCTTGAAGGTGGCGAATGCGATAATGGACCAGGGT
>Ga0209514_10008201_pt1 | contig 11985 bp, 9 predicted proteins | sample Subgrocontami58m_FD_187452 | JGI IMG/M metagenome (GOLD analysis project Ga0209514, IMG submission 187452) | Subsurface groundwater microbial communities from S. Glens Falls, New York, USA - GMW37 contaminated, 5.8 m (SPAdes) (version 3) | ecosystem: Environmental > Aquatic > Deep subsurface >...
GAGCCGTAGCCCAATGCGGTGCCGAGGCGTCCACTGGCCTCGGCATAGCCACCGACGGCAGTGGTGCCATCGGCAGAGGCGGCACTACGGAAGCCGCTGGCCAGGGCCTGCGTGCCGCTGGCGTTGGATTCGGTGCCGGTTGCCGTGCTGTACGCACCGCTGGCCTGTGCACGCGCACCGACCGCGCTGGCGCCGAGCTCGCTGGCGCTGGCACCGGTGCCGAGCGCAAGGCTGTCTTCACCGCTGGCCTGCGCTGTGCTGCCCAGCGCCGCCGCATTGTTGCCGGTGGCCAATGCATCGATGCCCACGGCCGTGGCGTTGGCCGCCAGCGCGTTGGCACCGCTGCCCAGCGCGGTGGCCCCGTTGCCGACGGCGTTGGCCGGCATCGTCTGGATGCTGTTCGGGACCGGGACAACGCTTTCGGTTCCGGCGCTCACCGGCGCGATCATGTGCATGGGTGTGGCGACCGCCAACAGCATCCTCGTCATCAGCTTTGCCCGCGAGCGGATCGCAGCCGGCCTGAACGCAACCGCGGCTGCATTCGAGGCGGGCCGATCCCGGTTTCGCCCCGTGCTGATGACGGCTCTTGCCATGGTCATCGGCATGCTGCCGATGGCGATCGAGCCTGGACAGAACGCACCGCTGGGGCGTGCCGTGATCGGCGGATTGATCTTTGCCACCGGCGCCACCCTGTTTCTGGTGCCCACACTTTTCAGCCTGGTGCACGGCCGACGGCGTGACGCAGGTCAAGCTGACGCCGGCACGGCACTGTCGCATTGAACGGAGAACCAAATGCCCTCGCAAGACATCAAAGCTCCAAGCCGTCGGAGCCTTCTCACGGCCGCCGTGGCCGCGGTTCTGCTTGCAGGCTTCGTGGTCGGCGACGGCTTCCTTGACCGCGCGCAGAGCAAGCAGGAAGTCGCGCGGTGGACCAACACGCAGGCCATTCCGACTGTGGCCTTGGCTCAGCTCAGCCCCAGCGGTGCGCATCAAACGCTGACGCTGCCGGGGAATATTCAACCCTTCAACAAAGCGGCGATCTATGCGCGGGTGAACGGTTACGTGAAGAGCTGGGACCACGACATCGGGTCGTCCGTCAAGGCGGGGCAAATACTGGCCAGCATCGACGCGCCCGATCTCGATCAGCAATTGGGGCAAGCCAAGGCAACGCTGGCGAGCGTGAAGGCCAGTGAGCAGATCGCGACGCTGACCGCCAACCGCAACAATGTGCTGCTACAAAAGCAGATCGTTGCCCAGCAGCTGGCGGACCAGACCGCAGCGGACGCCACCGCCAAAAAGGCCGTGGTCGATGCCAACGAGGCCAACGTCCGGCAGCTCGAAGCGATGCAGTCGTTCAAGACGCTGGCCGCTCCCTTTGACGGCGTGGTGACCGCACGGAACGTCGAGATCGGCATGCTGATCAACTCGGGAGGTTCCGGGCAGGCCTTGTTTGAGGTTTCAGACCTGCATCGCGTCCGCATTTACGTGCAGGTGCCGCAATCGTTCTCGGCCGGACTCGCCCCCGGCATGAAAGCGACTTTCGAAATGCCGCAGTACCCGGGAGTGCAGTTCGACGCCACGCTGTCTCATATTTCCAAGGCCATCAATGCAACCTCGCACAGCATGCAGGTCGAGCTGCAGGCCGATAATTCGGCCGGCAAGTTTTTCGGCGGCAGCTATTGCAATGTCCACTTCGAGATTCCGACGGACGCCAACCTGGTGAAACTGCCGTCTAGCGCGCTGGTTACGGGAAATCAGAACACCCAGGTCGCTGTCCTCGACAGCAATGACAAAGTTATCCTCAAAAGCGTGCAACTGGGCCGCGATCTCGGCGACAGCGTCGAGGTCATTGCCGGCCTGTCCGCGTCGGACCGGGTCATCAATAATCCCCCGGAAACACTGGCAGCAGGCGATACGGTGCGGCTGGCTGCAGCGACGCCGCAGGCCGCCGCACCCGGCTCATCTTCGGCGACGTCGCGGTAATGAGGCGCGTCCCATGCAGGTTTCCGGCGCTAACGGGCCAGAGCATTCCTCCCATGGTCGAACTCAGGCACGACGTTCTGATGATCGACCGCGAGTTTGAGGGTTGGTCTGTACGAATTGTGGCGGCGCTGGCAAGCATTGAGACCTCAAGATGTTAGCCGGATCACATAGCTCAGACTTTCTCAAAGCCCCCACCTGCGAATGAACCAGACTTTCACAAGGTGAGTGAGGATAGCGTATGTCAGCAACATGGCCGCTACCAGCGGCCAGTAGAGCCACGGAAGCGGCTCGAAACCTAACGCCGAACCTGCCCAGGTGAAGGGCAACGTCATCCCGACCGTGCAGATGATCACCGTCGTCGCAATGAGCGCGGGACTGGCATGGCTCTCGATGAACGGGATCCTTGCCGTTCTGATGATGTGGATGATGAGGGTTTGGGTCAGGAGAGATTCGACAAACCATCCAGTTTGGAACAACGACGGGTTGTGCCAGGCGTCGAACACATAGAGCATCATGCCGTATGTCGCGTAGTCGAATATTGAGCTGATCGGTCCGATAAACACCATGAATTTGAATATGTTGCCGATGTCCCATTTTCGCGGTGATACCAGGTATTCCTCGTCGACATTATCCGTCGGAATCGTTGTCTGCGAAAAATCGTAGAGCAGGTTGTTGGTCAGGACTTGGATCGGCGCCATCGGCAGGAATGGCAAGAAAATGCTCGCCCCAATCACGCTGAACATGTTTCCGAAATTCGAACTCGCGCCCATTTTGATGTATTTCGTGATGTTCGCGAACACCTTTCGACCTTCGATCACGCCCTCCTGAAGGACAAGCAGGCTCTTTTCGAGCAGAATAATGTCAGCAGACTCTTTTGCGATATCGACCGCTGTATCCACCGAAATCCCCACATCGGCTACCTTTAAAGCGGGGCTGTCGTTGATTCCGTCGCCAAGGAATCCGACCACGTGCCCCTTGGCGTGAAGAGCTCGCACGACGCGTTCTTTGTGCGCGGGGGTTAACTTTGCAAAGACGGTTGTGCGATCGGCAATCTCCGCGAGCTCGGCATCGCTCATCGAGGCGATCTTGCTGCCGAGCAGGATTTCGCCTGGTTCTAACCCAACCTCGTGGCAAATCTTCCGGGTGATGATTTCGTTGTCGCCAGTAAGAACCTTGACTTGGACACCCTTGAGAGCCAGCGCTGCGATTGCCTCGCGGGCACTCTCCTTTGGCGGATCGAGAAAAGCGATATAGCCAAGGAGCGTGAGATCGGTCTCATCTTCGATCGAGTATGTTACCTTCGACGGATCCATCTCCTTATAGGCAACTGCGACAACACGAAAACCGTCGGAGTTGAGCGCAACCGTTTGCTGTTTGGCCGCCTCAAAATGACTTTCGTCGAGCGGGCCCGTCTCCGCGTCCAGGGAGTATTTCGAACAAACGGCGAAAATCTCTTCGACGGCGCCTTTGCAAATGAGAATGTGCTTGCCGTCATCGCGCGCGACGACGACCGATAAGCGGCGACGCGAGAAGTCGAATGGAATTTCATCGAGCTTTGAATACCCGCCGGCGATCCTCATTGTCTCTTTGAGTTCGACATGGGCTAGAACCGCCTTGTCGAGCAGGTTTTTCAGCCCTGATTGGAAGTGACTGTTCAGAAATGCATACTGAAGTACACGTGCCGATTCCTGCCCCCAAATGTCGAGGTGCCGCTTCAGGATGATTCGGTCTTGCGTCAGGGTGCCGGTCTTGTCCGTGCACAGCACGTCCATCGCCCCGAAATTCTGGATCGCGTTGAGGCGCTTCACGATGACCTTCTTGCGCGACATTGCCATCGCACCCTTGGCCAAGTTCACCGTAACAATCATCGGTAACATCTCGGGCGTGAGACCGACTGCTACCGCAACGGCGAACAATAGAGCCTCTAGCCAATCGTGTTTTGTCAGGCCGTTGATCAGGAAGACTGCGGGGACCATGACCAAGATAAAGCGGATCATCAACCAGGTGAACTTGTTGATACCCCGATCGAAGGCTGTCGGAACGCGTCGTCCTGCAATCTCGTGAGCAAGCTGGCCAAAAAATGTTTTCGAGCCGGTTTGCACGATTACCCCGGTCCCATAGCCCGATACGACGTTCGCGCCCATGAAGCAGAGGTTTGACAGGGCGAACGGGTCCTCCGAACCGCCATCGCATGCCGGAGCATGCCTTTCCGCAGGCATGGACTCGCCGGTAAGAGCGGACTGATTGATGAAAAGATCCTTGGCTTCCAGCAAGCGGAGGTCGCCGGGTATCATATCTCCGGCTGAAAGCCGAACGACGTCGCCCGGCACGAGCCGTTCCATCGGAATTTCGGAGAACGGATCCTCTGAACGACTGGGGTTGCGCCTGACGCTTGCCGTGGTGTGGACCATGGCGCGTAGCCGGGCAGCGGCCTCATTTGACCGGTGTTCCTGGACAAAGGCGGTCGTGATCGCGAGGATTACCATTACTGCGATCACGACGGCGGCACGGACGTCTCCCAAAAAATAGGAAGTAGTCGCCAGGGTCAGCAGCAATGCGTTCAATGGATTGCGGGCACGGCCCCAAAGTTCTTCCGGGATTGTCGCCTTGCGTTCCCGGGCAACGATATTAGGTCCGAATTTCTTCAGCCGTGCGTCAGCCTCGGTCTCTGACAGGCCTTCCAAGGTAGACCCCAGTTTCGCGCAGGCTTCGCGAGGCTGAAGTCGGCTTACAGTAGCAAGCAAACCGTCACGCGCCGCTGGATCCGCGCCAATGCGTTCGGTCTCCTTGATTGGCTTCGAGAAGACATTCATGATTGACATCGCGGGGTTTTGGTCAGCGGCACGCGTCACCTCATCGGTTTGAAACTTATAGCCGTTGACCGAATTGTCAGGCTTGGCACTCCATGCCGGATGAACATTGTCTCGATATTGAATCCAGCATGGTCTGCACCTTTTCCATGGATGTCCAGACGATGCTTATGCGGCTTAGGCCTCGTTATCGAGATCCCCCTGAAATCCAAAGAAAATCGACGGCAACCAATCATCATTCCGAAGTCGTGGTGAGGCCTTGCGGCAGATCAAAGGCGCCGTCACTCTCGATCATGGGCGGTCTTAGGGACGCGGCCATGAAGCGTTGCCGTCCGACACAACCGCGGTCCCTACAGGTATTTCGCAATCAGCTTGAATTCCCGAACCGCAGCCTTCCCTTTTGATCCGCTGTTAATGAGCGATCGATCGAGGCTGTGGCCGAGATGATCCAGAATCAACGCTTTCTTGGCGTTTTCAATAGCCCCCTCCACGGCCTGCAGTTGTTGAGCTATTTCCAGGCACGGGCGGTCTTGCTCAACCATTTCGATAATCGTTTGCATGTGGCCATATGCGCGCTTTAAACGGCGCGAAATCGCGGCATGGGGATGGTCTGGCATATCAATCTCCTATCCTGCCGGCAGGATAAGCCCTATCCACCCCGGAGGATAGGACAATTCACTTGACATAGTGATAGGCCAGGCGTAGTCGCGCTTTATTGTCTGGAACATTCCGTTCACGGCAATCCTGTCACTCCAAACGAAAAGCACATGGGCAGTACCATCTTTGGCAGCGTCGATCCGATCAGACTGATCGGGATCCCTCTGCCGCAGGACATTCATAATCGCGCAGGCGTTGGCCGCGTGAGGTCCGGTGATCGCATTTAGCTGATCACCTCTCGCTCACTGGCCTGCCGCGCAAAGCGGAAATGGAGGTGAGCGATGTTCACAAGACTCGCAAAATTCCGGCCCTTTGAACCACAGCGCGTCGCGGCACGGTGGTGCAAGGTCACGCATTCCAATGACAATCTGCCGGGTCGTCGCCGCCCGGCAGGCGAGCGTCGGTCTCCACCGCCGGCACTCGCCTGTCATTGGTCGTTAAGCGATAGCGATGGTCGTCTCGAATGTCGCTGGGAACCGGTAGACGCCGAGGAAGCGCCCGCCGACGGGATTACCGACGGATTGCTCAAAAGTACGAAGCGAAGCCGTCCGTGGCACCGTTCGTTAGCGCAAGCGGGCGCATAAACAGACGATCGATAGGAAGCGCGTTTGGTCGGCCTGTTGAGAACCAGTCCGAACTATGTGTCTCAAGTATTCGCGTAACCGGCTCAGCAAAGTCCTGCCCCCTGAGCTTTGTCAACAAACGGTTTCGAATGCGTTTTAGGAATATGCGATGAACGCCATGAATGAACTAAAGCCAGGAACGATCCGTACGGCTGTTCTCGACGACGCGCATGTCGGCGATATCCATGGTGCGCTTGGCACAATTCGGCAGCATGACCACGGTCCGCGCGTGGGACTTTTTGCCCGGTGGAAGACGCTCATTGCGATCATCGGCCCCGGGTTAATCGTGATGGTTGGCGACAATGACGCCGGAGCGTTCGGCACCTACACCCAGGCCGGACAGAACTATGGCACTACGCTGCTCTGGACATTGATGCTGCTGATACCGGTCCTCTATGTGAACCAGGAAATGGTGGTGCGGCTCGGCGCCGTCACCGGCGTCGGACACGCACGCCTGATCTTTGAACGCTTCGGCAAGTTTTGGGGCGCTTTTAGCGTGATCGATCTGTTCCTGCTCAATGGGCTGACGATTGTGACGGAGTTCATTGGGATCAGCCTTGCGCTCAACTATCTCGGATTATCCCAGTTCTGGGGCGTGCTTGCCTCTGCGGCCATCATCATGGCCGCGGTCAGTACCGGCAACTTCCGCCGTTTCGAGCGGTTCGCGATCGCGCTCGTCTTTGGCAGCCTGCTGCTTGTCCCGATCATTCTTTTGGTTCATCCGCCTATCGGGCAAATTGCCAGGGACTTTGTCGTCCCGACAATGCCCGAAGGCGCAAAGCTCAGCGAAGTGATGCTCCTGATCATAGCTATCGTCGGCACGACGGTGGCGCCATGGCAGCTCTTTTTTCAGCAAAGCTACATCGTCGATAAGCGGATCACGCCGCGCTTCATCCCATACGAAAGGTGGGATCTTTGGCTCGGCATTGTGCTCGTTATCCTCGGTGCCGTCGCGATGATGGGATTCTGTGCCGCGATCTTTGCGGGCCAGCCGGAGGCCGGAAACTATACGGACGTACTTGGGGTCATGGCTGGATTGGAGAGATATGCCGGAAGGTTGCCGGCCATTCTTTTCGCCTTGGCGCTGCTCGACGCAAGCATCATTGGTGCTTCGGCCGTCTCGCTTGCATCAGCCTATGCTATCGGCGACGTCCTTTCCATTCGCCATTCCCTGCACCGCAAACCTCGTGACGCAAAGGGTTTCTATGGCATCTATTTTTGCCTGATACTTGTGGCCGCGGTCCTTGTGCTGACGCCTGGAACGCCGCTCGGGCTCCTGACCAACGCCGTCCAGACCCTCGCGGGCGTGCTGTTGCCAAGCGCAACGGTGTTCCTTCTGCTGCTCTGCAACGATAAGGCGGTACTTGGGCCTTGGGTAAACTCCCCGATATTGAATCTGTTCACCGGGGGTGTGGTTGCCGTGTTGGTGATGCTGTCCGTCATCTTGACAGCTTCGGTCCTGTTTCCGGACATGGGCGAGAAGGTCATATTGGGCATCGTTGCCGGTGGCGGCGTTCTGACGATTGTGACCGCCATCGCCGTTTCAGCCCTAGGCAGCCATGACAGCGACGAAAGGTCAGTCGCCTATGATCCGGCACTGCGGTTGAATTGGCGAATGCCGCCGCTCGACGACTTGCCGGCTACACGTCTGACCTTGCTTAGCCGAATCTGGATGTTTGTCCTGCGCGGCTATCTCATCGTCGCGGGCGGCCTCGTGCTGTTTCGAATTTTCCAGCTTGCAACGGCGGGCGCGTGACTTGGGCTCCTTGCGAAAGGGCGCGCTGCTGGGGCGCAGCCGGAGTTTTCAAGCTCGCCGGCGGCCTGTTGCGCGTTTCAATGAAGCTGCGCCGACAAGGCTGGATTTTGCAATCTGATCTTCGAACGGTCTTGGCGGTGACGAGACTTCTGGAGCGTTCGGCCGTGATGTTGTTTCTGGGGCGTCGCCGACGCAGGCATCAAAAAACTTATAGTGGTTTACCACAATGACCGGTTCGATTGATCAAGCAGCTATTGGCCTGGGTGTGGCGACGTTTTTGGGCGCAAGCATCGGGTTCGAGCGCCAATGGCGTCAACGGATGGCGGGCCTAAGGACGAATACCCTCGTGGCGCTGGCGACGAGCTTTGTCGTTCTCGTCAATCTGATATTGCGACCGCTGGTATTGGCGGGGGGCGTCGGTGTTGTGCTGGATTCGCCATCGAAGGCGTTTCGCGTGATCTGCCGCAACGCCGCCGCGAAATCGACCGATGTCTGTTGTTAGGCAGATATTGTTGCAAAAGTCCAAAAATGCCTCGCGGCTATTTTTCCGCTAAAGGACGAAACAAGCGGCAAGCGACGGCCGATGTCGCGTCAAGCGCGTCACCGGAGTCGCCTGTTAGTCACAGGATGACGTAGTCCCCCACATTAACATTCGATCGCCGCACCGACGGCCCGGAAAATTTGCGATCGGTGGGACAAAAAGACTTTTGCAACACTATCTGCCAGGAACAGACGCATGCCCCGGAAATAGGCAAACTCAAGTATCAGCTCCCCCTATGGCTTCTCGACATTTCGTGCATTGTTTCGAGCTGCATTTGCTGAATTTCGGTCAATCGCTGCCACTGCCTGGATATCAGGTGATCCATCTTCTCGTGGAGATGCCGGATTTCAAGTTCGGCCTTGAGGTCGATGCGATAGTCGCTTTGCGACCGCATGCGATCTTTTACCTCTTGCCGCTTCTGGCTCATCATGATGACCGGCGCCTGCAACGCCGCGAGACAGGACAGGATCAGATTGAGCAGAATGTAAGGATAGGGATCGAACCGGGACGGATCGGAAACCGCCTGATTGTAGAGAATCCAGACGAAGATAATGCCGCCAAAAATGATGATGAAGGTCCAGCTGCCACCAAAATTTGCCAGATGATCCGACAGCCGCTCGCCGAACGAGCGTTCGACCTCGAATTCGGCTTCGATATTCTCGGCCAGGGTCTCATGTGTCGCCAGGCTCTCGGCAACCTGCCGATCCAGCTCGGTCAGATCGCCATGCTCAGCCTTGAGCAATTCCTCGACATATTTGGTCCGGTATCGGCCAAGCTCTGCTTTGCTGATCAAGGCATCGGAAGTGAGCTCTGGGTGATCCTGGCGAATGCGATCCGCCAGACTGGGTCGCAGAGCGTCCAGCGCGACCAGATCGCGTCCTGCGTATTCCTTGCCCGATATCGCACAGGCCAGTTTTCCGGATTTAGATTTTTCTGTCGCCGAACCCGGGTCGGACGCTGAGTTAGCGTTCATGTTGGACCTCCTCGATTGCGCAAACGGAACAGTTCAGTCACGGAGTCTAAATCGAAACCTGCCGCCCGATCTCAACGACCTGATCGCTGGGGAGGCTGAAGAAGTCGCTGACGTGTACAGCGTTGCGCTCCATGACAGCGAAGAACCTCTCCTGCCAGGCGGGCAAGCCCATGCCGTCCTCGCGGCCGACCACCGTCTCGTGGCCCACGTAATAGGTCACGTCGCTGAGATCGATCGTGCACCCCAGCCCTTTGCTGGCCGTGAGCAGTTCCGGAATATGCGGACGCTCCATGAAGCCGAAACGCGCTTCCGCGCGCCAGAAATTCGGCGCGACTTCCTCGATTGTCATGCGGTTGCGGGACGCGACCCACGGCACTGACTGGATTTCCACGCGTAGCACGAAGAGATGCTCATGCAATGCGCGGTTATGCTTGACGTGCCAGACCATGACCGGCGGCGTATCCCGCTCGGTCCGGGTCAGGAACACGGCCGTGCCGCGAACGCGAGGAATGTTTTTGGATTTAATATCCTTCATGAATTCCGGGACGGGGATCAGAGATTCATGCATTCGAGCCATCACGGCCGCCGCTCCGCGATGCCAGATCCACATCACGCTGTAGACAGAGGTAGCCAGGATAAGGGGGACATATCCGCCCTCGGCGATCTTGGTGAGATTTGCGAGAAAGAAGGCGGCATCGATGACAAAAAAGAAGGCTGCAACAGAGCCGGCAGCCAACATGCTCCAGCCCCAGACCTCGCGCATCGCAATAAAAAGCAGGGCGGACGTCATCAGCATCGTCAGCGACACGGCAATGCCGTAAGCAGCCGCCAGATTGTCGGATTTGCCGAACGCGATGGTAAGCCCGACGGTCACGAGCATCAGCAGCCAGTTGACGACGCCAACATAAATCTGGCCATAGCCCTCCGACGATGTTTGCTTGATCCGCAGTCTTGGCAACCAGCCAAGCTGGATCGCCTGCCGGGTCATCGAGAAAGCCCCGGTAATGATCGATTGGCTGGCAATGATCGTCGCTACCGTCGCCAGCACGACGAACGGGATCAGGAGAACCGCTGGACAGAGCCGAAAGAAGATATTGCCGTCATTCGGGGCACCTTCAAGAACGAGCGCTGCCTGCCCGGCATAGTTCAGGATCAGGCTCGGGAACACGATCGCGAACCACGCCAGTGTGATGGGCCGCCTGCCGAAATGACCCATATCGGCATAGAGCGCCTCGGCGCCGGTTACGCAGAGAAACACCGCGCCCAGCACCAGAAAGCCGGTGGCCCCATGTGAGAACAGGTAGGACAGGCCATAGACAGGATTAAGCGCGGCGAACACGGACGAATGCTGTACAATGCCCGCGATCCCCATCAGCGCGATAGCGACAAACCAGACAAACATCACCGGGCCAAAGAGATGCCCGATCTTCATGGTACCCTGTGATTGGATCGCAAACAGCGTGAGCAAGATCGCAACGGCGGCAGGAACAACATAGGGCTGCAGTGCGGGAGTCGCCACGTTGAGGCCCTCCAGGGCGGACAGAACCGAGATCGCCGGAGTAATCGCTCCATCGCCGTAGATCAGAGCCGCACCGAACAGGCCGACGGCCACGATGGTTGGCCGCTGCTGCTTTTTCACTCCCAACAACGCCATCAAAGCCAGAATTCCTCCCTCTCCGTCATTGTCGACGCGCATGGCGAATGAGACATACTTTACCGTAGTGATGATGAAGAGGGTCCACAGCACGAGTGAAAGAGCGCCCAGGACAACGCTGGCGTCGGGCGCATTTTCGGTGGTGCTCAGGATGGTCTTGAACGTATAAAGAGGGCTCGTCCCGATATCGCCAAATACGATTCCAAGCGCTGACAGACCTAGCGTTGGCAGCTTGCCTTGCGGAGCCTGTCGCGCGGCCGGTGCGGGATTTTCGCTCAATGTGCCGTCCAGTACAGAAATTGATTGTTAGCCGACAGCCAGAAGGCCTTCCGGACAATCGTGTTACGTCAGCACCAGATAAGCCGGAGTGACAGCAACAGCCAATCGCTTTTCGTACAAACTATCGCCTTTGTCCGAATCGGGCCACCTAGCAGACATGAAATGTCGCGACTGTGACGTCCGCTTCGTACCGAAGCCCGGTGGCAGTCTGCTCGCCGCATTCGGCATATCCGGTTCGCGCCACACCCAAAACCGCTGCCGCCGCAGTCATCAGGAAAATCAATTGACGCCGGTTCATGATGCGTTGCGTGCCGGTTCGCGGGCCGCCGCTGCCGGCGGCCTGAACCTTGGTCGCTGACCGCGGGTCATGCGTTCAGGGGAGGCGCCGTCATTTCGCCGACGGCGACACCCGCAGAATCCGCCCCGCCGAATTATCTGTCAGCAGCCATAGCGCGCCGTCCGGGCCCTGACGCACGTCGCGAATGCGTTCGTTCAGGTTTTGCAGCAGGCGTTCTTCAGAGGTCACGGTGTTTCCGCTCAGCGACAGCCGCACCAGCATCTTGCCCGACAGCGCGCCGGTGAACAGGCTGCCGGCCCATTTCGGAAACAGTTTTGCGGTATAGAACGTCATGCCCGACGGGGCGATCGACGGCACCCAGTATTTGACCGGCTGCTCCATGCCGTCTTTGGCGGTGCTGTCGTGAATCTT
>Ga0209514_10008210_pt1 | contig 11977 bp, 10 predicted proteins | sample Subgrocontami58m_FD_187452 | JGI IMG/M metagenome (GOLD analysis project Ga0209514, IMG submission 187452) | Subsurface groundwater microbial communities from S. Glens Falls, New York, USA - GMW37 contaminated, 5.8 m (SPAdes) (version 3) | ecosystem: Environmental > Aquatic > Deep subsurface >...
CGGCCGATGGAGGGCCCTCGAGCGTTCCACACGACTCCCGAACAGGTGGGCTCGGCGTCTTCGGCGTCCTCGGCGGACAGAAAACTCTAGACCGCGATCCTGGTCGCGCGAAGGACTTTCCCCGACACGCTCCTAGCGGCGGGTTCCGCAGCAGCCCGGCCCGCCCGCGTCCGAACGCCGACGCCGAGGCCGACCTCTGCGCGAACAGGTTCCCGATCGGCGTCGTCACCACGGCGGCGAGCGCCATCGCCGTCGCCGAGCGGTAGAGCGGACCTTCCGCCGGCAGGTCGAGCCACCTCCCCCAGTACCCGTCCGTCCAGTACATGAAGTAGAAGGCCGCCATCGCCGCCGCGGCCTGCACGGGCCCGAGCCAGACGTAGGCGCGCAGGAGCAGCCCCGGCGTCACGACGTGCTGCCCGGCGCGGCGCGGTGGGCGGTCCATGATCCCCGCCTCGGGCCGTTCCGACCCGAGCGCAAGCGCCGGCATGATGTCGGTCCCGAGGTCGATCGAGAGGACGTGCATCACGCCGAGCGCGAGCGGGATCCTCCCCCCCGTGAGCGCGAACAGGATGAAGGGGACGGCCTCCGGCGTGTTGCTCGTGAAGATGTAGGTCGTGAACTTCCGGATGTTCGCGAAGATCGCCCGGCCCTCTTCCACCGCGCTCACGATCGAGGCGAAGTTGTCGTCGGTGAGGACGATGTCCGCCGACTCCTTCGCGACGTCGGTCCCCGAGAGCCCCATCGCAATCCCGATGTCGGCGCTCTTGAGCGCCGGCGCGTCGTTCACGCCGTCGCCGGTCACCGCGACCACGTGCCCGAGCGCCTTCAACGCGCGGACGACCCGCAGCTTGTGCTCGGGCCGCACCCGCGCGAAGACGACCTCGCCTCCGAGCAGGTCCGCGAGCGTGGCCTCGTCCATCCCGTCCAGCTCTCTCCCCAGCACGACCCGGCCCCCCGCTGGCCCGAGGATCCCGATCCGCCGCGCGATGCTCTCCGCCGTCAGCGGATGGTCGCCCGTCGTCATCACGATGCGGACCCCGGCGCGATGGCAGGTCGCCACCGCCTGAGGGACCTCCGCGCGCGGCGGGTCGAGCATCGCCGCGAGCCCGAGGAGCACCAGCTCCCGCTCGACCGCCTCGGCCGAGAGGAACGGCACCGACGGGTCGAGCGTGCGCGTCGCGATCGCGAGCACGCGCAGCCCCTCGCGCGCGTACGCCTCGACCGCCGCGCGGACCTCATCGCGCCCCTCCTCCGTGAGCGGGAGGTCGCCTCCCCGGACGCGCATCGCGACGCAGCGACCGAGCACCTCGTCCGGCGCCCCCTTCACGCAGGCCACCCGCCGCACGCCGCCTGCGCCTGCGACCTCGTGCACCGTGGTCATCCGCTTCCGCGCGGAGTCGAACGGCAGCTCCGCGAGCCTCGGCCAGGGCGAGGAAGAAGAAGACGGCGCCGCAGCCGACCGCGATCGCGGTCACGACGCGGGTGAGGGAGATCATCTCCCTCTGCAGCGGGCTCAGCTCCTGCACGACCGCCTGGGTGAGCCGGGCGATCCGCCCGAACGCGGTCGACATCCCGGTTGCGAAGACGACGGCCCGCCCGCTCCCCGAGAGGACGGTCGTCCCCGCGAAGACGAGGCACGGCGCGTCGACGGGGTCGCCTCCCGCGTGAGGCTCTGCGGACTTCCGCACCGGCCGCGACTCGCCCGTGAGCGACGACTGGTCCGCGCGGGCGTCGGCCGAGACGCGGGCGCCGGCGTGGAGGACGAGGACGTCGCCCGGGACGAGCGCCTCCGCGTCGATGCGGGTCTCCTCGCCGTCCCGCAGCACGAGCGCCCAGGTCGGGAGCAGGCGCAGGAGCGCCTCCATCGCCCGCTCCGCCTTGTGCTCCTGCCAGAAGCTGAAGACGCCGTTGACGACGTTGACGAGCCAGATGGCGATCCCGAGCTGCGGCATCCGCGCGAAGAACGCAGCGAGGCCTCCTGCCCACAGGAGGATCGCCATGAGGTGGGTGAAGTGGGAGGGGAGGGCGCGCAGGGACGAACGGCGGGGCACGCGCTCGAGGCGGTTGGGTCCGCACGCGCGCTGCCGCTCCTCCGCCTCCGCCCGCGTCAGGCCTCGGGGACGCGTCCGAAGCGCCTCGTGCACGCCTGACGCGGGCAGGTCCGCTGCCCGCGCGATCGCCGACTCACCTGCCGGCCTCTGCGGGTCCACGGCATGCGCCTCGACGAGCGGCCGGTCGGTCAGTACGAGTGGCGCATCGGGGCCGCGCCCGCGGGGTACGAGACGTTGGCCACGCGCGGGGACACGAGCCGCACGTAGTCGGCGTACTTCATGCGGAGCACCTCGGTGTGCGTGCCGTCGTTGAAGTAGATGTCCTCGTCCCAAATGAGCGGCTCCGCGACCACCACCGGCATCCCGTACAGGTTCCCGAAGGGGGGCATCGCACCGACCTCGCACTCCGGGAATGCGTCCTCGAACTCCGCCTCCGTGGCGAGGCGGTAGTCGTCCCCGTCCAGCACCTAGCGCACCACGTGGAGGTCCACCCGGTGGTTCGCGGGCAGGACGACCATCGCGAGGCCCCACTGTCCCTTCACGATGACGCTCTTCGCCAGATTGCGGCCTGGCACGTGCGCCGCGGCCGCCACGCCCTGGGCGGTGAACGCCAGCGGATGCGGGATCATTTCGTAGGGCACCGCCTCGATGTCCAGGTACTCCTTCAGCCTCCGTGCGACCGACATGGTCACCTCCCTTCCGGCGGGTTACGACTCGACCGGCGACACGAGCCCTTCGAGCGACCTGCGGACGATCTCCTTGCGCCGACGAAGCCTCTCGCGAACCTCGAGCGAACGGGAGCGGTGGATCTCGACAGGGAGCTCGTTCGCCTCCTCCTCGAGGAGATCGACGATGACGCCCCATTCCTCGTGGGTGAGGGATTTTTCATCGGCATGACATGACCCTCCGCGGGGAGCGGGAGGGCGGGGTCCCCACGCACGAATGCGACGCAATCGGCGTGCCGCGCGGGCGGGCGCAGTTCCGGGGAGGCAGGGCCCGCCAGCCGCAGGGGCCATCCCGCCGCCTCGGACCTCGGGCGGCCTGCGAGGTGAGCTCACTCCCTCGCGCGACGGAAGGGGGAGTCCGATTCCCAGGAATGACACCTGCCGCGTCCGTTCCCGGTGCGGCGGACCCGGCGATCGGAGATCCGCAAGGTCGCGGGCCGCTCGGCTGTTGTTTGCGCCCGATGCGCGACCAGGTCAGCCCTCCCTGGCACGATGGTTGCGGCCGCTTATTGCTCGCAACGCGCCGGGACTTGCGCGTACGATCCAATGTTGGACGGCATCATCACAAGGGAGGACAAGATGGCACAGCAGGTCGTGACCAAGCAGCCGCAGGCGGCGGCCATCAAGCGCGTGGCGTTGACCACGCGCATCGAGAAGGCGGAGGAGGTCGTCCTCACCGGCGACTTCACCGCGTGGACGACGAAGGGGATCCGGATGCTGCGGGGTGCCAACGGCGAGTGGAGGGCGAACCTCGACCTCGCCCCCGGCAACTACCAGTACCGGCTTCTCGTCGACGGCCTGTGGCACGACCACGCCGAGGCGACCCAGCGCGTCCCCAACCCGTTCGGCTCGCAGAACTGCATCCTGACCGTTCGGTAGGGCAGTTCGCGGGACGCGGGCGCTCGCGTTGACTTCCATGCGGGATCGACGTCCAGAGACACTCCGTCTGGAGGACGAAACGGCCCCCATTCGGACCGCCTCGCGTGGTCGCCGGATTGCGTCGGAGATCGCCGGCGGGGAGGGGAACGCACACCAGCCCCTCACGTGGGACGGTTGTGGATCCCCGCTGGGAGGGGCGATGGGGGCACGAGACGCCGAAACTCGCCTCCCGTCGCCCCGAGCCTGCCACGCGGCCGTTCGGAAGAGTCCTTCCCGCCCATCGGAATCGACAGGCTCCGCCATGTGGTTCGCGGAAACGCCCAGCACGCGAGGCGTTGCCATGCAAGACCTGCAAGAGAGGCCGACCGCCGATCCCGCGACCCTCCCAATCGACCGTCGCGTCGTCCTGCTCCGTGAGCTCACGCGCCGCACCGACCCCGTCCTGCGCCCCGTCCCGTGCACGATGTCCCCCTCCGGATTCCGATACCCCGCGGCCGAGGAGGTCATCCACACCGCCCCGGGCGAGGAGCGCGGCCTGCTGGAGCAGATGGCCGACCTCGGCCTCCTCGAGCGCCAGTTCGCCGACAAGGTCCGCCTCTGCCCCGACTGTTCGCGCTTCGAGATCAACCTCCGCGAGGTCTGCCCGAGCTGCGGCTCGCTGAACGTCGCCGTCGTCGACATGATCCGGCACTTCCACTGCGGACACGTCGCCCCGGAAACCGCCTTCACGCAGGGCGTCCACAAGGTCTGCCCGGGGTGCAACCGGGCCCTGCGCCACCTCGGCGTCGACTACGAGAGGCCCTCCTCGACCGGCGTCTGCGCCGGCTGTGACCACCCCTTCCGCGAGCCGAGGCTCTCGTGCCTCTGCCACGCCTGCCTGCGCGTTTTCCCCGGGGAGCGCGCGGTGGAGCTGCGGATGTACGCCTACCGCCTCACGGAGCGCGGGACCACGGCGGCCGAGAGCGGGCGGATCGAGGAGACGGAGCGCCCCTCGCCGTTCATGGAGCCGGCCCTCGGGATCTACACCTTCCGCTTCCTCGAGGAGAGGCTCGACGAGGAGGTCTCGCGCGCCCGCCGCTACGGCCACCCGTGCATCCTCCTCCTCGTAGGCGTGACAGGGATGGAGGGGTACGAGGAGGTCCACGGCCGTGCGGCCGCAGCCGAGCTGTTCCACGGCGTCGCGCGGCTCGTCAAGGAGGCGGCGCGCGAGTGCGACGTCGTCGCGCTCAAGGACGGGCGGACCTTCGCGCTGTTCCTCCCCGACACGTGCGCGGAGGAGGGGCACGTCCTCGCCGCGCGGTTTGCCCGGGAGGTCGAGGCCCTGGTCCCCGCCGGCGCGAGTCCGCGCATCGCCCTCGTTCAGGGGTTCGCCGAGATCGCCGACGGCGTCGACACGGGGCGCCAGCTCCTCGAGGCCTCCGTGCAGCAGCTCGAGGAGGCAAGCATGGCAGGGGAGCCGTGCGTCCGCCCCAGGAGGAACGCTTAGCGATGCTGGCGGCAGGAACCCGAGAGACATGGAGGTCCCGATGTCCACCACCAATACCCTGATGGAAGGCCTCGTCCCGCTCGTGGGGGCCTTTCCGCACTTCGGCCGGCAGCAGGAGGTCTCCCGCCTGCTCCGCTGCGAGAAGGAGGCGCGCGGGGTGCGCGAGGCGCGCCGGCTCGAGGGGCTTCCGGCCCCCTCGCTCCTCTTCCTCTCGATGACGCAGCGGTGCGACCTCTCGTGCGCCCGTTGCTCGACGGCGCGGTATCCGTGGAGCGACGACGCGCCGGTCGAGGCCGCGAACCGCGCGCTGTCGGAGGCGGAGCGCTCGGGCGTCTCCTTCGCGATCCTGACCGGGTGCGGCCGCTGGATGGACCCGAGCCTGTTCGACCTCCTGCGCGTCCACGACCGCCAGGTGCTGATGCTGATCGCGCGCCCCTCCGAGATCGACGCCGCCGCGGCGGAGCAGATCGCCTCGCTGCCGCACGTTCTCCCCTTCCTGTTCGCGGCGGACGCGGGTGCGGGCTGCTGCGAGGGGCGAGACCTCGCCTCGACGCAGACCGCGGTCGCGAGCCTTCGCGCGCGGAGGGTCCCGTTCGGATTCGCGGTGAGCGCGAACGCGCAGAACCTGCCGTACCTGATGGGCCTGGAGTTCTACAACGACTGCTTCGAGGGGAACGCGCAGTTCGGCTTGGTTCTCGACTGCATGCGGCGGAAGGGGCGCGGCTGCGCATGCACGCCGCTCTGCGCGGACGACCGCGCCCAGCTCGCGAGTCACATCGCGCAGGTCCGGCGCCGCACGGGAGGGTTCCTTGCCTTCCTGCCCTGGGGGGAGGCGAGCGGCGGCTGGTGCGTGGCGGCGCCTCGCCCGGTCGAGGGCGGCCTTCCCGGTTCGCCGCCGATCGAGCTGCTGCACGTGTCCCCCTCGCACCATGCGACGGGGCCGATCGAGCCGTTCTCGAGTCGCTTCTTCGAGGGGCTGCGCATCGCCTCGATGGGGCCGGCGGCGGCTGCGAGAGTGGGGTAGGGGAGGAGCGGGCGGAAGGGACGCGCGGGGGACGATCCACGAAGACACACGAAGACACACGGAGGTGTGATGGAAGTTCCTGGGGCGTCAGGCGGGGGGTGATGGGAATGCCGACAGGTGCGCCCCGCGAGCGGAGGCTCACAGGAGCGTCGAAGTCATTGGGCGGATTGCGGTTGGAGAGAAGTTTGACAGGAGGCGCTCGGCGGCATGGGATGTGCGGTAGGTCTCCTCCCTTGAAAGAGGAGACATCCCATGACGGAGTTGCTGCTCAAGACTGAGGCCTACCGGATCGTGGGGGCGGCGATCGAGGTCCACCGCATCCTCGGACGTGGGTTCTTGGAGGCGATCTACCAGGAGGCTTTCGAAGCGGAGCTGCTCGCGCGCAACGTCCCCTTCCGACCCAAGCCGAAGCTTCGGATCCAGTACAAGGAGCGTCTGCTCGAGACCTTCTACATCCCCGACCTGGTGTGCTTCGAAACAGTCGTCGTCGAGCTGAAGGCCCTCTCGACGCTCACCTCCGCAGACACGGCGCAACTCTTGAACTACCTCAAGGCATCGCACCTTCGTGTCGGCCTGCTCGTGAATTTCGGCGTCTCAGGCCGGCTCCAATGGAAGCGCCTCGTGCTATGACCCTTCGTGTGTCTTCGTGTGTCTTCGTGGATCGTTTCCCGGCGCGGCGAACCCCATCGAGAGGGCCAGGTTCCCCCCACGCCCCACGCAGAACACCGAGTGCCACGCGGTCCCCCGCCTCGACGGCGACGGCAGCACGATCGCGTCCCCCGGCCGCAGAACATGGAACCACCCCGCAGCCGCGAGTCGACGCGTGAACGCGGGCGTCTCGTTCAATAGCCTCTCGATCCGCGCATCCCGCCTCTCGAGCCGCTCCCCGATCCGAGGCACCCTCCTCCCGAGGTGCGCCTCCACCTCCCGCTCGAGCTCGAACCGCGGAACCGCCATCCACCCCGTCGACCCCGCGAGCTGCGCGAAGACCACGCCCGCCTGGCCGGGGACGTAGTCGTGGTGAAAGAGGGCCCCTCCGTTCGGCGCGTTCGAGTAGACGATCGGCTGCAGGAATCGCGCGCGACCGATCGCCGCCGCAAGCGCCCGGCTCCGCGTGACCGCCCTGCACGCGGGGAAGAGCCCCTCCACCAGCCGCACCGCGCGCCGGTTCAACGCCGGGTCGTCGCGAAAATCGTCGAGACCCTCCAGCCCATACGACACCCGCAGCCGGAGAGACGCGTCCCGAGCGTGCGTCGAGAGCCAGTTCACCTTGATCCAGAGGCCGCCCGGCTCGACGTGCGCCCTTTCCAGCTCGAGCGGGTCCGCGACATTCTGCGAGACGCCCGCCCAGCGGAATCCGCGGGGCGCCGAGGCAAGGTCGCAGAGCTCCCCGCCCGCGCGTAGCCCGTCGACGATCCGCAGGGAGACCCGCGTCGGGCGGAAGAGCCCGCGCAGCACGCACGGCTCGCCGCGCGAGAGGTTCCCCTCGCGAGGCGCCTCCGCGACCCAGCCGTGGTCTACCCCGCGACGCCTGAGCCTCGCGCGCATCAGCAGACGTGCGGGAACTCGGAGCGCGCCTCCGCGAGGAACTGCCCCTCCTTCCCGCGATAGCGCCGCGAGTGGTGCATGATCTCCATCCGCTTCACCCCCGCGCCCCGCGCGAGCGTCCCCGCCTGCTTCGCCGTCATGTGGAAGTTCTGCTCCGCCAGCTTCGCGTCCTCCTCCAGGAAGACCGCCTCGCAGAAAAAGTGGTCCGCCCCCTTCGCGAGCGCCGTCGCGCGCGAGGTCGTCTCCTCGTTCGCGATCGTGTCGGTGACGTAGGCGATCTTGTGCCCGGGCACCTCGTGGATCAGCTTCGCCTGGAGGTCGCCGAGGTTCATCCGACGCCCCTCGACCTCGAGTTGCTCCGTCGCCGGCGCCCCCGCCTGCACGAGGTCCTTCAGGCGTGCGAGCCACGGCCCCTCGGGCAGGCCCATCTTCTCGAGCGCCTCGCGGTCGATCCGCCACCGCGTCTTCTCCTCCAGCGCGAACGCGAGGCACGGGATCCCGTGGTCGAGGATCGCGCACCGCACGGCGAAGAGCGGCGTGTCGAGCAGGAGGTCCGTCGCGGGCCCCTCCTCGACGGGGCCGGTCGCCTCGAACGCCCGCGCGCAGGCGTACGTCCGCCACCGCACGCGATCGGGGAGGACCTCGCGCGCCTCTATCGAGAAGGTCGAGTCCTGCGTCAGGTTCCAGGTGTACCCCTGGAGCTTGTGGTACACCTTGTCGATCGTCCCCTCGGGCCCGTGGATCCGGAGCGTCTTCGGCTGCGGGACGTTCAGGTGCGGACGGAGGAGGTGGTCGAACCCGATGAAGTGGTCCATGTGCATGTGGGAGAGGAAGACGTCCGAGAGGCGCAGCAGCTCGCCAAACGGCAGGCGGTTCTGCCCGCAGTCGAACAGCAGCGTCGAGTGCCAGTTCTGCACGTCGACGTAGAGCGCATTGTCCTCGCTCTTCCCGTTCAGCATCCGGGCCCGGAACGGCATGTCGACTCCTTGCATGACACCGTAGCAACGAAGTCGGGCCCATGATCCGCCAGGCCCCGAAGGGGCCGCGAGAATGTAGCCAGGGCCGCCAGGCCCTGGATTCGGTGCGATAGGCGAACCGAGCCCCGAAGGGGCGACAGAAGGCGCATTCTGGCGCCCCTTCGGGGCTCCGAATCCCACTCGACGCTGTTTCCCAGGCCTTCGGCCTGGGCTACATTCTTGCGCCCTTTCGGGGCGCGGCCACGTATCCCCGGGTTCGTTGCTGCCTTGTCCCTTCCTCCGGCGCGATTCGGCGTGGTTCAAGAGGACGGCTGCGAGGGTGACACCATTGCAGCCCTCGTCGTCGTAGTCGTAATCGTAGTCGTAGTCGTTCCACCTGCGCCCACGTGAGAGATCTGCCAGATCGGCGCGGACGGAACGACTACGACTACGATTACGACTACGACGACGAGTGTTACCCTGCTTTGAACCACGCCCGCGATTCTATACGACGCCCCCGCGGGAACCGCTGGAAAAACCGGGGCGCCATGGCTACCCTGTCTTCCCTCGCCATCCGCGGAGGTCCCCATGCTGCCCCTCATCGTCGCCGCCCTCCTCGCCACCCCGCCCGACGACCTCCTCTCGCGCCTCCAGGCGATGGGGGAGGTGGAGATCCGCGGCGTGGTCGCCTCCACGGCCGACGGGACCACTCTCACGCACAAGAAGCTCTACGACGCCCTCGCGAAGGCCCGCGTCGTCTACGTCGGCGAGACGCACAACCACCCGGAGCACCACGAGGTTCAGCTCCATGTGCTCGAGGGGCTCTACAAGCGGAACCACGAGATCGCGATCGGGATGGAGATGTTCCCGCGCCCGTGCCAGAAGGCGATCGACCGGTACGTGAAGGGGGAGACCGACGTCGCGACGTTCCTGCGCGAGTCGAACTACGCGACGGTCTGGGGATACGACTTCGAGTTCTATCGCCCGCTGCTCGACTTCGCGCGCGAGCACCACCTCGACGTGGTCGCGCTCAACGCGCCGCAGGAGATCGCGCGGAAGGTCTCGAAGTCGGGGCTCGGCGCGCTCACGAAGGCGGAGCGGAAGCAGGTCGCCGCGGAGGTCGACCTCACCGACGAGGCGCACCGCGAGCGGGTCCTCGCCGAGCTGCAGTCGGCGCACCCGATCCGCGACGAGAAGCAGCTCCAGCGGTACTACGAGGGGATGTGCCTCTGGGACGAGACGATGGCGGAGTCGGTCGCGAGGTACATGGACGAGCGCGGGTCGGACGAGGTGCAGTTCATCGTGTACGCGGGGAGGGGGCACGTCGAGGACCGGACCGGGATCCCCGGGCGGGTGCACCGGCGGAACGATCTACCCTTCCTGACCGTGCTGCCGACCGAGGTCGAGGAGCCCTCCAAGATCGAGGCGAAGGAGATCGCGGAGGAGCGCGGCGACTACGTCTGGTTCACCGGACCCGCGCCGGCCCCCTCGCTGCCGATCAGCGCGCTCAACGCCGAGGTGCGGCTGGAGGGGGAGCGATTCGTCGTGACGCGCGTCGGCCGCGGCGCGGGCCGCGCGGCGGGGCTCAAGCTCGGCGACAAGCTGCTGCGGTTCGACGGGCAGGTCATCTTCGACCCGATCCAGGTCGACAAGTCGCTGCACAAGAAGAGCGTCTATGAGACATCGACGCTCGAGGTCGAACGCAAGGGAAAGCGGGTGAAGCTCACGATCCACGCACCGATCTAGTTCGTCGTAGAGGAAGTCCTGCGACGAGTGGCGCGTCGGCGGGAGGAGCGAAGAGCGAAGGGTGAGCGACTTGGGGCCGGCCCTCGCCCCTCGCCCCTCTCCCCTCGCCCCTCGAAAAAGAGTCGCCTTTCCCTACACCCCCTCGGCCCAGGTGATGGACTTCCCATCACTTTCGGGGGCGGCAATTTCTGCCGATTCCGCCATTACGCGCTGCGCACACGCGAGTTAGGGAATCTCGTCCGATCTGGCACGTCCCTTGAAGAAGGGATAGGCGTTCCTTGGAGGGGGCGCCATGCGCCAGATGCGGAAGAGAGGCGGATTCGTCGTCATCGCGGTCCTCGGGCTGCTCGCGCTGTTGACCGGCGTGACGTGGATGCAGGTGCGGCTTGCCGCGGTCGAGCGGGCGATCTCCCACAACGCCGTGGACCGCGTCGCGCTGCGGATGCGCGCGGAGGCGGGGCTCGAGGCGGCCATCGCCGCGGTGCGTGCCGAGGAACTCGCCCGCGCGGCAAGCGACCCCGCGGCGGCGTGGACGCGCGGGCTGATCGCCGGAGCGCCCGCGGGCGTCGAGCTGCGCATCGTCGACGCGAACGCCCTCGTCGACGCGAATCTCGGCGACCTGGAGGAGCCCTCCTCGCCCGACAACGCGCCGCTCGTGCGGATGATCGACTCCCTCGCGCGGGCCGGCGGCGTCGCGGGAGGGGACCTCGGCGCGCGCGTCGTCGCGTTTCGCCCACGCGGTGGATACGCCTGCGTCGACGACCTGCGCCCGGTGCTCGGCGAGGCGTTCGAGCGTCTCGCACCGTTCCTCGGCGTCCACGCCTGGCGCGACGCGTCGGTGGTCGCGCCGGTTCCGCTCGCGCACCGCACGTCGTTCGGCCGCTGGCCGCTGCCACGGGTCGGCGGGCCGGTGTTCGCCCCGCTCCAGCTCCATTGTGCATGTGTCCGCCGCGCGCCGCGCGCGCCGATCGACGTGAACCTCGCGCCCCGCGCCGTCCTCTTCGCCGCGCTGGCGGGGGTGAGCGGAGTCGCCCTGGACGCGCGCCTGGCGGGGGCGGACCGCCTCGGCGAGGCATTCTCGCTCGGACGCCTCGTCGCCTCGCGCCCCGTGACCGACGCGCAGGCGCGGGAGGTGGCCGACCACATCGCGGCCTCGCGCCCGTTCGGCACCTGGGAGGCCTTTCGCGCCTTCCTGCGAGGCCTTGCCGCCGACGGGACGATCGACGCGCTGCAGGCCGCCGCGCTGCTTGCGAACGCGCACCCGACGCTCCACCTGAACGAATCGGCGCCGCCGGCGGAGGTCGCCTCGCCGATCGACAAGACCGACCTCGTCGCGTCGACGACGGAGCTCTGCCTGCGGACGATGGGGCGATTCGAGGTGACCTCCACGGCGCGGGAAGGCGGCCTCGTCGAGGCCGTGGTGGCGGACGTGCGTCTCTTCGACGCGCGGCGGGTCGAGGTGGGCTCGACGCTCCCGCTGGCGATCGACACGTCGCACGATGCGCACGACGTGCTGCGCGTGGCGCCCTCGCTCTGCCGCGACTGGCGGGCGGCGGGGGCGG
>Ga0209514_10008212_pt1 | contig 11974 bp, 9 predicted proteins | sample Subgrocontami58m_FD_187452 | JGI IMG/M metagenome (GOLD analysis project Ga0209514, IMG submission 187452) | Subsurface groundwater microbial communities from S. Glens Falls, New York, USA - GMW37 contaminated, 5.8 m (SPAdes) (version 3) | ecosystem: Environmental > Aquatic > Deep subsurface >...
CCATCCTTCCCCTGACGGCGAGCATTTCGGGTCTGATATTCGCGATCAATCACACCGTCTTCGGCGTGGTGATGGTGCTGTTTCTGCTGTTCGAACCGCGAGGGCTGGTCGGCATTTGGCAACGCCTTCAAAACTATTTCCTGCTCTGGCCGTTCCGCCAGACACCGCTTTCGGGAAGCCGCTGACGTGGACGTGCCCGAAACGATATTGTCGGTGGAGAAGATCGAGGTCACGTACCACCGGGTGGTGACCGCCGTCCAGGGGGTGAGCATGACTGTCAAGCGCGGCCAGATTGTCGCCCTGCTGGGAAACAACGGGGCCGGCAAGACGACGACGCTGCGCGCGATCTCCGGATTCGTGGGCCTGGACGACGCCCAGGTCAGTGAGGGCAGCATTAGCTACAAGGGTCAGCGCACCGAGAATCGGCAGCCGCACGAGGTGACGCGCCTGGGCATAGTTCTCGTGCCCGAGCGTTCCAAGGTGTTCGAGAACCTGAGCGTTGCCGAGAACATTGTCGCCGCTGTTCCCGGCAAGAAAGGCAAGTCGCAGGCGGCCGTCGCCTACGAGTATTTTCCGCAATTGGTCCGGTTGCGCGAGCGGGAAGCGGGATACTTGAGCGGCGGCGAGCGACAAATGCTGGCGATCGCTTCGGCCCTCGTGTGCGCGCCTGAACTGCTGCTGGTCGACGAACTGTCGCTGGGATTGGCCCCGCGGGTTGTCGCCGAGTTGATCGAAAGGCTACAGCGGATACGCAGCGAGCTCGGACTGACCATCGTCTTGGTCGAGCAAAACGCCACCGTGGCGCTGGAACTGGCGGACCACGGCTATGTCATGGAAAACGGGCGCATCGTGCTCGACGGCAGCGCCGACCGGCTGCGCGCGCACGACGACATCCGCGAGTTCTACCTCGGCCACGTCCAGGGAGAGCGGCGCAACTACCGCGACGTGAAACAGTACCGGCGCAGCCGGAGGTGGTATGGCTGATTCCGAGGCTCTGTGGCTCGATCAGATTACACTCAAATTCGGCGGCTTGACGGTACTGGAGCAGGTTTCCCTCGCCGTGGCGCAGGGCGAACTGCTCGCGCTAATCGGGCCGAATGGCGCGGGCAAGACGAGCATTCTCAACTGCATCAGCGGAATCTACCGCATCACCAGCGGCCATATCCGGTTCGGCAGCCGGGACATTACCGATTGCCAACCACATGAGGTCGCCCGCCTCGGCATCGCGCGCACCTTTCAGCACGCCGAGCTGTTCCCGGACATGACGGTGCTCGAGAACATACTGGTCGGGCGGCACGCCGCGATGCGCACCAACCCGTTCGCGGAAGGCCTGTTCCTGCCGGGCGTGCGGCGCGAAGAGGTGAGAAACCGGGAGGTCGTCGAGGAGATTCTGGATTTCGTCGAACTGGAACGCTATCGGCACAATGCGGTCGGCAGCCTGCCGTTCGGGATTCAGAAGATTGTCGGATTCGCGCGGGCTCTCGCGTACCAACCGAAGATCCTGCTGCTCGATGAACCCTGCGCGGGATTGAACCGGGAGGACAGGGAGGATCTGGCGCGCTACATCATGCGCATCCAGCACGAAAAGCGCTTGGCCATGATCTGGGTTGAACATGACATGCAGATGGTCGCCGACCTGGCCGACCGTCTCTACGTGCTCGACTACGGCCAAGTTCTCGCGCACGGAGATACGCACAAAGTCTTGAACGATCCGCGCGTCATCGAGGCGTATATCGGCCACGCCGCGCCCAGCCGGGTATTGTTGGCGGTGGAGCGCGAACACCAGATCCAGACCGACCTGTTGAAGGAGGTCGCCGAAGCGGCCAGAGGCGGCAGGGATAAGGCCGCGCTGGTCGAGATTCTCGGCCAGCTCGCCGATTACAGCCGGGCGCACTTCTCTTCCGAAGAGCTGCTGATGAGGCTTTACTCGTATCCCGATCTGGAAATTCACGCCCTCGATCATGCGCGGATGATGGACTCACTGGATGAGATGACGGCCGCTTGCCTCGGCGAGGAGTACGAATCGATGGTGCGCATGACCAGCGAGCTGGAGGATTTCCTGCTACAGCATATCGCCACGCGCGACAAGAAGTTCTCTCGTGAGGCTGTTGCAAAACCCGCACCGGAATTGACACGACCCCACACATAGCGCGGCTGTTGGCCGCAACCAAAATGACAAAAGCATTCGCGCGGATGTGGCAATCGTTGCGGAGTAATTGCATAACCCAGTTTTCTGAACGGATGTACTTTTCATCCGTTCAGAAAACTGGGTTGGCGCGCGCAGCGCGCAGGTTTTGGCAAAACCTGCGCGGACGAAAAACCGTCCGCGCGGATCGTCGCTTGCGCACGGATGAAAAATGCATCCGTGCGCAAGCGACGATCTTGGATAAAACCCCCACGCCATGTTTGGTGTTTACCTTAGCGCTGCTGCTGGCCGCAACCAAAATGACAAAAATATTCGCGTGGATGTGGCAATTATCGCGGAGTAATTGCATAGCCATGACATTGCCGTATGTTTGAGGGTCGCGGGTCAGGATTTCATCCTGAGCACCGAGACTCAGAACGGTTTCATGTGCTCTTCCGGTGGGTTGCCTGTCAAAGGACGTGCGCCATCCTGAACAGCTCTTGTTCAACAATAGAAGCGTAAGAATCTAACCGAGCAGATTCGGATTATGACGGCGCGAGTGTTGGAATTAGAAGCACGGTTATCCAAGCAAAGCCACACTTCAAGCAGGGGTAATCCCCTTCAGCGCGCCTCGGGCGGAACGGTCGCAAAAGCGCTTTGAAATCCCGCACCGATCGTTTACTATGGCAACCCGCTAACGTAAGTCTTCGTAGCGCGGCGTGCAGGCCAACCTGCCGCGCGTGTTTCAATAACCGAAAGTGAATCACCGAAAGGAGAGAGCTAAAAATGGGAACTCTGGTCAGCGTGAAAATAGACGCTCCCCTCGCGTTCGTGCAGCTGAACCGGCCGCCGGCGAACGCATACAATCTGGATTTTCTCAAGGACCTCGAGGCCGCCATCGAGGAAGTCCGCTACCGTGACGAGGCGCGGGTGGTGATCGTCCATGGCAACGAGCGTTTCTTCAGCGCCGGCGCCGATATCACCACCTTCGTCGGCGTTACGCCCGAGGCGATCACGACCTTCGGGCTGGTCGGCCACCAGGCGCTCGAGAAAATCGAGCGCCTGCCCAAGATCGTCATCGCGGCGATCGAGGGCCATGCGATGGGCGGGGGGCTGGAGATGGCGCTCGCCTGCGACCTGCGCTTCATGGCGCGTGGCAAGGGGCGGCTCGGGCTGGTCGAGGCGAAGATCGGCGCCGTCCCCAACATGGGGGGCACGCAGCGGCTTCCCCGGCTGATCGGGCGCTCCCGCGCGCTGCACCTGATGATCACCGGCGAGACGATGGGGGCGGACGAGGCCCTGCGCATCGGCCTGGTGGACCGCGTGCACGAGCCGGCCGAACTGATGCCGAAGACGGTCGAATATGCGCGCACGCTCGCCCAAGGCGCGACCCTCACCATCGGCCTGATTAAGCAGTGCGTCAACGAGGGATTCGAGATCGGACTAGCGGGCGGGCTCGCGCTCGAGCGCACCTGCGGCGGCGTAGCGTTCCGCAGCGCCGACTTCAAGGAGGGTGCGCAGGCGTTCCAGGAGAAGCGCGCTCCGGCGTTCAAGGGTTGCTGAGCAAATCGACCAGAAGGAGGCAAGCACATCATGAACCAAATGAACCAAACCGCGACGGTGCGGCAGTACGAGGCCGCCGATTCCCTGCCGGACGAATATCGCGAGCTTCTGTACAAGGTGCTCAAGGTGGCGGCCGACACCGAAACGAGCCTGCTATTCCCGGAGACGGACTGGCTCAAGGCGATCATCGATCTCGCGCCCACGCCGGAGGACCGCCAGAGGATTGCGCGCTTGTACGCGGAGGAGTTACACCACGGCCTGTTGTTCTACAAGATCTGGCGGGACTTGGGCGTCACCATGACCGCCGAGGACTACCGCAGCACGCGCGAGATCTATTTCGCTGCGACGCCGATCCAGACCTGGACCGACGTCGCGCTGCTCAACACCCTGACCGACCGGGTGGGTCTCTACCAGTACCGCAACATGGGCGGCTGCAGCTATCTGCCGCTCGCCAGGATCGTGCCGAAAATCGAGAAAGATGAAATCGGCCATACCGGCATGGGTTATGTGCACCTGCGCGCGATCTGCGAGACGCCGGCCGGCAAGGCGGATGCGCAGCGCCTGCTGGCGAAGTGGTATCCGGTCGCCCTCGACATGTTCGGGCGGTCAGATTCCAAGCGTGAGGAAGCCTACCTCCGCTGGGGCCTGAAGAAGCAGGGCAACGAGGAGATGCGCCAGGCGTATATCCGTGAAGTGCGGCCGCTGCTCGAGGGCTTGGGGCTCAAGGTGCCGGACGAAAAGTTAAATCGCAAGTTTCTCTAGAAAATACAAGCGGGAGTAAACATGAGTTTCAGCACAATCCTGTGGGACGTGGCCGATGGCGTCGCCACGCTCACCATGAACCGGCCTGAAAAGCTCAACGCGTTCAACGGCACGATGATCGATGAAATGAGCCGTGCGCTCGACGAGGTCTATCAGCGCGCGGACATCCGGGCGCTGATTGTCACCGGCGCCGGACGCGCGTTCTCTCCCGGAGCCGACTTCAGTTGGTTCAAGATGGAGGAGTTCGCTCCGGTCATGCGGGTACAGCCGCGCCGGGTGACGCACCGGTTCTTCGACGAGCTGGAGTATCTCGAGAAACCGGTGATCGCCGCGATCAACGGCACCTGCGCCGGCGGCGGGCTCGAGCTGGCGCTCTCCTGCGATCTTCGCATCGCCGCGGATAGCGCCAGGTTCGGGCTGCCCGAGGTCAACGCGGGCATCATTCCGGGTTCGGGCGGCTGTTGCCGCCTGATCGAGGTGGTCGGGCTCGGGCGCGCCAAGGAGCTCGCCATGCTCGGCGAACTGGTCACGGCGCAGAAGGCCGAAGCGATCAACCTCGTGAACTGGGTCGTCCCGGCCTCCGAACTGATGACCAAGGCGCGCGAGATTGCCCAAACCTTAAAGCGCAAGGCGCCGCTGGCGGTTGGCATGGTCAAGCACGTCATGAACTCGTCCCGCGGTCAAGATCCCACCACGGGGCGCATTCTCGAGCGCCTGGGTTCGAGCGTGCTGGTGACGAGCGAGGACGCCAAGGAAGGTGTGCGCGCGTTCCACGACAAGCGCCCGCCGCGCTGGACGGGGCGCTAGGAAGCCTGATGACTCTACAGCGCCAGCGCGCACCCATAGGCTGCGTCATGAGCCCCTCCCCGCTCTGTAAGGTTACAGCACCCCCGTCGCGTCAGGCGACCGCCGGCAGCCCTTCCCGCTGGTAGGCCTGATCGAGGAAGCGAGTCTGCATCCAGGCTTCGAGGTCCACCTGCCCCAGATAACCGCGCGCCTGCATGAAGTCTATCTGCACTTGCAGCAAACGCCGCAGTTCGGGACCAAACGACGGCCACAGCTTCTTGTGGAAGTCCGGCTCGTAGCTGGACCGGATGTCCGCCTCGGACACGCCAAGTTCCTTGGCCATCACTGCCGTTGCCTCGGCTGGGTGGGAAGCGGCCCAGTTAGCGGTGCGCACCAGCACCAGCAGGTAGCGCTCCACCGCCTCGGGCGCCTCCCTGGCCAGCCCGGCGCTGACGGTGATGATGCGCGGGTTGGCGTTGACCATGTGGGCACGGTCGGTCTGGTCGGTCATCAGGTCATACAGCTTGCGGATGCGTCCGGCGTAGCGACGCTCGATCAGGCCGACTTCGGCGTTCTTGCAGAAGATGGCGTCCACCTCGCCGCGCAGCAGGTAGTCGATGTCGGCGTCGTACAGGCTCGGCCGGTCACCCTGTTTCAGGTCGGCGTTGATGCTGCCGTGCATGTCGTCGTTGATGGTCATCTCGACGATCTGGACGTCCGACTCCTGCATGCCGTTAGCCGCCAGGGTCGAGTAAAAGCCCTTGTGGGCATTGACCTTCATGAAGTCGATGAGGATGTACGGACGCACCGGTAGCCCGCAGCGGCGACCGGCCAGGTCCTGCACGCGCCGGGCCTTGTCGTCGGCGCGCACAAACACGGCCAGCGAGTCGGCGACAAAAGTCAGCCCCACCGCCAGCGTGTCTGCGCCGCGGCTGCGCGCCCACAACGGCGGGATGGCGCCGCCCTCGCGGAACGAGTCGGACAGGCGGTGATCGAAATGCGTGTCCGCCTGCGCGAGGCCGAGTTCCTTGATGTTGCGGACCACGTAGTCCGAACCGTTGAACTCTTGATCAAAGGACTTGCGCTGAAAGGCAATGCCGGACGCGGTGGCGACCGGGCAGCGCGTATACCATAGAGTGCGGGGCATGGTTGTCTCCTTCTGGGAACTGAGCCGGCGGACCCTCGCCAGCCTGCTCGAAAGCCGGCACTTTAGCCCCCCCATATGCTGGAGCCGGCAAGCCGTGAAAGTCTCGCGCTTACGACACCCCGCTCAGGCGGCCCTGCGATCCGGCGGGGGGCGGCGCATGAACCGGATGGGCTTGGGCTGCGGGGGCAGCGCTGCAACGCCGTGCGTTGCCAGCGAATTCTCCAGGCCGCGGCCTTCGGGGTCGGCGAGCGCGGCATCGCGCGCCTTGCCGATGGCGGCGGTGCGCGCGCGGTCGTCCAACGTGCTGCCATCGACGAGAGTGTCGAGAATCCGCAGGAAGCTTGCCCTGCCGCGCCGGTGCGTCTCGCCATAGCCCTTGATAATCCGCGCGCAGAGCGCGATCTCCAGCGCGAGGCTGAGGTTGCGTCCGGCGGCATCGCTGACCGCGCGCAGCCAGCGCTCAATGAGGGCCTGCTCTTCCACATAGCGCGCGGTCATCCGCCGCAGCGGCCGCAGCGCCGCCAGCGTCCGCAGCATGAGAAACCCGATCACGCCGGTGCTCTTGACATAAATCCCGACATTGAGTTTGTACGTGAGCCCGCGCTTCCCGGTCCAGGCGAGCAGCCGTTTTGAGAGAAACGGCGGCAGCACGGCCGCGGCTTCTTCTACGCCCGGCTTGAGGTACTCGATGATGTGAACGGGCTCGTGCGGCTTCGCCTCGACCTCGGCGCGCACGCGCTCGAACCGGCTGCGGCGCGACTTCAGGTCGGCAACCCGGATCAGGTCCTCATAGCTCATCCACAGCGCGAGGAAACGACCGGTTTCGCAGGTGAGTTTATATCCGCTTGCGCCGCCTCCCTGTTCCCGGTCGAGCTTTGCGATCGGCTCGAGGCGGTCAAGATAGAAGCTGGCGTAATCGCGGTCCTGGAAGTCGGCCATGCGGGCGACGCCTTCTTCGAGGATCGGATGCGCCTCGGCGGGGAAGATCTTGCGCACGCGCTCGGAGGGCGCCGCACGCCAGCGTTTCAGCTCTTCCGGGGTCGCCTGCTTGGCTTCGCCGCTCGCGTAAGAATAACCAAGTTCGAACCCCTTGAGGCTCGCCGCGGCGCCTTGGGCGCGCTTGCGGATGGCTTCCTCGCATGCGGCCCGCGGCAGGGGCAGCACGCCCGAGCCGGCCAGCGCGCCGAACAGCACCGCGCTGATCACCGTTCCGGAGCGGGCGGCCAAGTCCTGCATGTCGAACAGGATGGCATGCTTGGCCATCGTCCGCGCCGCCTTGAGGATGCGCTCACTGTCGACGCGGCCGTCGCCCATGTGCATTTTCTCGGCCACGGTGTAGATGCGGTGCGTCGAAGCGATGAGCGTGGTGCGCTCCGGCGTGACGAAACCGTTCAGCATGGCGCGCCCGGCCTCGAGCAGCTCGGAGGAAACCATCACGTCGACATAGCTGGGCGCCGGGGTGAGCGCCATAACCGGTCGCCGGTCGCCGAGCTCTGCGATGTGCGCCGGATACAGTTCGACGTAGTAGGTGGTCGCGCCGGTGCGCTGCGCCACGCCGGGGATCGACGTGCTCTGCACGGGATAGTTCTGTGATGCGGCGGCCGCGATGATCCAGTCGGCGAGCACGCCGCCGCCTTCGCCGCCCAGCGCGGCAATCAGGATCGTAATCGGTCTGTTGGGGAGTGCGCTTGTATTCATGCGGCTTTCCTTTCCTGCGGCTGAAGCCAGCCGATGAGGGTCTGGCGTGCAAGGTGCAGAAAACGGTCCCATGCTCCGGGGTTCTGGATGATCTCCGCGCGGTAGAACGACGGGCACAGGATCGCCGCGTGCGCCACCTCGCCGCACAGCCCGCAGCCGACGCAGCCGTTGTTGACATGCGCCACCGGGTCCAGCTTGAGCGGGTCTGCAGAGAGCTTCACGGTGAGCGACGGGCAGCCGGAGAGCCGAATGCAGGAATGGTCGCCGCTGCAGGTATCCTCGTCCACGCCGAAGCGCTCGCGCACCACGCGCTGGCCGCGCCCGAGCCGCTCGGCGTTCTGCGGACGGATCCGGCGCTGGCGCTCGAGCTGGCATTCGCCCTCCGCGATGATCACTTTCAGACCCTGGAAGGAGCTGGTCATCGCCTCCTTCAGCGTCTTCGCCATGTCGGAGACGCGGTAGTTGTGGACGGTCTTCATCCACTTCACGCCGAGGCCGGTAAGCGTCTTCTCGATGCCCATGTCGCGGGACTTGTACTCGGTCTGGTGGGGCGAGGATGGGATGTTCTGCGTGCCGGTGGCCGAGGTATAGCCGTTTTTCATGATTAGCAGGATGCCATCGTTCTTGTTGAACACGGCATTCGCCACGCCTGATGTAAGACCATTGTGCCAGAAGCCGCCGTCGCCCATGATGGTGACGGTGCGCCTGCCGAACATCGAATCCACCGCCGAGTTCGATGCGAGCCCGAGGCCGTAACCGAGAACGGTGTTGCCGATGTTGAAGGGTGCCAATGCGGAGAATGTGTGGCAGCCGATGTCGGCCGAAATGTGGAACGCACCCGTTTCACGCTCGACGAGTTTCATCGCCGAAAACACCGGCCGCTCCGGACAACCCACGCAGAAACCGGGCTGCCGCGGGGGAATCGGCACGCCGAGCAGTTCCGCAGCCGCGCGCTTCGCTGCGGCGAGCCGCTCGTGGACCTTCGGGATGTGGGCCGTGTCCAGCCCCCGCGGTGCGGAAGTTTCAAGGAAACGCGCAACCCCGGTCAGCACCACCTCGTTAGTGTACTCGCCTGCCGAGGGCAGCACGTCCTTGCCGTGAACCTTGGCGCCTATGACTTCCTGACGACGCAGCATGGCGAGTACCGCATCCTCGATGTAGGCCGGCTGCCCTTCCTCGATGATGAGCAGCGCACGCTTGCCGGTGCAGAACTGGATGATTTCCTCGGGGACGAGCGGATAGGTGACGTTGAGGCAGTAGATGGGGATCTTGGTCGCACCGAAGCTGTCCGACAGCCCAAGCTGCTGCAGCGCGCGAATGGTCGCGTTGTACAGGCCCCCCTGACAGATGATGCCGACGTCGTCGCTCGGTTGCGTCCCGGCCCCCGCGAAGAATTCGTTCAGGCCTTGTTCGCGTATGAACTTCACCGCGGCCGGCCAGCGCACTTCGGTCTTGTGTTTCTCCTGGGCGTAGGTCGAGGGCGGCAGGCAGACGCGGCTGAAGTCGAAGTCGGGGTTCTGCAGCAAGTGCCTGCGCGAAATGAGCGGCGACCTGTTGTCCTCCGCCTCGAAGCTCCCATGCAAGTGACAGGCGCGGATGCGCAACTCCAGGAACACCGGGGTGTTGGATGCCTCGGACAGCTCGAAACCCTTTTCGACCATGTGCACGATGGTCGGGAGGTTGGGCCGTGGGTCGAGCAGCCATATCTGTGACTTCATGGCGAAGGCGTGGGAGCGTTCCTGGATGGCCGAGGCGCCCTCGCCGTAGTCCTCGCCGATCACGATGAGCGCGCCGCCCTTGACTCCCGCCGAGACGAGGTTCGACAACGCGTCGGAAGCGACGTTGGTGCCTACGGTCGATTTCCAGGCCACCGCGCCGCGTATCGGATAGTTGATCGAGGCGCCGAGCATCGCAGCCGCACCCGCTTCGGACGCGTTCGTCTCGATGTGGATGCCCAGCTCGTCCATGATCTCGCGCGCGTCGCTCAGCACGTCCATGATGTGCGACACCGGCGCGCCCTGGTAGCCGCCGACGTAGGACACGCCGGACTGCAGCAGCGCCTTGGTCACCGCGAGGATACCCTCGCCGTGGAATGTCTGACCTCGGCCGAGCTTCAGCAGTTCGACCTCGGCCTCGAATGACCGCTCCATACGTCCTCCTCGGAAATGAAGGCCAGTCCGCCGCGCACCGCGGCCCCTCGAGCCTCGAATTTCGGCCCGGCAGCGGCGGCAGCCCCTGCTCGGTGATGATCTCCACCAAGCCGCTCAAGGCGCCGGAAAAACAAAAGGAACTGCGAGAAGGCCATCGCGCCGGCAATGATGAACAGGATCATGCCCGAGATGCTCATCGTCCCGCGCACAGGCCGCAGCAGATAGTAGACCGTCAGCGCGCGATACGCAAGGATTGGGCGAACTTACGTCTCAAAGTCATTGACATATTCCGCTCGGACGAGTGATCATATCAGCCGGTCCCTCGCGCTAATCGTGCGCGCACCTTCACAAGGAGATGCAGGATGAAATTCAGGGTATGGATAGCGGCTGTCGCTCTACTCGGTATATGTCTGCAAGGGCTGGCCGCCGAGGGGGATAAGGATTACCCCGCCAAGCCGGTGAAGATTGTGGTCAACGTCACGGCCGGGGGCGTCGCCGACCTCGTGGCGCGCGTACTGGCCGCGAAGCTATCGGAGTCGCTCGGACAAGCGTTCATCGTCGAGAATCGCCCCGGCGCGACCGGAAACATCGGCACCGAGCTGGTGGCAAGGGCCGAGCCCGATGGCTATACCCTGCTGTTCACTTGGGACGGGCCGATCGTGATCAATCCCAGTTTCTTCGCCAAGTTGCCGCTCGACCCCGTGAAGGATCTCGCGCCGGTCACGCTCGCGACCTCTATCGCGTTGTTCCTGCTTGCGGCGCCGAGCTTCCAGCCGAACTCGGTGCAGGAGCTGATCGCGCTCGCCAAGGCGAACCCAGGAAAATTCAATTTCGCCTCAATTGGCCCCGGCAGCCAGCACCACTTGGCTGGGGAACTGCTCAACAAGCTTGCAGGCATCAAGCTTGTTCACATCCCTTACAAGGGCTTCGGCCCAACGGCACTCGAAGTAGCGGCCGGAAGGGTCGAGATTATGTTTGGGGGGGTTCCCCCGTCGGTTGCTCTTGTGAAGAGCGGCAAGCTGAAGGCGCTGGCGGTGACCAGCTCAAGACGATACGCAGGATTACCCCAGGTGCCAACGATGATAGAGTCCGGTTTGCCGGGCTTTGAAGTCTATGCGTGGTTCGGGCTGATGGCCCCGGCGCGCACGCCCCGATCGATCATCGACAAACTGCATGCGGAAGCGGCGAAGGCGTTGCGCTCGAAGGAGGCCACCGAGCGCTTTACCCAGGGCATGGACGTCATCGCCGCGGGGCCGCAGGAGTTTGCCGAGAGGATCGCCTCCGACACCCGGATGTGGGCCCTGATCATCAAGGAGTCCGGCGCGAAGGCTGAGGATTAGACTGTCTTCGGAGGCATGGATACGCATCCTCTCTAACTGTGGTTCCATGTCAGCCTTGCACTGTCTGTAGGAACCATTCTCTCGGGATTTCCTTGCCCACCCCTTTCTCTTTTGCCAATTCATACACCTTTGCTCCTACCGCGGCAAACTGAATGCCTACACCAACATTATTGAGGTGGAGCGTGATCTGCTTATCGGCGGTTCGCCCTTCCACTTGTCCCAGAATCAACTCCGACAGGCTGGGTGTATTATTCCAATTAACCGAAAGGTGCGGGGTGCCTGGGATGTTTTGCCGTTCTCTGGATACTTCTCCCATATTGAAAACCTGGATATAAGGATATTCACCCGTGCTGCCAAACGGTCTCACATTGGAAACGACAACATTGCTGCGCAGGAATGTCTC